>OLRF01000608.1_pt1 | contig 44034 bp, 38 predicted proteins | sample 1672061 | NCBI WGS metagenome assembly OLRF01 (sample SAMEA3136641, study PRJEB25190) | human gut metagenome | reverse complement strand
CCTGGCCCGCCAGAAGCAGGGCAAGAGCCTGGAAAAGCAGGCTTCTGCCGAGAAGAAGCCCGACCCGACCTCCGAGTTCATCTACGCCGCTGTGGATCCCAGCCGTGATTACGGCTTTGTGGCAGTTGCTGCGGGCGAGGGCCTGAAGGCCGTCTTCACCGACCTGGCTGCCGACGCCGTCGTCTCCGGCGGTCAGACCATGAACCCCGCCACCGAGGACATCCTCGCCGCCATCCAGAGCGTCCCGGCCAAGACCGTCTTCGTTCTGCCCAACAACAAGAACATCATCATGGCTGCCGAGCAGGCCCAGAAGCTGGCCGACCGTCAGGTCGTCGTTCTGCCCACCCGCACCGTGCCCATGGGCATCACGGCACTGCTGAACTTTGACCCCTCTGCCAATGTTGAGACCAACACCATCAACATGATGGCTGCGGCCGACAAGGTCTCCACCGGCCTCATCACCTACGCCGCCCGCGACAGCGAGTTCGACGGCAAGCGCATCCGGAAGGGCGAGATCATGGCTCTGGAGAACGGCAAGATCGTGGCCACCTCCAATGACCTGACCAAAGCCACCTACCGTCTGGCCCGCGGCATGTGCAAGAAGGACTCCAGCTTCGTCACCATCATCTCCGGCTGCGATGTCTCCGATGAAGATGCCGAAAAGGTCACCGAGATCGTCAAGGCAAAGTGCCCCAACCACGTTGAGGTCAGCCACATCCGCGGCGGTCAGCCCGTCTACTATTATATGATCAGCGTGGAGTAATTTTCACTCCTGCGCTTGCAGAACACAGAACAAGCCCCCTGCATCCATCCCGGATGCAGGGGGCTTTGCGGTTTTGGTTTAGAAGAAGCTCACCTGACTGCTCTCCGGCAGGTCGCCGAGGGCACGACGACCATACCGCCGGGGTGATGGGCGGGTAGGTGCCGCGTGGGATGGATACGCCCTTTCTTTGGGCAGATAGCTGAACTGTTTCAGCATGTCCTCGGTGGTGCGGTAGATGGCGTCGTTCGGTTCAGCCCTTTTCAATTGTTCTTTTTCAGCAGCTCACTCACAGCCACTGTTTCAGCACGTCGTTCAGCTTATTCAGGTCCAGCGGTTTGGCGATATGTTCGTTCATGCCGGTGTTCTTGGCCAGCTGCACGTCCTCGGCGAAGGCGTTCGCCGTCATGGCGATGATGGGCACTTTGCCCCGGCTGCCGGGAAGGGAACGGATCGCCGCCGTTGCTTCGTAACCATTCATGATAGGCATCTGGATATCCATCAGGACGAGGCTGTACCAGTTTTCCGGGGCCGCCGCGACCTTTTCGACGGCGATCTTTCCGTTTTCGGCCGTTTCGACCGTCACGCCGGTCATGCCCAGGATCTCGGTCGCGATCTCGCGGTTCAGGTCGTTGTCTTCCACCAGCAGGAGCCGCTTGCCCGTGTAGTCCGTTTTTGCAAAGTCTTCCAGATAATTCCGGGCGTTTTTCTCTTTCTTGCCGGAGGTGAACTGCCGCAGGGTCGCCGTCAGGCGGGAGCGGAACAGCGGTTTTGCTATAAACGCATCCACGCCCGCCGCTCTGGCTTCTTCCTCGATCTCGCTGAACTCGAAGGAGGTCAGGATGATGATCGTGACGTCCTCCCCGACGCATTCCCGAATCCTTCTGGCCGTTGCGATGCCGTCCATCTCCGGCATCTTCCAGTCCAGAATCACCGCAAAATAGTCGCGGCCGGTCTTGTGCCGCGCCGCGCAGCGTTCCACGGCTCCTTTGCCGGTCAGGACCCATTCGCCTGCGATGCCGATCTCCCGCAGGGTATCGACGGTGCTTTCGCAGCAGGTCTGGTCGTCGTCCACGACCAGCACCGGCAGGTCGAACAGCTCTTTTTCCTGCTCTTTCTCGTCTTCCTGCAATTTCAGATAGACCGTGACCGTGATCTTCGTGCCCTTGTTGGGGGCGCTTTCGACCTGAATGTCGCCATTCATCAGGTTGACGATATTCCGGGCGATGGCCATGCCAAGACCGGTGCCCTGCACCTTGGTCGTCCGGTGATCGTCCGCCCGGCTGAACGGCTCAAACATGATCTTCTGAAATTCCGGCGTCATGCCGATGCCGTTGTCCTCGATGGAAAACTCGTAGCAGCCCAGCTCCGAGAAGCCGTTCGGTTTTTCCTTGATCGTAAGGGTGATGTTTCCTCCATCCGGGGTGTACTTGACGGCGTTGCTCATCAGGTTCACAAAGACCTGCTGGATGCGCAGGCTGTCGCCGCAGACGGCCTCGTGCTCGATGTGCTCCACATGGACTTCGAGTTCATGGTGGTGCTCGTCGATTGCCGGTTCTGTGAGGGTGAGCAGGTTATCGACCAGCTCCGGCAGGCTGAAATCCTCCTCGGCAAGGCTCATCCGCCCGCTCTCGATCCGGGCCATGTCCAGCACTTCGTTGATCAGGCCCAGCAGATGGCGGCTCGCCTTGGTGATCTTGCCAAGGCATTTGACGACTTTGTCCTGATTTTCGATGTTGGCCCCCGCAATGGCCGTCAGTCCCACGATGGCGTTCATCGGCGTCCGGATGTCGTGGGACATATTGGAGAGGAAATCCGTTTTGGCGCGGCTTGCGTTCTCGGCCGCGCGGTACGCTTCCTTCAGCGCCTTGTGGGATTCGATCTCGGCCTTTTTCTCCGGCGACACATCCATCGACGCCAGCAGAACTTTGACCAGCTTCGTGCCGTCCCACTCCAGCGGGATGAAGGACGCGATCTTATAGGTGTTTTCGTCCAGCGAGCAGTATTCAAATTTGTAGATGTCGTTCTCGCCCTGCAAATTCCTGCGGATATTTTCCGGCGAGATTCTAGCATCCAATGCGTCCAGCGATTCCAGTGTCTTATACTTTGCAGCTACCTGCTCCACAAAATCATGGTAGGTTCCGGTCGGCGCGTATATCATTTCACCTTGCAGGTTATAGAACCGATAGCGGTCATTTTCCAGATCGCAGACGACGAAGCGGTCCAGCAGGCGCACCATGCTCTGGATCAGCAGCTCCATGGATGCGTTGTCCGAAGCCATCTGCATCCGCTGTGCCGTCTCTGCTTTGGACTCTGTGATGTCCCGCAAAAAGATCATCGCATAGTCCGAGTCCCCGATCTCGCCGCGCATGACCACATTGCTGACCCATCGTTCCTCCCCATTCAGAACGATGCGGCACTCCTGGCGCAACTCCGTCTCAAGCCCCTTCAATTTTTCGGTGATGTAGGCGCGGTCGTAGAAATCCGTGACCTTCTGTTTGTCCTGTTCGACCACATAGTTGTCCACAAAGAATTTGATCAGCTCGTCCCATGTCTGGCTCTGCTCAAAGGCCGTCATCAGGGAGGCCTCCACCTTGAAGGCATCAAAGGTGTTCTGTTCCAGATTCACATAATATTCGCAGAGGTTCGCGTTGGTGAACGCGCGGTGGAACGCTGCCGCCCGCTGCGCCTGCATCCGGCTTTGCTTTTCTTCCTCGATGTTGCGGATGATGCCGGTGACGCGGCTGGCCGTGCCATCCAGACGGCGGATCACTTCTGCCGAGGTCCGGAACCACTGGTATGGGCCGTTTTGCAGCTTCAGCCGGTACTCCATGCTGAACTTTGTGGTGTTGGTCTTGTCGGCCACCGTTTCCAAAAGCAGCGTCATCACCCGGTCTTTGTCCTCCGGGTGCAGAAGCTCCGACCACGCATCCAGCTGGTTCGGGAAATCCAGAGCGTCATGGTACCCCAGGATCTGCCGGAAGGCATGGCTCCAGCTCACACGGACGATCCGGCCCGTTTCATCGCATTCAAAGGTCCACGGTGCCGAGTGGATGGACTCATTGACCAGCGCAAGGTCTTCATACGCCCAGTTCACCTGCACCGACAGCACCCAAAGCGGCCTGCCGTCTGCGTCCACGGTATCTTCCTTATAAAGACGCACGTAGGCCGGTGTTCCATCGGCTGTGAGGATCTGGCCCTCCCCTGCGCCCCGGATCTGACGAAAGCGCTCCGGTTCGAGGAAGCTGACATTTTCCCCATAAAACAGGTTCTTCAGCGAACCCTTCGTCTGCTCCATCAGGGACGCATAGCTGTGGTTCAGGTTATGCAGCAGCAGTTCGCTGACCGACAGGATCGGCAGGCCCGCATCATAGTACCCGGTCATGGTCCCGATGCCGCCATTCTGATGGATCGTGTTCTGCATCACCTGAAGCACGTTCTCTCCCAATTTTTCCGTATCGGATGTATAGATCTCATCCGTAAGTCGATTGTTAAACTTCATTTTCATCCTCGCACATGTTCGAATCTGCCGTGCGTTCCGGCCTCGCCAGACGGCATACAATGACAATTGTAGTATACAACCGTCCAGTCACCCGTTCAAGCCATTTTTTCAATAAGGTAAACATTTCTCCGGTGCCCCGCGCTCCCCCATTTTTCGGACAGATTGCAACAAAAGTCCGGTAATTTCCGCAAAGGGCTCCATTTTGCATTGCTTTTTCCTAAAAACACATTAAGATTTCTTGAAATGCCGTTGTCGGGGTGGTAGAATGGTCTTATGTCTCGATCATGCTACGCCTTTTTTCCGGCTCTCGAACGGCTTTTTGCCAGAGTGCCGGGCAGGCCGCACGCAGGGGGGCGGCGTCATTCCCGTGGGGTGGGCTGTATCATCATACAAGAATCCGGGCCAGCCCGCTGCACTGCGGCGGCTGGCAGCGGGCCGTGAGGAAGAGGAACATAAAAAATGAAGAAGAACACACTGCGCAGCCTGTTTGCCCTGCTGATCGCCCTAGTGATGGCGGTCTGTCTGCTGACCGGCTGCGGCGCAGCGGACACCGAGCAGGTGGAAGCACAGGAAGACGCCGAGACCATTCAGGTGTATCTGTGGACTGCCGCCCTGTACGACACCTACGCCCCCTACATCCAGGCCCAGCTGCCGGACGTGAACATTGAGTTCATCGTCGGCAACAACGATCTGGATTTTTACAAATTTTTGCAGCAGAACGGCGGTCTGCCGGATATCATCACCTGCTGCCGCTTCTCACTGCACGATGCAGCGCCCCTGAAGGACAGCCTGATGGATCTTTCCACCACCAACGAGGCGGGTGCCGTCTACAACACCTACCTCAACAGCTTCAAAAATGAGGACGGCAGCGTGAACTGGCTGCCGGTGTGCGCCGACGCCCACGGCTTCGTGGTCAACCGCAGCCTGTTTGCGCAGTACGACATCCCGCTGCCGACCGATTACGCGAGCTTCGTTTCGGCCTGTCAGGCATTTGAGAAGGTGGGCATCCGCGGCTTTACCGCCGATTACGCCTACGATTACACCTGCATGGAAACGCTGCAGGGGCTTTCTGCTGCCGAGCTGACCACGGTGGACGGGCGCAAGTGGCGCACCGCATACAGCGACCCCGCCAACACCACGCGGGTCGGGCTGGACGATACCATCTGGCCGGGTGCCTTCGAGCGGATGGCACAGTTCATTCAGGATACCCACCTCACGGCAGACGACCTGAACCTGACATACGATGACGTGATGGACCTGTTCCGGAACGGAAATGTGGCCATGTACTTTGGCAGCTCTGCCGGCGTGAAGATGTTCCAGGATGAGGGCATCGACACCACCTTCCTGCCCTTCTTCAGCCAGAACGGCGAACCGTGGATCATGACCACTCCCTATTTCCAGGTGGCGCTGAACCGTGACCTGGAGCAGGACACGGCCCGCCGCGCAAAAGCCATGAAGGTGCTGGACGTCATGCTCTCCGAGGAGGCACAGAACCGGATCGTCTCGGAAGGGCAGGACATTCTGAGCTACAGCCAGGACGTCCCCCTGCGCCTGACCGATGCCATGAAGGACACCCGCTCTGTGTTGGAAGAAAACCACATGTACATCCGCATCGCCTCCAACGATTTCTTTGCCATCTCCCAGGATGTGGTCTCCCAGATGATCGCGGGCAAGCTCACGGCAAAGCAGGCCTATCAGGCGTTCAATGCCCAGCTTCTTGCGGACGAGGAGTCTGCTGCGGACGAGGTCGTGCTGACCTCTGAGAAACGCTATTCCAACGTGTTCCACAAAGACGGCGGCACGGCCTCCTTCTCCGTCATGGCGAACACCCTGCGCGGCCTTTACGGCACCGATGTGCTGCTCGCCGCCGCAAACAGCTTTACCGGCAGTGTGCTGCAGGCCGACTACACCAGACAAATGGCAGCTTCCATGATCATGCCGAACGGCCTGCGGGCTTACCAGCGCACGATGACCGGCGCGGAACTGAAGGAGACCGTCCGCGCCTTTGTGGAAGGCTGCGAGGGCGGCTTTGTGCCCTTCAACCGCGGCTCCCTGCCGGTGGCCAGCGGCATCGCGCTGAATGTTCAGGAGAACAGCGGCCGCTACACCCTGACCGGCATCACCCGGAACGGCCAGCCGCTCCGGGATGACGACACCGTGACCGTGACCTGTCTGGCCACGGCCAGCCAGATGGCACCGCTGCTTTCCGGCGAAAACGGCGCGTTCCCCTGCCTTGACACGCCGGTCAAGCAGACCTGGCGCGAAGCTCTCTCCGGCGGCGGCGTGGTGCTTGCAGAGCCGGAACACTACATGACACTGAGGTGAACAGAATGCCAGACGAAAAGCACGAACCCAACCGAAACGGCCATTTCCGGCAAAAATTGTTCTCTGCTGCTGCCATCCTTCTTCTGGTCTTGCTGGCAGCCAGTTTCGGTATTCAGTATCTCTCATTCGTGTCGCAGACCATCTATCAGGAAAGCACCTCGCATCTGGAAGAATTGCTGCACAAATCCAACAATATGCTGAAAGAGATGGTGCGCAAGAACGTGAACTATCTGCACCTGTACAACCGCTTTCTGGAAAGCACCTCGGACACGGATGCAATTCAGGCATATATCGAGAAAGCGCAGCAGGACACCGGATTTGTCGACTTCTACTTCCTTTCCTATGACGGCAACTACATGACCGTGACCGGGGAAACAGGCTACCTTGGCTTGCAGACAAATCTGGACGAAAAGCTCGCCGATGGCGAAGATATCGTGGTGAACGCAGCACTTCCCGGCAAGGCGCAGATGCTTGTGTTCATCTGTCCCGAAACACAGGGCAGCTACCGGGGCTTTGCCTACGATGCCGTTGCCATCTCTTATTATAATAATGCGGTGCTGAAGCTGCTGGACAACTCTGCGTTTCAGGGCAACGCCAGCAACTATGTGATCTACCGGGATGGACGGGTCGTCATCGACAATTCCGTAAACCGCAAGAAAACGATCTACAACTTCATTGCGATGCTGCGCGACTCTTCCGACCTTTCCGAGGAGGAGATCCTTACGCTTTCGGATGATTTTGCGCAGGGCCGCAGCGGAAACCGGAAGTTAACGCTGGGCGACACCCGTTATTATCTGGTCTACGAGGGCACGGCGGTGCAGAGCTGGACGATGCTGGGGCTTGTGCCGGTCAACATCGTCAACGCCAGTCTGGACAAGCTGTGGTTCCGCACGGCACAGATCGTAACGGGCATCACCGTCGGTCTTGCCGCCGCCATCATCCTGCTCATCCTGCGCCGGAACCGCACCACCCTGCACCGGAAGAATACCGAGATCCTGTACCGTGACGAGCTGTTCCAGAAGCTCTCGCTGAACGTGGACGACGTGTTCCTGATGCTGGACGCAGAGACCTCCAAGGTGGATTACGTCAGCCCGAACGTCGAGCGCCTGCTGGGCATCCCGTGGAGAGAAGTCCGCCAGGATGTCTTTGTGCTGGACAAGCTGCACCCGAAAGGCTCCCCGGCGCACGGCAAAAACGTTCTGGAAGGGCTTCTCAGCGGGCAGCAGCGCGAATGGGATCTTGAGTATGAGCATCAAAAGACCGGGGAGCGCCGCTGGTTCCATAACATCGCCATAGGCAGCGAGGTAGAGGGCCGGACGAAGTACATCCTGGTGCTGTCGGACCGCACCGCCGACAAACAGGCGAATCAGGCCCTCTTGGAGGCCGTTGCGGCCGCCGAGACCGCCAACCGCGCCAAGAGCACCTTCCTTTCCAATATGTCCCACGATATCCGCACCCCCATGAATGCCATCATCGGCTTCACCACACTGGCGGTCAGCAACATCGACGACAAGGAGCGGGTGAAGGATTACCTCACCAAGACCCTCGCTTCCAGCAATCACCTGCTCTCCCTCATCAACGATGTGCTGGATATGAGCCGCATCGAAAGTGGAAAGATCCATCTGGAAGAGACCGAGGTCAACCTCTCGGATGTGCTGCACGACCTGAAGACCATCGTCAGCGGGCAGATCCACGCAAAGCAGCTGGATCTGTATATGGACGCCATGGATGTGACCGACGAGGACGTCTACTGCGACAAGACCCGGCTGAACCAGGTGCTGCTGAACCTGCTGTCCAACGCCATCAAGTTCACCCCTGCGGGCGGCATGGTCTCGGTGCGGGTGCGGCAGCTTGCGGGTCCGATGCACGGCTGCGGGCAGTATGAGTTCCGCGTCAAGGACAACGGCATCGGCATGAGCCCGGAGTTTGCCCAAAAGATCTTTGAACCCTTTGAGCGGGAGCGCACCTCCACGGTCAGCAAGATCCAGGGCACCGGCCTTGGCATGGCCATCACCAAAAACATCGTGGATATGATGGGCGGCACCATCGAGGTGCAGACAGAGCAGGGCAAGGGCACCGAGTTCATCATCCGTGTGCCGCTGCGCGCGCAGGCGGAACACCGCCCGGTGGAAAAGATCACCGAGCTGGAGGGCCTGAAGGCGCTGGTGGTGGACGACGATTTCAACACCTGCGACAGTGTGACCAAGATGCTGGTCAAGGTGGGGATGCGCTCGGAGTGGACCCTCTCCGGCAAGGAGGCCGTGCTGCGCGCACGGCAGTCCATCGAGATGAGCGATGCCTACCATGCCTACATCATCGACTGGCGTCTGCCGGATATGAACTGCATCGAAGTCACCCGCCAGATCCGCAGCCTGAACGACGACACCCCCATCATCATCCTGACCGCCTACGACTGGTCTGACATCGAGGTGGAGGCAAAGGCCGCCGGTGTGACGGCGTTCTGCTCCAAGCCCATGTTCCTCTCCGACCTGCGCGAGACCCTGATGAGCGCCCTCGGTCCGAAACGGACGGACGCCACGCAGGAGCTTCTGCCCGAAAAAGAGGAAAACTTCAAGGGCCGCACCATCCTGCTGGTGGAGGACAACGAGCTGAACCGCGAGATCGCGCTGGAAATTCTGCGCGAGTACGGCTTCCAGGTCGATACGGCCGAAAACGGCGCGGTGGCGGTGGAAAAAGTCCGCACCAGCGGACCGGGCCGCTACGATCTGGTGCTGATGGATGTGCAGATGCCGGTCATGGACGGCTACACCGCCACCCGGCAGATCCGCGCTTTGGAGGACCCGGCGCTGGCCGGGATCCCCATCCTCGCCATGACGGCCAACGCCTTTGACGAAGACCGCCGCAACGCACTGGCAAGCGGCATGAACGGCTTTTTGTCCAAGCCGATCATCGTCGGCGACCTGGTGCAGGAGCTGCGCAAGATCTTATCAGATGCGCGCTCCCCTTTCCCGCCGTCTTGACAAGCCCGGCGCATCTGGTACAATACAACCAAGGCTCTGCGGCAGCCCCTTTACAGCTTGCGGCCGTACACTTCGGGAAAGGAACTTCATCATGGATTCGAACACCAAACGCTCTCTGCTCGTCACCGTTGTGGGGGTAACACTTTTTGTTGCACTGCTGCGGTTTTCGGATGTGCTCGCCTTTGCGGCACGTCTTGTGGATCTGGTGCTGCCCATTCTGGCGGGCGGCATCCTGGCACTTTTCATCAACGTGCCCATGACCGGGCTGGAAAAGCGGCTGAAGCAGCTGTTCCGCAAGGCCAAAAAGCAGCCACCGGACAAGACCCTTCATCTCCTCAGCTTTTTCATCACGCTGGTCGGCATCGTGCTGGTGCTGGTGCTTGCGCTGACCCTGCTGGTGCCGGAACTGGTCAAATCGTTCCACAGCCTCTATCTGCAGATCGAGTCGAACATCCCCCGCTGGACCGCCTACCTCAGCGCACAGGACGCCGACATGGGCTGGCTGATGCACTGGCTGGAGGGCATCAACTGGGAGCAGCTGCTCCACAAAGCCGCCGACAGCATCGACAAGGTGCTGGTCAATGCGGTGGGTGCCGTGTCCGCCACGGTGAACGTCATCGTGACGGCCTCCTTCGCCCTCATCATCTCCGTCTATCTGTCGCTTGGGACGGAGAGCCTTGGCCGACAGGCCCATACGCTGGTGTGCGCGTATCTGAAGCCTCGCCACGCCGCTGGGCTGCTCCGGTTCTGCCGCCTGTTCCGGCAGTCCTTCGCCAATTTCCTGACCGGCCAGTGCAGCGAGGCGGTGATCCTCGGCGTTCTCATGGCCTTTGCATTCTCCGTTTTCCAGCTCCCCTACGGCAGTCTGGTGGGGATGCTGACCGCCATCTGTGCCATCATCCCCTATGTGGGTGCCCTCATCTCCTGCGTGGTCAGCGTGTTCCTTGTACTGCTGGTGGACCCGATACTGGCGGTGCGCTGCCTCATCGTTTACCTCGCGGTGCAGTTCATCGAGAACCAGTTCATCTACCCCCGTGTCGTGGGCAAGTCCGTCGGGCTTTCGCCGCTCTACACCCTGATCGCCGCCATGATCGGCGGCAACCTCTTCGGCATCCTCGGCATCATCTTCTTCATCCCGCTGACGGCGGTGGTCATCGAGCTTGTGAAAGAGGATGCCTGCCGACGCCTGCAAACCAACGGGAACCAATCATGACCCCCAGCCCCCGGAATGCGCCCGCCGCGCTCCGGGGGCGTTTTTTGTCGGCCCGGCCCTGTTTGCCGGGTTTCTTTTTTCTTGCCTTTTCCCCCGGTGTGTGCTATACTTTTCCTCGAACTGAATAGAAAACAGCAGGTGCGTTCCGCCCATGCCTCCGGGCAGCGGCAGGAACGTTAAAAGGGAAGCGGGTGCAGATCCCGCACGATCTCGTCACTGTGATAAGGGAGTCTACTGTCCGGGTGCTTTGGGCACCGGCCACTGAACCGTCCGGTCTGGGAAGGCGGCAGCAGACGTTGAGCTTTCAGTCAGGAAACCTGCCCGCTGTTGGTACGGGGGCATCTGCCCCAGATCACGAGGAATTGGTTGTACCAAAAAGCCCGAACCACTGTAAGGGGTCTTTTTGTTTTGCCGTCTCGCAAGCAAGAAGGCCCTTTTTTCGTTGTTCGGGTCCTCTTTCCTGTGCCCTTCTGTTCAGCGCCGCAATGTTTCAGACAGGAAAGGAAGATCACACATGAGAAAACGCACTCTCCACAAGACGGCGGCCGCCCTGACCGCCCTGGCACTCTGCGCCGGTGTTCTGACCGGCTGCGGCGGGGCCGCAAGTTCCACCGCTGCCTCCAGCACGGCAGGCTCTGCCGCTGCCAGCAGCGAAGTTTCGAGCGAGGAGGCCGATGAATTGGCCGCAAAGAATGTTGCAGACCTGATCGACGCCATCTACGTGCAGGAGCGCACCGATGACACGGACGCCCAGTGCGCTGCCGCCAAGGCTGCCTGGGACGCCCTGACCGACGCCCAGAAGGAGCTGGTGGAAGGCGAAGAGGCCGACCCCGACTACTTTGGCCGCGACACCGGCGATGCCTCCAAGGATGACCCCCGTAACGCGGACGACATCGGCGAGAACGAGCTGCTGGTCGTCAGCTTCGGCACTTCCTTCAACGACAGCCGCGCCGCCGACATCAAGGGCATCGAGGATGCTCTGCAGGCAGCTTATCCGGACTGGTCTGTCCGCCGCGCCTTCACCGCTCAGATCATCATCAACCATGTCCAGGCCCGCGACGGCGAGAAGATCGACAACATGCAGCAGGCCATGGACCGCGCTGTGGCCAACGGCGTGAAGAATCTGGTCGTCCAGCCCACCCACCTGATGCACGGTGCCGAGTACGACGAGATGATGGAGATGATCGACAGCTACCGCGACAAGTTCGAGTCCGTCGCGGTGGCCGAGCCCCTGCTGGGTGAGGTCGGCGCAGACGCCGCCGTCATCAACTCCGACAAGGAAGCCGTCGCCAAGGCCATCACCGCTGCTGCCGTGAAGGATGCCGGTTTCGACAGCCTGGATGCCGCCGCTGCCGAGAAGACCGCATTCGTCTTCATGGGCCACGGCACCTCGCACACCGCAAAGGTTAGCTACAGCCAGATGCAGACCACCATGCAGACCCTCGGCTATGACAATGTCTTCATCGGCACCGTCGAGGGCGAGCCGGAGGAGACCGCCTGCGAGAACGTCATCGAGGCCGTCAAGGCTGCCGGTTACACCAAGGTCGTTCTGCGCCCGCTGATGGTCGTTGCCGGTGACCATGCCAACAACGATATGGCCGGTGCGGATGATGACTCCTGGCTGAGCCAGTTCAAGGCTTCCGGTGCATTCGAGGAAGTGGATACCCAGATCGCCGGTCTGGGCGAGATCTCCGACATCCAGCAGCTCTACATCGCACACACCAAGGCTGCGATCGAGTCCCTGAACGGCTGATATCGTGTGCCCCAATGCCCGAAGGGAGTGATCTTTTCGGGCATTTTTTATGGAGGATGCCCCCGCATGAGGAGGCACCCTCCCCCATGGGCAGTTCTCTGCCCGCTCAAATCTGATCGCGAGGTATTTTGATCTATGCACTGCAAACAGTTTCTTTCCCTGTCCGTCGCTTCCCTGCTGCTGGCTGCTGCCCTGACCGGCTGCGGGGCGGCCTCTTCCACTGCAAGCTCTGCCGCAGGCTCGGAGGCTGCTTCGTCCGTGGCCTCCTCTGCTGCTGCATCCGAGACCGCTGCCGCCGCTCTGCCGGACGGCGTCTATACCGCGGATTTCGACACCGACAGCGGCATGTTCCACGCGAACGAAGCCTGCGATGGCAAGGGCACCCTGACGGTCGAAAACGGCACGATGACCTTCCACGTCAGCCTCGCTTCCAAGAAGATCGTCAACCTGTATGTCGGCATGGCCGCAGACGCCGACGCCAACAAAGCAGACTGGCTGCTGCCCACCACCGACACCGTCACCTACTCCGACGGCACCTCCGAAGAGGTCTACGGCTACGACATCCCCGTCGCCGCCGTGGACGAGGACTTCCAGCTGGCTCTTCTGGGCACCAAAGGCAAGTGGTACGACCACACCGTCAGCATCCGCAATGCGGAACCCAAGGCGGAAGCAGCTGCTGAGACGCCCGCCGACGGCGAATACAACGTCCAGGTCGTGCTGGAGGGCGGTTCCGGCCGCGCCACGGTGGACAGCCCCGCCGCACTGACCGTGGCCGACGGCAAAATGACCGCCACCATCGTCTGGAGCAGCCCCAACTACGACTACATGATCGTGGACGGCGAGAAGTATCTGCCCACCAACACCGAGGGCAACTCCACCTTTGTGATCCCCGTTGCCGCGCTGGGCACGTCCCTCTCCGTCACGGCCGACACCGTGGCCATGAGCACCCCGCACGAGATCGAATACACCCTGACGTTCACGCTGGAGTAACGGCTTGCCCCCTTTGTGGGGCAGCTGTTGTCCGCGCGCCTTTGAAGGCGCAAGGCTGATACCATGAAACTGACCAGACAACAATTCTTAAAAGCGCTCCCCGCCTCTGCGTTTTTGCTGGCGGGCTGTGCGGCAAAGCAGACGGCCCCGGCCAACACGGAAGTGCTGGTGTTCGACCACGCCTATCCGCTGGACTACGCCCGGCAGTTCACCGCCGACTGCTACGAAGGCGGCTCTACCCTGCTGACCCTGACCGGGTCGGGGGAACAGTTCCTCGTCCTGCCGGAAGACGCCGCCGAGGTGGACGGCCTGCCCGCCGGGGTCACGGCCCTGCGCCAGCCGGTGCAGAATATCTATCTCGTCTCCACCTCGGTGATGGACCTGTTCCTCCATCTGGACGCGCTGGACTGCATCACCCTCTCCGGCACCCAGGCTGCCGGCTGGCATCTCGACGAAGCCAGAGCCGCCATGGAGGCCGGGCGCATCGCCTACGCGGGCAAGTACAGCGCCCCGGACTATGAGCAGATCCTCGCTTCCAACTGCGGCCTTGCCATTGAGAACACAATGATCCTCCACACACCGGAGGTCAAGGAGCAGCTGGAACGGTTCGGCATCCCGGTGGTGGTGGAGCGCTCCAGCTACGAGAGCAGTCCGCTGGCCCGGATGGAGTGGATCAAGTTCTGGGGCATCCTGCTGGGCCGGGAGACCCTCGCCGAGCAGGTGTTCCAAAAGCAGGTGGAGCGCATCCAGCCGCTTCTGGAGCAGGCCCCCACCGGCAAGACCTGCGCGTTTTTCTCCATCACGGCCAACAACCTCGCCAATGTCCGCAAGGGCGGCGACTATGTGGCCCAGATGATCGGGATGGCCGGGGCCGATTATGTGTTCTCCGACCTGACCGACAGCGGCAATAACCTTTCCACCATGAACCTCCCGCTGGAGGATTTCTACGCCGGGGCAAAGGACGCCGATGTTCTCATCTACAACAGTACCATTGAAGGCACGGTCGCCACCATCGACGAGCTGGTGGCAAAATGTGCCCTGCTGGCCGACTTCCGGGCCGTGCAGAGCGGGAACGTCTGGTGCACCACCCAGAGCTTTTTTCAGCAGAGCATGGAGCTGGCCGATTTTGTGATCGACCTGCACCGCGTTCTGACCGAGGACGCCCCCGACGGCCTGCAATTCCTGACACCGGTGACGTAACTTCCCCAGAAAGGACCCGCATGACTACCAAAAAACGCCTTCTCTTCTCCTATGGCATCCTGGCCGTTCTGCTGGCGGTGCTCTTTGCCGCCAACCTCTTCTGGGGCAGCGTGGCACTGACGCCGGAGGCCGTGCTTTCGGCCCTGCTGGGCCGCGGGCAGGACGCGCTCTCGGTGCGCATCATCACCCAGCTGCGTCTGCCCCGCGCCGTGATGGTCGTGCTGCTGGGCGCAGCGCTCTCGGCGGCGGGCTATCTGTTGCAGACCTTTTTCGCCAACCCCATCGCCGGGCCCTTCGTCATGGGCATTTCCAGCGGGGCCAAGCTGGCGGTAGCGCTGGTCATGGTGGTGTTCCTGAACCAGGGGCTGCTCACAAGCTCCCTCACCCTCATCCTGGCCGCGTTCGCGGGGGCCATGGCGGCCATGGCCTTTGTGCTGGCGATCTCCCGCCGGGTGCAGCGGATGAGCATCCTGGTCATCTGCGGCGTCATGATCGGCTACATCTGCTCGGCCATCACCGAATTTGTGGTGGCCTTTGCGCAGGACTCGAACATCGTCAACCTCCACAACTGGTCGCAGGGCAGCTTTTCCGGCATGACCTGGGGCAATGTCCGGGCGGCGGCGCTCGTAGTCCTGCCCGCGCTGGCGGCAGCGTTCTGCCTGTCGAAGCCCATGTCCGCCTACCAGATGGGCGAGGCCTACGCCCAGAGCGTCGGCGTCAACGTCAAGCGGTTCTCCCGCACACTGGTGCTGCTCTCCAGCCTGCTGGCCGCCTGCGTCACGGCCTTTGCCGGGCCGATCTCCTTTGTGGGCATCGCGGTGCCGCACCTCGTCAAGCAGCTGCTGGGCAGCGCCCGGCCGCTGTTTGTCCTGCCGGGCTGCTGCCTGGGCGGGGCGGCGTTCTGCCTGCTGTGCGACCTCATCGCCCGCAGCCTGTTCGCCCCCACCGAGCTTTCCATCAGCGCCGTGACGGCGGTGTTCGGCGCACCGGTGGTCATCTGGCTGCTCATCCGCCGGAATCAGGAGGGTGCACGATGAACGAATTTTCCTGCGAGGCACAGGACCTCGCCGTCGGCTACGGCAAAGCACCGCTGGCCGAGCATATCGCGCTGGGCGTCCGGCCGGGGCAGATCCTGACCCTCATCGGGCCGAACGGCGCGGGCAAATCCACCCTGCTCAAAACACTGGCGGGCCAGCTGGCCCCCATGGGCGGCGCGGTGCTGCTGGACGGAAAAGATCTGACCGCCTACACTGGCAGCGCCCGCGCACAGCGGCTCGCCCTCATGCTCCCCCACACCCGCCGCACCGAGCTGACCACCTGCTTCGAGTTTGCCGCAGCCGGGCGCATCCCCTACACCGGGCGGCTGGGCCTCCTCTCCGAGGCCGACCGGCAGGCCGTGCGCGATGCGCTGGCTCTGGTGGGGGCTTCCGCTCTCGCGGAGCGGGACTTCAACTGCATCAGCGACGGCCAGCGCCAGCGCATCCTGCTGGCCCGCGCCATCTGCCAGCAGCCGGAGATCCTCCTGCTGGACGAGCCCACCTCGTTTCTGGACATCAAGGGCAAGATCGAGCTGCTGAGCATCCTGCAAACGCTGGCCCACACGCAGCACCTTGCCGTCCTCGTCAGCCTGCACGAGCTGGACATGGCGCAGAAGATCGCGGACGCCGTGGTCTGCGTCTCCCCCCAGGGCGTCTCCGGCGTTCTGACGCCCCAGGAGGCTTTTGCGCCGGAGAACATCCAGACCCTCTACCGCCTGAGCCGGGAGCAGTACGAAACGCTGTTCGGCCCCCCGAAGCCTGCGAAACCCAGATTCGAGCACTACGTCCGCAGCGGGCAGAAACTGCTGCGCTGCGGCTACACCACCGGCACCTGTGCAGCGCTGGGCGCGGCGGGCGCGGCCCGGCTGCTGCTGACCGGAAAGGCCCCGGAGACGGTGGCACTGCGCACACCGAAGGGCATCGTCGTGGAGGTGGCCCCGCTGTTCTGCCGCCGCACCGGGCCGGGGGCCGAATGCGCCATTGAAAAGGACGGCGGCGACGATGTGGATGTGACCACCGGCCTGCCCATCGTCGCCACGGTGGAGCTGCTGCCCGGCACCACGGAAGTCCGCATCGCGGGCGGGCCGGGCGTAGGCCGGGTGACCCGGCCGGGGCTGGACCAGCCCGTAGGCGAAGCCGCCATCAACCACGTCCCCCGCCGGATGATCGCCGAGGCCCTGCAGCGAGAGGCCGAAACGGCCTGCTACACCGGCGGCTTTGCCGTGACCCTCTCCATTCCGGGCGGCGAAGAGGTGGCCCGGCGCACCTTCAACCCCCACATCGGGGTCGCGGGCGGGCTGTCCATCCTCGGCACCAGCGGCATCGTGGAGCCCATGAGCCAGCAGGCCATTCTGGACACCATCCAGCTGGAAATGAACCAGGCGGCGCTGCGCGTCCAAACCACTGCCGCGCCACGGCGGCTCATCCTGGCCCCCGGCAACTATGGGCTGGACTACCTTGGCACGGCCTACCCGGAGTTCGCTTCCATCCCGGTCGTCAAGACCTCCAATTTCATCGGCGACACGCTGGATATGGCCGCTTCTGCCGGGTTTGAGGACGTGCTGCTCGTGGGCCATGTGGGCAAGCTCTGCAAGCTGGCGGGCGGCATCATGAACACCCACTCCCACACGGCGGACTGCCGCACCGAGCTGTTCTGCACCCACGCCGCCCTCTGCGGGGCCAGCCGGGAGACCTGCCGCGCCCTGTTCGAAGCCGCCACCACCGACGCCTGCCTCGACCTTCTGGATGCGGCAGGCCTCCGCGCCCCGGTGCTGGAAAGCCTGCTGGCGGCGGTGCAGCTCCATCTGGACCGCCGCGCCGCTGGGGCGTTCCGGGTGGGTGCCATCCTCTTTTCGAACCAGCACGGCCCGCTGGGCCAGACTGAAACGGCGGCACAGATCCTGAACGACTGGAAGGAGCGATAATATGGTACATTTTGTTGGTGCCGGGCCCGGCGCGCCGGACCTCATCACCCAGCGCGGCGCGGCCCTGTTGCAGGGGGCCGACTGCATCATTTATGCGGGCAGCCTTGTCAACCCGGCCCTGCTGGGGCTGGCAAAGCCGGGCTGCGCCATCTACAACAGCGCCGAGATGACGCTGGAGCAGGTGCTCGGCGTGCTGCGGCAGATGGAAGCCGCCGGCAAGACCACCGTGCGGCTCCACACCGGCGACCCCTGCCTGTTCGGGGCCATCCGGGAGCAGATGGATGCGCTGGATGCCGACGGGATCGCCTACGATGACACGCCCGGCGTTTCCAGCTTCTGCGGCGCGGCGGCCGCGCTGAACGCCGAGTACACCCTGCCCACCGTCAGCCAGACGGTCATCATCACCCGGATGGAGGGCCGCACCCCGGTGCCCGAACGGGAAACGCTGGCCCGCCTCGCTTCCCACGGGGCTACGATGGTCATCTTCCTCTCCATCAGCCTCGTTGACAAGGTACAGGAGGCTCTGCTGCAAGGGGCCTACACCCCCGGAACGCCTGCCGCTGTGGTCTACAAAGCCACCTGGCCGGAAGAAAAAATCGTGCGGTGCAGCGTTGGAACGCTGGCCGAAAGCGTCCATGCAGCGGGCATCACCAAGACCGCGCTCATCGTGGTGGGCGACTTCCTCGGCACCCGGTATGAGCGCAGCCGACTCTACGACCCCGCCTTTACGACCGAATTCCGCAAAGGAGCCGACGCATGAGCCGCGCCTATGCCGCCTTTACCGAGACCGGGCTGGCGCTGGCAGAAACACTGGCGCGCGCGCTGCCCGGCCCTGTGACCCGCTGCGGGCACGGCGGGCCTTCGCTGGCAAAGTGGACCGCCGCCGCGTTTGCCCAAAACGAGGCCCTGATTTTTGTGGGGGCCGTGGGCATTGCGGTGCGGGCCATCGCGCCGTTTTGCCGCAGCAAGGCCAGCGACCCGGCGGTCGTGGTCGTGGACGAATGCGGACACTTTGCGGTGCCGCTGTTGTCCGGCCATCTGGGCGGGGCCAATGATTTGGCGCGGGCCATCGCGGCCCTCTGCGGGGCTGTCCCGGTCATCACCACGGCCACCGATGCCCACGGCCTCTTTGCCGTGGACGAGTGGGCAAGGCATCAAAACTGCCGGGTGCTGGAACCCGAACGCATCAAGACCGTCAGCGGAAAACTGCTGGCCGGGGAGCCGGTCTCCTTCTGGTCGGAGTTTCCCATCGCAGGCCCGGCCCCGGCCGGGGTGAATGCAGCACCAGCGCCGGAAGCTGCCGACTTTGCTCTAACCCTCTCCCCTGCCGGAAATGCCCTGCATCTGACCCCGCACATCGGGGTGCTGGGCATCGGGTGCCGGCGCGGGACGACGGCAGAGCAGCTGGAAGCCGCCTTTTCCGCCTTCTGTGCCGCCCACACACTGGCCCCGCAGTGCATCGCAGCCGCCGCCAGCATCGACCTGAAGCAGAACGAGGCCGGGCTTCTTGCGTTCTGCGCGGCGCACCGGTGGGGCCTCTCGTTCTTCTCTGCCGAAGCGCTGCAGACCGCCCCCGGCAGCTTTACCCCTTCTGCCTTTGTCCGGAACGTCACCGGTGTGGACAATGTCTGCGAGCGGGCAGCCGTTTTGGCGTCCGGCGGGAGCATCCGCATCCCCAAACAGGCGGGCGGCGGCGTGACCTTTGCGCTGGCCCTTTCCCCCTTTGCCCCAGATTGGAGGGTTTCTTCATGACGAACACCGTTTTTGTGGCCGGGCTTGGCCCCGGCGGCCCGCAGTTTCTGACCGCACAGGCGCAGAGCGCCTTAACGCAAGCCGAGGTGCTGTGCGGCTATACGGTCTATCTGGACCTTGTGCGCCCCTATTTCCCGGAAAAAGAATATTATTCCACCGGCATGACCCAGGAGATCGACCGCTGCCGCTGGGCGCTGGAAACGGCCCGGCGCGGCAAAGTCGTCGCGCTGGTCTGCTCCGGCGACGCCGGGGTCTACGGCATGGCAAGCCCCCTGCTGGAGCTGGCCGGGCAGTTCCCGGAGGTCGCTGTAGAGGTGGTGCCCGGCCTGACGGCGGCTCTCAGCGGCGGGGCCGTGCTGGGTGCCCCGCTGGCCCACGATTTCTGCGTCATCTCCCTGTCAGACCGGCTGACTCCCTGGGCCGTCATCGAGCGGCGGCTGGCGGCAGCGGCGATGGGCGATTTCTGCGTCGCACTGTACAACCCCTCCTCCAAGGGCAGGCCGGACTATCTGGCCAGAGCCGTCCGCATCCTGCTGGATCACGGCAAACCGCCGCAGACCGTCTGCGGGCTGGTGCGGAACATCGGGCGCGAGGGGCAGGCCCACCGCATCCTGACCCTGGCGGAACTGGAAACCGCCCCGGTGGATATGTTCACCACCGTCTTCATCGGCAACACCGCCACCCGGCAGCTGGGCGGAAAGATGGTCACACCGAGGGGGTATCGCGCATGAAGATCGTCGTGTTCAGCGGCACCACCGAGGGCCGTCTGTTCTCCCGCCAGCTGGCCGCGCAGGGGGCCGAAGTCCTCGTCAGCGTAGCGACCCCGCTGGGAGCCGAAGAGCAGGGCCGTCTGCAGGGTGTCACCGTCCATTGCGGGCGGCTGACGCCGGAGGAAATGACCACCCTGCTGCAGGGGGCCGCCCTCTGCGTGGACGCCACCCATCCCTATGCGGTGGACGCCACCAAAAACATCCGGTCTGCGTGTAAAACCGCCTGCATCGAATACCACCGCCTGCTCCGGGCCGAAAGCCCGCTCCCGGCGGGGAGCATGGTCTTTCAGTCGGCCGCACACGCGGCAGAGTTTCTTGCAAGCACCTGCGGCAATCTCCTGCTGGCCACCGGGGCCAAGGAGCTCGCGGCCTTTTCCGGCATCGAGCCTGCCCGCCTGTTCCCCCGTGTACTGCCCACCCCGGAGGGCATCGCAGCCTGCGAGGCCGCGCACATCCCCCACAAAAACATCATCGCGATGCAGGGCCCCTTCTCCTATGCGCTGAACCGGGCCCTGCTGGAGCAGTTCCACATCCGCTTCCTCGTCACGAAGGACGGCGGTGCAGCAGGCGGCTTTGCCGAGAAGGCACAGGCCGCGCAGGACACCGGCGCACAGCTCATCGTCCTCCGCCGCCCCGCAGAGCAGGGCGAAACGGCGGAGCAGATCCTGACCCGCTGCAAGGAGGTGCTGGCATGGTCACACTGATTGGAATGGGGGCCGGGCTGTCCGGCTCCCTGACCGCCGAAGGACTTGCGGCCCTGCAACAGGCCGACCTCATTTTAGGTGCCCGGCGGCTGCTGGAGCACCTGCCGGACGGCTGCACCGAACACCGGAAGGCGCTGTACAAGCCGGAAGAGATCCTGACCTGCCTTGCGGAGCATCCGGAGGGAGACACAGCCTTGCTTTACAGCGGCGATACCGGATTTTATTCCGGGGCTTCCGGGCTGCTGCCCATGCTGCGGGCCTGCGGCATCTCCTGCCGCGTCCTGCCCGGCATCTCCAGCGTCCAGCTGCTCGCGGCGGCGGTCGGCCGCCCCTGGCAGGACTGGAAACTCGTCTCCGCCCACGGCTGTGCCTGCGACCCGGTGGCCGAGTGCCTGACGGCGGATGGCCGACCGGTCTTCTTCCTGACCGGCGGCTCCGAGACCCCTGCCACCCTCTGCCGCACCCTGACCGCCGCCGGGCTGGGGCAGGCCCATGCGCTGGTCGGCGAACAGCTCGGCACACCGGAGGAGAAGATCTTCTTCGGCACCGCGCAGGAAGTTTCGCAAAAAAACACGGCATCCCTGAGCGTTCTGCTCATCGAACATCTGCCCCAGCCGCCCCGGCGCTGTGCCGGGTTCCCGGACGAAGCCTTTCTCCGGGGTGACGTCCCCATGACGAAGCAGGAAGTCCGCGCTGCCGCACTGGCAAAGCTGGCCGTCCGCCCCACGGACACGCTGTGGGATGTGGGGGCCGGTACCGGCAGTGTCAGTGTGGAACTGGCCCTTGCCGCCCCGCGCGGGCGGGTCTATGCCGTGGAATGCGACCCGGAGGCCTGCGCTCTTATCCGGAAGAACCGGGAGCGTTTTGCAGCCTGGAATCTGACCCTCATCGAGGGGAAAGCCCCCCAGGCGCTGGAAGCTCTGCCCGCCCCGGACGCCGTCTTCCTCGGCGGCACCAAGGGCAGCATGGAGGCCGTGGTGGACGCTGTGCTGGCCAAAAACCCGCAGGCCCGCCTCTGCATCTCCGCCATCGCGCTGGAAACGCTGAGCACCGCCGTTGCGGCCCTGACGGCGCGGGGGCTCACCGCCGAAGTCACCCAGATCGCCGTCAGCCGCACAAAACCGGCGGGCCGGCTGCATCTGCTGATGGCCAACAACCCCATCTTCCTCATCTCAGGTGAACGCAAATGATGCAATTTCTCGTCGCAGCGCCCTGTTCCGGCAGCGGCAAGACCACCCTGACCTGTGCGCTGCTGGCCGCGCTCAAGCGGCGCGGGGCCGACCCCTGCGCGTTCAAGAGCGGGCCGGACTACATCGACCCCATGTTTCACCGGGCCGTGCTGGGGGTCGAGAGCCACAACCTCGACCTCTTTTTCTCCGCACCGGATACCGTGCGCACCCTTTATGCACAGGGTGCCGCCGGGCACGGGGCGGCGGTGTGTGAGGGGGCCATGGGCTTTTACGACGGTCTGGGCGGCGTGACCGACACGGCCAGCGCCTGGCATCTGGCCGACACGCTGGGCCTGCCGGTGCTGCTGGTCGTCCCGGCCAAAGGGGCCAGTTTGACCCTGGCCGCGCAGATCAACGGGCTGAAAACGTTCCGCACCCCCAGCCGCATCGTTGGCGTTCTGCTCAACGACTGCACCTCGGCTTTGTACAAGATGCTCAAACCGATGCTGGAACGCGAGACCGGCCTGCCGGTGCTGGGGCATCTGCCCCGCCTGCCGGAGGCGTCCATCGAGAGCCGTCATCTGGGGCTGAAGACCGCCGGGGAGATCGCCGGGCTTCAGCAAAAGATCGCCCTTCTTGCGGATGCGCTGGTGCTGGACTGGGTGCAGTTCCAGGCCCTGACCGACCAGCCTGCACCGCTGGCTCAGCCTGCCGCCCGCGCCCCGGCGCGCACCCGCATCGCCGTTGCGCAGGACGAAGCCTTTTGCTTTGCTTACGCCGAAACGCTGGAGGCCCTGACCGCCGCCGGGGCCGAGCTTGTCCCATTCAGCCCCCTGCACGATGCGGCCCTTCCGCCGGAGCTTGGCGGGCTGTATCTGCCGGGCGGCTACCCGGAACTGTACGCAGGGCCGCTGAGTGGGAACCGCTCGATGCGGGCTTCTGTGCGGCAGGCTGTGGAGCACGGTCTGCCCACCGTGGCCGAGTGCGGCGGCTTCCTCTATCTGGGGCAGACGCTCGAAGACGCCGACGGTGCCGTCTGGCCCATGGCGGGCGTCCTGCCGGGCAGCGGCTTCCCGGTCGGGCGGCTGGTGCGGTTCGGGTACGCGGAGCTGACCGCCCACGCCGACAGCCTGCTGTTCCGCGCCGGAGAGTCGTTCCCCGCCCACGAGTTCCACCACTGGGACTCGACCGCGAACGGCACAGCGTTGACCGCTGCAAAAGCCAATGGCCGCAGCTGGGCCTGCAGCTTTGCCAATGAACATCTCTATGCGGGTTTTCCGCATCTGTACTGGGCAGGCACCCCCCTGCCCCGGCGGTTCGTGGAAGCCGCCGTACTCAATCACCAGAAGGAGCAGACCCCATGACCGAACCGGAACTGAAACAGCTTCTCACCGCCATCACCCCGCCCAGCGAGACCGCCCGCGCGGCCGCACACGCCCACTGGGCCAGCCTGGCTAAGCCGCTGGGCGGGCTGGGCGCACTGGAGACCCTGCTGGAAGATGCCGCCGCCCTGACCGGCACGGCGCAGCTCGCCTTTGACCGCCGGGCCGTCCTCGTGCTCTGCGCGGACAACGGCGTCGTGGCCCAGGGCGTGAGCCAGACCGACCAGAGCGTGACCCGCGCCGTGGCCGAAAACCTAGCAGCGCGGCGGACGAGCGTCTGCCAGATGGCAAAAACGGCCCGCTGCGAGGTCGTGCCGGTGGATATGGGCATAGCAGGCGCCCCGGTGCCGGGCGTCGTCCCCCGCCGCATCGCCGCCGGAACGGCAGACTTCACCCAAGGCCCCGCCATGACCCGCGCCCAGGCTGTGGAGGCCATCGCGGCGGGCATCGAACTGGTGCGGGCGCAGAAGGCACAGGGGTGCCAGCTGCTCGCCACCGGCGAGATGGGCATCGGCAACACTACCACGTCCAGCGCTGTGGCGGCAGTCCTGCTCGGCCAGCCCGTCGAGGTCATGACCGGGCGGGGCGCGGGCCTTTCTGACGCCGGGCTGGCCCGCAAGCTGGACGCCATCCGGCGCGGCATCGCCCGCAACCAGCCCGACGCTGCCGACCCGCTGGACGTGCTGTCCAAGCTGGGCGGCTTTGACATCGCCGGGCTGTGCGGGGTCTTCCTTGGCGGCGCACTGGAAGACCTGCCCATCCTGATGGATGGTTTCATCAGCGGGGTGGCAGCCCTGTGCGCGGTGCGGCTCTGCCCCGCCGCCGCCAAGGCCGTGTTCGCCAGCCACTGTTCCACCGAGCCTGCGGCCCGGCTGGTGCTGGAAGCGCTGGGCAAGGCCCCGCTCCTGACGGCGGAGCTCCACCTCGGCGAGGGCACCGGGGCCGTGGCTTCGCTTCCGCTGTGGGATCTGGCACTGGCGGTCTACGACCACTGCTATTCCTTCACGGAGGGCGGCATCCCGCCGTATACGCCCCAATGCTGACGCTGGTGGTCGGCGGCGCAGCCAGCGGAAAAAGCGCGTACGCCGAACGCCTTGTGCTGCAGACCGCGCTCCCGCGCTATTACCTTGCCACGATGCAGGTATGGGACGCCGAGTGCGCCGCACGGGTGGAAAAGCACCGCCGGATGCGGGCGGAAAAGCAGTTCGAAACGCTGGAGTGCCCCCTGCATCTGGGCGTGGTGCACCTGCCCGCGCGGGGCACCGCCCTGCTGGAAGACCTCGGCAACCTGACCGCCAACGAACTTTACGACCCCGCCGGGGCGGGCGAAGCCGCCGCTTCGGCCATTCTGGACGGTCTGGACCAATTGGCCGCGCAATGTGAGCACCTCGTCGTCGTTTCGAACGAAGTGTTCAGCGGCGGGGCAAACTACGCGGGCGACACCGACCGGTACCTGAAGGCTCTGGCGCAGGTCAATAACGCCCTTGCGGCCCGTGCCGATGCTGTGGTGCGGGTGGTGTGCGGCATCCCGGTCTATTATAAAGGAGGCCCGTCATGATCGTTTTGCAGACCATTGCCGTGGCATTTGCCATGTTTTCAGCCATCCCGGTGCCGCAGTTCGACTGGAACGAAAAGAACATGCGCTACGCGATGTGCGCGTTCCCGCTCATCGGCGCAGTGTGCGGAGCCCTGTGGTACCTATGCGGGGCACTGCCGCTCCCGGCACTCGTCCGGGCGGGCGGGTTCTGCCTCATCCCCGTCTGGGTCACAGGCGGCATCCATCTGGACGGCTACGCCGACACCTGCGACGCCCTTTCCAGCTACGGCGGCAGGGAAAAGAAATTGGAAATTTTGAAGGACCCCCACTGCGGGGCCTTTGCCGTCATCCGGCTGTGCAGTTATTTTCTGGCTTATTTCGCGCTGTGCACGGCCGTGCAGTTCACGCCGCGCATCGGCCTCTGCTGGACGCTGGCACTGGTGCTGGAGCGGGCGCTTTCGGGCCTTGCCATCGCCTCCTTCCCGCTGGCCAAGAACACCGGCCTTGCCCACACGTTCGCTTCTGCGGCAGACCGCAAGGCCGTTCGCAGCGTCCTGCTGGTGCTGGCGGGCCTGCTCTGCGCTGCGCTGGTGCTGCTGGGCGGCGGGGCGCTCGTCCTTGCGGCGCTTCTTGTTTTCTGGCGCTATCGTATTGTTTCTGACCGGCAGTTCGGCGGCATCACCGGCGATCTGGCCGGATGGTTTTTGCAGAAAGCGGAGCTTTGGATGCTGGCGGCATTGGCCGCCTGCCAATGGGGAGGGCTGTTATGATCTTCATCACCGGGCCGCTGTACAGCGGCAAACGCACCTTTGCGCAGCACTTCCCCGGCACCCGCATCACCGATGTGCAGGAGCTGGCCGCAGCGGCGGAGGATCTGGAAAGCCTTGCAGACCGCCTCGCCGCCTATGACCTCGTCCTCGCCACCGAGGTGGGCGGCGGCGTTGTGCCCATGGACGCAGCCGAACGCGCTGCGAGGGAAGCCGCCGGGCGACTGGCCTGCCTGCTGGCCGCGCGGGCCGACTGCGTGGTCCAGATGTTCTGCGGCCTGCCCACCGTCCTGAAAGGAGAACTTCCCCCATGCTGATCTATCTTCTGCGCCACGGCCTGACCGCCTACAATGCCGAAAAGCGCTATCAGGGCCAGCGAGACATCCCGCTCTCGCCCGAAGGGCGGGCCCAGCTCCGCCAGGCCGACCTCCGGCCCCGGACGGTCTACATCACCCCGCTCTGTCGCACCCGCCAGACTGCCGAGGTGCTCTTCCCGGACGCCGACCTCGTGGAGGTGCGCGATTTGCAGGAGATGTGCTTTGGCAGCTTTGAGGGGCGGAATTTCATCGAGATGGAGCACGACCCGGATTACCTCGCCTGGGTGAACGCCAACTGCGAAAGCCCCTGCCCCGACGGCGAGACGAAGGCGGTCTTCTCCGAGCGGGTCTGCAAGGCGTTCTCCGCACTGGTGGACCGGGCCCTTGCCGACGGCGAGGAGACCCTCGTCATTCTGGCCCACGGCGGCACCCAGATGGCCGCTATGGAGCGCTATGCGCTGCCCCATGCAGATTACTACCACTGGTGCGCCCCGAATGCGGGCGGCTATCTGCTGGATGCCCGCGACTGGGCCGAACAACGGGTGCTCCACCTCGTGCGCACCGTGCAATACACAAAGGAGGCGGCAGAATGATCGGAGCAGCCGTTTTGGGCGGGTTCGTGCTGGATCTTCTCTTTGGCGACCCGGCGTGGCTCCCCCACCCCGTGGTGTACATGGGCAGGGCCATCTCCGCACTAGAACAGCGGCTGCGGGCCCGCCTGCCCCGGACGCCGCAAGGCGAACTGCTGGGCGGTGCCATTCTGGCGTTCTGCCTGCCGGTGGGCACCTTCCTGCTGACGAGCCTCGTCTGCCTGGGGGCCGCAGCGCTCAGCCCCTGGCTGGGGCTGGCCGTGCAGATGTTCTGGTGCGGGCAGGCTCTGGCCGCAAAGGGGCTGGCACAGGAGAGTACCCGCGTCTACCGGGAGCTTATCAAGCCGGACCTGCCCGCCGCCCGCCGGGCCGTGAGCCGCATCGTGGGGCGGGACACCCAGAATTTGACGCTGGAGGGCGTGACCAAAGCCGCCGTGGAGACCGTGGCCGAAAACGCCAGCGACGGCGTCATCGCGCCGCTGCTCTATATGCTGCTGGGCGGTGCCCCGCTGGCCCTGACCTACAAGGCCATCAACACGATGGACAGCATGCTCGGCTACAAAAACGAGAAATATCTTTATTTCGGCCGCGCCGCCGCCAAACTGGACGATGCGGCGAACTATCTGCCCAGCCGGATCGCCGGGCTGCTCTGGGCCGCTGCGGCGGCGCTTACCGGGAACAGCGCTTCGGGCGCGTGGAAGATCTGGCGGCGGGACCGCCGGAACCATGCCAGCCCCAACAGCGCCCAGACCGAAAGCGCCTGCGCCGGGGCTTTGGGCGTCCAGCTGGCGGGGCCCGCCTGCTACTTTGGCGAATATTATGACAAACCCACCATCGGCGACCCTCTGCGGCCCATTGAGCCGGAGGACATCCGCCGCGCCAACCGGATGATGTATGCCGAAAGCCTGCTGGCACTGGCCATCGGGCTGGCAATCCGGCTGGCGGTCTGTAGATTCATGTAAGGAGACGATCCATGGAACAATTGGTACACGGCGGCGACTGGGCCGGATATCGGGCACAGTTCGGGCGGGACGCGCTGGACTTTTCGGCCAACGTAAGCCCGCTGGGCCTGCCGGAGGGAGTGGCAAAGGCCATCACGGCGGCACTCCCCACCGCAGACCGCTACCCGGACCCACTCTGCCGGGAACTGCGGGCAAAGCTCGCCCTGCACGAGGGCGTACCCGCAGACCACATCCTCTGCGGCAACGGTGCGGCCGACCTCATCTTCCGGCTGGTGTGGGCCAAAAAGCCCCGCCGGGCGCTGGTCACCGCCCCCACGTTCGCCGAATATGCCGCCGCACTCGAAACCGTCGGCTGCACGGTGGAGCACTTCATCTTGCCGGCGGCAGACGATTTTGCGGTGCCGGAAGCATTCCTCTCCGCCATCGACGACCGGGTGGACCTCGTCTTCCTCTGCCAGCCCAACAACCCCACCGGCCAGCTCACCCCGCCGGACTTCGTGGCCCGCATCCTGCAGCGCTGCACCGCCTGCGGGGCACTGCTCGTTCTGGACGAATGTTTCCTCGATTTTCTGCCCGACCATGCGCAGCTGACCGCAAAGCCGCTGCTGGGCAGCGGCGATCTTCTGATCCTGAAAGCCTTCACCAAACTGTATGGCATGGCAGGCGTCCGGCTGGGGTACGCTCTGAGCGCGGACACGGCCCTGCTGGACGCCATGCAGCACACCGGCCAGCCCTGGGCTGTTTCCAGCCTGGCGCAGGCGGCGGGGCTGGCCGCACTGGACGAGACCGCCTACGTGGAGCAGGTCCGCGCCCTCATCGCGGCGCAGCGGCCCCTGCTGGCCTCCGGCCTGCGGGCTCTGGGGCTGCGGGTGCTGGATGGGCGCGCCAATTATCTGTTGTTCCAAGGCCCCGAAACGCTGGGCGAGACCCTGCGGCAGAAGGGCGTCGTTCTGCGCAGCTGCGCAAATTATCCAGGCCTTGACGGCAGCTGGTACCGCACCGCCGTGCGCACAGCGGCGGAAAACGAGCGGCTGCTCCAGACCCTTTCGGAGGTGTTTTCATGAGCAACGCCCGGTGCATCATGGTCCAGGGCACGATGAGCGGCGCGGGCAAAAGCCTGCTGTGCGCGGCGCTCTGCCGCATTTTTGCGCAGGACGGCTACCGCGTGGCCCCCTTCAAGAGCCAGAACATGGCGCTGAACAGCTTCGTCACCCGCGACGGGCTTGAAATGGGCCGGGCGCAGGTGGTGCAGGCCCAGGCAGCCGGCATCGAGCCGGATGTCCGGATGAACCCCATCCTCCTCAAGCCCAGCAGCGATGTGGGCAGTCAGGTCATCGTGAACGGCGAGGTGCGGGGCCAGATGCCCGCCGCTGCCTACTTCAAGATGAAAAAATCGCTCATCCCGGACATCCTCGCCGCCTACAACAGCCTGGCTGAGGATGTGGACATCATCGTCATCGAGGGGGCCGGCAGCCCCGCCGAGATCAACCTGAAGGCCGACGACATCGTGAACATGGGCCTCGCCCGGCTCGTGGACGCGCCGGTGCTTCTGGCGGGCGACATCGACCGGGGCGGCGTTTTTGCCCAGCTGTACGGCACCGTAGCGCTGCTGGAACCGGACGAACGCGCCCGCATCAAGGGGCTCATCATCAACAAATTCCGGGGCGACGTCGAGATCCTGCGCCCCGGCCTTGCCATGCTGGAAGAGAAGACCCATCTGCCGGTGCTGGGCGTCGTGCCCTATCTGAAGGTGGACATCGAGGACGAGGATTCGCTTTCCGAACGGCTGGACGCCGACAAAGCGGTCAAGCCGCTGGACCTCGCCATCGTCCGGCTGCCCCACATCTCGAACTTCACCGATTTCATGCCGCTGGAACAGCACCCGCTGCTCGGTGTGCGGTATGTACAAAACGCGCGCACCCTCGGCACACCCGACCTGATCCTGCTGCCCGGCACCAAGAACACCATCGACGACCTGCTCTGGCTGCGGCAATCCGGTCTGGAACCGGCCCTGCTCAAGCTGGCTGCGCGGGGCACCCCGGTCTTCGGCGTCTGCGGCGGGTATCAGATGCTGGGCGAAACGCTGGCCGACCCCATGGGCAGCGAGAGCGGCCGTCCGCAGACCCTGCGCGGGCTGGGTCTGCTGCCCACCCGCACCGTCTTTACTGGGCAAAAACGCCGCACCCAGACCCGCGCCACCGCCGTGGCCGGGCCGTTTGCCGGGGCCGCGCTGACGGGCTATGAGATCCACACCGGCCGCACCGAGATGCAGGGCCTCCCCTTCTGCACCCAGGCCGATGGCCACCCCGAAGGCTGTGTGCAGGGCGATGTTTTCGGCACCTATCTGCACGGCCTCTTTGACACCGGCGAACTGACCGAAAAACTCGTGGAATTTTTGTGCAAACGAAAGGGCATCCGCCCCGAAAGTGCCGCGCTCATCCCGATGGAGCAATACCGCCAGCAGCAGTTCGACCGGCTGGCCGACGGGGTGCGCAGCGCTCTGGATCTGGATGCCCTCTACGCCGCAATGGGCCTGAACGGAAGGAGCCGCACATGACACTGCAGCATCATCTCCCCGCCGACATCGAGCGGACGAGCCTTTCCATTATCACCGCCGAGCTGGAAACGCTGGGCCTGACCCCGCCGCCGGAAACGGCTGCGGTGGTCAAGCGGGTCATCCACACCACGGCGGATTTCGATTACGCCCGGAATCTGCGCTTCACGCCGGGCGCCGTCGCCGCCGGAGTCGCCGCCCTGCGGGCCGGGACGCCCATCGTCACCGACACCAACATGGCGCTGGCCGGCATCACACGGCCCGGCCTTGCCAAAGTGGGCAGCGCGGCGCTCTGCTATATGGCCGACCCAGAGGTCGCCACTGCCGCCAAGGCCGCCGGGACCACCCGCGCCGTGGCCTCCATGCACCGGGCCGCGCAGGAGCATCCGGGTGCCATCCTGGCCGTTGGCAATGCCCCCACAGCCCTTCTGACCATCGCCGAAGAGATCGAGGCTGGGCTGCGGCCCGCGCTCGTCATCGGGGTGCCGGTCGGTTTTGTGAACGTGGTGGAGAGCAAAGAGATCCTCTTCGCTGCCTGCGAAGCCCACGGCGTCCCCGCCATCGCCGCCATGGGCCGCAAGGGCGGCAGCAACGTCGCCGCCGCCATCTGCAACGCGCTGGTCTACTCCGCTGCCGAAATGCTGGACCCCACCGCGAGAGGGTGGAAATAGGCTGAAACACGCAAGGCCGCTCCCCTGCACAATGCACGGGAACGGCCTTGTTTGCTGTCCATTCAAAACGCCTCCGGACGGTTTGCGCGCCCTCCCGATTCCATGGGAGGGGCACACTCCATCCGGAGGCGTCTGTTTTTATTCCACGGTCACGCTCTTGGCCAGGTTGCGGGGCTTATCCACGTCGCAGCCACGCAGCACAGCCATATAGTAGGCGAACAGCTGCAGCGGCACGATGAGCTGCAGCGGCATGAGCAGGTCGTCGTAATCGTCCAGACGGACGACATAGTCTGCCACACCGTCCGGCACCACAGCGTCTTTCGTCGTGAAGAGCAGGACCTTCGCGCCCCGGCTCTTGGTCTCCTTGACGTTGGAGATGGTCTTTTCGTAGACCTTTTTCTGGGTGGCCAGCGCGATGACCGGCACACCGTCCGTGATGAGGCTGATGGTGCCATGCTTGAGCTCACCGGCGGCGTAGGCGTCCGAGTGGACGTAGCTGATCTCCTTCAGCTTCAGGCTGCCTTCCAGCGAGAGGGAGTAATCGAACCCGCGCCCGATGAAGAAGCAGCTCTGGGTGTTGACAAACCGGCTGGCCAGGTACTTGATCTGTTCGCAGTCGGCCAGGCGGGGCTTGATGACCTCGCTGGCGCGGAGAAGCTCTGCGGTCAGGCGGCGGGTCTCGGCCTCGCTCTGGGCACCGCGCGCATAGGCCAGCCGCAGCGCAAAGAGGTACAGCACACACATCTGCACCATGTAAGCCTTGGTGGAGGCCACCGCGATCTCCGGCCCGGCGTAGGTATAGAGCACATAGTCTGCCGCGCGGGCAATGGAGCTGCCCACCACGTTGACGATGGCCAGCACCGGCACGCCCCGGCTCTTTGCCAGCTTGAGAGCCGCCAGCGTGTCGCTGGTCTCACCCGACTGGCTGATGATGATGACCAGATCGTTTTTGTTCAGGATGGGGTCGCGGTAGCGGAACTCGCTGGCGATGTCCACTTCGGCGGGGACGCGGGCCAGCGCTTCGATGGCCGACTTGCCCACCATGCCCGCGTGCATGGCCGTGCCGCAGGCCACCAGATGGATGGTGCCGATGCCCCGCAGCTTTTCATCCGACAGCTCCGGGATGCGCAGGTCGGGCAGGCCGTTCTCCACGCGGGGGCTGACCGTTGCCGTGATGGCGGCGGGCTGTTCGTTGATCTCCTTGAGCATAAAGTGCGGATAACCGCCCTTTTCCGCCGCTTCCATGTCCCAATCGGCAGTCAGGACCTCCCGCTCCACCGGCTCGGCGAACTCGTTGTAGAAGCGGATGCCCTCCCGCGTCACGACGGCAAGGTCGCCTTCTTCGAGAACGCTGTACCGGCGGGTATACTTGAGCAGGGCCGGGATATCCGACGCCACGAAGTTTTCCCCTTCGCCCCAGCCGACGATGAGCGGGCTCTCCCGCTTGACGGCAAAGACGGTATCCGGGAAATCCCGGAAGAGCACGGCCAGCGCGTAGCTGCCGCGCACCATGCTCAAAGCCTCGTGGATGGCCTGCAGCGGCTCGCCCTCGTAGCAGCTGTCGATGAGCTTGACCAGCACTTCGGTGTCGGTCTCGCTCTCAAAGGTGTAGCCCTTTGCGATGAGCCGCTCCTTCAGGATGCCGTAATTTTCAATGATGCCGTTGTGCACGATGCTCACACGCGGCGTCGAATGCGGATGGCTGTTCACATCGCTGGGTTCGCCGTGGGTGGCCCAGCGGGTATGGCCGATACCGCAGCCGCTCTCGGCCAGGGCCTGCAATTCCAGCTTTTTGCGCAGTTCGGCCAGGCGGCCCTTGCTCTTGACCACGCGGATACCGCCGTCCAGTGCCAGCGCAACACCGGCGGAATCATAGCCGCGGTACTCCAGCTTTTCCAGACCATCCAGCAGAACGTTCTGCGCGTTGCGTTTGCCAACATAACCAACAATGCCACACATACAAAATACCTCCAGACCGACAGCCCGGCGCTCAACATGCGCACAGAACAGCTGTCAGCTTCTCTTCCAGTTTATGTTTTTGTATGGCTTGCGTGAAAGGGGATCTGTTACGGTATTGCTGCCGCTTTTTGCCCCTTGCTGCGATCGGTATAGCCTGTTCGACCGGAGAAACATCCGCCGAATCGTTCGATGATTCCTCTCCTCGTCACCCTCACGGCTGTCACCCGCGTGGCCCGGCGCTTTGTGTCAACAAAAAGTCCACATTCCTTCTTTCGATGCCCTCTCAGTCTCGCTGCGCTCGCCAGCTCCCCCAAAGGGGGAGCCCTTGGCATTTCGGGCAGCTCCTGCTGTTCGTATGGGTCTGTTCTGTCGTAAAGCAGTGGCCCCCGCTCTCCTTGGCAGCTGTTGCTGACCTCGGTCGCGGAGGCCGGATGCTTTTTCACAACGCAATATCTTTCTCATCCAGCACGACCAAAACCGGCCTGCCAATGGCTCTCCCTTTGGGAGAGCTGGCAAAGCCTGATGGCTTTGCCTGAGAGGGTCACCTCCCCAGCATCTTATGCAGCCTTGGCTGCCAAATCAGGCGGTAGACCTGCAATAGATTATGGATGGCCCGGTCGTAGAGCAGAAAGGCCACATTGCCCATGGCCAGTGTGCTCAGCGAGACGACCCACGCTGTGGTGCGCAGCTCCTGCGAGATGCTGCCCGCCGGAACGAGCAGCAGCACCAGCCCGTACATCGTCGCCAGTGCCCCATTGCAGAGCAGCAGCTTGCACACGCCCCGCAGCAGCTTCGGGCGGATGCGTTCGAACTTCGGCTTGACCAGCGGGTAGTACCCCAGCAGAAAGACGAAGACGAGAGCCACCTCTTTGTCCGGCACGAACAGCAGGCTGAGCAGGCTCACCGCGCCGTAGGCCGTAAGGGCCATCTTCATGCCGCACTCCATGCAGACCGTAGCGATGAGCAGGCTGGCTGCGGCCGGTGCGATGAACATCAGCACCGGCACCACGGCCCCCAGCAGCATCAGCGCGACGCTCAGCGCCGCCGCCATGCCGCAGTAGGCCATAGCCCAGCTGCTGCGGCTCTTCACGGCAGCTCCCAGCGCACCGGCTGGTTCTCGGCGTCCAGCGGGTCCACCGCATGGCGCAGGCCGAGGATCATGATGTTGTCGATGAGTGACTTGTTCAGCTTGACGTCCAGCATCCCGTAGGCGCGGACCAGGTCGTTCGCTGCGGCCAGCGCCTGCCGCCGGGCATTTTCCATGGCGGCATCCTTCTCATGGATGCCATTGACCAGAAACACATTGTACCGGCCCACCTTGCGGTCCTCTTCCACCCGGCTGGCCTTATCCAGCAGATAGAACACCCGCCCGATGCAGCTGCCGACGTAGCGCATGCTCTTGCGCTGGCTGGGGTCATCGGTGGCGAGGGTGGAGTAGAGCGCACCGTAGATGTTGCTCATCGGCTCCGCCGCCACGCTGTAGTTCTTCGCGTTCAGGTTCATCTGGACCACGGCCTGGGCCTGTTCCTGCCCAAACAGACGTTCCAGCGCAGGGTTTTCGTTCACTGCCTTCTCGTAGGCGCGGCGCAGGAGAGCGTGATCCACCGCGCGGAACAGCTGGCTCCGGAGCGGCAGCTCGTCCCAGCGGCGGTCCTGCAGCTTATGCCAGCCCATCATCACTTCCACCTGTGCCGCCAGGCGGATGCCCTGGGTCTGGCACATCATCTGCCTGTAGCAGAGTGTGCCGGGCAGGCGCTGGTTGACGCAGGTGGCCGACCGGCCGGCCAGACTGTCCGCCAGAAGCGCGAACAGCACACCGTTGTGTTGCAGCAGCCGACAGGAGTAGAACCCGTAGCTGCGGCTCATCTGCCAGCGCACTCCCCGCAGATACCACAGATATGTGTTATAATCGCGGATGGTAAGCTCCGGAAGATAGGGTCTCATGCGCCCTTCCATTGCAGTCCTCCCTTTCCAGCAGCCTCGCGCTGCATGTTCTTACAATAGTACAAGTAATGGTACAAGTATACCTTTTTTCGGTCTTGGATTCAACTGACGAAATGTAAAAGATTCGCACCTTGTCAGCCCCGGAAAAGCAACAGCCGCACCAAACTTTCCCGTTCGGTGCGGCTGTAAAGTATTACTTTTGCTTATTTTTTCTCGAAACGGCCGGTGGAACGCTTGCCGTCAAAGCCCTGTTTGGGCATGGGCTTTGCCTTGTGCTCAAACTTCGGGGCCTCGTAGTACATATACAGCTGGCAGGGGATCATGCCGTTGTACATCTTGCGGCGCTTGTTGGCCCGCTTGCCGTAGTGGCTCTCGAACTCCATGTCGGCGGTGATGGCGTAGACGCCTGCACAGGGGTGGGCTTCCATCTGGCGGCCCAGCGTCCGGGCCAGCTGAGCGGCCCCCTCGATGGTGCTCATCCGCTCGCCGTACGGGGGGTTGGTCAGGACGATGGCTTCGGGTCTGGCCTCAAAGGCCGCCACATCGGCCACCTCGAAGTGGCAGCGCTTTTCCACACCGGCCAGCTTGGCGTTGGCGTTGGCCAGCGCCACGGCGGCGGGATCGATGTCGTAACCAAAGGCCTCAAAACCGACATCCAGCTTGGATTCGGCCAGAGCCTTCTGGCGCTGCTCTGCCCAGATGGACGCGGGCACGAAGCTGTACCGCTCGGCGGCAAAGCGGCGCTTCAGGCCGGGGGCGATGTTCATAGCCTTCTGGGCTGCTTCGATGAGCAGAGTGCCGCTGCCGCAGAAGGGGTCTTCCACAAGGCTGTCGCGGCGGACACGGCCCAGGTCGGCGATGGTCGCCGCCAGCGTCTCGCGGATGGGGGCCTCCATGGCGTTGCGGCGGTAGCCGCGCTTGTGCAGGCCGTCGCCGGTGGTGTCCAGCATGATCTCGCAGACGTTCTTGCGCAGCATGAAGCGGATCTTATACTCCGCGCCGGTCTCCGGCAGAACGGAGGTGTGGTGTTTGGTCATCAGCCGCTTGACCACGGCCTTCTTGATGATGCTCTGGCAGGCGGGCACACTGGTCAGCTGGCTGTTCAGGGACGAACCGGTGACGGGGAAGGCCGCATCGGCGGGGAGCAGTTCCTCCCAGGGGATGGCGTACACGCCATCGAATAGCTCATCGAAGGTGGAGGCCGGGTAGGTGTTCAGCAGCAGCATGACGCGCTCAACGGTGCGCAGGTTGAGGTTGGCGGCTGCGATCATCTCCGCACCGCCCTCAAAGGTCAGACGGCCATCGCTGACCCGGATGTTCTCCGCGCCGATGCGGCGCAGCTCGAAGTTGGCCGTGGACTCGCAGCCGAAGAAGCAGGGCGCGATCAGTTCAAATTTTGCAGGCATTTAGCGTTCCTTTCTTGCGCCGGGGCGCAGTTCACAAAAACAGGCCCGTCCCGGCTGGGGACAGGCCCGATCAGTTCATTGGGTTCAGCGGCCGCGGCGGGAGCGCGGGGCATAACCGCCGCCACGGCGGTTGTTGGTCTCGTGGTCCAGGTCGGCCATCTTCTCTTCGCTCTGGCTCTTGAAGCGGCTCATCATATCCTCAAAGCTCAGGTTATCGCTCTTGGCCGGGGCCTTGGGCTGCCACACGCGGGGTGCAGCGTCTCGGGCAGGGCCGCGCCCGCCCTCACGAGGGGGCCGTCCGCCGCCGCGGGAATTGCCGAAATGGCCGCCCTCGCGGGGGCCGTTCTGGCGCGGGCCGCCGGGCCGGGGCCCACGGTCACTGCGCGGCTGACGGGGTGCCGGCGGCAGCAGCCGCTTGATGGACAGCGCGATCTTGCCGTCCGGTGCAATGTTGATGACCTGCACCTTCACAGCATCGCCGTCGTGCAGCACCGTGTTGATATCCTGCACATATTCATTGGACACCTCGGAAATGTGAACCATGCCCGATTTGCCCTCAGGCAGCGCAACAAATGCACCAAAGGGCTTTACGCCGGTCACACGGCCTTCCAGTACGTTCCCTACCTCAATTGCCAAAACTCAATACTCCTTGCTCTCTTTTTGTGGGGGCACCGGGTCTGTCCGCAGAGCTGCCCGGCGGGGTGTGCCCTCAGTTGCCGGTCACATCCACAAAGATGCGCTCGTTGGGGGCTGCGTAGTTGTAAGAATCCCGGGCGACCCACTCGGTCACATCGTCGGCATCGCCGCTGAGGATGCGCTTCATCTCCTCGTTCTGGGTCTTTTGCTGTTCGATTTGCTCGTTCAGCGTCTGCAATTCCGCACGCCGGGAGCTGATGGACACCTGATTGGAGATGTAGGCCACCAGCATACTCAACAGCAGCAGAATGAAGAAAAGACGAAGGATCGTCCGCACAAACGGGCTGCGTCTGCGCTTTTTCCGGGTGGTATTTGCCATTTTTCAGCGCCTCCTGTGCTCAGCAGGCCCGAAACGCCTGTACTCTTACTTTGATACGTTAGAATTATACAACAACCGCCGTGTGCTTGGCAAGTTCTTTTTCGGTTTTTTTGCGCTTCTTTTTTGCGCGCGGCGCGCTCTGGCCTGCTCCACCCGGTTTTTGCGGGCTGCTGCCAGCGGCTGCCATGCCCGCCGGGCCAGCCGGAGCGGCCCCGCTGCCAGCCAGAACAGCCCCTGTTCCAGTGCCTGCAGGGCAGGCCGCAGAAGCCGTTCGGCCCCAAAAGCGCAGAGAAAGGCGCTGCCCGGCATATACCACCGCAGCACGCCCCCGGCGCTCAGGGCGGCGGCATAGCTCTGCAGCCCCAGCAGGACAGCCCCCACAAGGGCCATATCCGGCAGGAACGCCGCCCGCCCCCTGACCGGAAACACCGCGCGCACGCTGCCCAGCACAAGGCCCAGCAGGGCGCAGGCAGCCGCCTCCTGCCCGATGAGCGCGGGCGCAAGAGCCGGTGCCATCAGCGGAGCAGCCGGGACAGAAAGCCGCCCGGGGTGCGCGCGGCGGTGTACTCCACCGTGTCGATGCGGCCCGTCAGCTTCACTTCCCCGCTGTCGAGGTCAAGGCTGGTCACGTTGAGCTGCGCCCCGGCCAGCTGCAGCACGCCCCGGGCTGTTTCAATGGCGGCGCTCTCCGCGTTGCACTGCAGCACCCGCCTGACCCCTGTTACCGTCAGCTTTTCCCGGTTCTCCAGGATGAGGTCGCTGTTCCCCGCCTGCTCTGCCATGCACCTCTCCCCCTTCTGGTGAAGGTTATGCAAACAGCTTGCGGGATAGAACCTCTCCGTCAGCCCTTCGGGCTGCTATCTCTCTAATAGGCGAGGCAAGGATGCAGCAGCATAAACCTGGCTCCCCTATTAGGGGAGCTGGTGCAAAGCGCCTGAGAGGTTATTCCGAAATGATCTCGTACATCTCCCGGGCCACATCCTTGGTGCGGGGCTCCACATCAGAGAGCACCTTTACCTTGATGGGCCGGTTGCCGAAGGTGACCTCGATGATGTCCCCTTCCTTGACCGCCTGGCTGGCCTTGGCGATCTTGCCATTGATGAGGATGCGGCCCGCATCGGCCACCTCATTTGCCACGGTGCGGCGCTTGATGAGCCGCGAAACTTTCAGGTATTTATCCAGTCTCATGTTATGATCCTCCAGAAAAGCAGGCCCTCTCCATCATTGCGCTTTGTCCATCGCCGCACCTCCGGACATGGGAGCTGGCAGCGCGAAGCGTTGACTGAGAGGTTTTACAAAAAAACCGCCGGAACCACTGCGGCCCCGGCGGCAAAGATCAAACTTACAGGGTATCCTTCAGAGCCTTGCCCGGCTTAAAGACAATGCTCTTGGAAGCAGCGATGGTGATGGGCTCACGGGTGCGGGGGTTGATGCCCTGGCGCTCTGCGCGCTCACGGATCTCAAAAGTGCCAAAGCCGGAGATGGTGATCTTCTCACCCTCAGCCATTGCCTTGCTCAGTGCGTCGAAAGCGGCATTGACAGCCAGCTCGGCGCTCTTCTTGCTCATCTCGGTGTTTGCTGCAACCTGTGCGATCAGATCGGTCTTGGTCATAATGGGGTACCTCCACAAAATTTTACTCAGCTTTTTCTATCAGACAGTGGCAGGGCGTTCCTGCCCGTCTGAATCTTCGGTCTTTTGCAGCAGCTCCTGACGGAACCGCCCGGATGCAAAGGTCAGGGCCTCTTCCGCGTCCACACCGGCCAGCCGCATGGCATTGACCGCTGCAAACAGCAGCGCTCCGGCCCGCTCGGCGGCATTTTCCGGCACCGCTTCCTCCCAGCCGCGCTCGGCAGCCTTCAGGGCAGCGGCGGCATCCTCTGCCGTCTGCGCAAACGCGCCCTTGCGGGCGGCACGCTTCTGCATCTTCTGGGCATACATCAGGGCGGGCAGGGTGGCTGGAACCGTGTTCAGCTCATCCGCCAGCGTGGTGCGGCCCTTTTCCTTATTTTTGAGCGCATCCCAGCTGTTTATACCGGCATTTTCAGCCGCCGAAGAGGCAAAGATATTCGGGTGCCGGAACACCAGCTTCTCGCACACCTCCCGGCAGACCTGCTCGAAATCGAACCGGCCCCGCTCTTCCTCGATGACGGTATGGAACGCCACCTGCATCAGCACGTCGCCCAGCTCCTCGCGCATCATGGCTGCGTCGTCGGCATCAATGGCTTCCAGCGCCTCGCAGGTCTCCTCCAGAAAATTCTTCCGGATGGAAGCGTGGGTCTGCACCTTATCCCAGGGGCAGCCGTTTTCTCTGTCGCGCAGAATGCGGATGATCTGCAGCAGATCCTCCGCCGTGTAGCGTTCCCGTTCGGGCCAGTCCTGCATGGGTGCACTCCCCTTTCCTCTGCTCAAAAACCTGAGCTCGATTGTACCGCAGAATCTGCGATTTTTCAAGGGGACAAGCGCATTTTCCGGCTTTTCATTTCAATTGTTTCCAGAATTTTCACACTTTGCCCTGTTTCTGTGCAGAAAGGGCGGCATCCCCCTACGGGGACACCGCCCTTTCAAGGCTTTTGCGTTACAGCTGTGCGCCGCACTTGTTGCAGAACAGCGCATCCTCAGAGACCGGCGCGCCGCACTGGGGGCAGGTCTTTTTGTCCGTGTCAGGCTTTTTATCCTTTTCCACGGTCGGCTCAATGGTGATGCCGCCGCCCTCGGCGGGCTCCTCGTCCAGATCGTGGGTGATGACCTCGGCAGCGGGGCCAAGGCTCTCTTTGAGGGCGTTCAGATTTGCCTCGATGCTGCTGATCATCTCGATATACTTATCCACAAGGGGCTGGTTCTCCTCGTTGCCCTTGGCCAGGCTGTAGACCAGTGCACCCAGCTGACGCTGTGCCCGGGCAAGCTTGGTCTGCTCCGAGACGATCTTTGCCTGCGTTCTGCCGCGCTCTGCCAGATCCATGGCGGCATTGCGGCCCTTTTCCGCATATTCCAGACCCATTTCCTTGATCTTATTGAAATCCATAATGACACCTCTCTTACGGGCATTGGCCCTGTGTGTGCTGTCAGATGATGGTTTCATTATAGCGCACTCAGGCACTGATTGCAACGAATCCACCGCAACTTTTACAGTTTCGTGCGGATTTGGAAACAATTTTTTCGCATTTGAACAAGAGAATGGAACATTTTCCCCGCAGAGCGCGATTTTATTTTACGGCACTGCCGTAGAACTCCCGCAGCATGCTGTCGGCGGGCAGAAGCTCCAGATCCAGCGGGACCACATGCTCAAAGCGGCGGGCAGTCTCGTCCCAGAGCTCGGCGTTGTGGCCCTCCAGCGTGAACTGGCGGCGCACGATGCCCAGCAGCCTGGAGATCAGGCCAAGCTCATAGGTAAAGGAGGTGTCCAGCAGAAAGTCCGCCGTGGTCTTGAAGCCCTTGATATACCGGGTCTCGCCGTCCAGCACCCGGTCCCACATGGCAAGGGTCTTTTCGGGGCTGCGGCCCCGGGCGGCAGCGTCCCGCAGGGTGCGGCGGCACAGGCGGATGTCCTGGGTGTTGATGACCCGGCGGCCGTCGATGGCATATTCCTCCCGCAGGCCGGCGTAGATGCGGTAGACATCCTCCGCAGGCACAAGGCCGGTGAGCTCCGGGTTCAGGGCATGGATCCCCTCCACGATGCAGACACCGCCCTGCAGGTCCACGGCCTCGGTCTCGTCGGAGCGCCGCTCGTTGGCAAAATCATAGATGGGCAGCGTGGTCCGGCCCGTCTCGCTCAGCTCATGCAGGCACTGCCGGACAAGGGGCAGGTCCATGGTATCGGGGTTTTCGTAATCCAGGGTGCCGTCGGGCAGGCGGGGGTAGAACTCCGCCCCACGGAAAAAATTATCCAGGCTGACCACATGGGCGTATGTTCCCTGCCGGATCAGCTCCTCGGCCAGCTTGTGGGCGCTGGTGGTCTTGCCACTGGCCGACGGGCCGGTGAGCATGACGATCTTGGTGCCGGAAAGGCGCACCTTTTCGGCGGCGTACTTCACGCGGTCGCGGTAGCTCTGCTCACTCAGGGCGGCAAGTTCCTGCGGACTGCGGGCGGCAACGTTGTACAGCCCGACTTCAACCAGACGTTTCGGGACCCAAATCGTGATCATAAAAATCAGCCACTCCTTTTTTGCGCTCCAGTACCTCCGCAAAGCGCTGGATATACTCTGTCGGATACTTGAAATTGAAGATGCGCTGCATCCGTCGGCCGCCGTCGGCCACCAGCTTGGTGCTGCCGCCTGCTCCGGCCGAAAGGATGGTCTGGACTTCCTCCATGATATAGATATTATAGTACCCCTCATGGCCCGGCTTGCACCAGCCCACATTTTCCAGATTCTGCAGGGTATTTTTCTGACGGTAGAGGTAATAGGGGCGATATCCTGCATCGGCCAGCAGCTGGCATTTTTCCAGCATGGCCGCTACGTCTGCGTAGTCGTTCTCCTTCTGGTCCTCGATGACGATGCGGGAGGCCCGCTTGAGGGTCAGGGTGTGAACGGTGATGTTCTCAGGGTCCAGCGCGATGGCCTGCCGAAGGCTGTGCTCAAAGCCCGCGACCGTATCGCCGGGCAGGCCCGCGATGAGGTCCATGTTGATGTCCTCATGGCCCGCCCTCCGGGCATCGGCATAGCAGTCCAGGATATCCTGCGCCGAGTGCCTGCGGCCAATGCCCGCCAGCACCTCGTCCGAGAAGGTCTGGGGGTTGATGGAAATGCGGGTGGCACCATACTCTTTGATGACAGCCAGCTTTTCGGCATCGGTGCAGTCGGGGCGGCCCGCCTCCACCGTGTACTCCACCACCTTGGAAAGGTCGAAGTTCTCCCGCACCGTACCCATGAGCTGGCGGAGCTGGTCAGCGGACAGGCTGGTGGGGGTGCCGCCGCCGATATAGATGCTGCACAGCTTCAGTCCCGCCTTGTCGGCCTGCTCCCGGATGGCCTCCACCTCTCTGCACAGGCAGTCCACATAGGGCTGCACCAGCTTGCGGTCCCGGTCAAGGTTGCAGCTGACAAAGCTGCAGTAGCTGCACCGGGAGGGGCAGAACGGGATGCCGAGATACAGGCTGTACGTTTTTGGGGCGCTGCCCAGCTTCAGGATGGGCTCCTGCAGGTCGGCGATGGCCTTGGCCATGTCGTACTTCTGCCGGGAGCAGTCAAAACGCTCCAGAAAGAACCGGTCGATGTCAGCTTCGGTCCAGCCCGCGGCCCGCTTGTCGTGGATGAGCCGCACCGGGCGCACGCCGGTCATCTTGCCCCAGGGCGGGCGGATGCCGGTCCAGCTCCGCAGCAGGTCATAGGTCAGGCTGGCAAGGGTGAACTCCACCGTCTCGCCGCCTGCTTCCACGGGGCGGGGCAATGGAGCCGCCGCATCCCTGCACTGGCCCTGCTCCCGCACCATGGCGTACAGACTATCCTCTTTTTTCTCGGCCCAAACACAGTCCTCGCCCTCTTCCGGCGGGGTGAGGGTGAGCGGAGCCATGGGGTAAAACAGGCGCACCAGATGCTCCACCTCGTAGCCGGAGGGCAGGCCGGTAATATAAATCTTCATGTTCTTTCTCTCTTTATCCTTAAAAGTCCGCATTCCCGCCGCGCAGGGCGCTGCGGATATAGAAATTGTTCGCCAGTTCCTCGCCAAGGGTGGAAAAATCCCCGTGGCCGGGCAGCAGCTGGGTCTCTTTGGGGATGGGCAGGCCCGCCAGCTTGCGCAGGCTGGCATCCATTTTCTGCATACTGCCGCCCTCCAGATCGGTGCGGCCAATGCTGCCCTGGAACACGGTATCGCCCACAAAGAGATAGTCCCCGCACAGCAGCACCACACCGCCCTCGGTATGGCCGGGGGTGTGCCAGACGGTAAAGGTCAGCTCATCCACGGTGAGCTTTTCCCCCTCCGCATAGCCGCTGTCCGCGCTTTTCAGGGGAAAGATCTGGCTGCCCCTGCAGTCGGCGGGCTCACAGTAGATCCTGGCCTTCCACTCCCGGCTCAGCACCCCTGCACTGCCCACATGGTCATAGTGGCCGTGGGTGCAGAGGATGGTGGTGAGCGTCGCGTTGTTCTCTTTGAAAATTTTATCGTACTCCTGCACTTCGGCGGCGGGGTCAATGACCACTGCATGGCCCGCGTCGGAGATCAGGACAAAGCTGTTGGTATAAAGCGGCGCAGCGCCGAGAAGATGAAATGCTTTCATATCCTATATCCTTCTAACTGTTCAGATGTTCCGGCTTTGCCGGGGCCGGGCCGTTACGAGTGGTGCGCCCACTCGTCCGTGTCGATGACAATGGTGCAGGGCCCCTCATTCACCAGAGACACCTGCATATCCGCGCCGAACTCGCCGTGCTGCACGTCTCTGAGGCCCTGCCGGTTCATCTCGGCAAGGAACAGCTCGTAGGCATCCACCGCAAGCGGGGCCCGGGCCGCTTTGATAAAGCTGGGGCGGTAGCCCTTTTTCGTGTCGCCGTAAAGCGTGAACTGGCTGACCACCAGTGCCGAATAGCCCAGGTCCTTTGCACTGAGGTTCAGCTTGTCGTTTTCGTCCTTGAAGATGCGCAGGCCTGCGCACTTATCCGCCAGCTTGGGCACGATGTCCAGCGTATCGGTATCCCGGACACCCAGCAGGATGACCAGGCCGGGGCCGATGGAGCGGGGCTCCCCGCCGTTGACCCGGACAGAAGCGGAGGACACTGCCTGAATGACTGCACGCATGGTTTAACTCCTTGTCACTTTGAGCACATCCTTGACCTTGGACAGACGCGCCACCACGCGGTTCAGGTGCTCGGTATTGTTGATGCCGATGGTCAGGCTGACCACGGCGCAGTTGTTTT
>OLRF01000602.1_pt1 | contig 44231 bp, 47 predicted proteins | sample 1672061 | NCBI WGS metagenome assembly OLRF01 (sample SAMEA3136641, study PRJEB25190) | human gut metagenome | reverse complement strand
CGCTACAACTACATAGACTACGAAATCGGCCATGGAAATGTGGAGGTGGGCTTCAGCTGTATCATAAAGCAGGGAGATGACTACCTCTACCCGTTCAGAATAGAACCGACAACAGGCGGTTCATTCTTTCGGATGCTGACAGAGGATCTACAGCTGAACACAGGGCTGCTGGACACCTTTCTGCCCCTGATCCAAGCCCACTACCTTGACTTTATCTCTCACTTTGAGATGGACCCAGTAGAGGCGCTCCAGACGGCCTGTGCCCCCTTTACCCAGCCAGAGGATTACAGCTGGTGCATCTATGTGCGGGAACAGATGGTGGAACGGTACGGAACAGCGGAACAGCTGGAGGAGTACCGACATCAGTTGGAATTGCGAGGAACGCCGGAGCATAAGGCAAAGAACGGGATGGGCTCGATGTTGTTCCACCTCTCCCACGCCAATGATGTGGATCAAGCCTGGGCCTCAAGCCGCACCAGAGAGGAACTGGACCAGGTGGTGGAACCCTTTGTGCAGGCCAAGCGGCAGACAGGACAGTGGACGCAGGAGGATGAGGCGGGCTATCAGCTCTACCAACAGGAAACAGATCCGAAGAAGCGAACCTTTCGGGTATGGTATCTCATCGCCAACCCCCGGAATCTGCCGAAAGAGTTTGTCCAGAAAGAACTGGAGTTTCGGTGGAAGCTGTTCGCTAACAGACCGAAAGAAAAAGAATGAATGGTATTGTCATTCTGGTTTGTGGTTTGCTATTTCTCATGGTCATAAAACTGCTGATAGAGCGTAATTTTATTGGAGTAAGGAGGAAATTAAATGAGCAATAAAGTGTTCCAACAAAACCTGGATGACAAAAAAGGCCCACAACCCGGAGGCCCCTATCTCATTCAGATGCTGTTCAAAGAGCCGGTAGAAATGCCGGATAAAGAAAAAATGACTGCCATAATGGAGAAGCACATCGGATCAACAGAGTGCTTCTGTTATGATAAGAAAATGGCCGGCTTTGCCGCACAGGAGCATATTGCAGAGTTCAAGGACGGAAAATGCCCGGTGCAGCTGATGGTGATGAAATGCGACAAGTTCAAGGGCAAAGGCTTTGACGCTTTCCTGATGAGCCAGATGTGGGACTGCCAGGAGGATCGAGATCGGATCTTCCGCGAGTGCCAATATCAGGTCATAGCCACCGATATGCTGGCAGCTGCGCTCCCGGCGCTGGAACGAGCTAACCTGGATGCCGACTTTGTGGAGGCTCTGGCGGAGCTGTACCCAACCTGCGAGGCGTTCTATTTCCAGAACTGTGGCAAGCTGTTTCTTGCGGAAGATGTACGTTCCCACCAGATCGAAGGCTCGGACCGCTTCATCCGCTATGGCGTCAATGTCCGATTTTTCAACATCGAAGGCACGGAGGATATGCTCATCGATACGGTGGGCATGAGCACCCTGTTCCTGCCCGACCTCCAGTACCACTTCCACGGCATGGACCCCAACTGGGTGGTAAACCACGCCTACAATGTGGCATCGTACATATTGGAGCATGATAACCCCATTCAGGATGGGGAAACCATAGATGGTATAGAGAACGGCCAGATGTGCCAGGAGATTCAGTGGAAGTGCCAGTATGAGGATGCTCTGATCCAGCCGCCCAGAGATGTGCTGGATATCAATATGGGTGAATTGGCTTCAGGTGGAAGATGAAAAAATATATTTTATTATTGGCCTATAATGTATGACTAAGGAACTACCATTTTACGCTTTTTAAAGTGATAAATGGTGGTTCCTTTTTGTTTGTTGCGTTTTTCGTATCCTTTTCGTGTAATGAGTTATCTATAAAGGTGTACCTTTATGGATGCAAAGAAGAAAAGCAAAGCACATGCAAAAATTTATCTGTAAACATTCAGATTTCTTTTATGGACATATCCAAAAACAAACGGAGGTTTACAGACACATTTTCAAGGAGGACAGAGGATGAAAAAGGTATATGGATATGCTCGTGTATCCACAAAAGAGCAACACTTGGATCGGCAGCTGAAAGCACTGCTGGATTTTGGTATTGAGGAACGAGATATTGTGACGGATAAGTCCAGTGGTATGTCAATGGATCGTGAGGGATATCAGATGCTGAAAACAAGGTTGCTGCGTGACGGAGATACGCTGGTTATTAAATCTTTGGATCGGCTCAGCAGGAACAAAGGCTACATCAAAGCAGAGCTGGAGTATTTCAAACAGCGCCACATCCGGGTGATGGTTCTCGATTTGCCGACCACACTCGTAGAGCTGCCTGAAGGTCAGGAATGGGTTTTCGAGATGATCAATAATATTTTGATTGAAGTCCTTGCCAGTATCGCAGAGCAGGAACGCCTAACGACAAGGCAGCGCCAGGAAGAAGGAATAGCCGTTGCAAAAGAGCAAGGAAAACATCTCGGACGACCAAAAGCGGAGTTCCCATCAGACTGGGAAGAAACATATAAAAGCTGGAAGCAAGGTGAATTGACAGCGGTTGCTGCAATGAAGCATCTCGGACTGAAACGAAGCACATTTTATAATTTGGTCAAACTACAGGAGGGGCGCACATGAAGAAAAAGCTTTTTATTACCATACTGACTTTGACATTTGCAGGAATATTAGTTTTTTCCGGATATCAAATCTACAAAATCATTTCTGAATATGAATCTGGGGAGCGCACTTACGAGGATCTGGAGATATATGTTTCGACGCCGTCGAATACCAGTACATCACAAAACTCATCTGAGTCTGAGGAGAAAATCGAAAACGCATGGCCTGAAGTAGATTTTGAGGGTTTGGCAACCATCAATCCAGATATCGTAGGTTGGATCTATTCTGAAGGTACGCCCATCAATTACCCGATTGTGCATGGCACAGACAATTCCTATTATCTGAAACATCTCTATACTGGAGAATATAACGGCGCTGGTAGCATCTTTCTTGATAGTCGCAACTCTTCGGATTTTTCAGATCGGCATATCGTTGTTTACGGGCATCATATTCAAAACAACTCGATGTTCTCTTCTCTAACTGGCTACAAACAGCAGGAATACTATGAGGCCCACCCCATCCTGTACCTGATGACGCCGGAGGATAATTATGAAATAGAGGTATTGGCCGGATATGTGGCCAGCGTTAAAGACGATGCCTGGCAGATTACCTTTGATAGCGAGGAAAGCTTCCAAGCGTGGATTGGAAAAGCGATAGAAAAATCCACCTTCAGCAGCAACATCACGCCAGCAGTCACAGACCACATTATCACGCTCTCAACCTGCAGCTATGAATTCGATAATGCGCGATATGTACTGGTAGGAATTTTGAGTGGATATGCCAAATCAAAAGCAGCTGTTGGAAAGCGTTGCGGACAAAGTAAAGGAAATGCCCCGCCCGATGAGAAATTTACGCTCGAACCAATCCGGGCTGTTCGGGCGTTTTTTCATACCTGTGGATAAATTCAGCCAAACATCTTGCAAAATCAAGTGAAGTCCGCTATAATGATACTATCAGTATCAGTAATTGCTTTTTAGCGATTAGAGTTTTCCGGTTACACAGCGTCTGAGAGTATTTGCTTTCAGGCGCTTTTTTGTTTCTACTGCCTCTCTTCAATAAGAGGCACAGAACCAGTTTCGCGGAGGGTTGGACATTCCGTCCGTCTTTACAATTTAATACTTTGACTCCAATTGAGTCACAAAGGCACTTAGAGAAAGAAATTTCTTTGGGTGCTTTTTTTATATAAATCTGGAGTCTATACAGGCTCCCCCTATCCTTTGTTCCGGGGAGCCTTTTGGCTTATCCCGTTTACATATATAAAATTCAAGCGCTGAGCGCAGAAAGGAAATGTTTATGACGCTATATTTAGACGTAAGAACAAATTGCTCTGACCTGATGGTTGATTTCATCGAAGTTCAGCTATCAAACGGAGAGGTCGTATCTCTCAACTGGGATGAAAGCGGAATTGACCGTGATAATGCTGGATTTAGCGCCCGATATAAGGGAGTCTGTTTCGATGAAGAGTACGCCGATGGACGGCTGGATGATCTTCGGGAAATGAAGATTCAGACGGTTCAGGTATATACGGAGCTGGGTATTCCCGTAACATTCCAAATTGCCGAGATGCTTTTTGTGGATGCAGGAAAAGAGCTGCTGATCAAATCACCTTCCTACGAAGAACTGGAGGTGGAGTGATGGCAGTCAAATCACGAACCTCAAAGTCTGCAAAAGATGAATTGCAGGATGCGATTCGATCTCTTGGCACGACGATGGGACTGAATAATGCGTTCACCAAATTTCTGGAACTGACCGCCACTGCCTTAGGAGCTGTGCTGGATCCTGTCAACGCCAAAGAGCGCAATCAGCAGTATGAGGATGCTCAAAAAGGCTTAAAGCCAGATGAGATATCTGAATTTGCCCGGATGACAGCGCTGATGTGGTTGTCTGTGCTCGAACATAAGGAAGAGCCTGAAGATATTCTTGGAGATATTTATCACAGTCTGCGCCTTAATAACGAGTGGAATGGGCAGTTCTTTACCCCTGATCATATTGCGAGGCTGATGGCAAAGCTTGCAAACCCCCTTTCTGAGTCAGGCAGTGACGAAGGCTATATAACGATTAACGAACCGACCTGTGGTTCCGGTACGATGGTCATTGCGTGCGTTTGGGAAATGAAAAAGAGCGGCTTTGATTATCGAAACAAAGCCTTCTTTGTGGCACAGGACATTGATATCCGCTGTGTGTGGATGGCATATATCCAGCTGACTCTATATCAGATTCCGGCTGTAGTCATTCACAGCAACACACTGACGATGGAAGATTGGTCATACTGGTATACGCCAAATGCCACTCCGTACCTTATGGATCATATAAAACCGCAAGGTGATGAGATGGAGGTGGCAGGATGAACCGGGAACAAAATCAAGTTTATCTTGATTTACCGCTTGCATTGGCATACGGTGAAATTTTGGTATCAGCAGAACTCAAGCAATTTGTTTGGAAGCTGAGGCTTATGGGACTGAGGCGGCTGCAAATGCAGCTTACACATTATGAGAGACTTGGGTATAACAGTTCACTTTTAGAAGCAATTTCTGAAAAGAAATCACAGATGGTTCTGCAGGTTTCTTCCCAGACTGAGCTTGACAAGGTGATCTGCCCGCGTGCTCCGCGTTTTGATGGAAACAAGCTCATTCCGGATAAATACAGCATTCCCGAGGAAGAACTGATCTGCTGGTGTGAGACATCTCTGCGAGGGCCGCTCGATGAGTATGGCCAACATCGGTATATGGAAGTCTTTCGGCAGGTATTTCCTGAGTACAGCAAAGTAATAGATATGAGGGAAAGCTTATGAAGATTTTATCGTTCGGCGCCGGAATGCAGTCAACCGCGCTCGCTCTTATGAGTTGTGAGAATGCGTTCGCAAAAACAGACGGCAAGGAATTACCACACCCCCTGGTTCCGATCTACGATATCGTGATTTTTTGCGATTTGGGTTTGGAGCCGATATGGGTACGCAAGCAGGCGGATTTTGTCCGCAGAGCCTGTGAAACGGCAGGAATCCGGTATAAAGAACTGGATGCGCCCCTGTACCAGGATTTGATGCGTGATTTTGGAAAGAAGCGTGTTGTCAGTATCCCGTGGTGGACGATTGACGAAAAAGGACACAAATCCAAATTTCCACGCAACTGCACACTCGATTACAAGGTTCAGGTAATTTCAAAGTATGTCCGCTGGGAGCTGCTCGGATACCGAAAGCACCAGCGGCTGCGCGATGAGGATAAGAAAGCTCACGAGATGCACTTGGGTTTTAGCTTTGAAGAAAAGAAACGCTGCAAGGAAAGCACGAATCCAATGTTCGTAAATAAGTTTCCGCTTGTCGATATGAAGCTGGAGCGTAAAGACAACTATGCTTACATTAAAGATGTGTGGGGACTGGATACGAAGGCATCTGCTTGCTGCTTCTGTCCGTTTCATCGAAATTACTTCTTTGAGCATCTAAAGCACAATGAGCCGTCAACTTACGGGAAACTGCTCGCTGTGGATACATTGCTTGAGGAGAATTTACCCAAACCGCCGACTGAATCAAAACTGTATATCTCACGGAGTCGGAAACGACTACCGGAGCTCACTACTGAGGACTGTAATGATGCGGAATGCTTTCTGTATCACGGCAACCCGGTATGGAACGGTTTTTAAGGGAGGTGCGAGTGATGGACAAAATCGTCATTGTTGTAGAAAAAGGTATGGTGCAGAGCGTTTACGGCACTCATCCATACCAGATTGACATTGAGGTTTTGGATCTCGACTGTGTAGATCCTGATGCCGGGATTCATGCCCGGCGTAATCTGCGGGAAGTCGAAAAAAACCTCTACAAAATTGATTAAAAGGAGTTTGCGCCAATGAGTGCGAATAAGTACAAAACCAATCACGAGCGAATGCTTGAACTGATTGAAAAATTAAACGAAGCGGATCTAGCCTATTACAGGGATGATAACCCTATCATAAGCGACCGGGACTATGACATCCTGATGGATGAACTCAAAGGGCTGGAGAAAGATACCGGTTTGATCCTTTCCAACTCTCCGACGCAGAAAGTGTCCGGAGAGATTTTGGAGGAACTGACGCCGGTCCGTCATACCCGCCCGATGCTCTCTGCGGATAAAATAAAATCTGAGGATGATTTGATTAAATTCGCAGCCGGCAGAGATATGTTGTTGTCTTGGAAGATGGACGGCCTGACGCTGGTGCTCCGCTATGAACACGGTCAGCTGGTGCAGGCAATCACCCGGGGCCGCGAAGGTATCATCGGAGAAGATGTCACACATACGGTGCGTACTTTTCTTAATGTGCCGCTCTCCATACCGACAAAGGAATCCTTTGAGGTGCGTGGTGAAGGCGTCATTTCGTGGAAGAACTTTAGAAAGATCAATATGAGTCTGGAAGAACCCTATTCCCATCCGAGAAATTACGCTTCTGGTAGTGTGCGCAAGCTGGATGCCAATGAGGCGAAGGACAGGCTTCTTGAGTTCTGGGCCTTTGATTTGGTCAGTGACTATTTGGAGCCGAAAAGCAAAGTCAGCCAGCAGAAGTTTTTGGAGCACAACGGCTTTTCTGTTGTTCCATATATCTACATCAAAGCAGGTACAAGCGAGGAGATGATTCGGAATGCCGTTTTGACAATGGATCCGAAGCATTTTGCATATCCTGTGGATGGCCTGATTATGGAGTATGAGGATATTGCCTACGGAAAGAGCCTGGGTGCAACAGGACATCACGAAAACCGGCTGATTGCATTCAAGTGGGAAGATGAGTTACACGATACCAAGTTTATGGGCGTTGAACTTGCTACCACAAGAACCGGTATGGTAAGCATTACAGGAATTTTAGAGCCTGTGGTGATTGACGGAACAGAAGTTGGCCGTGCGTATCTGCATAATATGGACAACTTTGAAAAGTATGAATTCGGAATTGGAGACACGGTGAAGGTCTATAAGGCTAATATGATTATCCCTCAGATTGCTGAAAATGTGACGAAGAGCGGAACTTATACGCTGCCGAGAAATTGCCCTTGCTGTGGTGAACCACTTACGGTAAAAACCACAAGCGGCGGAACGAGGCAGCTTTACTGTGAGAACGATCATTGCGCAGCCAAACTCGTCCAGAAATTTGCCCATTTCTGTGAAAAGACCCGTATGAATATTGAAGGGCTTTCTGCAACTACGCTGGAAAAGTTCATCAGCAACGGGTGGATTCGCAATTTTGGCGATCTGTACGAACTGGAGCAGCATCGTGAGGCAATTATCAACACGGAAGGTTTCGGCGTAAAGTCCTATGAGCGTCTACAGGCAGCCATCGAAAAGAGCCGCCATTGTACGCTGGCAAAATTTATTGCCGGTCTTGGCATTCCGATGGTGGGAAGACACGCTGGCCGTGATCTCGACAGATACTTCAATGGTTCCTGGGTGGCCTTTGAACAGGCAATTCAGGATGGCTTTGATTTTACACAGCTGCCGGATTTCGGAGAAACAATGCACAACAACATTTATCAGTGGTATGCGGATACCGATGAGGCAAAGCTTTGGCGTCCGCTGCTCGAAAAAATTGATTTTATTAAGGAGAATAACGATATGAACATCAATACAAATAATGCTTTCTTTGGGAAAGTCGTTGTTGCAACAGGAAAACTTGAGAACTATACCCGTGATGGTATCCAAATGAAACTCTTGGAACTGGGTGCAAAGCCTGTAAGTTCCGTAACCAAAAAGACAGATTACCTGATCGTTGGAGAAAAAGCCGGCAGCAAGCTTGCAAAAGCACAGCAGCTGGGTGTGAGAACGCTGACAGAGCAGGAATTCGAGGACATGATTGCCGAATAAGGCGATACAACAGTGGCGGAGTGGGAAACTGCTCCGCCATTCATTTTATGGAGGACTGACTATGAGCAATAGGAAAAAAACATTGGAAATTACAGGGTGTCCTTTATACCCCATTACGGTCGGATATTCAGCGTTTATTTGTGAGACAAATGGAATGCGCCGGACAAGTATCGTTTTGAGTATGGAGATGGTTTCTCAGACTGAAATTCAGTTTGAGACCTGTAACACAAATTATCACCTGCATCTCATCCCACAGGAGGTGACGGTATGAGCAGCGAGATCTTTTATGATAAAGCATTTATCCGTATGGAAGAAAAGTACATTCCGGTGGTCAATCACGGTTCGTCCAACTGCTTTGATTTTGACAGCAGAGGGCGCGAGATCCCGGAAAAAACCTGGTCGGTGCTGAATTATCCTTATCCGGGACAAATGCTGTTTACCGCTGATGAGATACGGAAAATCGCTGACTTCTATGAGGAGGTCAGTATGAGTAATCGTGGCGGTACTAAAAAGAGCAGGAACCGGTCTTTTGAGGAGAACGAGTTTCGCTGCTGGATTCTGTCCGGAATGAAGTCAGCCCATACCGTGGAGGACTATGTGAAATTTGGCAATCAGGTAATCGTTATTGATTACAGCGAAGAACGCTGGATGAAATACTCAGTCCCCACAACGGAGGAACTGCTGGACAAAATTCAAGAGCTTGAAGGACATCGGATTACCGTGGGTTTTTGGGATGAACGCCATGTGAACCGTCCAACTATGCGGCGCAGCGAGAGGCGGCCCTTTGATTTTAGTTCCTTGCCGGAATATTATGTTTTGCTTGGAAAACAGGGCTATTTTGTCAAGCGCAGCAACAGACGGATATGGTTCGCTCGAAATGTGCAATCCACCCACTCCGCTATCCGTAAATTCAAAACGGAAAAAGCGGCGCAAAAATATTTGACCGACAATCAGAAGTTCTTTTCCGGGTGCGCATTCACGATTGAATGCGTACAGAACGGGGGTGCCTCTGAATGAAAGAGTCAAAAGAGGATCGTTTTTGCCGTGTGGCAGAAGCGCGTGTCAATAAAATCATTAAGATGATGCGTCTGCTTGGGAACTGTTCAAACAATGCAGTCTATGCGTTTTCGCCTGAGCAGGTAGAACAAATCTTTGAAACTCTGCAATTTGAGCTGAAGCAAGCTCGCAAACAATATATTCAAACCACAAAAAAGCGATTTTCTTTATCTGACGATAGTGCTGATCATAACTATCCCAGTTTGGAGCTGCTTTTGCCAGACGGAACCAGTCTGACAGCAAAAGCAATTGATGACGAGAATTTCCCGGCTATCAATATTTACTGGGATGGAGCTGAATGCGAGGCTTACGAGGAAGTCGCTTTTGTTGAGTACAACCCCGAACGCAGCCCCTGCCACAAGGTCTGTATCGGAGCTTATCAGTCGGATCGAGACGACACAACTTATTACCAGCCATATATGGCAGAAAGGAATACAGATGAATTATAACAAACACACCGCGCTACGCCTTGAATGGTCTGAGGTTGGCCATATTGCTTCTAAGGCAATTGCTGATATTATCGGCCGTTCCATCACTTGCGTAGGAAAAAGGGACGATGAGACTTACTGGGAGATTCAGTTTGTTGATTATCAGATGCCGCTTTCGGAGAAATTCAAAATACTGGAGCGCATCGGTGTCACGAAAGAACAGCAGAGAGTGTACGAATCGACTATCGCAACCAGCCTGTTTATGGAGGCGTCAAAGAAGCTATTACGCTATGCTTTGAAGATTGAATATGCTGAGGAGATTATCTCCCCACTCTATCTGTGGTTGGTAGGCGTTGAGAAAAAGGATGAGGTGCATCCGCTACTGCTGGAACTCGGAAATCTGAGTCTCAACTTTGAAGAACTCAAAAGCAAACAGGGACTTATCTCCTATCTGATGGAGCATGGTCCAAATCATTCTTCCTTGATGGATTTCTGCGAGGAATATCGGGATAGATACGGGAATGAACTTTGCTGGTCATACCCGATTTCTGACGGAAAGCATCTTGGAACCTTTATTGTATTGGTCAAAGAAGGAATCTTGAGCCTTCCCTATGATGATGCCGACAAAGTCGATTATGAACTGTTCTGTATGGAGGATATCACATTTTTTGATTCAGATTCCATCAGTTATTTCATTGATGATTGGCATCTTTTTGACCAGGATCTGTTACAGGCAATGTATGCCATAAAACACTATCTTCAAAAAAAGGAGGAACAAAATGAAAAACAATATTGGATGGATCATACATCTCTGCGCCAACGGTAACTGCGATGAGTGCGGGAAACGGGAAGAAGGCTTTTTGCCGTATACCTGCAATGCGCATACACACGGTATGGAGCGGTATGGACATATGGACTTTCAGCTGGTACTGAATATGAATTCGGTGGAAATTGTACGCATTCTGAATACCTTTGGTTTATGGGTGCAGTCCGGCAGACGATTCAAAGCCGGCGATATGGTATCAGACATCTATCTGGACTGTGATGTGCGGTTGGATGAATTTGAGGAGACAGGCCGCAAAGTTTTGCGTGTCATCATTCCTGATGCCGAGAATCGCTTCCCGGAGGATGAGGACTGTATGGAAGTATACTGTCTTCAGCTGCTGGAAACAAACGAACTCTGGAGAAAGGACGGTACAGTCTCGTGAAGATTACAATCTATCAAATCGTTCCGGAACTGGATAATGATCATTTGATGTTTCGGGATTTCAAAAATCTGTGCATTGCCTGCAGTGGCGAATTGCCAGCCGAATGCTATGAGGCGGTGTACACGGGAGAAGTCAATGCGGTCACGCTTGAAGATGTGTATCGGATTTTCAATATAGAACATCCCAAAGATTTCCGAGGACATTCATTGTCCCCATCGGATGTCGTGGAGATCTATAATTTTGCGGAGGAAAGCAGTTTTTATTATTGCAATCCGGCAGGTTTTTTGAAAATCCCGTTCGACAAGAAGAAAGCGTTTTCGGAAATCCAAAACCACGATTATGAGCAGTGTGAAATCATTCGCTGCGGAAATTTTTCCATTGTGTTTTTAGGAGCACAGGGAATGCAAAGTGTACACTGCTCAAAAGTAGTTCTGACCCGCAGCAAATACAGTATGTCACAACTGGGATACAGACTCAGATATTTCTCGTGGGGTGAGGATGGTTATCAAGATAAGGAATTCTTGTCTCGTCCGAAAGTGCTGTATGTGGAAAGCGGATTCAAAAGCATTCCGGTTTCAGCTTTTTATGAGCAGGCAGCCAAAATGCAGAATGGCTGGCACGGACGGCTTAGCGATGATTGCTTTAAACTTGCAGAAAAATGGTGCCGTGAAAACGGATACCGGTGCTCGTATTTGCTGTAAAGCTACAGAAAGGATAAGTAATGAAAGAATTCTTACTAAAAATGATCCCCATAAAAACAACAGACCGATTCCCGTTCCGATGCAGGCAATGCGGCGCTTGCTGCCGAAAAGTGCGTGAAAGCGTACCCCTGGAGAGCCTGGATGTATTTCGTCTGGCAAAATTCTTCAGGGACAGCGGCGCAAAAATTTGGTCTATAGATGATGTTTTGGCTGAATACGCCGAGCCGGTACTGCTACACAAGTCAGGATATTTGACATTTATGCTCAAGACGGTTGGCGAAGATAGTGCGTGCATATTTTTGAAGGACAACAGATGCACCATTCACGATGTCAACCCACGAGCTTGTCGTACATATCCGATTTCGATAGGACCGGATGGCAAAGGTAGCTACGAACAATTTATCAGTATGGAGCAGCCTCATCATAATAACGGTCCGCAGATGTCGGTCAAGAAGTGGGTACAAAGGCGTTGTTCCAAACAAGACTTTGCGTTTTGGGACGAAGAATACAACACTGTAAAAGAGATCGCACAGTTGCTTGAAAGAGTGCCGGAATGCGATAAACCAAGAGCGCTGATGTTTTTCATCCGCTATAAGTATTCAGATTTTGATTTGGACAAGTCCTTTATCGAGCAGTATAAGCGAAATAACAATCGCTTGATTGCTGCGCTGAGAAGGCTTGCCGGAGAATGATAATGCCATAAAGGCAGAAAGGAAATCACGATGGAAAAACTTGTACTGATCTTTAAGGGCAGAGATGATTGGGACAGACCTGTTTATGAGTCAAATGGTCAGCTGTATGTGGATGTCAATCCGTATAGGAATCGCAGAGCGAATATCCATACGAAATGTGACAACGACTTTTATGGCGAGCCTGATATGCCGATCAGAGAAAGCCTTGAAGTTGAATTTGTTCCATATAGAGATGTTTGGAACTAATCAGGATCTAAGATCACAAAGAGGCTCCAAAACAAATTGGTGCCTCGAAATATTTTGGAGGTAAATTATTATGGATAACCGAATAAAAGAAATAGTGGAGAATTTTGATCACTTAAAAATTGGCTTGGACGATCCTTTTAAATTTCACTGCACTATGTGTGGTAAATGCTGTATAAACCGAGAAGACATTCTTTTGACACCGCGAGATATTTATAATATGTCAAGAGAACTCAATATGCGACCTGAAGATTTTTTCCAAGCTTATTGCGAGAATTATATTGGAAGTAACTCCAGAATGCCAATTGTGAGGTTAAAACCGAGAGGCTCCGTTAAAAGGTGCCCTTTGTTAAAGGGTCGAAAATGTTCAGTGCATAAAGCCAAACCAGTTGTATGTGCAATGTTTCCTATTGGTCGTGGTATTAGAACTGAAGGCGATGTAGAAAAAAATACGCTTGCCGAGTATGAAATCGAATACATCTTCAATGATCCTGGATGCGGTGATAATTCTGAAACTCACACCGTTCGTGAATGGTTGAATGAATTTGGAATTTCGATTGATGATAAGTTCTTCATAAAATGGAACAACATCATTAGAGAACTTGGAGCTGTATTTCGCAAGGCAGAAGGGAAAGTAAAAAATAGTCTTATGGAAAATGTATGGACTTTAACTTTTGTTAAGCTTTATTTGGCCTATGACATGGAAAAAGATTTTCTGCCTCAGTTTGAGGACAATGCTGAAGACCTTCTTGCATTGATGCAGTTCATGCCTATTCCAAAAGGTGGTGAAAAATGATGGACGAAAATCGCAATCAAAATCAGATCATCCGAAAAGATGCCAGGAGTTGTTTTGTGGAAAGCCTGAGTGACGCATTTGAAATCGGAAAAGTGCATCTCGCATTTGCTACCTATGACCTGACGAGACCGGCAGGTCAGCGGCAGACCAACAACATTCATATCTATATTGCTGTGGATGAGTTTTTGGATTTATGTCGTAAGATTGAATGCGGGGAACTTAGGTATATGCTGCAAAACAAAAAACAAAACAAGGATATGACTCCCCTGTATCAGTGCCTCGGCGGTACATCTGCAGAAAAATTGGCAAAATACGGTCGTTCCAGGAAAGACGGGATGAGCCTGTCCAGAACAGCGAAGCTCATATGCGGAACAAAAGCAGATTTTTTGTTTGTCGCAGACAGCGGACCGGGACAAACTGATGCCAAAGGGCTTATCGTTCCGAGGTTCGGCAACAAACCCGAAAACCATGTTTCCATCTCTATGAGTTTCGAGTCATTCAGCGAAATGATGCTGTTGACAAAGGAACATTTCAGAGCTTGGCTATCTGCATGGTATTCTTTGAAAATACAGTCTGCAGGGAATCAGAAATCTTTTTATACTTCAGAAGAGCAGACACCGGAGAACGATTTTGCGGCGGACTATGATTCGCAGCCAATGTTCTAAAGTACTATATCGCAGCGCAGTCCTTTTGAGGATTGCGCTGTTTTTTATGCCTGAAAATAAACTGTCTCGGCCTGATTTGCATAATCGCTTGGTTCTGACAAAATAAGATGATTATAGGACTGTTTTGACAAAAATTCTTATTTCGGAATAAATATCGCGTATATTTTATTTTTGTTCCAAAACGGGAACAAAACATTGACAAATAGAATAGGTTGTGCTAAAATGGGAACACTAATATAGGAGGTGATTCCATTGGTACAACGAAAAGAATATTTAGATCAGCTCATCAATTGGAAAGATGAACAGGTTATCAAAGTGGTGACAGGTATCCGTCGCTGCGGAAAATCTACACTTTTGTTTCAGTTTCAGCAATGGCTGAAGGAAAACGGAGTCACAGATGAGCAAATCGTTTCTGTCAACTTTGAGGAACTGGAATACGAAGAACTGCTTGATTATAAAAAGTTGTATCAGTATCTCAAAGAGCGTTTGGTAAGCGGGAAAACCACTTATATTTTTCTCGATGAGATCCAGAAAGTTTCTTCCTTTGAAAAGGTTGTAGACAGTTTGTATGTAAAGCCGAATGTAGATCTGTATATTACCGGCTCCAATGCGTATATGCTTTCAGGAGATTTAGCAACACTTTTGACCGGCAGATATGTGGAGATCAAAATGCTGCCGCTGTCCTTTGGAGAGTTTCTTTCAATGACAGGGTTAGAGCCGGAACAGGGATTCCCTGAATATTTAAGAAGCGGCGGTATGCCGTATATTGCCGCTATGAATCGCACCGATGAAAAGGTAAGCACCTATTTAGAAGGAATCTACAACACGGTGATCGTAAAAGATATTGAGGACAGACAGGCAAGAAAGGAAAGCGATCCTTCCAAGCGAAAAATCACCGATATAGCGCTGCTCAAGACAATTGCAAAGTATCTTGCAAGTGTTGTCGGTAATCCTGTATCGGTCAGAAGTATCACGGACTATCTGATCTCAAACGGAAGAAAAATCTCGCCCAATACCGTGAATGACTATGTAGAAGCCTTAACGGAGTCTTTTATCTTTTACCCGGCGGAGCGTTTTGATATTGTGGGGAAACAGCTGCTGAAGGCAAACCGAAAAATGTATATCGTTGATCTTGGACTGAGAAATCATATCCTCCCACGCAAAAACTATGATCTTGGTTTTTCTCTTGAAAATATGGTTTATTTTGAACTCCTGCGTCGGGGCTATAGGGTGACGATAGGCAAAGTCGGAAATACAGAGGTCGATTTTGTCGCTGAAAAGCAGGGCGCATATGAATATTTCCAGGTTACAGCGGATATGACGGCAAAGGAGACTTTTGACCGGGAAATCAGACCGCTTGAAAATATCCGGGACAACTACGAGAAGATAATCTTAACAATGGACCGGCTGACGCTCGGTAATTACAACGGGATCCAGGTGCGACATTTGCTGGATTGGCTGATAGAGACAAAGAACTGAATAAGGCGCACGGTGCTATTTCGCATAGCTGCTTGGTTTTACAAAAAAATCGGGCAGCTATGTTTTTTATGGCAGAAGCAGCGCAGTTCTTTCAAGAATTTCACTGTTTTTTGCGTCTGAAAATGAAATGTCCTATAAAATGGCAAGGGTTATGCCGATGACACGAAAATCTAACTGTGATATACTATTATTGTCCACACTTAGGTCTTGACCACTTCGGTTATAAAACCGAAAAAATATATAAAGGAGTGTGCGATATGAAATATTGTCCTTATTGCGGTGCATCCGTTGTGGATGACACCGTTTCTTTTTGCTCTGAATGCGGTAAGAGTCTGAGCATTTCCGCCAAACAGCCCGAGGAAAAAGAACCGTCAAAACCTGCTAAGAAAAAGGATTCCGGCAGCCCGACACATCTGAAGAAAAAGAAACCGAAAAATTCAAATCCAGATCCGCCGGAACCTTCAGAAGAAGAGACAAAGGCGGAGGACGGATATGACGGTTACTATGATGACATCGTTCCGACTGATACCGGGAAACCACGCGAAGGTGTAGATTGGGTTCTGATGAAGAAAATCGGACTGATAGGAGCAGCGGTTGTGGTTATCATCTGCCTGTGTATAGCGGCTATGTACTTACTTTGATGTTGCAGTTTTTCCTCGTGGTTCGTGTAATAGAATAAAACACGCAATGAGGTGAGGAAATGTATATTTCAAAAGGTACGGTTATCAGTCCTTCCACAGAGGATTTGTTGTTTGTGGTACGAGGCGGAGTTAAATTTCAGTTGACCGGCCAAGAGGCTGCTTTATGGCTGAACGGCAGGTTCCAGTTTGTCAATGAGAAAACGGAAGATGAGCGACGCTGTCTAAAAAAATTAAAAAGAATGGGGCTTGTCGAAACTTCTCAAAGTCAGTCTGAGGCCGAGAAGTATCGGATACTGACGCAGTGTGTGCTATGCCCGGCGGTTCCAAAGAGAATTCGTCATCGTACCACAAGAAAAGAGAGAGAAATGCTTGATTGGCTGATGAAAGCAGGACTGCATCTGACGGTCGCAGAACTTGCCTGCCTGAATGAGAAAGGTATTTCCCCTACGGAGGATCTGCTGTACTCATATAACAGGCAGGCGCTTACGGAGGCAATCTATCTGGATCACAGCATTCAGGATAATGTCTTGGAAGCACAGATGGAGCATTCTCCTGCCAGAGATGTAACTGTGGCAACAATTTTAAGCCTTCTTAGAAAAAAGAGAATTTTGTTGCTGTGAGGTGATATAATGAAAGAAAGATTTAAACGATTGCCTGAGGCACTGCAAAAGCAGGTGATCTACCGCCTGGGCGCAGGGGTGATTTTTTTACTGTGTACAATTTTGATATTGATTTTTTTCAGGGATATCTATCTTCTGCTGCCGGCCCTGTGTTTTGCTGTCTTCTTTATTTTGAACGGTTTATGGGTGTTTTTTGAAACTGACGCAGGAAAATATGTGGTAGTCGAAGGACGATGCACAGGAATTGAAAGGACGTCGCTGCGTAAGCGTATCAAAAATATTCACATAGAAACAGACGATATTACGGTTAAAGTGATTGTCAAGCAGCGAATGAAACAGCTTGCCATCGGAGATAATATTAGGGTGTATGTTTTTGAGAAAACCCCGGTGTACGACCAGGAACAATGCAAATTGCTCTGTTCATACCTTGCATTGGAAAAGACAAGGAGGGAAAATGGAAATGGTGCCAGCAGAGGATTTATTGCTGATTCTGGAGGAGATCAAGAAACTGGTTCTGACAAATTCTGATAGCGATGGTAATACGGATTTTGACAGCCAGAAGGTACGAATTGCGCTTGAGCTCGCAAAGACAGAACTCATACAGTCTCTGAACTGAGGCTGATGGATGCGACAATTTTTATGTGGCGGATTGACTGGGAGAAACAAGTATGCTATAATATATTTGATAGTTTCAAGGTTTTCACTTGAAAATCCAAAGTAACAGGTTATCAAAGTGTCAGTTAGCACAGTTGTGCTGATTGGCACTTTTTTTGTTTCTCTTCGGTTTCCGCCTGCAAAGCAGGTTGAAATAAATATTATTTATGCAGGTAGCCCCTGCAAGAAAGGAGTTTTAACAATGATTAAAACCGTAGTAACAGAAGCCATCATTTCCAAAGGTTATGAGGGCGCAGAAGCAATCAAAATCATCCAGGGTGAAAAGGGTGACATCGCCAGATTCCGTATCGGCACAAAGGTGTACGATCCGAAAGCAGATGGCAACAGCCGTTGGTTCAATCTTTCGGTCAAGGCTTTTAACAGTGTATGTGAGCGCATAAAAAAGATGCAGCTCAAGGACGGAGCCTACATCAATCTGAGCGGCAGACTGGATGAAGAAAACTGGGAAGATCCTAACACGCATGAGAAGAAAAAAGCAATTGTTCTGATCGCGGACGAGGTAGAATACTGCTACGCTGGTAACAACGGTGCCAATAAGCAGAATACCGAATCAGGCGGTCAGGTAGCAGCCCAGCAGACACCTGCCCCGGCACAGAATCAGGCTCCCGCAAATACAGCTTCTGCTCAAGCAGAGGGATTTACAGGCTTTGAAGCCTTTGGCGGGCAGAATGCTTTCTTCGGATAAGAGGTAACTGACAAATGAATACGGCGCATTAAACGCACATAAGTTTCGAGAAATCAGCTTATGTGCGTTTTTTTGTGTCCGGATTTGGGTTTGGAAAGGAAAACATCAATGAATCAAAAAGAATTCAAACGGCGAATGGCATATGAGGTACTTATTATCCTGGGAGTGCTGGCGCTGCTTACATTCATCTGCCGCTTATGGCCCATCCTGCTTCTTCTCATTCTTGGAGTTTTTATTGCAGCCATTAGACTGCTGTTTCTATCCTCCAAGAAAGTGGAAGTGATCGAGCCGATGCCGCAGGCTCCGGAACCTGTAAAAGAACCAACGGAGCGTAATGTCAGGGAACTCGCCTACGCTGTCATACTCAAACGGATTACGGAGCTTATCACAGATGAGTATCCGGATGCCAGATGGGTCTGGGAGAATCCGAATGCAAAGAAATGTATCCAAGACGGCGAAGAGGTATATGTCCTGCTGAATCGGGCCGGTGGATACCGAAGGGCGAAGGTTGTTATCGCAAATCTTCAGGTACTGGGCATAAAGTATTGTTCGGCTGAGGAAGAGGATCCACCTGAAATTCAGGAGCCGGATACAGAGGAGCCGGAAGAATCTGATGCTTCTGAAAGCTCTGAAGATTCCGAGCCTGAGGAAGAACGCCCTATCAACTATGAACTGCTGGCGTATGAATGGACCGAAGCGCACATTGTTGAGTTAAACGCTCGCTGTAACGAGGCAATTGCTGAGGAAAAAGAGAGCGTGCTGCTCACCGCAGAGGAACTGCCGGTAAAAGAAAGCTGGCCGGATATCTGCAACGAACTGATCCGCGCCGGTCTTGAAAATGCTGTTTGTCAGGACACCGGCATTCACATCAATCTCACGCACTGAAAGTGCAGAAAGGAAATGACTAATTATGAGTTCAATTAAAATTTTTGATTACTCCCGTACCCTGCCATCCCCTTTTGATACCTTGAAAAGCAAAAAAATCAAGGTATCGTCAACCTATGGAGACGGTACGGAGGCAACGCTGAGTGGATCTGTCATCAAGGCAGTCCACTCGATGATCCGGTATATGGAAGCAATGTCGGAAGGTGCTGTCGGTACACGCGACAATCTGTGTATTGCCGAATACAAATCTGCCGTAAGTGCAGACGATTATCATCTTGTGATTTATAACAAGGCAAGCGGAGCCTTGATGGCGTCTGTGTATGACAAAAGCGTAGAAACATTCGAGCAGTATTTGGTTGGTAAGAATGGTCGCGATGGTGCGGCCATCCTGACAGCTATGATGCCGGCGCTGCTGGAAGATGCGGAATTTAATTCGCATTTTGTGAGCTATAAGGAACATATGGATAACGGTTATCCGGACCTGGATGCCGCAACGGAGGATATGGCAGTTCTTTGCGATAACGCATATCGCAGGGTCAAAGATGAAACCTGTGCGGCACATCTCAAAGTGAGTATTGATAAAGCAGGTAATGTGCTGAATATCTCATCTACCCAGCTGGATTCAGGTAATTATGAGCCAACGGATGTAATTGCAGGTGAGTTTACGATTTTTGCCAGCACAGCACGAGTCACCGTGAAAAAAGCGGCAGAAACAGTTGCTCATAGTGATTTCGTTGGCAAGTACCCGCTGGATCCGGGCCGAAAACTATCTGCGCTGGAGCAGTCACTCGTACCGCAGTTGCCATCTTGGTATATCATTCCGGAAGAGGTGGTAGATATCTGCAAGCACGCCAGTATTACAACCGGTAAACCAACGCAGATGCGTAATTTCTTGCTTCGTGGTCCTGCCGGAACTGGTAAGACAATGGGGGCAAAAGCGATTGCTGCAGGGCTGAATTTGCCCTATATGAAGTACACCTGTTCAGCCGGCACAGAGATTTTTGACTTTGTCGGAATGATTTTTCCCGAGACCGATTCGGTTTCTACGGGAGATGCGGAGCTAGACAAAGAGAAAGAAGCGCTGAAAGCAATGGGCGGCATTAACTATGCCAATGTAGCGAAACTGATGCACTTACCCGATCTTGACGATATAGATTATGATCCCGCGGGTGTATATCAGGCGCTGACAGGCAGAGAAAACGAGAATGCTACAGCACAGGATTGTATGGCGCTTGTACTCGAAAAGGTTACGGACAAAGTCCAGCAGCTCAGCCGCCGTGCGGAAAACGAGCAATCCAAAGGTCAGACCTATACTTATGTGGAGACAGATTTCATCAAAGCCCTGAAATACGGTTATGTGATTGAAATTCAGGAACCCACCACCATTATGCAGCCAGGTGTACTGGTCGGACTGAACTCGATGCTGGAGCAAACCGGTTCAATCACGCTGCCGACAGGAGAAATCATCAACCGTCATCCGGATGCGGTCGTGGTGGTCACAACTAATGTTACTTATGAAGGATGCCGGGGGCTTAATCAGTCGGTTATCGACAGAATGAGTCTGGTACATGATGTGGAATTGCCAAGTCCTGAGATTATGGCAGGTCGTGCGATGAGCGTTACCGGCTTTGACGATGATTATCAGGTTGCCAAAATGGTACAGGTAGTCAACGATATGTCGGAATATATGCGAAAGAACGGTATCACAGACGGTTCGTGCGGTATGCGAAGTTTGATTGACTGGATTATCAGCACGGATATTACGGGTGATGCCTACACATCGGCTCTATACACCATTATCAGCAAGGCAACTTCTGATGAGGAGGACAGAGAGGCGCTTAAAGTCTCGGTTTTGGAACCGATTTTTCCACCGACAAGAAGGAAATCGGCTGTATAAAATTCTGTTGAAAGGAGGATACCCTATCAATGGCAAGGGTGAATCACAAAAAAGTCAAGCAGATGCTTGAAGAAACGCGGAAAAAAATTTCCGACCGTCAATTCTTCACTTCCCGCATTCTTGCGGGGCACTATGAAGATATGGCGGCTGCACAGACGCGGCGGTATAAGTACAACCGCCGTATCAAAATGAAGATTATTTGGAAGCCGAGAGATCAATCTATCGCGTTAACAAACAATCTGAACATCTTGATCAATGCAGGGCATCCGATTGTAACCAAGCGAAACCGCCTTCGTCAGGATCGATATATGATTGTGACGGGGCTGTTTACGCACGAACTGGGACACGCCCTGTTTACGGATTTTTTGGCAAGTCAGACCTATACGAACTTCCTTGCTGCCTATAAGTGGTATCCTGCGCCGCCTGCTTTCAAAAGCAGTGCGGATGTGCGCAGGGAAAAATCGCTTTGGGAATATGCAAAAAGGGATCAAAGCAGTTTGGAGGCTTTACAGTATCTGGCGCATCATATTTGGAATATCATCGAAGACGGATATATTGAGAGCCGAATGCTGAATCAGTTTCCCGGGACGCTCGGTCAAAGCCTTGAATTTCTCAGAACACAGTTTTTTGAGGATCAGCCGACGGTTACGCAGCTTATCGAAGCAGAGGAGGATGAAGAACAGCCCTCTCATATCTTTGAGAGCATTATGCAGATCATGCTCTGTTATGTAAAATTCGGTGAGATCAAGTATGGCGAGGAATCACTCTCTGATGAGCGTATTCAGACTATATTCGATCTGATCCCTGAACTTGACAGCGCGTTGCTCAATTCCAGCGGAAAGGAACGGTGGACAACGGTAAGTACCGTTCTTGTCCGTTGTTGGGATTACATCGAAAGTTACATTGACAAGATAAAAGAGCAGATAGAGGCTGAAAAGGCAGCCGGCAATGAAAGCTCTGCTTCCGGCGTGTTATCGAAACGGCTTGGCTCTATGGCTGGCAGCTCAGAAGAAGGCAGCGGAGACAGTACTCCTGTTCCCGGTGCCGATTCAATAGCAGGTAAAGCGTCAAACGCCGCAGGCCGTGCAGCGACAAGAGCACTTGCAGCAAATGGCTCCTCGGAAGAATCCGAAGAAACCGAAGATTCTGAAGAAGAATCTACAGGTTCAGACGATTCTGAGTCTGAGGAGGATTTGGAGGAAAATGGCGTTGGAAGTAGTCCGCAGGGAGACGAAGATACTGCTGATGGTTCTGCAACGGGTAGTATCGGAGGCGGAAAGCAGGAAACGACTGACAAAGAAGGCGGAAGAATTCCGTATCATCAGACCGAGAGCGCTTATGCTCCCGAAGGTGGCGAGATCACTTATGATAAAGACTACCAACGGGAAAATTATGACCGTGCAGCTTCAGATATTGAGAGGCTGCTTGAAAAGATGGCAGAAAAAGAGGCTTGCAAGGACTTGGAAAACGAGAGGCTTCGTGAACTGAATGAAGCTGCACAAAACATTTCCTATGGAGATATTCATTCCGGTGTTGCCATTCAAGTTCATCGGATCGCGGATGTGGACAGGGACCTGGAAACCCAGTATGAGGAAATCTCCGCTCCCCTGCTTGCTATCTCCAAGAAATTGCAAAAAAGCGTCAAACAAGAACTGAAAGACTCTCAGCGAGGCGGAAAGCAGACTGGTCTCGTTATGGGACGCCGTCTGGACGCGCACGCTCTGTGCAGAAATGACGGCAAGGTGTTCTATAAGAATGCTCTCCCTAACGATATACCGCAGCTTTCTGTTGCACTTTTGCTGGATGAGTCCGGATCGATGTCCTGCGGAGACCGAGCAACCTATGCAAGAGCCGCAGCCATTATCCTCTACGATTTCTGTCAGGAGTTGGACATCCCGATTATGGTATATGGTCATTCAACCGGTTACAGTAGAGGCGTTGATCTGTACTCCTATGCCGAGTTTGAGAGCTTTGACCGTGATGATAAATACCGTATGATGGATATTTCAGCACGAGGAAGCAATCGCGACGGTGCTGCCCTGCGATTTGTTGCAGAGCAACTCAGCAAACGCACAGAAGAGATTCGGCTGTTAATCCTGATATCGGATGGTCAGCCGGCAGACTGGGGTTACAGTGGTACTGCAGCTGAGGAAGATCTCCGAGGCATCAAGCAGGAATACCGCCGTAAAGGTCTGATCTTTGTTGCTGCTGCTATCGGCGACGATAAGGAAAACATTGAACGCATTTATGGAGATTCCTTTATGGACATCTCAGATTTGAATCAGCTGCCCGTTAAGTTGGCCGCTACACTAAAGCGGTACATACGGGTATAACAACATCATTATTTACAACAAAATGGGCAGCCAAGATTTCTACGGTTGCCCTTTTGCTTTGAGAAAGGAAGAAAATTATGCACTTTATTTCATTGGTAGCTGTAGAAATGCCCAAAATCACAGAAGACCAGGCGAAGAACCAAGAGATTGAAAAATGTCTGGAAGAATTACGAGAAGCCTATAAACAGGATTCAAAAAACATCATTCTTGAACTGCAAATCGAGAGACTGTCGGGACTTACCACAGAGTTTGCCCGTGCCCTTGACCATAGTGTGTGCAAAATTATGAAACCATATGACGAAGGCATCGAAGAACTGAAATATCTGGAATTTAATGACCAGACGGAAGAACTGGAAGAAGCGTATTTTAACGGCAAACCGGACTGTATTCGATTGCCGAACGGTACGATTTTAGAAGCGACTTCCTATTATTTTTGGGATAAGTTCGTCATTTCAGACGGTAAAGTTTTTCAGAAATATGCGGGACCGCTCCATCATATGAAACGCACAAAGAAAGCGAAGAAAATGATGGTGATCCCTGCTTATCCTCGTACAAAACTCTTTAGGACTTTTGCGGAGTACGCTGAAGGACAAGGGGTGCCTTTTGATGAGCAGAAAGAACGGTATGGATACTGGTACAATCCCAATGCAATGTGGGACTGGTATTCGATTGGCGGACGATGGGCAGATATGTTCCTTGTCAAAGATACCTGCACAGAATTTTCCCTTGGAGAGCGCAGTTGGTGTAATTCGGAAAAGGAATTCATAGCCCCGGAAGGATACAGATGGGTGTGCGCAGCCCGGAAGAAAGATATCGACTGGCAGAAAATGCGAGAATGGGAAACTCAAAATAGAACAGAATGGTTTGAAAAGCTGCAGCGTATGTTTGCAGATGGAAAACCAGAAGACGGATTCAGCGGTATCGTTGATGAAAAAGGTGTGCGCTATTATGGCAAGTATATCTACCATAAAGGTGAGTCATTGGAATCCTTTATGAAAAGAGAAGCTATGCCGAATGAGTGGAAATACCCGATGTATATTCACGATATTGTTGATATAAATGGCTGGCAGTCTAAAGATGATATACAGGTTGGAGCTGAACAACAAAAATCTTGGCATACGATACTTGACGAGTATTTTGATTCGCTTAGCGATGATACGGTTCTTGTCGGCGTGGATTACCACATATAAGGAGGTCTTGAATATGATAATCAATCAACCAGGAGCAGAGTTCTTTTATGAGAATGTCTGCTATAAAATCGGCGACAGAATCGTTGGAACAGATGCCAGCGAGTACCAAGGACTCTTGGGGTCTATCATTGAAATCCGTGATGGTGAGGATAAAGAAACCGAAAATGAAACGCCGGATATCTATTGCTCGTTTGATGACCCGGTTTTACCCTATGACATCGCAGAGCTGGAAAAGCGTTTTTCGGAACTTTATCAATGTAAAAAGACGATTGAGGATATCGCTTTGGATGAAGTCATTATGGCGCCGGAGATGATTGAAACAATCGAACAGGCAGATAAACAGCTGACGAAACTTGATATCTATCTTGTGTCGGAGGATTGGGCAGTAAAAGGCGAGACTGGTTATTCCGTAATCCCCTTCGCAGATTATTACACAGCCAAACGAATTCTGTGTGAAAAATTGGCAGAGGAACAGCGGACAGGTTGTATTCCGATGTGGGATGGCAAGGAAAAATTCCAAATCGAGTCAAGCCCCTCTTTTTATGAATGCTGGCTGGATGGCGAATATCTGATGAATCATTACAAGATAGACTTGGTACATGAGACACTTTTGCTGTCTCCGGAAACGGTGGGGCTCATTGGCCGCTGCTATATGGATCAGTGTCGTATTGAAGATTTTGAGGCCCAGATTGAAGAATGGGACGAAGTATCTTCTCTTACCGATGAACAGTACCAACGCCTTTGCGCAGATCCAGAAATTCCTGAACGCATTCAGAAAGCGCTTGGACGGAATGACTCCTACTGGGAAAGTTATTGGGAAACGGTTTCGGAAGTGGCGCACATCATTGTCAGAAAATATCTGAAAGAAAATGAGGTGGCTGAGGAACAATGACATTCTTTGATTATTTACAGCTGCTGGGCGGTTTTGTCCTGGCGCTTGGGTATATCCCGCAGATCATACAAATTATCACGACGCATTCCTGCAGGGACCTGAATCTGAGGACCTACCTCGCAATGGTGCTTGGGATTGGATTGATGGAAGTCTATGCGATAAATCTTGTGCTGAATGAAAGCGGTCTGATGTTTTTGATAACAAACAGCGTATCGCTGTTGCTTGTGATTTTCATCTGCTTGCTGATTATAGCAATGAGAAAAGTCAAAACAGGTACAGCAGAAAAAGAGGCTCTATATGTCTCCAGGTGGGATGACGGTTCAGTTATCGTTACGCCCTGCAATGTGAATTCCAGAACAAAACGGATTTACGACATTCAGTCCTGTCCGTACAGCCCTAACGGCTACCTGGAAGAAGAGAGCATTATTATCGGCGATGAGGAATATCCCATGCTGCACGAAGATGTGCGAAAGGATGACTATCACATCGCATAAAGGAGGTGTAAACAATGCTTTATACGAGCGAATCTATTCGTCCTCTTACCAGTATCGTATCCTATCCGGAACGAGGTGAAGGCGGAAACAACAAATATCGTGGGAACTGTTCTCCGAAACTGATTGAAGACTTAATTGGCTTTTTCAAGCCGTCTGAAATCTGTGACTATATGTGTGGCAGCGGTACGACAGGTGCTGCCGCCGCCAAATGTGGCATCAGCAGTAAGCTCTACGATCTGCACAGCGGGTTTGATCTGATGAATTCTGAAATACCTGACAGACCGGAATTTATTTTCTGGCACCCTCCATACTGGGATATCATTAAATACTCTGATGTGATGTACCGGGCTTCAGATGTTCAAAACAGGTATGGATATAACCCCTGCCAGTTCGATTTGTCGCGCATCGCAGAGTGGGATGAGTTTGTCAAAGCGATGAACTATGCGATGATGAAACAGTTTTATGCCCTCGAAAAAGGCGGTCGTATCGCCGTCCTGATGGGAGATATAAAGAAAAAAGGAAAGCTGTTCAGTATGCTGGCGGAAATTGCAAAGCCGGGTACACTGGAAAATATCATCATTAAGGCACAACACAACTGCTTTTCGGATAACATACAGTACAGCGGAAAATTCATTCCGATTCTGCATGAATATGTGATGATTGTACGCAAAGACGATGCCCTTTTTTATCCGATTCTGTTTTCAGAAAAGCGGAAAGTGGACATTCGGGATATGCTTGGAGCCACTTGGAAAGATGTTGTTGCGTCTGTGCTGGAAAGCGCCGCAGGACCTGTAACGCTTTCCTGGCTTTATGAACAGATTGAGCCACACAAAAAAGCACAGAACAATCAGTGGTGGAAAGAAAAAATCCGGCAGACCTTGCAAATCTATCCGTCTCATTTTATGAGCAGTGAACGAGGATTGTGGAGCCTTCGGACAAGCGCACAGAGCGCATAGTTGATGAGATTAAGGGGTGTTGCTACGGCGGCACCTCTTTTTCTATATATGCAAAACGGGAAAGGAACTGAAAAATATGGGATGGATATGCTTTTTTAGTGGTATTATGTTCGGCGGATTTATTGGTGTTGCCGTGATGTGTGTTGCAGATAAACCGCGCTAATCGTTTGGAAAAAGAATGATAGATTTGGGGTGCGGATGAATATGAGCAAAGGAGGGATAATTTTCAGATCATAAGTGAATGCTCTTTTTTGCCCCGATGAATTGACTATATGGGAAAACCCTGATATAATAATTATGATAGTTTCAAGGTTTCCAAGTGGAAATCCATAGTATTCAGGTTATTCAGAGTGTCATTTGCAATTTTGCAGATGGCACTTTTTTGTTTTCCAGCCAATTTTTGGGCATAAGCCAGCAGTCCTTAGGGGGTGCTGGCTTTTGTTATATATCAAGGCGGTAGATACCGTCAATAACAGAAAGGAGCATTTCATATGCAAAAACAATGTGAAGACAACTTCTACACAACCTTCAGTTCTGCGTTAATGCTGCAGGACTACCACGACACTCAGGCGAAAAACAGCCGGTGGTATCGCTGCTATGTCAACGAACTACAGGTAGAGCCGCTGGACAGTAATTCACCCCTCTATAGTGATATTACGAAGTTCGCTGCCGGTGTCACGCAAGACGCTGTCACAGATACAGTGGAAAATCTGGGCATTGCCATACGGGTCGATGGGCAATACTATCCCGTTCGTATGACAGCCTATAAAAGCCTTTTGGACAGGGCAAAAATCAGTGGAACCGCACTCCCGAAACTCAGCAGAAAGGTGCTGGCAGAGGTTCTCAACGAATGCCTCCACTTATTCTCTTCTGAAGCACTGCTTTTGATTCGGGACGAAAAGGTATCGGCAGTTCATTCCGGTGATTCAACAGATTATTCGGTTTTGCCGATTAACGAATTGCTTGCTGTGCTGCAAAAGAAACTGGATGAGCGATTCCCCGGCAATGAATTTGAGTCTGGGTACAGTGATCATTCCGTTTCCAGCGCTGCATGGATCCTGCCAAATCAGAGAGAAGAATTGATCGGCACCTATACCAAGATGCTCATAGCAGAGGGAAAATCAAAAATGGCGAGCAAGCTGATGCCGGGCATTCGGTTTACAACATCCGATACCGGTGTGGCATCTGCTAAAGTGACCGCATTTTTGAGCGGTATGCGCTATCCGTTCCATATTGGAAGCTGCATTGCTGTGGATCATCGGCATCAGAAGAAAGTCGAGGATTTTGAGGCGGCTCTCGATCAGTTGTTCGCGCAATTCGGTGATACCGTGAAGAAACTGGAAAGCCTGATGAATATCACGCTGGAGTACCCTGTCAATGCAATGACTCGTATTTGCAAGAAACTCAGTCTGCCGAAGAAAGCAGCACTTGAAGCAATTGCAATGTTCGAGATGTCCTATGGCGGCGGAACGGCAACAGCGCACGATGTTTTTATGGCGCTTCAGGAGATTCCGTTCACCTTGAAATCGCAGAATACACCGGAAGGAAAGATGCTGGTCATAGAGGAAAATATGGCTCGCGTCCTGACATTACGGTGGAGCGATTATGATTTGGCAAAGGCGGTGAATTACTGATGGCAGCTCCTATTTTACTATGCGATACTGCTGGAATGGATAATGACCGCTGGCTTGAGTGCAGAATGCACGGACCGGACGGAAAGATTCCTTATACGGTCGGAGGCAGTGATGTGGCGGCTATTTTCGGACTCAGTCCGTGGACAACGCCGTTAGAACTGTGGATGATTAAAAAAGGAAGAATGAAACCTCCTGTCAAAGCAAATTCCAGTCAGCTTGAAATGGGGCATCTGTTAGAACCTATTGCGGCGTACTGGTATGCCAAGAGGAGCGGTAATACCGTTTATGAGGATACTGGCCTTTATCAGCACGCTGATCATCCCTATGCCCTGGCAAACTTCGACCGCAGGTTTATTCGCGCAGAAGATAATGAACCGGGGATTTTGGAGTGCAAAAGCTGTACCTACCATAAGGCCGATGACTGGGCGGATGATGCCATTCCGATTTATTATGAACTTCAGCTGCGTTTCTACTTGGGCGTGGCAGATGTGAATATCGGCGCATTTTCAGCCCTATGGGGAAACAATCCGGACAATGACCTTGCGATTCCATCAATCGAAAGGGACCGGGCAAAAGAGGATCTGATTTTCGAGCGTTTAGATGAATGGATTTGGAGCTTGGAACATGATAAACCGCCTACGATGAGCACTGTCAAACCAAAGCTGGCTTTGGAATCGCTCGCGAGGATTTATGGCGCAAGCAGTCCGACCCTTCCTACCATTGAACTGCCTCGGAAATTGGAAAAGCAGGTCAAACGCATTGCTGCCTTACAAGATCAGATTGCTGATCGAAGGGCAGAGATCAAAACTTATGAAAAGGAGATTGAGGCACATACTGTGCGAATTGCAGAATTGATGAAGGCTCACGAACATGGATTTCTTGAGACCACTACGGATAAATATCTCATTGATTTTGCCACTAAAACAAGCCACAGAACCGATACGAAAGCGCTCAAGGAGAAATATCCAGGCATCTATCAGGATGTTCAGAAAACCTCCGAGAGCCGCAAACTGACGGTTACAAAGGCGGTATAAGAAAGGATCGATATTGATGGAAACAAACATTTTTACAGACAACTGGGAAAGCCGGCTGGAGTCGCAGTTTCTTAAAAACAACCGATGCTGCAAGAAGGTATATATCTGCTCGCCGCTCAGCGCAGGGACCGATGAGGAAATGCTCTCTAATATACGGAACGCCAGGGCGTATATGTATTACGCAATGATTGTAATGGGCTATGCCGCAAGGGAGCCTCATGCGTATCTGCCAATGCTTTTATGCGACAAGATTCCTTCAGAACGCGCAGCAGCTCTGACATTTGGGCTGCAGTTGCTGTCGGACAGCGATATGCTTTTTGTGTGCGGCAGCCGTATCAGTCAAGGTATGCGTGGTGAAATTCTTCACGCAGTCTCCCTGAATATGCCGATTTACACCTTTGACGATGCAATGTATGTTATGGTGCAGAAACTCGTGACGCAGAACGGCGGCAATAAGTCATTGGTGAAATTCAAGCCAGAGCATTATATGCTCAGCTTTGATTCACCCTTGTCCCATATGCAAAATGCGGTGATGTTCAAATGAGAAAGTTTTATCAGTCGGTGGATCTGCGATCCCGTAAGGCGATGACGGATTTTCTTGAGCATCACTTCCGATACCCTACAATGAACTCCTGGAACAGCTCATATTCGTATGCGTGTAATCTCAAAATTTACAAACTTGGTTTGGAACAAGAGATTACAGACAAACTGTACGAAATGCTGGATATCCCGGAGTTTTTTTATTTTCAAAGCGAACTGGCGCATGACTTTGCCCGGAAGCACGACTATGTGTGGCAGGCAAGATTTAATGGCCGCAGCGGAGGATATTTGGTGCTCTACCAGGGGGATTGTGAACACTATTACCCCAATCGTGGGACAGACGATGACGCAGATTTCGAGGAATGGGAAATGTACGAACTGAGAGAGCGCGTCAAATTGGTTCAGGAGTTCGATAAGCTGGCGGACGATATGGTCCGCACAGCTGTCAGACTCACAAAAGAATATGTAGTCAGGGAAGAGGAATATTTTGTGCCGCAAACACGGAAAGTCCTCATTCCCTTTTTGTCATAACAGTAGAAAGGAGAAAAGATTTTGATATGTCAATTTGAACGATTGATTTATCCGCAGAATGTCACGGTTGTGGACCCAGGCAGTTATATGATTGCCCTGTATCGCACCTGTGAAAAGGTTCAGGACTTCGTTGGAAATGATGTCACTCAGATAAAAGCGGTGGGATACTGCTTGCCAACGGCTAACAATCTGCGCTATCAGCTAAATGGGCATTGGAGTAAAAACCCAAAGCACGGTGTCCAATTTGAAGTAGAGAGCTATAACGAGGTAATTTCACCCACAAAAGAAGGGATTATTGCCTACCTCTCCTCCGGCCAGATTAAAGGCATTGGACCCAGGATAGCTGAGAGAATATTCGAGGAGTTTGGTGTGCAGACCCTTGAGGTGCTTGACAATGAACCCAAGAGGCTGCTCGCGATTCCCGGTATCAGTAAAAATAAGCTGCAAAAAATCTGCGAGTCCTATCTTGCCAATCGAGGCGCCCGTGATGTGGTCGCCTTTTTGGTGCCCCACGGTGTTACACCGAACAGAGCCGTCCAGTTTTATCAGCTTTATGGCAATGAGACGATGGATATCGTGAAAAATCATCCTTATAAACTCTGCGAGGTTCCGGGCATTGGGTTTCATACCGCCGACAAGATCGCAATGAGTATGGGATTTCAAAAACTCACTCCAGAGCGTGTGGATGAGGGACTCCTTTACACACTTCAGGAAGCAGAAGGAAAAGGAAATCTGTGTATGGAAAAGCACAGTTTCATCAAGGAAGCACTGAAGATTCTCGAAACACCGGAATTGACAGAAGATATGGCGGCAAACCGTGCGGCCAGACTGGTTTATTCCGGCAGGCTGGTCTGTTATAAGGACAGTGTATACCGTCCCGCAACAGCAGAGGCTGAGGAACAGCTGGCAAAGATGCTTCACCGCAAAACAAAGCAGCGTGTTCAGTTCGTATGTAATAACATCGAGCGAGCGCTGAATTCGGAAGAGAAAAAACTGGGTATCCGTTTGGATCCGGAACAGCGGAATGCAGTCTTGGCAGCGCTCCAGTCCCCCATTTCTGTCATTACGGGCGGTCCCGGTACGGGTAAGACTTCGATTCAGAAAGCGATTCTTGATATTTATCGGAGCCAGTGCTCCGGAAATCAGGTCGTTTGCTGCGCTCCTACGGGCCGCGCAGCGAGGCGTATGGAACAGTCAACAGGTTTTCCGGCATCAACGGTTCATAAGGCACTCGGTCTCTTCGCCGGAGAGGACGGAATGTTTGGAGAACCGGAGCCGTTAGAAGCTGATTTGGTTCTGGTGGATGAGGTCTCTATGCTGGATATTTATTTGGCAAAACACATCCTGCAGGGCATTCCAAACAGATGTCAGGTAGTGTTTATCGGAGACTCAGATCAGCTTCCCTCTGTTGGCCCGGGCGCAGTGCTCAGTGAGATCATCAAAAGCGGTGTCATACCGGTTGTACGGTTGGATAAGGTTCACAGGCAGAGCGCAGGCAGCAGAATTGCAACGAACGCAAAACTGATTCGCCACGGCAACCTGTCTATGGATTACGGCGATGATTTTCGGTTCGTGGATTCCAGTGAACTTCCGAAATCCGCAGAGATTTTGGAACGCATTTATATGGAAGAAACGGCGAAGTTCGGTGTAGATAATGTAGCGTTGCTATCACCGTATCGTCAGAAAACAGATACCGGTGTCAATGCACTGAATGAACGCATCCGATTACAGATCAACCCGCCTGATGCCAGCAAGAAAGAGGTTGTGCTTGGAAAGCGCACTTTCCGCGTTGGTGACAAGGTGATGCAGACCAAGAACCGAGAGGATATCAACAATGGCGATGTCGGGTACATTACCGAAATTTCCGGTTCCGGCAGTGAAACTGTTGTAAAGATTGATTTCGGAGATGGACGGATAGTGGAGTACGACATTACTGAGCTCGGCCTACTGGATCTTGGCTATGCGTCAACGATTCATAAATCACAAGGATCTGAGTATCAGTCGGTTATCATCAACCTGCAGTGTGCGCACGCGATCATGCTCGTAAGACCGCTTATTTATACAGCGATTACAAGAGCAAAAGAGCGAGTCATTATTGTGGGAGAACGCCGCGCCCTGTGTATTGCCATCAAGAAACAGGACACGGAAAAACGAGGAACTTTGTTAGCACAGCGGCTGATTGAATTCAGCGACAGAAAATAAGAAAGGAGCCGGTTATGGCAACATTATTAGAGAAGTATACCGATCTCCGGACGGGATTAGTAGAAAAGGTTATGAACGGAGTTTTACCGCTTGACAAGGTGCTTGTATATCAGGAGATCTTATACCGTATTGATGTCCTGGAGTCTTGCCAGCTTTTTGTGAAAACAGCGCCTGTTACAACTGATACCAAGGTGCTTGCTTATCATTATCAGATGTGGGATGTGTATATCTACCATATGCTGACCGATCACAAGTTTGGACAGCCGGCAGATGAAAAGCAAAAGCAGGTGCGGGAAACAGCAGCAAACAGTTTATTACAGGTTGTGCTCAACTGTAGGAAACAATTCAGCAGCTTTAAGCCCACCACAGCGGAACTTTATAAACAAAGTATCAATACCCTGATTACGACCGTGCTTCCTGCGTGGGTTCAGTATCGGGAAACCTATATCAGTCTGAAGGAGGAACAAAAATGAGTTTGAACTCGAATGAACAAAGCAAGATGTTGGCTTTGAAACAACTTAATACTATCAACAATGTGGAGGGATTTGACCCGGAGGCATTTGCTGTGGAATTTACCGATCTTTCAACCGGTGAAAAAATGAAGCGATTGCCTGTGGTCATTCAAATGGCGTGGTTCCGGCTGGTGTATCCGCAGGGAAAAATCGCTGTTCAGGTATCCAGCGGGAAGGATTGCTTTGTTGCATCTGCTCGTGTCTATGCCAACTATCAGGATCCGGTGGAGTGCTATTTGGCGGAAGCCACAGCATCAAGAGGTGTATCGACAACAAAGCCATCAGTTTCGCCTAGGGAATGGGCGCAGACAGCGGCTATTGGGATTGCACTGAGAAATGCTGGGTTCGGATTACAGTTTACGATTGCCGGCGAAGAAGTAGAAAATATCCCTTCGGAACTTCCGGCGGAAATACAACCGGTAGCTACCGTAGTGCCGACAAGCACAGCTGAAGCGGTATCAGAACCGGCACCTGAAAATCCTCCCGAAGAAGAGTATGAGACAGTTCCTGCCGAGCTGTCATATAACGACAAACTGAAACTCGCGATGCAGACACCGTGTCCCATCAAGAAATACAGTGGCAAAACTTTGGGAGACTTGATTGCGATTGATCCGAAGGCGCTGAACTGGGTTGCAACTAAGTTTACAGGAGCGCCCGAAATTACTGAGGCGGCAAAACTGATATGTGAGGATGCCGTACAGAAAACATCAGCTTGATGTTCATCAAAATTAGGGGGACGGGCCATCCGTCCCCCGGAAAGGAGGCTGTATGGATATTTTTCATATGTCAGATATCATCCCGCTGCTTGGGTTGACATATCCGCCGCATGGCAGATCTGCATATAACATTTCCTGTCCATGTTGCGATGATAATCCGCGCAAAAAGCATCTGAATATCAATCTAAAAAAAGATGTGTTTAGATGTCCGCGCTGCGGATTCTCCGGCGGTGTGTTCGATCTGTATTCTTATTACACCGGCATACCGCGTAATGAAGTGCGGGATGCTCTGATTGCGAGACTGAATGTGCAGGACGAATCGAGTAAACCTCGGCAGCAGATTGTTGTCAAAGAGGTTCCTGATTGTCCGCTTACCGATGTGGACAGCAGGCACGAAACCTATCAAGCACTACTCTCGAAATTATCGCTGGCCTCTGATCATCGGCAGAATTTACACGATAGAGGGTTATCTGATGAGATGATTGAGCGGCTTGGATATAAAACGACACCGGTTATCGGAATGAAAGCACTTGCAAAACAGTTGATGAATGAAGGACTTTATCTTGCCGGTGTTCCTGGCTTTTATAAGACGGATAGCGGCGAATGGTCGTTTATCAATGAAAAGCGTGGGATTTTGATACCGGTTCGGGAAGAACATGGCTCAATTCAAGGTCTTCAGATACGACGGGATAATGTGACTCGTCGAAAATTTCGCTGGGTTTCCAGTGTGGGAAAAAACGATGGCTGCGGTGCTGAAGCTTGGGCGCATCTTGCCGGACCACCGAGGCAAGTTGTATTGCTTACGGAAGGTCCGATGAAAGCGGATGTCATTCATAATCTGACAGGTCAAACCGTAGTCGCAGTTCCAGGCGTTAGTTCACTTACACACTTAGAGCGAATGCTTACTTATTTGCGTGAAATGGGGACAACAAAAATAATGACCGCGTTTGATATGGATTTTCTCAGTAATCCAAATGTTCAAAACGGTTACAACAACCTTGTAGGAATGCTCAGCAGTATGGGATTTGTGTATGGAACCTATCTCTGGGATCCGCAATATAAGGGACTTGATGATTATATCTGGAAATATCTTATCCAGTCATCAATCTCACAGTAAACCAAAGGCGGGCAGAAGTTGCAAATTTCTGCCCGTTTTTTTATGCGCATTTCAAAGAAAATGAGTATTTGATGTTGCGAATGCGGATAAACATCCGTGTAATAAGATAAAATATAAACGCAGGAGGTATCTCAAAATGATTATTGCAATTGATCATGGCAATTACGCCATAAAAACCATCAACCATTCTTTTGTTGCGGGACTTTCCGAGCATACAGTAAAGCCGCCGATGACCGACGAGATAATGGAATACGACGGAAGATTTTGGACACTCACCGGCAACCGGCTTTCCTATATGCGCGATAAGACACAGGATGAGCGGTACTTTGTTCTTACCCTGTTTGCGATTGCCAAAGAACTGGAAAGCGCCGGACGGCTGTCTGCTTTTGAAACCATTGACCTTGCGGTTGGTCTTCCGCCGGAACATTACGGCATACTGAAGAACAAGTTTGCTCAGTATTTCAAGCGGACAGGCACGGTCAATTTTGTTTACAAAGATAATCCTGTCAGCATTATTATCCGTAATGTATGCGTTTATCCTCAGGCATATGCGGCAGTTGTACCGTATGCAGGTAAACTCCTCAGCACGCTGATGATGTTTGTTGTAGATATCGGAGGATACACGACAGATGTGCTGCTCCTCAGAAACGGCAAACCGGATTTACAGTTCTGCCGCAGCCTGGAGCTGGGCGTCATCACAATGAATAACGATATCATCCGCAGAGTTGGTGCTTTGCACGATATGAAGATCGAGGACGAGCATATCAGTGCTGTGCTGCGTGGTGAAGAAACATTTTTGCCGGAGGATGTGATACAAACAATTACGAAGGCTACAGAGACACATACCAGAGATATCCTGCATAAGCTTCGCGAACTGCAGGTAGATCTAAGAGCAAATCCGGCAATGTTTATCGGAGGCGGTTCTATTCTTTTTGAAGAATATATCAAGGCATCCAACCTCGTTAGCAAAGCGGATTTCATTGAAGATCCCAAAGCGAATGCCATAGGATATCAGATGCTTGCCTCCAAACAGTTAGGTTATCGCCCGACAGCATAACAGGGAGGCCGATAGTGTGAAGAAGGATGGTAAGTATAGATATACCTTGGGATTTGGTGATTCGTCAGAGAAAAATCATATAGTCGGCGAATTTTTAGAAAAGATAGGAAATAAGAAAAGCGCTATTATTGTTGAAGCTGTAGCGCAGTACCTTGAATCACATCCGGAAATCAATATGGATTGCAGAAGAATTCAAGTAAAGGTTAAGTCGGATATTTCTTGGGCTGAGTTAGAAGAAAAAATCCGCAGTATTATAGACGAGAAAATATCAGTCGCTCAGGCCAGTGGCGGCTTGGAGAACACTGATAGCCAGCCTATAATTGCAGATGCGGATATAGACGAGATGCTACACAATCTGGACTTATTTGATTAGTAAGCAAGAAGGGGTTCTCCGAGGGTGAGAACCCCTTCTCCCTTTCATTTTCAAACATTTCTTATACAATTCCACTTATACTGCGTGTTTTGGAATTTTGCTTTCTTCAAACTGTGTTGATGATGGAATAAAATTGAGATATAAGGAGTGTATGAATTTGGAGTACAAAAAACTGGGTGCTAATGTGAGAAAGTACCGTAAAATTGCAGGACTTACACAAGAAGAGCTTGCAGAAATCATAGGTTGTTCCAATAGCCATATCGGGCAAATTGAAAATGGACGAGGTGTTCCGAGTTTGGATACGATGGTCAAGATAGCAAATGCTTTGGGTGTGATGATTGACCAGTTTGTTGTAGCAGACTCAGATCACCCGGAGCTTATTTATTTGCACGAAATCAGTGCAAAGTTAAAAAGTTACCCATTGAAGAAGCGGATCCTTGCGTGTGAAATGATAGAAGATCTCCTGGAGGTCATTGATAATTCAGATCAGAAGTAGACAGGGAGGAATGCAAATGACAAAATATCATTAGCGATGCCGGTGGGCGAAAAGATAAAAGACGAAGACAAATACATAAGATAAATCGCAACGACCTTTTTGAGGTGGTTGTTCTATTTTGCGCTTTTGAGCGGTTACAGTATGCCTTTGTGTGCTGTGACCGCTTTTTTATATTCACTTTGAAAGGGGGTGATTCCAATGATTGTTTAATGCTATGTACAGGAGAGGCATCACGGTCACTAATAATCATAGCGTGCCGTTTCGGCATTTCACCATATATACCTTCCTTCTACCGCCGCAGCGGCGCGTCTGGAAGGAGGTTAAAAGGTGTCCAAGGACACGGATCGGGATGAACTGCGTGCAAGATTCACTGTCTACATATCGCAGGTTATCATCCACGCAAAACTGGATTATATCCGACAGCTTAAACGAAGGGCGCAGGAAATCTATCTGGAGGATTTGGAAATGGAACCTTCTGTAGATTTTGAAGAGCAGTATGTGCAAGCATACAGCAACAGGCAGTCCTTTGAGTTTGAGGAAGAGAAGCTGGCAAACGCTTTTTCGTCCCTCCCATTGATGCGGCAGAGAGTGCTGGAAATGCTCTTTATTGAAGAATTGACCGCTATCGAGATTGCACAGAAAATGAACTGTTCCGTTAAGTATGTGTATGACCAAAAATATTTGGCTCTGCAGAAGCTTCGGAAAAGTTTGGGAGGTGAAACAGATGACCAAAAGTGAGTTTGCTGAAATTCTGACTCGTGCAACAGAGGGCGACCACGCAGCGCTGGATAAAATCTTTGAGCTTTATATGCCGCTCATCGATAAACACAGTGTTGTAGGCGGCAGGTTTGACGAAGACTGCAAGCAATACATTATGTTTCAGGTAGCGCTGCAGATCACTCGCTTCAAGATTTAAGACTTTTATAAGAGTACGCCGGCTTTCTGGTAGAGTCGGCGTGCTTTTATAAAAATTTTAAATCATTTGCGAAATCCGCTGTCCTCTGTTCGCTTTTAATTAACGAAGGCATCCTTCTGCACCTTGAAAATTGAATAGCAAACCTCGGTACATCCCCTGATGATGAGCGGCTATCCATTTGTGTGGCGAACAAAGACAAGAGCACTGATATGCAGGCAGCCCCTGCATAACGCGAGGAGGCATCAGGGATAATAATGGTACTTCCGTAATTCGCGGCTCGGCCACAATGAAGGCGGAGAGATGAGATTTCTATGGACCCAGTAGCTATGGGCGCCGAGTTAGGCATTATATGATATTGCTATCTCTTGAATAAAACTGGTCTATTTTGGCAATAATTTTAGAGAAACCGTAAGGGAAAGGAGTGTTTTTATGGGCACGAACATTAACAGCGAAAGTTTGAATGAAATGCAACAGGTGGACATTCGGACTGTAGATAAATCAGCATTGATTGATCTAAATAGCGTAAAGATTGACGAATCGCTTCCCATACCAGAGAGAGTTGCTTCATTTGTCAGCCAAATCGGAAACCCCTATTGTTTTCGAGTGGGCGATGTGGCTGTAAAAGTGGTATATAAGACGGGCGGTCCCACATTTCAACAAAACATGGAGGAAATTTTACGCACGATTTGATTCTGGGAATGTATGGAATATGGCAAACCGGGTAGAAAATCCGGCTTGAATGTGCTACAATACGGGTGGACTAAATTTGCATACTCACCCAGAAGCAGTGGTTTGTGGCGAACTAATTGCTAAAGGAGTGAGTATATATGATCAATCAGAAGGTGCAGCAGTATAATGCTGCTGTTTATCTGAGACTATCCAAAGAGGATATGGACTCTGCTCAGAAAGCGGAGAGTAATAGCATTGTAAATCAAAAACAGCTTATTTTGGGCTTTTTACAGGATAAGCCTGATATTAAGGTTGTATCTATAAGAATAGACGATGGATATACTGGGACGAATTTTGACCGCCCGCAGTTTCAGCTGATGATGGATGACATCAAGGCTGGGCTCATTAATTGTGTGGTGGTCAAGGATTTGTCCCGTTTTGGGCGTGAGTACATTAACGCCGGAAAGTATATTGATCGTCTATTTCTTTATAATGGCATAAGGCTGATTGCAATCAATGATGGGATTGATACCATCACAAGGACGCAGTCTGACGAATTGAATATTACCCTGAAGAATTTGATCAATGACAGCTACTGTCGTGATATGTCAATTAAAGTGCGCAGCCATCTACAGGTCAAAAGGAAGAATGGCGAATATATCGGTGCCTTTACCCCCTTCGGCTATCGTAAAGCAGAAAATGATCACAATCAGCTGGAGATTGACGATTATGCTGCATCTGTTGTAGAGGATATATTCCGATGGAAATTGGAAGGCATGAGTCAGGATGGCATTGCAAAAAGGCTGACGGCAGATGGCGTTCTTTCTCCGATGGAATATAAGAAGAGCCAGGGTGAGCGGTTCAAAACCGGTTTTGAGACAGGCAAACAGACACAGTGGACATCGGTTGCTGTTCGTAGGATATTGACAAATCCAGTGTATATCGGCACCTTGATACAAGGAATTCGCACAAAACCAAATTATAAAATCAATACGGTTATTGTGAACGATGAGGACAAATGGGTTAAGGTTGAGAATGCCCACAAACCGATTGTATCAGAGCGGATTTTTAATCTTGTGCAAAGGCTTTTGCTGCTGGACACACGAACTTCACCCAAGGAAAAGGTTGTGCATCCATTGGCTGGGCTGGTTATTTGCGGAGACTGTAAAGGTCCGATGGTTAAGACATCGACCAGCTCTGGTGGCAAAAAGTATTGCTACTATATTTGTGATACTAACAAAAAGCACAAAGGCTGTACCAGCAGTCATAGAATTTCCGAAAGCGAATTGGAGCAAACTGTCTTGGTTCTTCTCAGAGAGCATATCCGTATGGTGTGTGAGTTAGATTCTTGCTTAGAAGTAATCCGAAAGGTTCCGTTCCAAAAGATAAAGCTAAAGAAAGTTCAGGAACGGCAATTGAAGATAGAGAAAGAATTGGAGCGGTATCGCAGGCTCAAACTTTCACTCTATGAGGATATGAAAGACGGTCTCATCTCAAAAGAAGACTATATGGATATCAAAGCGCAGTATGATGAGCGTATTGCCTCTCAGAAACAGGCATATGATCAGGCGCAAAAGGAAATTGATATGTACTTGGACGACAACTCCAAGCCGCATCAGTGGATACAGGATTTTATGGAGCATCGCAATATAACAGAACTTACGCGGATGGTAGCTGTTGAGTGTATTGATGAAATTGCAGTCTATGAGGATCGAAAGATCGAGGTTTCATTCGCTCATTGGCAGGACTACTCGGCATTATCTGAACAAGTGCGGGAGTATTATCAGGAAAATCATAAGGAGGTTGTATAATGGCACGAAAAAGTAGAAAAGCAGTTAATCAAGTAATATTGCCAGCAGCCCCTTCTGAAAAGATATATCGCGCCGGCCTTTATGCTCGAATCTCAGTAGAAACTGAGAGGAAGCGCGAGGCAGATACGATTGGCAATCAAATTCAACTGTTGAAGGACTTTGCCAGCGAAAATTTAGATATTGATGTCGTGGACATTTATGTGGACGATGATATTTCGGGTACAGACTTTGTCCGTCCAGAGTTTTCAAGAATGATGAATGATATTCGAGATGGAAAGATAGACTGCGTGATAGTTAAGGACCTTTCCAGGCTTGGGCGAAACCTGATTGAAACCGGCGAATATATTGAAATGGTGTTTCCTGTCCTTGGCGTTCGCTTTATTGCAATTACAGACAGATTCGATTCAAAGACGATGCAGGTCGATATCGGCGTACAGATCAAGAATATGACGAATGAAATGTATGCAAAAGACGCCTCTCAAAAAATCTGTTCCGTAATGCGATCAATTCAAGAGCAAGGGAAATTTGCAGGCAGTAGGGCGCCCTATGGTTATGTAAGAGATCCACGGGATAAGCATATGCTGTTAGCCGATGATGAAACCGCACCGATTGTCAGAGAAATGTTTGAAATGGTTGCAGATGGTGCTACATTGCATTATGTTGCGACCACTTTGAACGAGCGAGGTGTTGCTTCGCCAGGCAGGCGTTTGTACGAAACCGGCGTTTCAAAAAAAGATAAGTATAAGAATTCCATGTGGTATATGCAGACCGTTCGCAGAATCTTACAGGATAGAATATATCTTGGCTGGATGGTTAGTGGCAAGTATGCCTCTGAATTCTATATTACCGGTCAAAAAGGAAGTAAAGCCGTACCGCCTGAAGAATGGATTATCACAAAAGGAACTCACGAGCCTATTGTGACAGAGGAATTATTTAATCGGGTCCAGGAGTATTTTGCTAAAAATAAGGAAGAGCACGCCCTGGCTACGAAGTACGATCACAAAAGCAAGCGTGAGAGTATGTTCCGGGGGCATTTGTTCTGTGGTGAATGCGGAAAAGCTATGCACATCCGTCGGAAAGTAAATCACGGGAGAGAAAGTTACTGGTATTGCTGTATGATTCACGAACACTACAACAGCCAATATTGCAGCAAGAAGGCTGTTAAAAGTGAGCAGCTGGAATCAATGGTTCACACATTGATCCAAAATCAGATGGCTCTGTACTTAGATGCCAAAAGTATCATTGCGGAGCTCAACAAGAAAAATACCAGCCAAGTCCGCTATAAAGTGTACAAAGAACAGATTAACAACCTACAGCGACAGATTGACCGCTATATGGAACTGAAAGCGGCTTTATACGAAGATTATGTGGAAGGCACGATTACCGCAGAAGACTATGTGGCTATGGGACAAGAATATGCACAAAAAGCTGATGAATTGCGGATCTTCCTTTCAGAAATAAAAAAGGAATCCCGAAAATATGATCCGGAATACATGGGCGGTGAACATTGGGCAAAGCTTGTTGCCGACTTTAAGGATCAAAAAACTTTGGACAGAAAGATGGTCGAAGCATTTGTAAACAAGCTGACGCTCTATAACGATGGTCGAGCAGAAATTGAATTCAATTTCCGCGATGAATTGGAAGAAGTTTTGCTTTGGGCAGCAATGCGAAAAAAGGAGGTGAACAAATATGCCGGATAAGACGCTCGCATTCTATATCCGTCTGTCAATGGAAGACGGAGACCTAAAAGGCTCGGCGGATAAAAAGGAAAGTAATAGTATTACCAACCAAAGAAAATTGTTGATGAACTATTATGAGAGCCATCCGGATCTAAAGAAATACCGAATTATTGAGTTTTGTGATGATGGGTTCAGCGGCACAAACTTTGATCGCCCACAATTTACGAGAATGATTGAAATGCTGCGTAACCGAGAAATTGATGCGGTTATGGTAAAAGACCTTTCACGGTTCGGACGAGACCATTTAGAGGTCGGCGGGTACTTGGAATTATTGTTTCCCCTATTCGGAACACGCTTTATTTCCGTCAATGATAATTTCGATACGAACGATTATGTCGGGACGACCGGCGGTCTGGAACTGGCAATCCGCAACCTCGTCAATGGAATGTATAGTAAGGATCTTTCGCTGAAAATACGAAGTGCAAATCAGGCTCGGCGAAAGCAGGGATTTTACCATTCCTGCGGCCACGCCTTTTATGGCTATCAGCTTGATCCTAAAGATAAGCGCAAACTTATTGTGGACGAGAATGTCCGTGAGGTCGTAGTCAAGATATTTGACTTGTGTATTGAAGGACACAGCACTAAGGACATTGCGCAATATCTGAATGACAAAAATATTCTATCGCCGCGACAGTACAAACTACAAAATGGAATGTTTTATAACGGCAGAGTGGTTGACAACGAGAGTATTTGGTTGGCTTCCACGATCCGAAAAATTCTCAATGATGGAAGATATACAGGCAAGATGATTTCTAACACACGAGAGATGGTAGGAATACGAACCAATAATAGCCGTGTGCTTCCGCGTGAACAGTGGATAGTTGTAGAAAACACCCACGAGGCCATTATTTCAGAGAAAAAGTTTCAAGCCGCTGCTGCTTCGTTGGCTTCTCGAATCAAAACGGTCAATATGAATACTTCCGGTAACAGAGCCGGCAATTTATTTGTTTGCGGCTATTGTGGAAGGAAGCTGCAGAAAGCACCTGCGATTGATACACACCTATTTTGTTTGAAGGCATCCAATCAAAACAAAGCGGAATGTGCTGCTATCCACGAAAGTCTGGAAGTACTCCAGGACAAGACACTGAGTGTTGTACAGGCAATTGCACGAATTCTGCTGGACAAGTCCAAGTTTGTGAAAAAATATGATGTCACAGAACAGGCGCAGCTTGAAAGGCTGATCGCAGATATGGAACGCAGGCGCAGGCAAATTGCGAATGGAAAAAGCTCTCTATATGAGGAGTATAGGAATGGGCATATAAGCAGAGAGCGATTTATCAAAATTCAGTCCGATAATAAGGCTGAAGACGAAAGGCTTCAACAGAAAATCACAGAAATGAATGTGGTATTAAATGAGTGTATTCAAAAACAAAAAGTTCTTGCTCTCGCAGGGCGGGATGCGGAACAGATTCAGGCTTTGACCGAGTATCGCCCTGAGGTTATAAGCCGACTGATAGATAAAGTAAGAGTATTTGAAGGTGGGCGAATTGAGATTGGACTAAAAAGCAAGTATCTGACAGATATAATCGGAGAATGTATTCCGGGGCTTGCTTCGTAATATAGAAAAAAGAATTCCTGCCGAATTTCGACAGGAAAATAAAAAAATCTTTTAGGGTTTACTTGACACAAGCAGAGGGTGAGATTTTTGGAAAAGGTGTGCAGATATTTACGATTGCAGGACCAGTAATTTTGTACGGTGTGTTTGCAAGCTGGCTATTCGGATTAATTTACTGGCTGATGCATCTTATTTAAAGGAAAATAGCAGCGATTCAGGGTGTAATCTTCTTTGAAATGCTTTGAATCGTTGCAAATTAGACATGCAATTAAAAAAATTGAATTTTCTTTAAAAAAAGTGTTGACAAATTTGCAAGATGTGTTATAATAAGGATGTTGGTTGAGAGAACACAGAACAAACGAAACCGACAAGCACATAATCCTCGATAGCTCAATGGTAGAGCACTCGGCTGTTAACCGAGTTGTTGTAG
>OLRF01000589.1_pt1 | contig 45020 bp, 33 predicted proteins | sample 1672061 | NCBI WGS metagenome assembly OLRF01 (sample SAMEA3136641, study PRJEB25190) | human gut metagenome | reverse complement strand
CAATTTGACTCAGACCCAAGCCGCCGATTTAACAAAGGCATTCAAAGAACAGTTTGGAGGTAATACAGCTCTTGAGTTCCAAGGAACGATCTCGGGCGTTTCACATGATGATAAGTTGACCGTCGCAAAAACCAACGAGCTTTACGACAACGTTGAGCATCTTCGCGATGTGATTTTCGTTGACAGAAACTTGGAAGGTGAAAACGGAGCAATTGTTGTCGGCAATTCCGGTCTTCGGAACAACACCGGTTTTACCGGTATCAATGAAGCAACCGGAACAACAATTCAAGACGGGAAAGAGCTTACTCTGATCGGCGGTAAGTCCGACGGAACAGGAAATCGTTTCACTCTAGCTGAAAAAGTTATATCTGCTGTCGGCAGCGGAGCAAAACTGATCCTGGGCAGTCTCGGTATTAAAGACTCTTCTCTTTATCAGGGTCAGGCCTCGGAAGTCAATCTTTCCAACGGCGGAGAATTGAGAATCACTGCGGGCGACTATCTTGTCACGAATCACACCTCTTCGGGAGGTACAACAACGGTAGATAAAAATTCTACGTTCCGCAGTGACAACGGCACATTCACCGACAAAGCTGTTCTCGAAAATAACGGCGAAACCGTCCTCGGAGCTTTAAACGGCTGGAACAGCGCAGAGGTCCGCAACAATGGAAAATTGACTGTCAGCGGTAATACTCAGTTCGGCGGCAGATTTATTAATAATGCCAATGCCAAATTAGTTGGAACAGCAGATATCGACGGAACCTTGCAAAACAGCCAAGGCGCTCGGTTAATTGCCAATACGGTTAACGTCAACGGCACACTCAGAAATTTCGGTTACATGGAAGCGCTGGATAATTCAACCGTATTTGGCACTCTTGAAAATCCGGGCGAAATCCGTCTTTTCAATACAGCTATCGGTTCCCGCGGTGACGGCAACATTGGCACCATCGGAAATACTTACACTCTTAAAGCAACGGGTAAAACACAGGTATCCGGTTTGATCGCCAATGCTTCAGGTGCTGTTGCAGAATTTACCGGCGATGATTCCGAACTCACAGTTCTAAGCGGCGGTGTTGTTTCCAACAATGGCACATTGATTGCCGATTCGTTAGTTATTAATAACGGCGGCTATTTTATTAATGGAGACAACGCGCAACAAACTTTCGCTACTTCTCCTCTTCGCTTAAGAAAAGTAGCCAGAGCTGTTGCAAGGGCAACCGAACAATTGAAGAATTTGACGGTTTCTGAGGGCGGTAGCAAGACTAATAACGGCATTGCTTATTACGGAACCGGTTCGATTGCGGGCGAATTTGTCAATGCAGCAGGAGCAGAAGCCTACGGCGGCGTGTCTGACATTTTCGTTGACGGCAGCGGATTAGGTATTACGAATACCGGCTCGATCAAAAATGCAGGTACGTTTACTTTCGGCGGTACTTTGAACAACTCCGGCTCGATTACCGGGGACGGTCTGATAGTGTTCAAACGCGCGGGTCTTGGCAACGATACCTTTACGAATGCCGGACAAATCAATGTCAGAAGCCTTGAAGCTGCTAACGTTAAATACGTCCAGACGGCAGGCAGTCTTTCGAGTGCTTCGGGTTGGTTCAGCAATTCAACAGTTGATCTGACCGGCGGAACGATTGAGCACACTGTCCTCGGTTCCGGCAATACCTACAATCTTGGCGCAGGCTCCGGTTCCAATGATGCAGCAACGTTTACGGTTGGAACACTGGATAGTTCTTCTGTCGTGAATATCAATCGCGGTGCAACACTGAGAACCGAACACATTGCAATGGACGGTCACAAGACCACTAACTTGCAAGGCGGCCGTCTGTCCACAACGTTGGATCAGGTCTTTGCCGATCTGGATTATTCAACACTTAACCTAGATGCGGTTAACCCGGACGACAAAGTAGAAGTCACGAGCAATCCTCAGATTGTGACCGGGGTAGGCAATGTTATTGATTCCGTGGCCGAAGGCGTTGCTTTCCAGTGGGGCACTGTCGCATTTGACGACGCCTCATACAGTGCTGCTCTTGCCGGTGACGCAGTTAATAAGCTCGTAGCAATCGGAGATGTTCCTGCGGATCGCCGCGGAGAACTTGAAGTTGCATTCAACGGAAAAGCTGCCGAACGATTCAACGTTGACCTCGCCAATTCAATTAAAGCCACGGCTGCCGGAACGTTAGCTTATGCAACATTTGCTAATGAGACACTTTCCAATGAGAGCACTGCAAACCCCGGCGCTACTTCATTGGTAGTCGGCGCTAATGACCGCAGTGCAGTTGTTGTTCCGAGTTCCGGTACACCGAATGTTCTGAGTCAAAACATGGGCTTTATGAATGTCACGGGAGTAACGGACGGCCTCTATATTAATAACGGAAGCCATTTTGTACTTGTCGGTCAGTCTCAGCCAAACCCGAATCTCGTTCCGGTTGAATTAGCTGACGGCGCTGTTTGGGTTGGCGGCAACAAAAACATTGACGGTTCCGTCACTCCTTCCAAACTAACACTTGGTTCTTACGGTTCTGCTGCTGAAACAAAAGGCTATCTTAGTGAGTTAAACATTGGAATATCCCCTGCGAATCCCGCTCTCGGAGGTGCCGGTGGTCAAGTGATTGTCAAAAATGGCGAGTTCACTGTTGACGTGCTGAACAACGGCTCTGCCGGTTACGGCAATGACAGAGAGGGATTGGTTATCGGCAATGCCGATGACACAGCCACTCAGCTGATTGTCGGAAACTATACGGCTGTTGACGGCAGCGCGATGAGCAATCACGGTATTTTCAAAGCTCAAAATATTGCATCCCGCAACACCAATAATTCGTTTGTTAACTACGGAAACTTTGAGATCGGTACTGCCGACATCAGCGGCTACGTGGAAAACAACGGTCAAGCAGCCTTTAATGAGCTGACACTACGCGAATACGGTTCTGTTAATAAGCAAGGTGCTGAACTGACAGCCGGAAAACTGACCGTTTCCGGTAACGCTCTTGCCGGTGCTTCGGGAACTTACGGCATTCGTGGATCGCTGGAAAATCAGGGCAAACTGTCCGTTACGGATGAGCTAACTGTTGCCGGTGATATGACCAACAGCGGCGAAGTGGACATTGCAAAACTCACCGTTCAAGCCGCAACACCCGTTCAGGATGCAACTGCGGGCAGCTTCATTAATAATGCGCTTGCCAAAATGGACTCGCTCCTGACGGAAGCAGGATCTCTTGTTACTAATGCAGCGGATGCCGTCCTGACCATTGCCGGACTTAACGGAGCCTCCGAACTTAACGGTACTGTTACCAATGACGGAACCCTCAAAATTGACGGAACTCAGAGTGTCACGGTTGCTTCAGGTGAACTCAACAACAACGGCACAATGGAAAATACCAATGCGCTCAATGTCACAGGCGGCACGGTTGGCAACAACGGCTCCTTAGCTTTGAACGGTTTGAATATCACCGGAGGTCAGGTACAAAACTCTGCCCAAGCCGCTCAGTTCAAAGATTCCGGCACAACCAAGATTGAAATGGCTGAAGCCGCCGATGTCGGTATCGCCAATGAAGGCCACCTTGAGCTTTCAAACCTCATGTTATTGAAGGGCATGATTCAGGGCGGTTCCGTCGGCTCCAAGGATGTGACACTGGCTGATGTTCGACAGGATGCCTCGATTGAGGCTGAAAAGGTTCAATTAAAAGAACTGAACAATGCCGGAACGGTAAAAGCTACCGAATTTGCGGCTGCCAAGTCTGAAAATACAGGCAACGTTGAGGTCGGAAATCTTATTCTGGCTGAGAACGACCGCTTCTTTAACCAAGCAGCCGGTTCAGTCAAGGCCGATCTGCTGGTTCTTAACGGCGGAGAATTTGTCAATGTCGATGGAAACACTTCGGATATTGCTTTGACGCAAATCTCGACCGGCGGTCAGTTCACTTCCGACGGAGACAGTAACCTTCAGAAGGTTGTTTCCAACGAGGGAACGATTAACCTTAACAAGGGCAATCTCAATATTGCCGAGCTCGATGCGAAGAACTCTGTCTATAACCAGTTGGGCGGTCATTTCAAAGCGGATAAAGGATTCTTTGAAGATTCCACGCTCAACATAAAGGGTGGTATTTTTGATGCTTCCGAAGTTCGCGATTCCGAAGGAAACGTTACCGGCCTCCTCGGCAATAACACTGTTAACATCTCCGGCGGCAATAAGACTCCGGTGATTGATAACGAGGATTCCGCTGAAGTTAAGTCCCACTACAAAGATAATTTAACGCAGGTTATCGCAGGAGTGGTCAACAGCGATACCACGGTCAATATCATGGAAGGCGGCGTTCTTGACGTTGCCAAGATCGAACTTGACGGAAAAGCAGATACCATCAACCTGAAGGGCGGCGTTCTTCAGACAAGCGCTGATCAGATCTTCGGTTCAGTCACAACTGAGGCAATTCGTATTGACGCAACGGACGCCGAAACAGGCACAGTACAGCTTCCGACCACCAAGCTTTCTGCAACTACTGTAGGCGCAGTCAAAGACGAGATCCAGTCCGGGCTGAATGTCGAAAGCGGCAATCTTGCTCTTGACGACGATTATTTCAGCGCTTCTTTGATTGTCAGCGTCACCGACAAAATTGCGAATGCATTTGAAAACGCAGCCAACCTGACGATCAATTTCTTAGGGCAGATGACTGCGCCCTTCACCATCACAACTGCAAACGATTTGGAAATAGAAGGACTCGATGTCGTTCTGAACCCCGGCATTGTGCTCAACACGACGACTCTGCACAATGAGTTTGCCGATGAGTACAACAAAGACACGGATGCTTCTCAGACGATCAAAGGTTTGATCATTGGTGCCGAGTCCAATGATCCGAATACCAATTCGATCAATATTAGTATGGGATTCAAAGATGTCTCCCATACCGATAAAGTCACAATCGAAGGCGGTAAGGAGTTGGTTCTTGTCGGCAATGCCGTCAATGCAATTCCTGAAGGTTCTTTTGGTGATGATGCCAATAAACTGCTGAAGGATTCTGCCGACGGCGGCTCCATTGACGTGAATAACGGTACTTTTACGTTCGGTTCCCACGGCGGCGTTACTCCGACTGTCGGTTGGATTCTTTCCTCCAATGTCGGAGAAAACGGCTCTCTGGAAGCCAAGAACGGTGAATTTGCAGATTGGACAATTGCCAACGAAGGCAAAGTTCACGTTCACTCCAATGCCATTTTGCACACCAACAGCCTGACCGGCAGCGGTTCGACCGTTAACGAAGGGAAACTGTCTCTGGACGAAAAAGACGGAAATCTTCCGGTCTTTGATGTCACCGGAAATTTCCTGAATCAGGGCCAGAATTCCGTCTTGGACGCTTCCAAGGTGGACAAGGTAACGGTATCCGGCACGCACGCCAACGAAGGCAATGCCAATTACAACGATATGCTGATTGCCGAGGGTGGCAGCTCTAATAACAGCGGTACGGAAAAAGGAAACATCCTCACCGTTGAAGGAACTCATACCAACTCCGGTACGTCTATTTGGAACGGTGTCACCGTTGCCGATAAGGGCAAAGGCGAAAACGCAGGCAAGCTCGATGTCGGTACTGTGTTCGATGTGATCGGTGAGTTTGTCAACAAGGGCAAAGACGCTGTTCTTGATGCCACCAAGACTGCCGTGACAACTGTTGCGGGTCTGCTGCGCAACGAAGGAACTGCTAACTACGATGACATGACCGTTGCCAGCGGCGGTAAATCGGAAAACACCGGGTTTGAACAGGGTGACATTCTGACAGTGGCAAACGGCGGTCAGCACACCAACAGCGGGACGTCGATTTGGAACAATGTCACGGTTCAAACCGGAGCAACTTCAACTGTTGATGTCGGCGGCAAGGAAACCATCAACGGAACCTACGACATTGCGGGCGACCGCACCAACAAAGGAGAAGTTGACGCAACGAAGGTTGCCAATACTCAGGTTTCCGGGTCACTCGACAACCAAGGAACTTCGAATTATGACGATATGACCGTTGCTTCCGGCGGAATTTCGAACAACTCGGGCTTCGAGAAAGGAGACATCCTTACCATCGAAGACGGCGGTGAGCATATCAATTCAGGTACCTCGATCTGGAACAACCAGACCATACAAGTCGGAGGCTCGGCCACTACGGAAGAAGGAGGCAAAGAGACCATTAACGACAAGTATGTTATAGCCGGTGACAAGACCAATAAGGGTGAAGTTGACGCTACCAAGGTTACCGATACCCTTGTTTCCGGGACACTCGACAACCAAGGCAAATCTGAATATGACGATATGACGATTCAGGGCGGAGGAACGTCGAATAACTCCAGCTTCGAGAAAGGAGACGTCCTGACGATTGACCCGGACGGCGAACACAATAACTCCGGCACGTCGATCTGGAACAACGTTGTTGTTGCGGGCGGCGACGTGAACAACACGGGAGATATTGAGACCGGCAAACTCACCATTGACGACGGTCTCGTCAAGATTGACGGCGGCAGTCTGAAAGCCGAGGAAACCGATCTTAACGGCGGAGACCTTGTTATCGGAAACGACCGAGAACCGACCGAAGAAAACCACGTCAAGGCTGAAATCAATCCGAAGGACGACGTGATCGACACGAACATCTACGTGAAAAATAACGGAGATCTCAATCTCGGACCTACAGGCGGCCTTGACTGGGCCGATTCCATCGGATCTCCGACGGTGCCGGGCGGCACACCGAGCCGATTGGTTATTACCAATAACGTGACAACCGGTCCGGGAGGAGGCATTGCCGTAGGTCCAAACGTTTGGACGGATAAAGATACGCACGTCCAGATCGGAAACGGTGATTTGTATTTCGCTAAAGACTCTTTGACCGTTATTGACAGCTCCATCCTGACAGACGGTAAGAGCGCATTCAATACCACAAGCGATATTGCGAAAGTGACCGTCGAACCGGGTGCGAACCTTGTTCTCGGCAATATCGAAGAGGTGGGCGACTACACGATTGTCAACGGCTACATTACCGGCGGAAACGAGGCTAACGGAATGTGGACCGGCGGCTGGACAGGTGAGAACCTCTATGCACTGCCCCAAGACGGCAGCGGCATCAACTGGATTCTGACGCTGCACAATGATCCGTCCAAGATCTGGGTAAACGCGACATTGGCTGATGTCCGCACTGTCTATCCCGACATTGCAATTCCGAATATCGCCAACGACGATTTGCTGCACTGCAAGAGCGGCGACGCAGGAGCGGACTTTGTTTGCCGCGTTCTACGCGATAAAGAGCTGGATGTTGCCGGTAAGACCAAAGTCATCAACTCTGTTGCCAATATCGCCTTTGCGGGCGGCGCTATGAGCGTTTCCATGAACGACCTCAACACGGCTGCCGACTCCATCGAGGGCAGAGTTTCCATGCGAAACGACGCCTTCACCGAATACGGCGTCATGCGTGAATGGGATCGCGGAAATGATCTTTGGGTTGATGTCATCGGCGGCAAACAGAAATACAAGAGCCGCAGCGCAACCGGTATTTCTAAAGCCGGATTCGATACAAACGCCTACGGTCTGGTTATGGGCTACGACCGCAAGTTCGCAGACAAACCGATTATCTTGGGCGCCGCCTTCAGTTATAACCACGGTTCGCTTGACTCCACAGGCGACGTTCTGAAGACAAAGAACAAGTACAACTCGTTCGGTCTGCACGCCTACGGTGCTTACGCTCCGGTCGAAAAGGTCAATCTCATCGGCACATTGAGCTGGATGCACAACTCCTCTGATATTACTCAGTCGATTAACGCAGCCGGATTCAACAAGGCCGACGCGGATGTTAAGACCAACTTATTCAGTCTTGGTGCTCGAGCCGAAGCCACTCTGCCGGTCGGAAAGGCAAACGTGATTCCTCACGCAGGACTGCGTTATGTGTGGGCTAAGTCCGGCAGCTACGACACGAATGTGGATGGTAAGAAGGTTTGGGGCAACACACCTGATGCCACAAATACTTTCCAGCTGCCTGTCGGTGTTGCGGTTCGGGGTGACATTATGACTGTTTCCGGCTGGAACGTTCGCCCGCAGGCCGACGTAACCGTCATCCCGCAGTTCGGCGATACGAAGCAGAAGACCAAACTGTCCAACTTCAACGGCGTTAGCGACAAGCTGTCGGGAGAATTTGCGGGCAAATTCGGCACAAACGTGAACTTAGGCGTACAGGCCGATAAAGGTCCGGCAACGTTTGGTGTCCGCTACGGATTCACGGGCGGCACCAAAGGCAAAGCAGACCATGCCTTCAAGTTCGAGGCCAGATTCCGCTTCTAAACAAATCTAAAAACTCACGCGGACTCCGAAAGGGGTCCGCACAACCCCGATGAATGAAGGATTCATCGGTGAGCGCTCAACGGGGCGCTGACCAATGAGTCTCAACCCAAGAGAAAAAAATGAAGAGAACTTTAAGCAGTTTTAATTTGCGGCGCGACTATAGGTCTGAGCTCGATTCCCAGTGCAGACAGAATTTTAGTTACTGTCCCAAATTTGGGATTCCCAGCCGGGCCAAGCGCTTTATAAAGACCTTCTCTGGTCAAGCCGCTCTCCCGAGCTACTTCGGCCATACCTTTAGCCTTAGCTATGTCAAGGATGGCAGACTTAATCAGAGAGCCGTCGCCGGGATCGTCTTCAAAGCAAGATTGAAGGTACAAGGCATAATCCTCTTTGCTTTCAAGATAATCAACCGGGTCATAAGGCTTGCAAAGCTTGATCTTGTTCATAGATTAAATCTCCACTTTCAAAAGTATCTCTTTTGCTCTTTCGATGTCTTTGGACTGAGTTTTTTTAGAACCTCCAAGCAGAAGCAAAACAATGACCTTTCCGCGCCGAGCGAAATAAATTCTGTAGCCCGGTCCGAAATCAATTTTGCTCTCTATGACACCTTCACCAACAGGGCGTGTCTGGCCAAAATGACCGTTGGTCATATTCCTCAGCCGGGCATTGATTCTCTGAAGAGCAACCCGATCATTGGCTTTAAAGGAATCCAACCACTTTTGAAACTCCTCTGTCGGATAAAGAGTGAGATCCTCAGTTTCCTCAAACATAATGTTTCGTACATTCCTGTGAACTATAGTTTACATTATACAGTTATCGCTGCCTTGTCTCTTTTGCTCTATACGGGCATTAGCTTCGCCGATGATTTTGGAGAGTTGGCCAAACGCTGCGCACCGGAGGTTTCTGAAGACACTTTGCGCGCATTGGTGAGAACCGAATCCAGTTTTAATCCGTATGCCATAGGCATTGTCGGCGGAGGCTCCCGGCAGCCGAAAGCATTCCATGAGGCGATGGCAATCATTGCGCAGCTGGAACTTGAAGGAAAAAACTATTCGGTCGGTTTGGCACAAATCAATAAGAAGAATTTTTCCAAGCTCGGCATCAATGCCGCCGGGGCACTGGATGCGTGTACCAATCTAAAAGCAGCGTCAAAAATCCTTTCCGACTGCTACCAAAGAGCGCAGAAGAACAGCGGCAGCAACTCGCTGCACGATGCCTTGAGCTGCTACTACTCAGGAAACTTTCAGACCGGCTACCGGCACAGCTACGTGGATAAAGTGCGCGCCAATGCCGGCATTTCAACCTTAACAGCTCCTGTCGTTCCGTCCATCCGGGAAGCTGAAACGAAATCAAAAGATTCTTCAACCCTTGTCGCTACAGGCGACAACTCATCAACCGGATTGATTTTTTAATCCGATTAACTTTAGGAGTTTAACTATGAAAAAAAACAACTTCTTATTCCCTGCTGCGCTGGCCGCGTTGATTCTGAGTGATCCGGCACTGGCTGCTGCCGGAACTCAGAGTCTGAACAATACGCTCCAAACAATTTTGAGTGTATTCCAAGGCGCATCTCTTTTAATCGTCACAGGAGCAATTATTTGGGCAGGCTACAGAATGTTGTATACCCATGCCAATATTCAGACGGTTGGCGGCCCCTTCCTAGGCGCTTGTTTAATTGCCGCAGCTCCTTGGCTGGCTGAATTGCTGGTGGGCTAAATGGAAACATCGAGCCCTTTGTTTAAAGGTGCGACGCGCCCCGCTTGCATCGGGGGCGTTCCCCTCCAGGTATTTGTGCTCAATATCGGCGTCATTTCGCTTTTGGCAATCTGGATTTGGATTCCTTTGATTTTGATTACGCCTATCACGCATTTTTATTTGAAGACCGTCGCCGACAAAGATGAGCAGATTTTCTCGCAGCTGATTTCCTATGCGCGAATCAATCTCGTTCGCTCTTTTAACCGACGGTACTGGGGAAACGTCACAAGTCTGAGCCCAAAACAAGAAAAAAAAGAGCTTTTCATACTTGAAAAGAGCAAGGAGTAAACCATGTTTGCCCAACGTAAAGCACTTGAAAACTCTGAAAAAAGCCTCTCGGAATTTATTCCCTACTCAGCGGTCATTGCGCCCGGCGTTGTGATCTGCCGGGAAGGAGACTTAGTTGCGACGGTAAAGATTTCAGGGAAAGTATTTGAGGCGGTTTCCAACGAAGCGCTCCAAAGAGATGCGGAGCGCCAAAACAACTTTTTAAAAGTAATGGCAAGCGCGTCCTCCACGGATGAAATGTCTCTCAAGGTGCATAGAATCCGACGCGTGGTTCACGACCAACTCTCCGTACCGGACGAGAATTTGAGCAGCCGTTTTGTCAGAGACTTTGTTCGCGCCTACAACAGTGAAATCTCGGAAAATAACCTGATGGCTACCGAACTTTATGTGTCGTTGGTCAGCCATAAAGCGACGGCATTGAAGAGGGATAAGTACAAAGAATCGGAAATCCGGGAGGAACTTAAAGAGCGCTTGGAGGTTTTCGGAAAAGTCTTCGATCAGCTGGTAAGTTCACTTAGGAATTACGAGCCCGCAGTGCTTGGAGAATATTCGGACGAGCAAGGAATTATTTTTTCTCATCAGCTCTCCTTCTACAACTACCTGCTGACCGGGCAATGGCAGAAAGTCAGAGTGCCTTTCATGCCGCTAAACGAAGCACTGGGGAACGTTCAGGTTTTCGGCGGAGCCGATACCCTTGAATTTCAAACTGCATTGGGAAAGTCCTATGTGCAGTCGATAGAGCTTAAAGATTATCCGATGGCAACGTATTCCCGGCTGCTTGACGGACTGCTCTACAACACTAATTTCGATCAGAGTTCATACCCCTTTATTGAAACGCAGACCTTTACGGCCCTATCCAAAAACAAGGGACTCAAGGCTCTGAAGTTGCAGCAAAACCAATTAAGGTCGGCTCAAGACGATGCCGTTTCGCAAATGCAGCTGCTGTCATTGGCACGCGATATGGTCGCCAACGGTCAAATTGTCATCGGCGACTACAGCTATTCGCTTCTTGTATTCGGCAGCGAAGATACCGTTGTTGCCCATGCGAATGACTCGGTAAAAAAATTGCAGGACGCGGGATTTTTACCGATCAAATCCACTCTGGCGCTGGTTACGTCTTATCTGCATCAGCTTCCCGGGAGAAAGGATCGTCCGAGAGTGGCAAAAATATCGAGCATGAATTTTGCCCATCTCGCCAGTTTTCATAATTTTCCGTCCGGAAAACGCGACCGTAACCCTTGGGGCGAAGCCGTCGCGTTAATGAAAATGCCGAGCGATCAGCCGTATTACTTTAATTTTCATTACACCGATCCCGAAAAGGATTCTTTGGGAGACGTCCCGCTGGGAAACACGGCAATCCTCGGAGCCTCCGGCGCGGGCAAGACGGTATTGCTGAATTTCCTTTTGTGCTCGGCGCAAAAGTATCGCGATAAAGACCATCAGCTCTCGGTCATCTTATTCGACAAGGACAAAGGTGCCGAGCTAGCCATTAAAGCGATGGGCGGCGGATATTTGGCAATTGAAAACGGGAAACCTTCCGGCATCAATCCCTTCCAGTTGGAGCCGACAACAGAAAACATCCAGTTTTTGATCGGATGGACAAAGCGGCTGATCGGACGCGACGGACTCCAGATCACTCCGTTGGATGAGCAGAGGATCGCAACAGCAGTTGAGACGGTCATGTCCATGCCCGCAAAATATCGGAGACTGGCGGTGCTTCCGCAAAGCCTTCAGACGGGTGACCGGGTTGAAGACGCGCAGAACTCGCTTACGATGCGCCTGTCTAAGTGGATTGAGACCGGGCCTCTTGCATGGGCCTTTGACAATGAAATCAACACGCTTGATCTCAATGAATTTCCCAACTTCGGAATTGACGGTACGGACTTTTTGGAAAATGAGGATGTCCGCGGCCCGATTACGGAAATTCTCCTTTATCTGATTGAAACTCAGGTAATGAAGGACAAGAGACGAACCATCATTGTGATGGATGAGTTCTGGAAGTATCTCTCCGACCCGGCTACGGCTCAGTTTGCGTTCGACAAGCTCAAGACGATTCGTAAACAGAACGGTATTTTTGTGTTTGCTTCTCAGTCTCCCGAGGATGTTCTGAAAAGCGAAAGAGGTTCCGCGTTTGTGGACAACACGGCTACAAAAATCTACCTGCCCAATCCCTACGCGAATGAAAAGGATTACACGGAAGGGTTCAAGTGTACGAAGGACGAGTTTTCGATCATCAAGGGCCTCGATACACAAAGCCGTCTGATGCTGATTAAGCAGGGGCCCGTGTCCGTGATGATTCGGCTTGATCTCGGAAATTTCAAACGTGCTCTGAAGATTTTTTCCGGAACTGCCGGAACCACCAAGTTCGGAGAAAAACTGTTTTCTCTGGTGGGAGACGTCCCTGAAGTTTGGATTCCTTATTTCTTCGGGGACAAACCGCTGCCTACGCAGCCAAGGGAAGAAGTATGAGTCAAGATAAAAAAACTATTCCCGCAACAGAGAGACTTCCTATAGTCAATTCTGTTTTTAGAAGCGACTTTGAGTTTCCCGGAATAAAGACTCTTTTTCGTGTTTCTCACTCTAACGGCGATTATTTGATCAGTTTAGCTGCGGTTCTCGATGTTTTATATCACGTACTAGAAGCTGATCTTCAGACTCAATGGAACATCATTCCTCCGATAAAACCGGAGTGGTGGAAATTCTTAGGTTGCAGCCCGGAAAAATTCTTCTGCTTGGATTATTGCCACGAAGGGCATTGTCTTCTCGGAATAAGCTCTCGATACCTGGACAGCAACTATTTCCTCATTGAACTCGTGGATGATAAATGGTGTCGGCACACGATGTCATGTGAGTGTTTTCTGAGCATTTTGTATGCTGCCTCTAAAAAGGAACTGGTGCCGGTTCCTGAACCGACTGAACAAATTAAAAAGATTAATCCTCGCAACTGGTTTGAACTGGCGCGGTGCCATTTCAGACTGCCGATTATGAATTTCATGAACTCCTCGGAGGGAACTTCACTCTATCAAGCAGATAGAGGTTCCTACGAAGTGATTGCAAGTGAGTATTTTCGAACTGAGGATTTGAAGAATGGGTAAGGTTGTAAAAATAATCGGGCTTTATTTCCAAAGTCTTGGAAAAAAGAATCTCATTAGAAGGAAAAGTTTCGGAAGCAATTTCCTTTTTAAACCAACAATCCATCTTTTTGGCCACAATGAATTTGATGGTTTCCCGAACGTCCTTCCCTGTGGAATACGAGCGGTGATGGATTGCACAAAATCCCAAACTGGAAAACCCGTCGTGCTCAATAATATTTTCATTTCTTTCGTTAAATTCAACACCCTTAATTTTCTTAATTTTTTCTCTAAGGTCACCGTCTTTAAGCTCGCATTTCCACAAAGAATGAAAATTCGAGCAGTAAAGAAGCATCCAAGGGACATTGAGCAGAGATATTTCAGGGTGCAGCCAGCCTCGGTAACCGACAAAATCTTTAAGGATGGTTTCTTTGGCTTGCCAAGACAACTTAAACGGGAGGTCTCGCTCAAGAATGTAGAAGATCCTATCCAGCTGAGTCCAAAACAATTCAATAACCATAGAGGAAATTATTCCGGGAGTCCGGTTCGTGTATCGACAGTTCTTAGGCTTGGATTCCGGATCGGAATAAGGACAGTTTCTATAAGCGATTTCATCCTGAATTGCATCCAATTCGGGAATCTCAGCGAGTGTGTGTTTTGCGTAAGGGTCAGGCGTATTTTTCAACTCCGTCCTGATTCCGAGGATTTGAACCGCATTAAGGCAAGCAGGACAAACCGCATAGTTCCTGTAGTTGAACGTAAAAGGCGGCTTGCTCAGCGTATCTGCCTCAAACGCTTCACGAGTCAACCTAAAGGGCTGTCTGTTTTTCTTTCCAAAGCAAATCCATTTCATGGTTTTGTACCTGTTTATGACTATTCCCAATGGTAGATGATTATGAAATATAAAAAAATCGTTTTAACAATCGCTCTGTCCGCCGGTTTGTGCTCCGGCACTTCCGCTTTAGCGTCCGGCATTCCTACCGTGGATGCGGCTGCCATTGCCCAGATGGTGCAGCAGCTCACGCAGATGCAGCAGATGTACTCGAACATGGTTCAGCAGTACAACACGGCGGTCAACACGCTTCAGAATTTCACCGGAACCCGAGGCTTGGGACTGGTGGATTACAACCTGAACCTGAGAAGTCTGATACCGACCTCCGCCCGCAGTCGGCTGAACGGAATTATGAACGGCACGTCGTCTCTTAGCAGTTTAGGGCGGGATATTTTTAACCGGCTAAAGCTCGGAGACGCGTGCAGCAATCTTGACGGAGAAGTCAAACAAAACTGTTTGAGGGCCCGTGAATTTGAAGCGGAGCAACAGGCCGTACTGGAAGAAGCGGCAAATACTGCCAATCAGCGTCTTCAAAACATCGAATCGCTTATGAGTCGGATCAACACTGCAACGGATGCCAAATCCATTGCCGATCTTTCCGCGCGTATTCAGGCCGAGCAAGTTGCGCTTCAATCCTCTCAATTGGCTGCACAGTTCCAACAGGCTCAGATGGATAAGCAAAACGAGCTGGTACGTCAACAGGCTGAAAGAGAAGCGCATCAAAAAATGTTCCCCAGAATGACGCAAGCGGATATTCAACGGGCCATTCGTCCGCCGAAAAACTAAAAGGAGAATCCTATGGCGGGTACTTTTGAAGCGTTCGGTAATGAGGTCAGAAGCACGATGGCTGGATTTGCCGAATCGGTTTCTGGCGAAATCATCTCGAGCATCAGCCCGATTATTTACACCGGCATCATGATCTACTTTTTTGCCCGGGCCTATCAAATCACGACAGGCCGGGCGGAAGGCGCGATACCCGACTTGATCACACAATGCGTAAAGATTGTATTGGTCGCTTTTTTCGGACTGAATGCCGCAAATTTCGTAACTTATGTTATCCCGGCGGTCTATGGCATCGAAAACCTGCTGTTGAATGCAATATCCCACGCAACGACCGGAGGTGGCATCAGTAATGCATGGGGTGCAGCAGATCAAACGTGGGAAACTTTTATGAGCGGATTTCAGGCCATTTACAACATTTGGTCGAACAGCTCTTGGAGTGTTTGGTCCATCGGAGAAAGCATTGCTACGAGCCTTTTCATCATTTTGCTCATGGTGCTTATGCTGGTGGTATCCATTTATTTCATGTTCCTTGCAGTCGGCTACTTGCTGCTTTACGAAATCTTCCTTGTTATGGGATTAGCCTTCGGGCCGCTGTTTATCTGCACATTGATGTTCACCGTAACGAGGACGTGGTTTGACGGTTGGCTCAGAGCCGTGGTTTGCTGGGCATTTACTCTGGTTGCGGTGGCTGGGACCCTCATGTTAATTAACGGGATATTTCTAGAACGTGTTCAACAAGTTTCAGATTTTGCTTCGGCAGCTGAGGGTGGAAAAGATTACGGTGTCCTGCTTGTGAACCTTGGCGTTTTTGCCGTTGTCGTTCTCGCCATTGCGACCGTTGTGAAATCCATTCCCTCTTTCGCCGCCGGTCTTACCGGAGGTGTTGCGCTTCAGGCTGCCTCGGTGGCAGGTATGCTGCAAAGTTTCGGCAGAACGATGGCTGCCGTCACGGGCGGTGCTATGCTCGGTTACGCGGGCGGTATGTACGGACGCACTAATGCTCAGGATACCGATTACGCTAAAGAAAACCGGGATGCTCTGAAGTCTCAAGCCCAGCACCTCCTTGGCAGCGGCGGCCTTACCAATCCCGGTTCATTTGCAGCAGCGACTGCCGGTTACGCGGCAGGCGCAGTCAGACAGTTCTTCACCGACCCGGACAAATTAAGAACTCCGGCAAACGCGGGTTCTTCCGGCCCGTCAGGAGGAAGTGCTTCCGGCTCTTCAGGCGCCCCTGCACCTGCATTTTCAGGCCCGGCGAACATGAACCAGACGCCTCAGCAGGAAAAAGTGGCGGCCGCCAATGCTGCGGCGCTCGGTGCTGCATACGGAGCACAACCGTCTTCCGTTGCACAGTCGGCATCTCCTTCAGGAACGACGGCAGCAGCCGGCTCTGTTCCCGCTCAAGGTGCGGCCCCGCAAAGCACCGGTTCTTTTGGAGGGGCTTCAGGTGCGTCCACTTCAGCAGCGTCCGGCAATTCCGGCGCAGCAGATCCGGCGTTTGATTTCTCAACGGATCATTCGCAGTTTGACCCAAGAGCTCAATTCAATACTCCGACCCCTGAACAAAACATTCCTCAGTCGTCTCAGAGTTCAGGGTCTTCGGAACAAGTGAACGAGGCTCAAAGCCGACAAAACGAACGGATCGCCGATGAAATCTTAAAAAACAGAAATAAAAAAGAGTGAATCATGCAGTCAAAGAAACTTCTCTACTCAATCTTATCTGGGCTTCTTACAGCCGTTGTTCTAACCGGCTGCGGCGCCACTAAACCGCCGACACCCTCCGGCATTCGCGTCCCGGTAACTGAATTTGCACAGCAAAGACAAAAGGAAGCAATGCGGAAAAAAGAGGAAGCGAAACTTAATTTTGGAAAAGACCGGGTTACACGGAATTTCAGTTTCGGATATGAAACCCAAGACAACGAATAGGAAAAGGATATGTTTTTCAAGAAAAAGAAAACCACGCCCCAAGCAGAAGCCGCTCCTTCAGCCGCTAAAGAACCGGTGAACAAACCGTCTTATCCCTACAGCGAGGCTCTGGATTGGACCGTCGAGCGTATGGCGCTGAAGGAAAAACAGGCAAGAGCCGGTTGGACAGCCGCCAAGATCATGGGGTGTCTGTTGGTGTTGGTGAGCATCATTTGTATCGTGATCGCAGTGAAAAAGGAGGCTTATCCCTTTATCGTCGAGCTGGATAAGAGCAACGGCACTACCCGGGTGATCGACATTCGAGATCCGCAAAACATCCCGGTCGATGAGATGATGGACAAGTATTGGCTCAACCTTTACACGCAGAGCCATGAAAGCTATGACTACCGCACGCTGGAAAACGACCATGCGCGAGTCCGACTGATGAGCGTTCCTGAAGTATTCAATCCTTATGACCATCAGTACGGGCTGGACAATAAAAAGTCCCTTCAGAACCTTCTTAAAGACAAAAAGAAGATCATCTGCAATGTTGAATCCGTCGTTCCCAACGGAAACGGAATCGCAACCGTCCGCTTTACCAAACGTCTGGTAGACACGTACAGCAACAATGAAGAAGCAAGGAACTCTTGGCGTGCAACCATCGGATATGAATACAACCCGAATTATTCAATGGACGAGGCTCAGAGGCTTGTAAACCCATTTGGTTTTACGGTCACAAGCTACCGAGTTGATCCGATCATTGAAGGAGCTGCGCCATGAGAAAAAGTCTTTGCTGCCTTTTGCTGACTGCATCTTTCCTCGGCTGCGGGCTCTCAGTTAATGCTTTAGAGCGTCCGACGGCAAGTCAATATGACGCACGAGTGATGTACACGGACTACAAACCCGGTCAGGTGTATCCGATCCGGGCCGCAAACGGGCTGATTACAACCATCACATTTTCACCGGGAGAAAAAATTCGTGATTTCGGTTCCGGGTATTCAACCGCTTGGGAGTTTCAGGCCCGAGGCAATAATTTCTTCCTGAAGCCCAAAGACTTCGACGGAGCGACCAATCTTGTGATTGTGACCGATAAGCACACTTATCTCTTTGATGTGCATCCGGGGTCCAGAGCGAAGGCAACCTACAACCTGACCTTTCGGTATCCGCTGGAAGAGGCAGCCAAAGCTCAGGAAAATGCGAACAAGAAGACCGTTGACTCGCTGCTGAATCAGTCCGATAAAGAGATCACCGATAAGACCGATTCCGAGAACCGATCCGAAGTTAATAAGTTTTACAGCGAAAATTTCGGCTCTTCTCCTCTTTCCAAGGAAATCGCTCCTTTGGAAGTGTTTGACAATGGAAGGTTCACGTACCTGAAGTTTGATCGGCACACAGACTTCCCGGCGGTTTACAGAGTCTCTGAGAACGAAGAAGAAACACTGCTTAACTCTCACATCAAAGGCGACTGGCTCGTTGTTCACGGTGTTTACCGAGAACTGAGGCTTAGAGCCGGACAAGCTGTCGTCGGCATTTACAACGAAACCTACAGCGGCGGTGGAGCTCCGAACGACTCCGGCGTGTCTGTGCCCGGACTGAAACGAGAACTTGTCAAAGAGGTGAACTAAATGAATGAAAACAAAACGCAGATTTCCGGTTCTCAACCCAATCCGGCTGAAATCGGAATCCCGAGCGTTGCCGGAAAAAAATCATCTCCGGCAAAAAACAGAAAGTTGGCCTTGATGGCGGCGTTAGTCGTGCTTATGCTGATCTGCATTGCTGTCGGTTTCTATCAGAAGCATTCAGCGAGAAACGCGCAGCCTAAGCAGCAGGAGCAAGCAACTCCGATGCTCTCCGGGCGCACCCTCACGCTTCCTCCTCTCTCGCAGATTCAGCCGCCGGAGGCGCCCCCCGCACCCGTGGTGATAAAGGAACCGGCTGAGCCGAAACCGGAAAAAGAGGCTGGGCTGATTCAGGAGCCTCCGGCAATACAGACGCAGCAAGCTGCAAACAGTCCGATGGTCAACAGCGCCAAAGAAAAACCGGAACCGACACTCGCTGAAAAGAGAAACATGGCCCCCATGATGGCCGAGGGTGGAGCTCTGCAGGGAGCGGAGGAAAATGAGGGAAAGGGATTTGCAGCCACCCTCCGTGAAGAGGGCTACGACTCCGGTTCCGGGCGATCTTCCGGCGGAAAATTAGGCGGACTGCTCTCAAGCGTTTCAACTCCTCCGACGAGTGCCGTCATGATGCCGGACAGAAATCTGCTTCTTCCTAAAGGTACGTTCATAGACTGTGTTTTGGAAACCAAGCTTGATACGACCGTTCCCGGCATGACTTCGTGCGTCATCCCCCGTGACGTTTACAGCGCAAACGGTCGGGTGCTCCTGATTGAGCGCGGTTCAAAAGCTATCGGAGAATACAAAGGTGCCGTTGAAAACGGATTGAACCGAATTTTCGTTCTATGGACGCAAATTCAGACGCCTAAAGGCGTGCGTGTCAATATCGACAGTCCGGCAACCGATGCTCTTGGAGGTTCGGGCATGGCCGGAGAAATTGACTTCCATTGGTGGGCTCGCTTCGGAAACGCACTGCTCTTTACTCTGATTCAAGACGGTTTTGACTTCGCGATGACCAAACAAACGGAAAACAACGGCGGCGTAAATTACTACCAGAACAGTGAAGACGGAATGAATCAAATCATTCAGGAAGCCATGCGTCAGTCAGGCAACATTCCTCCGACGCTCACCAAGAATCAAGGCGAACGTGTGGGCATCTTTGTTGCCAGAGACGTGGACTTCTCCAAGGTTTATCAGTTGAAACCCACAAGCCGATAGAACTCAAACATACGGCCCGTGGACTAATGTACTCGGGCCCTTATCACAAAAAATAAAAGACAGACACCAACTTCACAATCCCCAAAAAAGTATTTATTTTTGAGAACGGCGTTACCGATGGTTTTATTGTCTTAAAGGTGTTCCCGTTCGATGTCATCGTCAAGTCCAAAACGAAAAATCTTGCCGAAGCAAAACTCAGACTAACAAGCGTGCTTAGAGATCAGGTTGGCGCTAATGCTGCATTGCGACTGCATTTTGACGAGAAACTCTTCGGAGGCTCTTACGTTGCAAAAATTGCACTTATTAAGAAACTGAACAAAAAACAACGCGGTGTCGATAAAAGGGAGGTAACAAACTCCCTTTCTCGTGTTTTAGAAAATATCAAAAAGGTTTCAGTCGATCAGAACGTATTTAAGAGGTTTGTATATTGTGTATTTGCATTTGTAACGTGCCCGCTACTTTTCTTAGTGAATAGAAGCGATCCGTCTTTTTTTAAATTGCTGCTGGAATTCCTCTTGTTAAACGCGGTATTTTTCTTCCTTTTTAATAAATGGTACGGAGGAAAACTCTTAGACCCATACTTTATTTATATTTATAAAGAACAAACATTCATTCAAGTTAAATAGTCAAGCAAAAGAAAACTCCAAGAGCCAACTTAATGACGATCCTTCCCAACCGGTCTATATTGGAAATGTGTACCTAAGTATGATCTCATCTTCAAAGACGGCTCCGGGCGGCAATCCGTGGGCCGTTTTGCTCAATATGTAGATGAGGCGTCGTTAATCCTCGTTATATTTCAGCTCGATTTTCTCTTTTTCAAGGATTGTGTACTTGGGCATTCCTTTTGAATAATTCTGAGCTCCTTTCTCAAACAGAGAGATCCCCACAAAGCAATTATTGTTTTTTGCAATAAAGAGGTAAGACACGGAGTCGTTAAGATGATTCTCCAGAAGATAGTCGGCTTTGATTTTTGAAAAACTTTTTTCTTCAAGGTAGCGAAATATCAATTGATCACTATCCAAGTAATTTTCCAAATTATTAAGAACGGTCAGTCTAGGCAAGATCTTTTGAAAATTCGGACTCTTTTCCAACAAAGCCATTGTTATTCTTTCTTCCAGAACTGCAAGAAATACAGCCTCTCTTTCTGCTGTTCTGATGAAGTCAATATCCCGAAGGTACTGGAATCCGGCAAGATGGTGAAAATGTCCACGGTCGAAGCGAAGATCTATGTCCACTTTGCGCCCCTTCTTTCCTAATACAAATCTGTAAGAAAAACGAGTCAGGTGCAGAAAACTATTTGCAATTTGACAAAGCGGGTCCATAATCGCGCTAAAATAAGACCCGCACAGTGCGGGCCTTGATGGTGTTTTATTTCGGCTTTCAGCCTAGCTAAGTTGAGGTAACGTCACCGAACCCTTCCCGAAGGCTCCGTGCTTCAAGGCTTCTTAGCACCCTCAAGCACCTCATAACCAAATCTGCACACTCGTTGCAGACTTACTACTTTGTATGTATTTTATCCATACGTTTGACACCCGTCAATTTCCGTAAGGATCGGCCTTGTGCGTTTCAGAGATTAAGCAGCAAACCGATTCTTCCAACAAGTCCGCTAAAAACGTGAAATAATTAACAAGATAAAGTTTGACAATTAGTTCGTAAACGTCTGCACAAGAAGTCCCGCCAAGATTTTTTGATTTAAGCGTTATGAACTTCGTTAATGCAGCCGGGCTTCATACCTGTCGGGAAGTCCCGCAGACCATCCTGTCATTTCCCTTTTCTAAACAACTTCTCTTTTCTGCTGTAAAAGCCGTCACGAGCCTCAGCACCTCTTGCCCGGGGGTGTCCTATGAACTTTAACTTAAAAGCGTTAGGGGCGGAAACGGTCATGGTTGACAGACGGCTTGTCGCTAAACTCGTTGAAGCGGAACTTCTTCTGAGAGACGGTGAAAAACTTCCGTATGAAGAGGAACTAAATCAGTTTATCCGTCAAAACAGCTTTATCGGCGTTAATCCTTCAGAGCGTTTATTCGCAAAATGTGCCGTCACCGGTAAAAATGCTGAATGCATTGGACTGATGGTTAAGCCGAGAGAGATAGTGCTTGCCGAAGAGGTCTATTACCGACTGCAAGAACTGGAAACAGCAGAAAGCATTCAAAGGGAACACTTAAGAAAATCTAAGGATGGAACCCTTGTCCGGCCTTTGTACGAGGTTCGCGCCGATTATGCGGACAATCCCTCTCTCTCGGAAGATGAAAACCGCTTTATAGACAGAATCCGACCCCGAGAATATTGCTTTGAAGCCCGGAACGCCTCTGAAGCAACAAGAATTCTGGGAGGTCATGAATATGCCTTTTTCAGCCGAGTCCATCAATTTCTTAAAGAAGAAAAAGAAGCGGGAATTATTGAAGACATCAGCTCCCGCGCAGTCTCCATACCGGGATTTTCGGATTTCTGCGGTGTTCGGTACGGTAATTTATTTATAAAGACTGATTTCATTAAGAATCCCGTTAAGTCGTGCGTTTACGAAAAAGATAAAAAGGCATGGAACTTAACGCTAGAACCGAAAAAACTTTTGAAGTACGACCTAGGGGCAATACAGAAAAACGTCGAAAATCTTCTTGAAATCGGTTATCGTCGCCTGACAAAAATCGAAAGTTTCTGGACAACAGAGGCATTGCCGGAAGTAAAGAAATTCTTCGACAGCTTTAAGACTGATTCCGTCAATCTTCAGGTTGGTGAGAAAGACAGCTCTCTTGAAACCGTCATTCTCAATAACTGCGACCAAAAGGTTTTTGACAAACTTCCCTTAGAGGAAAAAATCGGGATTGACTCTCTCCGTTTTCATCCGAAATTAAATTCCGACGAGATTGAACCTCAGTCTTTGGACGATAAACCCGATTGTGTTCTGAAGGTTGGTTTTTCATTAAATGAAAAGGAAGCTGCGAAGCTGCCGGAAGCAGTAAGAGAATTGGTTAAAAGAATCTCGGATGTGGAGGTCAGGCATACCGTCGAAGACGATAACGGGGTACGGTCATTTGTCAACCATGACAAACAGCTCCTTCAGGAGTTGTTTACTGAAGCTGCCGAAAAACAAGGGGTCGGCACAAAGAGTTTGAACCTTTTTTCCGGGAGCAGTCCGGTATTAAAAGAAAAGCTTGAAATTTCTTACGGGTCAATGTCTTTGCCTCTGGATAACCCTTCAAAGCCTCCGATTTCAATTTCCGGCATTCAGACATTCAACGAAGAAAAAGGCTGTTATGAAGCCGAATATATTCCCCGTCATCTTTATGGCACCAAAGCCTTAAGAGATGCATTTAAACAACTGGGAATGGACGACGGCAAACCCTTCCCGTTTTCTGATACGGCACTTAAATCCGGCCTTGACAGGAAGGTATTGGAAGAAGCCGCAGAAATGGTCAGGAAAACCGTCAAAGAAGACATCGAAGACTTCAGGTTTTCCTTTGAGAGTCAAAAACTCTTTATTCCAAAAGGCGCCAAAGATTTTACGGATGCGCTGCGCTTCACCGTCGAAGTCAAATCTGTCGAGCTCGCTAAAGAGATGCTGGAACGAAAAAAGGAAGCCCCTCTGAGAAAGGAGCACAGGGAAAGCATTGAAAAGATTGTCGGCAGTTTTTCTCGATCTAAGGAATTTCAGGAGCATCCGCAACTGTCGGAAGCTCTGAAAAACAGGCTGGAAGAAAAATTCAAAGCAGCAGAAAAAGCAGGTATCCGACTCGATCTGCGGCACTTGGACGAGCCAAAGAAGCAATCCCAAGATCTCGAACGTTAAAGGTTAAACAAAATGAACTACGAAGAAAAAATCGAATATGCAGAACCGGTCGTTATTGAAAAGCGGCTCATGCAGCAGCTGATCGACCCCAGCGCCGACGTCCGCCCTCTCGACACCGAGGCAGCCGAAAAGTTTCTCGCCGAGTATGAGGTGCTGAGATTTGAGAATCCGCTGGAAACTCAAATTTGCAAACCTTTCGGCGGAGAAAAAGAAACCGAATGCGTCACTGCTTCGGCAGTGAAGAAGGAAACCATCAAAGAGATTGATGCGTTTGAGCACGATTTGGACGAAGCAAGACAGAACCGGCTGCGAGCCGAATACCTTCAAGAATGTAAGTCAGGGAAGGAAATCAAACCTCTTTTCGGCGTCGATATCGAGTATGAAAACATTCCGTGGAACAACCCGCTCGATGAAGAGGAAATGGATTATTTGACTCAGATAACGCCGACGTCCTTTGTACTCGATCCGAAAGCCGAACCGAACAGAGTGGATATGCTGGACTCGGCTCTGGTAACAAAGTTCGGAGCATTTCTCAATAAGAAAAACGGAGAAATTGAGGACGACAAATATTACTGCGCGCCGGAATTTCGCAGAAATGAGGTGTGTTATTACGGCACTTTAAGACTTCGCCTCTACGAGGCCGGAGATCAAGTGAAATCGTTTGGAAATTGGATTGAACAAACGAAGTCTTGGACCGGCGTTTTTGATCTTTCTCAATTGAATTTTGATGACAAGAAAGACATTGAGTACGCTCTGAAGGATCTTCCCGAAAAACTGTTGCGGGAGAAAGTTTTTCAGGGCGCCAAGGAGGACGAACTTTTCTGGCGGGAAAACGTCACTGCTCCGATTGAGCAAACTCTGAATCTGCTTAAAGAACCGAATAAAGCAATCAGGCTTCAAGTTAAAGAGAAGGATCAAAGCATGGCGGATGTTTTGGAGAGGGACATCCGGGAAAAAGCCGAGGAGCGGTGGAAAGCTATTGAGACCGAGCGCAACCAGTCAAAGGAAGTTTTAACACCGGAAAACCGAAGGGTTTTCGACGTTCTGTTCAGCGCTTATGTCGCCACCGAAGACCTTCAAAACCACCCTAGGCTGCAAATGGCACTGGAAAAGCGGCTGCTCGGTATGTTTGTTGCAGCTCAGAAAAAAGGCGTTTCCCTCGGCCTCAATGAATACTCAATGGACGCTCCGAGCAGAAATCAAACGATCATTCAGGTCAAGCAGCCCGCCCGCGAGCGGGAAAAACAATAAGAACAGGAGGAGAAGATGGCAATCAGTTTTAAAGAACAAATTGACAACTTCAGCAACGATTTTTATATCAACACGGCCTACATTCCCTACATCGTCAACGGGCCGGAATGCGCAGACGGCTTGTCTGCGGATGAACTGAAAAAGATTGATGACTTCCTCGATAAATGGTCATATGTCGATTGTTCGGAGGCAATGCTCGATTCACCTGACTTCGGTGAATGCCGTATCTGCGGTATGCAAGCAGCGGTGACTAAGGCCACTTTTATCAATAAAGAGGCTGTCCGGGAAGAAGAGCAGCGAAGAGAAACCGATGAGAAGTTATCGGAGCTTTCCTCTGAAAATGCCGAAACTTTTAAACAAGTCTATGAATCTCACGTTTCGCGTCCTGAATTTAGAGAGCATCCGCGCATGAAAGAAATCTTCAGGGCAAAACTCGCCGATGTTTTTGTGGACGCAGAGCGCCGGGGAATTGTTTTAAAGCCCGAGGAACGCGCCATTGATTCAAATCTCAACAAACCTAACAAGAACGACATGGAGAGATAGCATGGCCCGATTATTGCCCGAACAACTCGAATTTGATTTTTTCGCGCCTCCTGCCCCGGAAAAACTCAAGCAGTCTGAGAACAAGGCTAAATCAACTGCATTCAAAGACACAGACATTTTGAAATTTCAATTAAATAAAGACGGCAGCCGTAAACTCGAGGATTTCGGAGAAGACCTTAACAATACCCGCAAAGGTCGGAGCAGAACTACCTCAGATATCGACCGATTCCTCGAACTGCCTGAAAGTGACCTTCAGAAACGGCTCGGCTCAGAACCTCTTGAAAAAGTGTGGCCGAAGGCTGCCATTCAGGCGCTGGCTAAAGATAATCCAGAAGCAGGAGCTTGTCTCTGGCTCGTCCGGCAGGAGCTCGGAGATGTCCGTCCGCGCCAAAATTCCATTAAATACCGAAGGTACATGGCGACCGCCAAGGCCGCCATTGACCTTCACCGCCAAGCTGCAATCGGAGAGCTGGCTCCTGAAGTTCAGACGGCAGCGTTTGACAGTTTCTATGCTGTCCGGGACAACTATAAGTATCTGTCAGCGATAGATCCTAAATATTGGCCGATGCTCGGACACCACTACTTCAAAGATGTCGCTGACATTTGCAAATACAATGACTATCGGCTAAGCAACGATCGTCAACTAAACGAGTATGCCTACCTTACGACGCTGCCTTATTCTCAACATCCTGAAATCTATGACCTCTATCTGGTTAATTCAAGAGGCTCCCGTGTGCCCTACAACCTCGTCGGAGGGAAAACGTGGGAGGAATTTAAAGAAAACATTAATCGCCAGCTCGAAAAAGAGCATCTGACTAGAAAAAAAGAGGAAGAAAATCCTCTGAAAATTGCCGCTGATCGCCCTGAAAAGACCAAACCCATTGAACTCTTCGGACGGTCAAACCGTAAGGGTGAGTATGAAGTTTACGGCAAACAAGGATCAATTGAATTTCAATTGACAGACAAGGTTCATTTTGATTCCAAAGAGGATTTTTGGAAATTTGTAGCCGAGCATAAACCGGAATTGGAAAGCCGTTACCGGGAGTTAAAAGAAGAATTTTCCAGAAGCGAAAAAGACTGGAGAAGCGGCAATCCGATCAGAGACCGATTGGGCCCGGACTACCGTCAAGGGAAGGACGCCACACCGGAAATGTTTCAAGAGACATTCGGATTCCGAGGCGTTGAGTTCGGTAACTGGGTCAAACAAGGCAAAAACGGCAGAGAGCGTCAATGGATGCTCAACAATGCTTATGACTCTCTGATGGATCTCTCAAAAATATTGGGCATTCCTCCGAAGGCTGTAGCGTTAGACGGTGATTTGGGACTTGCCTTCGGTTCACGCGGTCACGGAGCAGCTTCGGCGCATTATGAAGTGGCAAACCGCGTTATCAATCTCACCAAAACCAAAGGCTACTCAAGCCTTGCGCATGAGTGGTTTCATGCGCTCGATCACTATTTGATGAGAACAAATTACAAAGAAATTCAAGACCCGGAAAGGCGCTACTTGAGTCAACAGGTTGACTCTTCGATCACCGTTCAGCTTACGGAAGACGCAAAAAGAGAAATCTTCAAGCGTGCCGAATCGGTATACCGTTCTGCAAAATGGATTCCGGCTCAAGTGGAGTATTTAATCAAAAACGATTCAAAAAACTTTGACGCCGCGATTAAATGCGCTCAAGGTGATACCGATTCCTTCAGCATTGAAGTGAATTATCAGGAGCGCTCGAACTCAGCCAACAAGAAGATGATGTTTGAGTTCACCCGAAAAGACATTAACGTTAAAGAAGTCGGCCAAAACAATGTTATCCGCTTCCCGCTGCATGATGCATGGGCCAAAACCATCAATGCCATCCGGGAGAGCGATATGCACAAACGTATGACGCGTAAGAGCGACTATTGGCATTCCAAAGCTGAGGAAGCCGCCCGCAGCTTTGAGGGTTTTGTCGAGCTGCGCTGCAAGGAAATCGGCATAACAAACGACTTCCTTACAAACGGCGCCTACACTGAAAAAGCTCTCGGCAAAGAAGGTTTTTATCCTTACTTAGACGGAAAAGACGTTGAGAAAGTAACGAACGGATTCAAGAGAATTTTCAAGGTCATTAAAACCAAAGAAACGGATAAGGGCGTTGCTCTCTTCTCCAAGGCCAATCAGGAAAGTCCGAAGACGCCCAAGGCCGAGATCCGAGAGGCCTTAATTAAAGCGTTCGGAAAAGAAGGTCTCGTTAATCTCGTCAACAACAACCGATTTTATCTGGCCCAAACGGAGTACGAAGCGCTAACTGTTGCTTCGATTGAGCAGGAGAAAAAGCAGGGATTCTCGACTATTGCGCTGCCGCAAGATCCGACACGGATTCTCGGATTCCACGACAAAGTAAATCACCGGACATTTCTCATTGCCGACAACCTCAACCCGGAGACGGCTTGCGCGGTGATGCTGCATGAGGTCGGTGTTCACATGTCTGCCGATTCCACTCTAAGAGCAAAGACCCGGAAGCTGATTGATACGGCTGTAAACCTGTATGAAACGGGATTAAAAACTGAAGACACTCTGATGAAGACCGTTGAAAAACGTCTTCAGGAAAGCAGAATCTCCCGCAGTTCCTTTGATTACCGGGAAGAAGTCTGCGGATATCTTGTCGAAGAAGCGGCAAAAGCTCAGGCCCGAGCTCCGGCTGTCGTCCGATGGTTTAACGACGTTAAATCTACAGTCAACGTCTGGCTCGTCGAACACGGCGTCAGAGATACCAGCAAGCTCTCAGCGCTCGATCTCGCGACGATAGCCAAATCTAACGTCAAAGAAATTTCGAAGATGCCGCAGGAGCATGAACTAAGTCCGAAAGGTCGTGAGATTCTTGCAAAGCACGTTCAGGCATTGTCGTCTAAGTATTCAAAGCTTTCGGATGCTGAAGCTGAAATCAAGGGACTCTATAAACGGTTTACCGAACTGGAACAAGCCGGGAAGCCGCTGCCGGAAGTGCCGAAGACAACCGCAAAGGAGAAAGAGGCAGAGAGATGAAAAATTTGGAAATTAAAAAAGTCTCCCAAGTTTCTGGTTTAAAGAGTCCGTGTTCTTTCTTAAGGATGATCTTCAGAAAATAACCCGTTACCATTTAAAAAACGTATCAATGCCTTCAGAATTTGATAAAAATGAAAAACCTTGGTTTTTTGGACCGCAAAGGATAAACCGTACTGAAACGGTAAAGGTTCTCTTCATCAACCCTGATAGTGACATCGAAAGCAAAAAAGATGTAATAGACAGGCTGAGTTCTAATTTAAAAAATGGTGTAATAAACCAAGACACTGGCTTTCTTCTGCAAGCGTCACGGAGTGACGCAAAAAAAACCGTGTTTAGGAAGGACCTCAACTCCCCAATTGTTAAAGCAATTTTTAAAAATGCAAAAGAGATTGCTTCCTCCTCCCTCCACATTGAGTCCCACTGTGATCTCTTGCATGAAAACGAGAAAGTGCAAGCAATTCACATTTTCGCGGTTCCTGCAATAATTGAAGGAGATTTATTTAGAGTTGAACTGACAGTCCGTGATTATGTAGAACGAGATCACGAACGAAAAATGGTCCATTCTATAGACGGAATAAGCATCCAGAGATATGAAAAAGCGTTCGTCTGGGAACCCCCGGCCCAAGAGGTGGCCTCTAAAGGCACTTTGCAAAAAACCGGTCAACCAACCAACGAACGCTACAGTTCCATTGTAAACGAAAATATTAAGTCTATCCCCTTATATAGGCTTCTTTCTGGGTACATAAGGGCCGATGGAAAAAAATATTTTGATAATGTCTCGTTAGAAGAATTCGGATTGGACGGAGTATATCAAAGCAGCGTAAGACAACTTTACGTCAACCAGTTTCTATTTCGAAAATTTGCGAATAACTTTAAAGAGGTTTTGGAGAAAAACAAGTTTCCTCTTTCTACAAGAAATAGACAGCTCTTATTTTTAAATTTTGAAATTGCAGCTGATGATTTTTGGCTTAATTCTCAAGGACTAACCACTAATTTACAAAGTTTGGAAAAGATTATTTCAAACCAAGCCGCCTATCAAAAATTATCTCCAAATGTTGTAGCGATATTTGAAGCAACAAGGAGGCAGATTGTTCAAAACTCCCTTCCTTTTCAATTAAGTGAACAAGGAAAGAAGATTTTAAAACTTCATGTAGAGGCATTGTCTACCAAGTACCCTTCGATAGAAGATGCTTCCGAAGAAGTTGTGCGTCTATATAAAAAATTTTCAGAACTAGAAAAAAGCGGAAAACCGCTGCCGGAAGTGCCGAAAGCGAAAAAGACAAAAGAACCTGAGAGATAGGGGGAAAAACATACACCTGAAAACAGCTGACCTAGAGGGCTCTATGCAACATCCCCGCTGCGAGGATCTACACTGCGGGGATGTTTTAACAGAGTGATTGACACCTATCGATTAAGATCTAATGATCTGTCAGTTTTTTTAGCCTCCTCTTTTGGGAGAATTTTTTGGAAGTCACCATCTAGTTTTTGCAACGCATTTGATATTGTGGCAACGTTGTCTTTTGCCCAATTAAGCTGAGACTGAATGGATTTCTCCATACTTGCAAGATTCTTATTAAGTTCGGCCGGTTGCGGACCCCCTGTAGTTTTGCGATTTTGAATAATTTTGACGGGATTCAACGTATCCTTAAATTGACTTTCGGGCATTGGACACAGTGGATTACCTTGCGGGTATTCCTTCTTAATTACTTCAGCATAGATTCGTTTTACCTCAGAATAGGGAAAATCTGCCGGCTTAATACCGTTCGCTTTGGCGTAACTAACAATTTCACTTGCAATATGGTGGCCTACTCTAAAAGGTAATTTATAGTCACGCATGAAAACGTCAGCTACTTCCTGACTAGCAGTCCAGTCCGAATTCAACTCTTCCAAAGCACGTTCGGGATTGATTTTTAAAGCAGCGATTACTCGCCTAACCTGACTTAACATAGCAAGGGTTTCTTTCACTCGGCCGGATGTGTCTTCAACATTACGAGCATCGCTCATACCCGGAATGATATTGTGCGCAAGCCAAACAGCCTGTTGCGCATCCGAAATGACACGACTAGCGTTTGTACGGGTACGGATCATCAGTCCCGGATTACGTTTCTGTGGCATTGCCGATGAAACATAAGTATTCTCTCCACCCTCTTGCAGTAATATCCACGGCCTTGGCTGAGCGTACTGCACACTCAAGTCCTGTATAAAGGTTCCAACGTGAAGTGCAATGCTCGTTAAAATTGAAGAGAACTCGACTGCATCATCGTTGGACTTAAACTGGCCCGCGTCATAAGCATTTTCAACCGGGGCTTTAAAACCCAAGTAATGAGCCATTCTTTCACGATTTAGCGGCCAACTTGTGCCGTTAAGTACAGTAGTACCCATAGCACAGTAATTTAAGCGATCATAAAAATTTTCAATTCTTTCTGCGTCTCTTCTGAAGGCAGAAAGCAAACCAAGAAGATAATGTGCGTAGCTGTTAGGTTGAGCCGCAACGCCATTTGTGTAATTGGGAACAATCGTATTTTTATTTTTCTCTGCAAGGTCAAGCAGAGACTGCATCGTATTGCTCAAAGAAACCATCAGTTCCAGAGCTTCATCTCTTAAAATGGCTGCGCGATAGGTAGCGTGCATATCTTGGCTCGATCTTCCGATATGAAGCATGGTGACATCCATTCCAGCGGCTTTGATAAGGAGCGGCTCGAAAGCGATAACTTTCTTCGGACGTTTTGCGCCGGGTTTACTCCCGTTTGTTATGACCTCTTCGATGCCTCTGGCTATTTTCGGTGTGACGGCTTTATCCAGTAAACCTTCTTCACTGTTAATTACAGCGGTAGCCTTATTCATTTCGCCAAGCCAAAAGAATTCATCTCGTTCTGCTGCGTTTGCGGCTAATGAAAATAGAGCGCAAAAAACGATTGCGAAAGATTTTCTTAATTTCATAATTCCTCCTGAAAGTAACAGTTTGAATATAACTATCCAAAAAAAAATCTTGTCGCTAATTTTCATTTTTTAAAATTGGGTGGGGATAATATGAAAATAATTAATATGTTTTGTTTTTTCTTAATTTGGATTTCTTGTGAACCCTTTCAATGATATTGAGACTTGGCAGACTCTTCTTTGCTTATCGGAAGGCAGACAACTCAATCAAATCGCTCATGAGAATGAGATCAGTCTTGCTGCGCTCATCCGAAGAATTCGTACCATTGAAAATACATGGGGTGTGAAGTTGCTTTCGACGAATAAACCAATTCGTCTTACCTCAGCAGCAGTCAATTTTTTGCCGGAAATTCGAACATTATGTGAGAGCCACAGGAAACTACAACACCGCTTTGAGACAGCTAAAGATTATCACTCCAGCCTCTCCGGCCAGATCCGTTTTGCAGTCGCTGCTGGTTCTCTCGGCAGCCAGAATACCCATCGCTTGTTGATGGAATTTTCAACCCAGCATAAAGGAATCGAATTTCAGACAGAAATAGGACCTAATCTCAATAAAGTCCTAAACGGGACATGTGATGTTTCGACATTCACCGGTAATCTAGATTTAAGCGGATTGGAAGCGATTCCGAGAGGACGGGCGAAATATTTTGCACTTGCTTCTCCCTCCTATATAAAAAAATTTGGTTATCCACATCATCCTTCAGAGCTCTCACAACATTTCTGTGCCGTTTTTTGCGGAGCTTCAAGAGCCCGTACAGAATACCTACAGAAATCCAAAGAAAAAAGAATAGTGACCTACGGCAAAACAGTTACTTCGACTGATGTTTTATTTCTTAAGCATATTGTCCTTCAAGGAGAGGCCTTAATCGTAGACTTACCGATAGGTCACTGCGCAAAAGAAATTAAACTAGGTCATTTGGTACCGATTTTAGACGGATGGCACCGGAATTCTGAACCACTATGGATCGTAACATCAGGAAATAAATGGAAAGATCCAAAAATACGCATTTTTATGAAATGGTACGCGACGGCTTGGTCCGAAATGCTCCAAAAAGCCGAGGATTCTTTGCGAAATTGTCTGAACGACGTATTTATTGAAGAAATTCTTGATTCAACACCTTAGAACTTTAACCCCGACTAAATATTTGCTTCTATACGCTTCGATTTTTTCAGAAGTGGCCTAGCCGTTTAGCCAAACGGCTAGGCTAAGACGACCCTGTTTGATGACTTTATTTCACATTTATGATTTTACTTTTTCGCAAAGGTTTGCTGCGTGAAGGGAAACATCGCTCAAAATCTCATAAAGGATGATAAGGAGTCAGGCGCATGATTGTTTCCTGACCTTGATGCCTCGGCTTCATCAAACTCTTGACCCCAGCCAGTCGGAAAAAACAAACCGAATCCAACCCGGAAAACACGCACGAGTCCTTATGCACTTTTAGATCATACCCGAATCAACAGACGAAAGTTCCCGTATAGCCGTTTTTGCTACAATATGTAGGTGAGTCTGCAAGTGTCCCGCCAAAACATTTGCTCGGTTCAACATAATGACTTCAAATCCCAATTTGGCGGAAGACGATTCGTCCTCGTCTTTTCTTTTATCGACCAATAAATCTCCCTCAATAAAAGAGATCCCCGAGAAATCTTGGTTTTTTGGAATTCAGCAGTTCAACAACAATGAACCCTGTGAATTTATTGTTGTTGAAAAAACTTCCGTCCCGACTGATAGAAGAGAGCCTATAAATGTAATGGCCTCTCAGCTTGAAAAAGGCTGTATCAATAAGGAGACTGGTTTTCTTCTCCAAGCATCAAGAAGCGACGCGAAAAAAAGTTTATTTCACAAAGCTCTTAATTCGCCGGTTGTTTTAGCGGTAATGGATAAGGCAAAAGAAATCGCTATCAAAAGCAAACACATAGAAAGCCACGCTGATATTCAACACGGAAATACACACGTACAGGCAATTCACATATTTGCAGTACCGATACTTTTAAACCAAATCTACTATCGGCTGGAACTCACGGTAAGGGATTACTGGGAAAGTAAAAATTCCCGCAAAATGATCCACTCTATTGATGGTATTCAATTAGAAAAAATAAAAACGTTCGTCTGGGAACACCCGGCCCAAGAGGTTACTAGAGCTAAAAGCTCAGCACGTTGTCAAACCGGTCAACCAACCAACGAACGTGGGGATATTTTACCAAATTTATCCTCTTCAATTCTTTTTAAAGATCTAATTTCGGGATATGTAAGGGCGGACGGGAAAGGATATTTCGACGAAATTAATCCTGATGAATTTCGTCTCGACGGAGCATACAAAAGTGAGGTTAGAGACTCTGTTTTAGTGCGTTATTTTTATGAAGAATTTAAAAAGACCTTCTCTTCTCAATTGAGAAAAGCAGGATTTTCATTAAACCAGGCTAATTCAGAGGTCTTGATAAAAAAGATTTACGAGAATTATCAACAAATAACACAGTCCGGCGAACAACTCACAAATAACAAAGGCAGTTTTGAGCGTCTTTTAAGACTGAAATGTAAATGTTTTTCTCCTTTAACTTTTTGTAATTTTTCCAAAACCCGCACTAATAATGAAATGGAGAAATCCTTATGAGTTCTCCCGTGGAAAAAGACCTGACGGTGCGCGTCCAGCTTCAAAAAGGTCTGCAAAAGTACCTTGACCGTAGCGATATTACGGAAATTGCCGTAAATCGACCGGGATTTGTGTGGGTTGAAGAGTCCTCCGGCTGGCGACAATACGAAGACAAAAATTTCACCTACGATTATCTTGCCAAGCTCGGAAACGTCTGCGCTGTTTACGGAGGAGAAAACAAAACCCTCGATTCCGCCCATCCGGTGCTCTCCGTGGAATTACCGGACGGTGAACGAGCCCAGTTCGTGATGCCTCCGGCGTGCAAGAACGGGACCATCAGCCTTACGGTCAGAAAAATCTCGAAGGACGTTATCGGACTGGATTCTTACATTCAGAACGGATATTTTTCGCATATCCGCCCAAAAGACTCCCTTGACCCGATACATGAGGAATTATCTGCCCTTTACAAAGGGACCTTTGACGCCAGTAAAACACCGGACACTCTTAACCTTCTCCGGGCAGAATTTTTAAAGCGCTGCGTGGAAACCGGCAAAACAATAGTTATTGCCGGAGAAACCGGTTCAGGTAAGACTACGTTTATGAAAGCTCTGATGCAGCATATTCCGACGGATCAGAGAATTATTACGATTGAAGACGTACCTGAGCTTCTTTACGGACTCCCAAAGCACGAAAACCAAGTCAACCTCTTCTACCCGTCTGAAGCAACGGATAAATCAACGGTAACCGCTGCAAGCCTCATGCGTTCGTGTCTCAGAATGAAGCCCGACCGTATTCTGCTTGCCGAGCTGCGCGGGGGAGAGACTTTCGACTTTCTGAATGTTTGCCTTTCCGGGCATTCAGGTTCAATTACAAGCTGCCACGCCGGAAGCTGCGGACAGGTTTTTGACTATTTGGCGCTCAAAGTTCTTCAGTCTTCAACGGGACGCGAGCTTCCTTATCCAGTCATTCAGCAACTTTTGCATCAGGTTATCGACGTGATTGTTCACGTCCATCGAAACAGAACTTTCGGACGTCATATCACTGAGCTTTTCTTCAACCCTCATACTGAGGAGAAAAAGAATGAAAACCTCTAAGACGCTTCTGAAAGTCCTCTTTGCAGTTTTTGCCGTCCTGCTGTGCGTACTCGTGATTCTTTTTGTCAGCAGCTTCGTATTTATGCGGATCTTCAATCTTCCGCTTGAAACGTGCCGACCGTGGACGATCATTCAATACTTTATGATGTACCGCCATGCTCCTGACAAAGCGGTACGCCTAGCCGTCCACGCGTGTCTTTTTCTCCCGTGGATTGCGCTGGTCGGTGTCGGCATTGCAATCGTGATTAATCGAGACAAACGTGCTCTGCACGGGGCGGCAAGATTTGCCAATCTCGGCGAAGTACGAAAATCCGGCCTGATTGATCCTCCGGGCGGTCTTGATAAAACCATTCTGGTCGGAAAGTACAAAAACAACTATCTGACCTATGCCGGATACCAGTTTGTTCTGCTGGCTGCCCCTACCCGTAGCGGCAAGGGGGTCGGTATCGTGGTACCGAATTGTCTCAACTATTCCGATTCTCTGGTCGTGCTCGATATCAAAGGTGAGAATTTTGACATCACCGCCGGCTTCAGGAGCGCGTGCGGACAGGAAGTCTATTTGTTTTCTCCTTACGCGGACGACGAAAAAACACATCGCTACAACCCGCTGGATTACATCAGCAGCAGTCCTGCTGAACGGCTCGGCGACATTGACGCTATCGGTCAGGCACTCTATTCGGGAGAAAACAACAACGATAAGTTTTGGAGTGAAAACGCCAAAGACTTCTTTCGCGGCGTAACTCTGTTCGTTCTGGAAACACCCGGACTGCCCCATACTCTGGGAGAAATTCTCAGACAGGCTTCGGGCAAAGGAAAACCGGTAAAAGAACATCTCTTAGGAAAATTAAAAGAAGCTCAGGATGCCGGGCATCCCTACTCAAACAACTGCGTTGATGCGCTCAACCGAGTATTGAGCAACTCGGACAATACGCTTGCAGGTATTATCGCGACATTCAATACCGCGCTTTTGTCCTTCCAAAATCCGAAGGTGGATTTGGCAACGAGCGCCTCGGACTTCGATTTAAGAGAAGTCCGGCGCAGACGAATGAGCATTTATTTCAAGATCGAGCCGACAAAACTCAAAGACGCCCGGGTGCTCATCAACCTCTTCTTCGATCAGCTCTTAAATCTGAATACGCGGAAACTGCCGTCTCAGGACAAAACGCTCAAGTACCAATGTCTTGTGCTTTTAGACGAGATGACGTCCATCGGCACAGTCAACATGATTAAACAGGCTGTTTCCTATATGGCCGGTTACAACATGAGACTCTTGACCATCATTCAAAACAAGTCGCAGCTTGAGGATGTTTACGGCAAAGCCGGTGCCGTAACGCTTCTGTCGAACCACGCTTTGATGATTATGTACGCCCCGAGCCCGGCCACTCAATCTGATGCCAATGAATACTCTGAAATGCTGGGATATGAGACCGTTAAATCGAAGTCCAAGTCCCACAGTAAGGGCGGCAACTCCACCAGTGAATCCGATCAGAAGCGTGCTCTGATGCTTCCGCAGGAAATCCGGGAGCTCGGCAAAGACAATGAAATAGTAACGCTTGAAAATACCAAGCCCATTTTCTGTCAGAAGATTAAGTATTACCTTGATCCTGCTTTTAGAGAAAGAGCAAATTGGGCAGTTCCCGAGATTCCGCAGCAGGATGTTGAACTTTTCGTGGCACAAATGGAGCAGCGGATAAAAACCGCCTCAGCATCAGACTTAAATGAAATGAATACAGCAAGCCGAATTGTCACCGGTAATACCGAACTGCCGGACGATATGAAATCGGTACCTGATAACCAATGGTCCGAAGATCAGGTTAATTGCTACATTGAAAATCTGATCTCCAACGAGATTGTCAAAAAGTCGATTTCCAATTTTGATGCTCTTGAAGGAATCAGCGCGGCTTCTGCCTCGGCACAAACCGACGTTCTGCGTCAATTGAATGATGCAGCATCCGGCACCGGAAACGCCCGGCAGATTTTGTCCGACTTGACTGAAGAAGCAAACGTCAGCCCAACCTCGGAAAGCAACACGGAAGACGAAACCTCCGAAAGCTCGGAAGAATCCGATTCCGCACTTTTGGCTTCTCTTGAAGAATTTTCCGATGAGTCGGATTCGGGAAACAAGGTTGAATCCATTGCCATTCATGCGGACATAGAAGAAACGCATTTAAGTGAAATAACCGAGCCGGACACGGAGCCGGAAGAAACTCAGACGACAGCGCAAAACGTTACAGACATTACTGCCAACATCACAGCCGATGTGACTGCCGACTGGGACGAAAAACGCTGTGTGGCGTTTGCGGCCTCTTTGATTTCACAAATCAAATTGCAGCTGAAGGAACAAAAAGTTTCCGAAGCGTCTGATCATGAAGCTTTTCCGGTTGAACAAAAGACCGAACTTACCGGCAGCGAAACTCCGACGTCCAAGGACGAAGGAGACAAACAGAAAGAATATTTCAGACACGTTCAAAAAATCAGAAACGCATATCGGAAAGTCGCGAGGAATCCGCTTGCTTCGCGAAGAAAAATTTCCTAACGAAAGCGGGCAACAGCTCATAAAGGAGAAAAAATGACTGAATATAAAGCCTTCAGTAATACAGTCGTTGTTTTTAAAGAACCGACAGTTTCGCAAATCGTTCCCAAATCCGGCCCCAATGCCGGTAAAGAAACATCCGTCTTGGAGTTCAAAGCCTATAAGCCTCATTTCGTGAAGCAAAAAGACGGTTCCTTCCAGCAGGACAAAGACGGAACCGAGTTCTTCACTGTCCGTTACTACGGCAAAGAAAGCTCGGCAAAAAGAATGGCTGCGGGTATCAAAGAAGGAATGATGCTTGAAGTGCGCGGGGATGTCTCAACTCGTGAATTTACCGGGAAGAACGGTAAACAGATGCAGGAAAACGTCTTAACCGCTAAAGGAATTGCGGTGTCGCTCAATCAGCCCGGTTTGAAGATTGATTACTCGCGCCCTAAAGCTAAAGAGCAGGAAGCCGAGCGTTAAAACGCTCCGAACATGACAGACCGTCCGCACTTGCGGACGGTTCCGAGGATCAATCATGAAAACAACCAACCGAGAAACCATAAAACTCACCGTAAATGTTCTCATCAGGAAATTTTGCGAAGACAAAGCCGCCAAAAATTTTTCCATGAGTAAACAGGAAGCCGAGGACTACGGCGCTTGTGAAGAAACTTCTTTGCGCGAAGAGGATAAGGACAAACTTTTTGAAGATTTCGCACTGGATTGTTTCACACGACCGAGCTTTTCCAATAACGGGGAGCGGCTATGAACGAAAAATACAATGCATACGTTCGATCCGTCGCCAATTACTTCATTGAAGAGATGAAAAAAAGAACGGCACCGTGGCAGACGGACTGGGATAACGCAGCCAATGTCGTGCCTGTCAGTGCCGTTACCGATGCTCCTTACCGGGGTACCAATGCGCTGCTGCTGATGGCTGTCAGAATGAGCCAAGGGTACGGAGACAATCGTTGGCTCACGTTTCGTCAGGTACAGGAGCTCGGCGGGAAAGTAAAAAAGGGAGAACACGGCACCAAGTGCATCTTCTGGAAGCACTTAGTGGAAAAGGACGAAAAAGATGAGGATAAAACGGTAGAACGCCTCATTCCCTGTCCGTTTGTCGTTTTTAATTCCGAGCAATGTGACAATCTGAATCTCAAGAAATTTGAGACACCGGTACACGAATGGACCCCGTTGGAGGCTGCCGAACGCATTCTTGACAAGTCAGGCGCCAAGATCGAAGAGATAGAACAAAACCAGTCCTACTATGTTCCGGCTTTGGACAAGATCGTTCTTCCGCTGAGAACTCAATTCAAAGATGCAGAAGGTTTTTATGCCACGGCACTGCATGAACTGGGACATTGGACGGGTCACAGCTCCCGCCTTAACAGGCCGATACTGAATAAGTTCGGAACCCCGGATTACGCCAGAGAAGAACTTCGGGCTGAAATTTCTTCAATGATGGTGTGCAGCGGATTAGGCATCAAACACAAGGCCCAGAACAGCGCTTCCTACGTGAACAACTGGATCGAGGTACTTAAAAAAGAACCTAAAGAATTATTCCGGGCGTGTGCTGACGCCGAAAAAATTAAGGATTATTTATTCGGCATTGATAAATCTTTAGGACTGACGGCAGAGCCTCTGGTAAAGGAAGATAAAAGTCCGGACAACAAAGAAGCTAAGGCCTCCCTTCAGACAGCAGCTCTACAAACTTACAAGGATTTACCCAATTATCAACAGAAATATATTCAGAGTTCGATGCTGAATTATCTGACGCAGCCGTTATCCAATCCGTACCAATTTCAAAAACCATCACAAAAAATCAGAACCATTGATATTGAAAGGTAGTCGCTATGCAATTATGGATTGCGGAAAAACCCTCTGTTGCCAAAGCCATTTGTGCAGAGTTGGGAATTGTAAAAAAGGGAGCCGGTTTTAACGAATGCAAAGGAGGCAATACCGTCACTTGGTGCTTCGGTCACTTGTTGGAACAGGCGGGCCCGGATGCCTACACACCTGATGACGTTCCAGTCACCAAGAAAGGCGGAAAAATTTGGCGTATGCAGGATTTGCCGATCTTCCCTTCGGTTTGGAAACTCAACGTAAAACCGGACAGAGTCGTCAAGGCTCAGCTCAAAACAATAAAATTACTTTTGGGTAAATGCGACAGCATTGTTAATTGCGGCGACCCGGACAGGGAGGGACAGCTTCTTGTTGATGAGATTTTGGAGTTTTACAAGTGTCGAAAACCTGTTAGTCGTTTCTGGGTTTCCGCACAAGATCCGGCGTCCATTAAAAAAGGCTTGAAATCTCTTAAGCCGAACAGCGAATTTCAGGGAATGAAGCTTGCAGCGCTCGGCCGATCCAGAGCCGATTGGCTGCTGGGAATGAATCTGACCCGGGCGTTAACGCTTACTCACGGAGCCAAGGAAAGGAAACTCATTGCCGTGGGACGCGTCCAAACTCCTACGCTTGCCTTAGTAGCCGAAAGAGACAAAACAATTAAAAATTTTAAGGCTGTCCCTTATTTTGTTTCAAAAGCGGAAGTTTCCGCAGGGCGCGGCAGTTTTACAGCCCTCTGGAAACCGTCAGACGTTCAGGAAGGTTTGGACTCTGAAGGCCGACTGGTGAATCCGGCAGTCGCAAAGATTCTGTCGGACAAACTTAAACCGATAAAAACGGCAGTTGTCAGAAAGACGGAAACCGTGCCAAAAAAACAGGCACAGCCCCGGGCCTTTTCGCTGGCGGACATTCAGCTTGAAGCAAGCAACAAATACGGTTTTTCTGCTCAGGAAACGCTGGATACCTGTCAAAGTCTGTATGAAATCCATAAAGCCGCAAGCTATCCCCGAAGCGATTGTCAATACTTGCCGGAATCTCAGTTTAGTGACGCGCCTAAAGTCCTTGCAGCAATTGCAAAAACTTGTCCAAAACTGAAGGAGTTAGTCTTAAAAGCCGATCCGACCATTAAGTCTCAAACTTGGAACGACAAGAAGATCACAGCGCACCACGGAATCATTCCGACGCAGCTGCCGGTTGACTGGGCAGCTTTAAGCGATAAGGAACAAAAAATTTATGAACTGATCGGACGCCGATATTTGGCTCAATTTTTCCCGGTTCATCAATTTAATTCTTGCTCTATCGACTTAGACCTAGGCGGTGAGACGTTCATCGGTAAAGGAAAAACCGTTACCAGCCTCGGATGGAAAGTCGTTTACCAAAATCAAACCGACCCGGATACCGATAAAACCGAGTCCGACCAGATTCTTCCTTCAGTAAAAAGCGGCGATATTTTAAAAGTCCTAAAGACTGAAACGAAAAACGAACTTACCAAGCCGCCCGCGTATTTCACCGAAGGCACGCTGATTGCGGCTATGGAGAAAATTCATACCGTAGTGGACAACCCGGAATATAAAAAATATTTAAAAGAAGGCGACGGGATCGGCACACCGGCGACCAGAGCAGCGATTATCAGCGAACTGAAAAGAAAAGGTTATTTGGAGACGAAAGGCAAAAAAATCTGCGCATCTTCTGACGGGATTGAATTGCTGAAGCTCGTGCCGGAACTCGTCCGCAACCCGATCCTTACTGCTGTCTTTGAAAGAAGACTTAGGGACGTTGAGTCCGGCAAAAGCACTTTGAGTTCCTTTATTGAGAGCCAGCAAAAATTCATTTTGCAGGAAATCAATAAGGCAAAGGCAATCAATAATGGCCTCCAATAAGAACCCGTTTCTTGACGATCTTTTCCCCGATCCGATGCGTGCCCGAAAAGCACGCATTTTCAAAGGGTATGAGAAAGTTTCAAACACTGCGGCCTTCAGATTTTCTGCTCTCAGCTCAAAAGTTAAAGCCGAAGGTGTTGTCGATAAGCGTGCCGAGGTTATGTTTCGGTTCGGACAGGCAAACATAAAAAGCTATCTTCACACAATCAAAGCAGCCGATTACATAGCGCGAAACGGAGATATTGAGCTCATCGATCAGAGCGAAAACAGTTTGCAGGGTAAAGCGGAATATCGAAGAGTCCTCTATGAATGGAAGCTGCTTTCAGAAATGGGCGACGGAATGTCCAAAAGAGGCCACGCCAGAAGAGTCATACTTTCTATGCCCGCAGGAACGGACGAAGATAAATTCAAAGCAGCTTGCAGCCAATGGGCCAAGGATATGCTTGACGGATACGATTATCTGCTGGCTTTCCATTTACCCGAGAATGATAAAAAAACAACTCAGCCTCACTGTCACGTTCTTCTTCGTACAAAAAACAGAGAGGGCAAAAGGATTCATCTTGCAAACGACGAGCTCTCGGCAATGCGTGAGCATTTCGCCGCTTGCCTCCTCAAGTGCGGCATCGAGGCCAATGCGACCCGAAGGTGGTCAAGAGGAAAGACTCAGCAGGGAATTTCTCAAGCAGAACACCATGTTTTAAATAATCGCCGGATGTCTGAACAAGATCGAGCCCGAGTCTATGCAATCGCCAAAAAACGAGAGCTTTTGAAACGGCAGCAAGCTCAGGTCAAAAAGATTCATTCTGCTTTCAAAGAAGGAAAAGCCATACCGGACTCTCCGTCCATTCAAAAAACCAAAAAAACACGAAAGACCGTAGCTTATTTGGCCGAGCAAGCGTCGAGAAAACTTCTTGATTCTCCTTATTCCGAGGATCAGCATCTCGGCAGAAAAATGCAGAATTACTACTCAAAGCTCGAACCTGTTGAGAGCGCCGAGCAGAAAACACTGCGTCAGCTTAACGAGGCAAAACAACAGCAAATCAAGCGGATGCAAGCCATGCGTAAAAGGCTGAAAAAAGGTTCACAAAAACCGGAACGATAGGCTTCATCCGAAAACTTCCAGATTCTTGCAAACTTTTTCCCGGCTGGTTTCCGAACGAAAGTCATAGCGGGCTGTTGTTGCCACCGACGTATGCCCCATCGCTCTTTGAAGAATAAAAAGATCGCAGCCCTGTTCCAGCATCCGAGTCGCAAAGGTTCTGCGTAAATCATGCGGTCGGACTTTACCGATCAGTGCAAGTTCTGCTCTCTTCTGAAGAATCCTGTAAATGGACGACGGCTGCATTTTTCTGAAGAGAAGTTTGCTTTTATCTGCGCCGGGGCAGATTCGGGGAAAAAATATCCCGTCTTCCAAGCCCCTCGCCATCAGCCACTCGTCAATGATTCTGTCGATTTTCTTTGGAACGAAGACTCTGCGCTCCTTGTTGCCTTTTCCGATAAAACAAAAAGATCGGTTGCAGCAGTCCCAATTTTTCATCTCCAACTGGACGCATTCTGCCCTTCTCAGGCCGCAGCCAAGCATTAAAGCAAATAAAGCCATATCCCGTTTTCCTTGGTTTGTACCGTCGTCGCAAGCCTTAAGGAGACCGGCGGCTTCTTTGGCTGTCAGGCTTCGGCCTTTAGGAAGACGTTCATATTTAACGCCTTTTAATGCTTGGATTTTTAAGTACGACGACTGAGGCAGCTGATCCAATGTCCAAGCCTCTTTTGCCACAGTTTTGAATGCCGTCAAATAGAGATTTTGTGTTGCTCCACAGCAGCCCTGAGCAGCCAATTGTTTTTGAATCTCTGTCCAATGAGTACGTTTCAATTTTGACCAATCGGCTGTCTCTATATCTTTGGCACCTAAAAAGTTAGCTATGTGCTTTAAACAGTTTGAAATCGTGATAACTGAGCGGGACGATCCGAGTCTTGCCAGATAAGCGAGGGCCGGGTTCTTTTTCACGGATGATATTGTGGTATCGGCTGCAATCATTTTCTTCAAAAAGTCCAATGTTAGATAGCAAAGACACGAAAAAACTGTTCTTTAAATGCCTTTATCAAATCATCGCGTTGCGTTTCAGTCAGATGTGCATTCGTGACAATGACTTTCCCGCCTGTGAACGAAGCGTGATTGGCAAGCGTTTTAGCGACTGTGCCCGGCAAATATTTCTGAAAGAAATCAGTCAGGCTGGTTTTCACTTCTTGGGGAGTCGTCGAACCTAACGCGACGTAATGAAGATCCTGCCGACCGGAATTACCAAGAGAATCGAATACGTCCAAAGCGTTATTCGTTTGGATTGTCCCAGAAGAGGTCAGGCGACCGTTTCCGAACCGGAAGCCGTTTTGGAAATTCACGCTGCCTGTGTTGTTCAAGCTCCCGGCAATCGTAAAGCGGTTCGTTTCCGTCCAGTTGCCCCGGTTATTCAGATTTCCGTTGTTGGTAAGGTTTCCTCGGCTCGAGACATTGCCGGTCAGTGTCAGTGTTCCGGTATTTACCAAAGTTCCAAAAAGGTTCGCGTTGCCGATGGACAAATTGCCGGAGTTTGAGCTTGAACCGTTGGACTGGTTGAAGTTTGTTATCGAGAGGGTAGCAGTATTGGAAAGTGAACCGTTCTCTTTGTTGACGGTTTCGAAAGCATAAGAACCTTTGGTTACCGAAACTTGTCCCGCTTTTTGTGTCAGGAGCCCCGTTTGATTAAGCGAACCCCCGGCTAAAACGAACGAGCTTCCTATTGAAAAATTGCCTGCTCTCTGGCCGACGGTAATTGGTTGCTGTGTTACTAGCGAGCCGCTGTTCAAAACAAGTTCATCACGGATATAAATATTATTGGTGGGATTTTGGTTAAATGAACCTCCGTTAATGTTAAGACGGCCAATTTCTCCGGAAACATTCATGTTTTTAGATGCGAGATTGAAGTTTCCCCAATTGTTAAGAGTTCCGATGCTAAAACTGCCTGTACCTGAGGTATGGACATCCGTTCCCAGTCCGCTCCCAGTTTTGTGTCCGGTATTAAAGAACGAACCGTACAAATTCATTGTTCCGCTAACAACCAAGCGAGAAGTTAACGGGACGTATTGATAGTTAACAGCTCTGGAGCCGAGGTAAAGCCAACCGGAAACATTTAGGTCTCTGGTTGTTAAAGAAGCATTGACATTACTCGCGCTTCCGTTTCCTACTTGACCGATAGAAACCCACGTTTCAGGGCCAAAACTTGTTGTGCCGTTGACTACCAAATTGACGTTAGAGAAGTGTTCGTTGTCTGAAACACAGCCGATAAGCAAATCATCGCGTGAATCTGTCGTGGTCGTTCTAAGGTTGTAATCAAAATTGCCATTGATCGTTGTATCTTCACTAATAAAGAAGATATGGTTGTACTTATTGGGCAACCGAGAGTCGGCATCATGGACATTCCCGTTAATAACAACTGCGGCTTGTGAAGATCCAGATAGCAACAGACCAATGGAACCGATGAGTACGGTGGCTTTCCCCGTATTTTGCCTTGCAGCTGTTATCGCTTCTGACACAGCAACAAAGCATCCTCGGGACTGGTTCCAAATCTTTTTAAAGATTTTGTTCATATGTTTTCTCCTAGGAAAGAAACGCAAACGTTTCCATCAGCACTGTCTTAAGACAGCACTGGCGGAAACCTTCGGGGAAAGACGAAAAAACTGTTCTTTGAATGCCTTTGTCAAATCCGCAGCTTGTGTCTGAGTCAAATTGACGCCGGTCACGATGACTTTTCCGCCGGTGAACGAGGCAT
>OLRF01000582.1_pt1 | contig 45586 bp, 31 predicted proteins | sample 1672061 | NCBI WGS metagenome assembly OLRF01 (sample SAMEA3136641, study PRJEB25190) | human gut metagenome | reverse complement strand
GAGGTGCTGTTCTGCACTTCCTGGACAATGCTTTCCAGCTTAGCAGCGTCCGAAACGAAGAAGTCAACGGAAGTAATTCCATTTCCATTGCTGGCCGTATAGGGCGCAGAAACAGCCGACATGGTATCCATATCTGTAAAGATATAGTTCTCGTAATCGTATAAGGTTGAGGGCTTTGCCATAGTTGCCTGCTCGTCGTCATCATCCGCGATGACCTCAAACAGACCAGCAATCTCACACTCAACCAACGGGTCGTCTGGATTCCCGTTTTTAATTTCGAGCGTATCGCCAAGGGACAATCCATATTTCTCAGCCAAGCCTTCGTACAAAATAATTCCACTATTACCCTCCGTTACATGGCAGCCTTCTGTTAAACGCAAGGCTCCACTAAGAAACAGTGGAGAATACTCCGAATCAAAGCAGCCTGTTCCATAAAAAAGGTCTGCTACATATTCTCGTTCATCTGTCCCTTTCATCAAAGTATCTTGATTATAGAGATTTACAATCGTCCATTGGGATGTGTTATAGGCTTCCACGCCGTCGATAGCGGCGATTTCCTCAATCATTTCGTCTGTGACAGGCTGCAGGGTATAGCCGTTGTTGGCATTGACAGTAAAACTGGCCCCTGTTACGCCACGCAGTTCTTCCGACTGCTCCTCTTGTGCGTCTGCAATCGCCAGCCCGGACATTACCAGGGTGGTAATAGCCAAGAGCAGGAAGAACACCAGCAAGGTCTTTTTCCATTTCCGTGCGCTATATAAAATCGCTCGTATTCCTAAATTCATATCGCCTGCACCTCCTTAACTCATCTGCGACAAAATACTCTTGGGCTTCATCTTCATAATGGGATAGGCCGCCAGTGCGGTAGAGGCCACACACAGCACCATGCCGAAAGCCCACACCAGTGCGTAATCCTCGGCGGAAACAGCCACCTCGATCTCGGCAAGGCCCAAATCCTCGGTGGGTTCTTCTTCCGCAGTTTCGCTTTCCCCGGTCAAGTCCACCGTTTCATAGGTTTCGCTTGTCACCTGGGAGAGCAGGCTGCTCCCGATCTGATGGGAAATGGCTGTGCTGGTGCCGAAGGAGATCACCAGGGCGATGGCCGCCACAAGGATCACTTCCAGCAGGTATTGCAGCAGCACCGAGCCTTTGGAAATGCCCATGGCCAGATAGACGCCGGTTTCATGGATTCGCCCACGGAGCCGCAGCGTCAGGAACAGGGCCAGCACCAGGAAACAGATCACCGATACCACAGCGATGGCGATAAAGACGATGTTCTGCAAGCCCTCCAGGGATTCCTTGGCGTTCTGATAGTCGTTGTCGTAGCGGGTCAGGGTGCAGCTCTCCCAATCCACGCCATCCAATTCCTGCACATCGGTCATAATGCGCTCCAGCTCGTCCGGGTCGTTCACATAGAAATCCCCGTACTGAACATTGGTGGTTCCCTCTGTGCCGTAGAGCAGGAAAGAGGCGGTGGAGAGGTCGGTAAACACGATATTGTCGTAAAGGTCATAGGACGGGGCCATGCCGATGGAATCCTGTTCCTCGGTGTTGGTGAAGATCCCGGCCACCGTCACGGGGATGGTCTTATCTTTGTCCTCCACATTCCCCAGCAGCATGGTGTCGCCCACAGACAGGCCGTTGCGCTGGGCGAATTTCTCATGGATCAGCACCTGGCTGCCGGTTTCGGTGGTGATGGGGTTGCCCTCCACCATCTCAAAGCCGCCATCGGTGAAATAGCTGTCCTCCTGAGAATTGGAGTTTGCCACCACCCGTCCGGCGTTCTCATAGCCCTCCGGCACCTGGGCAGCGCCCTCGGTGTTGATCTCCAGAAGGTTCCCGTCTGCGTCAAAATAAGTAGCGTAGGTGTAGGAGCGCAGGGTGTACCTGCCGCTCAAGCCATCCACAGCAAGGATCTGGCTTACCGTATCCTCCGGGATACCGTTTTCCAGCGTCTTGGCGTTGATGGTGAAATAGCCCAGCAGGGCTTTTTTGATATTGGCGTTGGCTGTTTCCGTGGCCGATTGAATGGAAAGGCAGGTCAGCATTAACGTAGCCATGACCAGCAGAAACGCCAGCAGCGTGAGGGTCTTGCCCTTTTTGCGGATGGAATACAGGCAGGCCCGTTTGCACAGGTTCATGTCTGAGCCACCTCATTTCCTTTTTGTAAAACCAGTGGGTTCACTTGTGTACCTCCTAACGTAGTTTTTCGCCGGGGCTGTTTCTCGCTCCGGTGGTGTCCCGTCTGCCGGGAACACCCTTATGGTACACTACGAAGGTGGAGTTGAGGTGGAGTTGAGATATTTTTTAGGTGGAGTTGGCGATAAGGGGTAAAAAAAAGCCCGGACTAAGCCGGGTTTTGAAATGGCGACCCCAACGAGACTCGAACTCGTGTTACCACCGTGAAAGGGTGATGTCCTAACCGCTAGACGATGGGGTCATCGAAACTAGGTGCATATATACAGATAAAAAAAATAAAGGTCAAGCATTATTTTTACAAAAAACGAATTTTTTTTGTTCCGGGGTTCAAAAGGCTTCCGGTATCCAAAACGGCCAAAGCGGCAGGACGCAGGGAACGGGGATTGGATCGGAATGCCGCCGCGGGAAAACGGCCGTTTTCAAAAATGGCAGGGCAGGAAGCGGATCAGATGTCAGTCGTAACCGCGGTAAGGCTTTTGCGGCAGCCGGACGTCGCGGTTTTTGACGCCGCCGTCAAGCGCGGACAAAACAGCCGTCGTTTCCGGGTAAAAGCTTTCTCCCTCATATTTTTCCAAAGCATGTGCGGCCGATTGAAGTTTGAACTTGTCATTTCCGGCCACGGCTTTGTAGACTTTGTTGATTGCGTATTTGCGGCAGATTTCTTTCCCTTTGGCATCCAAAGTGCCCGTCAGTTCCCGTATCTGCCGTTGAACGATCAGACGGTGGCGGCGGTAATGTTCTTCGGGAACGATGTTTTTGATTTCGTGTTCGCGAACCAGACGCTCATAGAGCAGATTGACGTAAGTATTGCGAAACGAAAGCTTTTTCAGCAGATCGTCGCTTTTGAAAGCGAAAGCCCAGCGGTTAAGCATGTTTATGTCGCGTTCTCTTTTTTGTCGCTGGATTTGTTCTGCTTCCGCCGCGGCTGCCGCAAATATGCTGCGGATTTGCGGATTCGGATATTCCTCGGTCAGGGTTTCCCTCAGCCGGCGGATTTCGTCGTCGGTGAACGAATGATGCCATGCCTGCCGGGTAAAAAAACGCTGCGTGCGGTCGGCAAAACCGGGGCAGAGAGGTTGTCGGGCGCCGGTTTCCCGGCCGATTGCCGCGGCCAGGGCGGCCAGTCCGCCGGCATCTCCGCGGAAAACCTGCTGCCGCACTTCGTCAAACAATTCCGGCTGTGTGTTTTCAACCGACAGTGCCCGCCGCGCCAGCGCCGCTTCCGCCGCCTGATAGGTTATATCTTGGGAACGGGGCGCCAGCCGGGCAAAAGTCCGGCAGAAAAGGCCGAAATGTTTGGCCGACATGGCGGGGGCGGAAAGAACATATTCCTGCAAAACCAAATCGGCGGCGCTCGTCAGGAGCACCGCCTCGTCTTCTAAGGACAGCATATCGCGGACGGCTTTGTCGAAGCGCCCGTCCATAATTTAATAGCCGCTGTAGGGAATGATGCGCGCCCGGTCTGAGCCGCTGCCGTAGAGCACCATGCAGCGCTGGCCGACGGCCATCAGCACGTCGCTGCCCTGAGTAACGGTGACCAGTCCGCCGTTGTCGAGCTGGACGACGTATTCATACCCGCTTTGTTTGGAAAGGCCGCGTTGAGCCAGATTGCCGGCCGCGCCGCCGACCAGGGCGCCGCCGACGGCGCCGAGAACGCCCGCGGTGCTGCCTTTGCCGATCTGCGAACCGGCCACGCCGCCGGCGATGCCGCCGATCGTCGTACCGAGCGAATTGTCGCTGTCGGCGACGGTGATCGCACGAACGGAAACGATGGTTCCTGCCCGGGCGCGGTTGACCGACCCGACCGCCGCCGAATCATACTGGTTGGCGCCGATCTGGGAAGCGCACCCCGCCAAAACCGCCATTACCGGCAGTATCAGGGCAATAACAAATTTTTTCATCCTTCTTCCTCCGCATGATAAAGTTGTTCTGTTGTTATCTGCTTTTTATATTATCTACAGATTGCTTTTTGTCAATGCCGGACTCTTGCCAAATGAAGTTAACTGTTATATATTGACGGGCAAAATTAACTTAAACGGAAAAACTAATTTAACGGGAAAACTAAAATGTCAGAAAGAACCAAGGTTGTAAAATTGCTGTCTTCGGACAAACCTTTGGCCGACGTGCTGGTCAAGGGCTGGGTGAGAACGCGCCGCGACGCGAAAGATTTTTCTTTTATCGAAGTAAACGACGGTTCCTGCCTGAAAAATATTCAGGTGATCGCCGGCAGCGCTCTTCCCAACTACGAGGACGTCAAAAAACTGACCACCGGTTCTTCGGTTGCCGTCAGCGGCGCGCTGGTTCCCTCTCAGGGCGGCAACCAGAAATATGAGATCAAGGCCGAAAAAATCGAGGTTTACGGCTGGGCGGACGATACTTATCCGCTGCAGAAGAAGAAACATACCGACGAATATCTGCGTACCATTGCCCATCTGCGTCCGCGCACCAACAAGTACGGTGCCGCATTCCGGATTCGGTCCGAACTCTCATACGCGATTCACACTTTTTTCCATGAACGCGGATTCCGCTACGTCCATACGCCGATCATCACCGCTTCCGACTGCGAAGGCGCCGGCGAAATGTTTCAGGTGACCACGCTTGACCTGAACAACCTGCCGAAAACGCCCGACGGCAAAGTTGACTATTCTCAGGACTTTTTCGGCAAAGAGGCGCGGCTGACGGTTTCCGGCCAGTTAAACGGCGAAATGTACGCGACGGCGCTCGGCGACATTTATACTTTCGGCCCCACGTTCCGGGCGGAAAACTCCAACACCACCCGGCATGCGGCGGAGTTTTGGATGATTGAGCCGGAAATGGCTTTTGCCGACCTCACCGACGACATGAATCTGGCGGAAGACATGGTCAGATACTGCGTTAAACATGTTATGGAACATTGCGCCGAAGACATGGAGTTGTTTGAGAAATTTGTCGCTCCCGGTCTGAAAGACACGCTCGATACGATCGTCAACAATGATTTTGCCCGCATTACCTACGGCGAAGCGATCGAGATCATGAAAAATTCCGGCGAACGTTTTGAGTACAAACCGGAATACGGCGTCGACCTGCAAACCGAACACGAGCGTTTTCTGGCCGAAAAACATTTCAAGCGTCCGGTAATCGTCCGCGATTACCCGAAGGAGATCAAAGCCTTTTACATGCGTCTGAATGACGACGGCAGAACGGTTGCGGCAATGGACGTTCTGGTGCCGGGCATCGGCGAGCTGATCGGCGGTTCCCAGCGTGAGGAACGCTATGACGTCTTGTTGAAGCGCATTGAAGAAATCGGCATGACGGAAGCCGACTATGAGTGGTATCTCGATTCCCGCCGCTTCGGCACCGTTCCTCATGCCGGATTCGGGCTCGGTTTCGAACGTATGATGCTGCTGCTTACCGGCATCGGCAATATCCGTGACGTCATTCCTTTCCCGAGAACGCCGAAATCGGTTAACTTTTAGGAGAAGCAGGTGAACAGATATTTCCTTATTTCGGCTTTGGCCTTTTTGGCATTCTCCGCCCGGGCGGAGAATGCGGACAGCGAAATCAACGTCGTCATTTTTGCCCCCAAGCCGCAGGCGGAAAGCGCCGCGGCTCGGCTGCCTTCCTGCAATGATCCCGCAATGTTGAAGGCCGTTGCCGAAAAAGTGAAGGAATATCAGGACGAAAATCCCGCTTCCAGCATCATCAGCCGCCGCAAGCAGGCGCTGATTGTCAAAAACCTGAAAGAATTTGAGGAGATTCCGACAGCGGAATTTGACAACGCGTCCAATTACGAAGTGGCCCGCGAACTGGTGATGACCAAAATAAATTACCGGATTGCCGAAGACAACCTGCGTTTGTGCCGGGGCGGCGCCGTCAGCGGTATTTATCTTTTGATGTATCCGGAAGGAAGCGGCACCCGCGTGCAGATACTGAATTTTGTGCCGGCGCCGGACAGCGGCAACGAGTTTTCGATTTATTTTGAACCGCCGGCGGACAGGGAAACTCCGACGGAAGAAAAAGCGTCTGAACCGGCGCGGACGCCGGATGCGGATGCCGTTTCCGGGCAAAAACCGGAGAACGGCGTTTCCTCGTCGGCGGAAAATGCGGCGGAGCCAAAAGAAATGCCGGCCGGCGACGCGTCCGCAGCGGCGGAAAAATGAGTTTCCGATTGCTTTTTTTTTCAAATGGGCAGTTGAAAAAATAGAAAAAAAGGATATAATCACACTTTGTATGAAAAGAAAAGGATGGTGATGTCGGAATGAGTAAAGGTTCTTCGGTAATGGTGATCAACAAGGCGGCGCAGCTGCCGGCTCTGCCGGACGCGGGCGGCCTGTTGTCCTATTTTGAAAGAATTAAGAGCTTTCCGGTATTGAGCGAAGAGGAAGAGCAGGCGCTGATCCTCGATTTTAAACAAAATCATAACCTTGAGGCCGCGCACCGGCTGGTGGTTTCGCATTTGCGCCTGGCCGCAAAAATCGCCCTGACATACCGTCATTACGGTCTGCCGTTGGCCGATCTGATTTCGGAAGCCAACATCGGGTTGATGCAGGCGGTCAAAAAATTTGATCTGGAAAAGAAAGTGCGCCTTTCGACTTATGCAATCTGGTGGATCAAGGCGGCGATCAACGACTTTATCCTGCGTTCGTGGTCGCTGGTCAAGATCGGCACCGTAGCGGCGCAGAAAAAGCTGTTTTACAATCTCGGCCGCATCAAGGCCAAACTCGGCATTTACGAAAACAAGGAGCTGGAACCCTCCGTTGTTAAGCAGATTGCCGGCGAGCTGGTGGTTGACGAAAAAGACGTGGTGGAAATGAACCGTCGTCTGGGCGGCGATTCTTCGCTGAACGTTACCGTCGGCGACGAAGAAGACGAACGCGAAAAAATCGACATGCTGGTCGACAAGCGGCAAAATCTGGAAGCTGCCCTGGCCTGCAAACAGGAAGCGGCGCAAAAACACCGGATGCTGCAAAAATGTCTGAGCCGGCTGCCCGAAAGGGAAGCTTACATCATCCGTCACCGGATGCTGACGGAAACGCCGCAGACGTTGGAGGAAATCGGCGCCAGGTTTGAAGTCAGCCGCGAGCGGGTTCGCCAGATCGAAAAAAAGGCGTTTGAACATTTGTCCGCCCTGGTTAAGGAAGCTGCCGCGGAAACGGCTGAAACTGTTTAAGCTGCTGAGAAACGGAAGCGGTGAGGCGATAGGAAATGGCGAAGAAAAAAGAGAAATCAGGCGAGTTTGAATTTACCGGCGAGATGTCTGCCGCCGCCGTTACCGGTCTGGAATTCCGGGACAGCTTTTCTCCTTCCGAATCTTTGGACGGAATGCTGGAACGGATGGAGGAGCGGATCAAAAAAGTGCGGAAAATCAAAAAGAACAACATCTTTGTCAATCCTTTCAAAAGTTCGGAAAACTGATTTTTCATGGCGGATGAGTTTTTTAATCGGACGGTGGCCGCTCTGGCGGCGGCGGGGATCGATTCTCCGCGTCTGGAAGCGCGGATACTGCTGGCGCACGTTACGGGCATGGAAAGCAATGTTTACGATCCCGGGCGGAAACTTTCTCCCCGGCAGATGAGCGAGGTCGGCCGGCTGCTTGAACGCCGCCTGGCGCACGAGCCTTTGGACAAGGTGATCGGCCGCCGCGATTTTTACAAATATCGTTTTGTCGTTAACCGCGAAGTGCTCAGTCCGCGTCCGGACAGTGAAACGCTGGTGGAAGCCGCGGCAGAGCTGATTGCCGAACATCGTTTAAGCTCTCTGCTTGAACTCGGGGTCGGTTCGGGCTGTCTGCTGCTGTCGCTGCTGGCCGACTGTCCGGGAACGCGGGGCGTCGGTGCGGACATTTCGCCGGCGGCATTGGCGGTGGCGGCGAAAAATGCCCGCCGGCTGAAGGTGGAAGACCGTTTGCGGCTGGTTGAGTTTGACTATTTCAAAGATGTTTTCAGCGAACGTTTTGATCTCATTGTCAGCAATCCTCCTTATATTCCGAGCGCCGACGTCGCTTTTTTGGCGCCGGAGGTGAAGGATTATGACCCGTTATCCGCTCTGGACGGCGGTGCCGACGGTCTGGATCATTACCGGCAGATTGCGTCGGTTGCCGGCGGCTGGCTGAACGACGGCGGATATCTGGTGTTGGAGGCGGGCGCAGGGCAGGCCGGCGACATCGCTTCCGTTTTTGCCGGTTCCGGCTGGCAGACGGTTGGCATGCGGGAAGACTTAAACGGGATTAAACGCTGTGTAATATTGAAAAAATAATTTGCATTTTGCAAAAATTTTTGTATTATTCACCCGTAAACGCTTATTGAATTTTTAGGAAAATCGGCGTTTTTGTTTCCAAACCAACTTGAAAAGAAAATAAATTTGTTCCGGGGTGTTCCTGTCCGTGCAGGCGCTCTTTAACCTGATGTTTTATGGTATAAATATGAAAAAAACAAACAACAAATACCGCAGCGGCGGCAATAACAGCAGCAACAGTACGATCTACTCCCTCAATTATAAGTTTGACAGCAATTCCATTGCCGGCAAAATCAGCGGCACCGCGCTTGACCTGATCAAACGCTACAACGACTTTGCCAAAGACGCCCAAAGCAACAACGATTATGTCAATGCGGAAATTTTTCGCCAGTATACCGAACACTACCGCAAAATCGTGACCGAAATAAATGAACGCAAGAACCAGCAGCGTCAGGCCTTTGCCGCGGAAAACGGCGAACTTCGCAATGAGGCGGAAAACCGGCCGGCGGCGGAAGAACGGCAGCCGGATGCGGAAAGTGCGGGAATTGAAAACAGCGACCGCAAAGAAGAGAATACGGCGGCAGAAAAGGCTGCGCCGGCGACAGAGAAAAAACGCGCTTCCTGCACACGACCGGGTAAAGAAACGGCAGAGGCCGCCGCTCCGGCTGCGGAGAAAAAAGCGGCCGAAGAAGAACGGGTTCCGGCGAAGGAAAACAGAAAATCATTTAAAATCATCGAAATCAGTCATACCAAAGCGGACGAGGCGGCTGCCGTTGTTCCCTCTGCCGCTGAAGCGCCGGCGGCGGAAGCTGCGCCCAAGCGGGTTTACCGCCGTCGTAAAACCGCCACTGCGTCCTAAAACCGACAGAGAGGGCGTCCGTGTATTTCGTCATCGCTTTTTTTACCGTCACCTTTGTCGGCGCGCTGATCAGCGCACGGACGCTGTGCGGCTACAACGACATTTCGCCGTGGTGGAAAGTCGCGGTATTCCTGCTGTTGTGGGCCGTTTGGGCAATGCCGGCGGTTTTGGGCGGCCTCCGTGCCAAAGGATGGCTGGAAGGGCCGGTTTACAATACATTGGCTCTCGGCGGCTATTTTCTTTTCGGCTTTGCCTTTTTGCTGCTGATGCTGCTTTTGTTCCGTGATTTTGTCTGGGCCGTTTCTTACGGACTGGCCAAGTTGTCGGGGCAGGCCTCGGCCGGCTGGAGTCCGGTGAATACGGCGGCTCTGACCAAGGCCAACCTGATTACTTTGGCGCTGGCTTTGCTGCTGTCGCTTTATGCCCTGTACGAAGGCGTGAAAACCCCGCGCGTGCGCGAAATCGTTATCGAAACGTCCAAAACAGACCGGGAAATTAAAATCCTGCAGATCAACGACATGCACATAGACCGCAGCAAACCGGTCAAATGGTTCGCCGATATGGTGGATCTGGCCAACGCTCAGGAAGCTGATCTGATCGTGCTGCCGGGCGATATCATTGATGACCGGATGGAGGCGGTGCTGCCGCAGGCCGGTGAACTGAAACGGCTGAAAAGCCGTTACGGCGTTTATTTTTCGCCCGGGAACCATGAATTTTACAACGGCCTGGTCGAAATACAGTGGTATCTGCAAAAAGCCGGTTTTGTCTGGCTGTCGGAAAACGGCCGCAACGTGGAGGGGCTGCCGCTTTATATAGCCGGCATGCCGGACGGGCCGCGGCAGCGGACGCAGACGCAGTATCCGCATCTTTTGCGGAATGCCGATCCCGAAGCCTATAAAATTTTGCTGGCGCACAATCCGACCAGGGCGAGGGAATATCTGGGGCAGGGGTTTGACTTGCAGCTTTCTGCCCATACCCATGGCGGACAAATCTTTCCTTTTCATCTGCCGGTGCGGCTTGCCAACAATTTTCTTTCCGGTTTGTACGAGTTGCCGGAAGGCAAGCTCTATATTTCCCGCGGCGCCGGTTACTGGGGACCGCCGATGCGGCTGCTGGCGCCGTCCGACATGATCTTGATCCGGCTTCTTCCGGTGGCGGATTCCCTGAACAGAGGTTGAAACAAAAATAAGCAATGAAAAAACTTGTTTTCAGGGGCAAAAAATGTTATAAGTAACTCCTAAACCAAATTATTGAATACTATGAATAATTATTTGCTGGCTTTGATCGTTATTTTGACGATGATTTTAATCATGGAAGCGGTTCGCTTTCTGCGTTTGAGAAAATGTTGCGGCAAAGATCGCTGCAAATGCGGGGAACGTGAAGATGCATTTTACCGGGAAAAACGCCTTTTTCTCAAACAACTCGGAGAAAGCGGCCTTTTGGCTCAGGAAATTGTGGAAAAGGAGAAACTTGTTGGTCTGCAAAAAGTGCAAATCAATACTTTGTTGCAAGAGTTCCATTCGTTGGTTTTTTTCGGTTATTTGAAGCCCGATTATGAGGCTGGTTTTAAAAAAGAGCTGGAAAAACACTATGAAACTTTTGTGCAAAAGGCTGACAAAGGCGGCTACGCAGAGGACGAAAGAAGAGCCAAAGCCGATATTTACAAAGAGCTTTTGCAGAAGCTTTCGCTGACATGGCATGATCAGGATGAATCGAAAAAATGACAAAAGAGGCGTAAACATTAAAAAAACATCTCCCGGCGGGAGATGTTTTTTTGTATTGATGTCTTACAGATTCCCACCATTGTTATGGCGGTTGAATGGTTACGACGACGATGCCGCAGCGTCGGATTTTTCCTTTATTTGCGGTAAACCGGTCATCATTGTGTGAAAATTTTTCGGATTATCATTTTAACGGTATCGGTTACGCTCATGTCTTGCAAAATGTTTTTTCGGGAATGATTTTAATGTAATCTTTTTTATGCCGCCGTTTTTTCATTTCTTCTTCGCCAAAATCATCTTTGTTGCTTTTTGTGCCGTGTTTGATTAACGTTTCCGTAAAAGTAAGACCGCAATAATAATCCCGAATTTCATCTTTAAATGTGTTTTTTGCCAATTCAAATAACGGCATATACCATTTTGAGTTACAATATGCCCTCAAGAATAACCGTTTCGCAATTATTTTTTCCATACATAAGCAATTCTGACAGCAAGGGCAGCGCTTTTGTGCCTGCCCCGTCTTTGACGCGTAACATTTCTCGACGGACGACGTCTTGAGAAACCACCATGACGTTGTGTCCCAATTCATGTTGCAGCACTTTGGCAACAGTTGTTTTGCCGCTCCCGGAATTTCCCCTTATAATCACCAATTTTGACAAGTCTGTTTCTCCGTCGGTTCCAAAGCGGATGGCAGGTCATTGGCGGATGAAACGGAGAAAATAAAGCGCATTGACGTTGCGTAATAATCACTGTTTTTACTCATCACATGCTTTTTGCCGTTTTTCCTGAATGCTTTGGCGATAGGAATATCTTAATCCTTTTCCGGATTTTTTTGCGGCTTTCGGCAGATTCTTTTTCATGATTGCTGCGCCAAAAGTGTTCTCTTGGCAAATAACCGGTTTCCGCCGTTTTTACATTTTTATGCGCCTATTCCCATTCGATCATCGGATAGTCTTCTTTGCCGCCCGGCAGCTGAAAATGCCACCATTCGCTGTTGATAGTTTCAAAACCGACGGAAGTCATCAGTTTTTTCAGCAGTTCCCGGTTGTTGATTTCTTCCGCATAACGCGTGTCGAGAAAATCCTGCCGCGCTTTTTCCAGATGCTTGTAAAAAGGCTCGGTTTCCCCCTTGGTCAGTTGCTTGGCGAATTTTTTCTCATAGCCGTCGATTTCGGTCGGGAATTTCAGGTTGCGTCCCTTTTCGTCGGTGAGGCAGCAGTCGATCGCCGTACCGTAGCAGTGCAGGCTGTTTTCCGGTTTGCTGGCAAACAATCCTTCTACCGTAATCAGTTCCAGAATCCGCCGATGGGCAACCGGCGGGCGGTAGGCGTCGCGAATACGCAATTTGAGGTTTTGCGCGGCCAGTTCGCCTGCCAGTTCCTGCAACCGGACCGCGGCGTCAACATGGATATAGGCCCGGTCGCCGAAACCCACTTCCCAATATACGGGATGTAAAATGATGTTTTCCGGCGTTGCGTACATCATGTCGATGATGAATCGGTCGCCGGTAATTTCCGTCAGATTGTTTTTAATAAGAAAATTTCTGTCCATGTTTTTATCCTTTCTGTTGCCAGGATCCGTTTTCGTTTTGCTGCCAGTAAAAAACGTCGGCGTCCTGTTGTTTCAGCTCTTTCCACATCTGGCGCGCCTGCGTCAGGCTTTCTTCCGAATTGCCGTCAAAGATGTTGAATACCCTTTCAAAGCGGCTGATTGTTTCCCAATCGGTTCGCGCGCCGTCGGTCAGAAACAGAAATTCCGCGCCGTTGGGCACGTCGTCGCCGGCAGTCAGCCAGATCGGCTGCATGTCCGCAAAGCCGTCTTTGCGGCTGCCGTGCGGCAGAAAAGAAGTGTCGTTATATGTCCACAGCAGCGAGTTCAAAAACTCAACGCGTTCTTCGTTGCCGATTTTTACCACGATTTTTTTGCCGGTGCCGTAAGCCTTTTCCAAAAGCTTCGGCAGCACGTCTTCCAGACGCTGGTTTTGCAAATGGTAAAAATCTACTCTGCTCATGGTCTTAACTTCAGCTGGAGAACGTTGATTTCGTCTTGTTCCGCATTCTGGATCATCAGGTGCAGCGGGCGTTTTTCTGTTTGGGCGTCCTGAATATGTCCCAATGCGGCGGAGAGGGTGACGCAGTCTTTCAGATCCATTTTCAGGATGATGTCGCCGCGTTTAATGCCCTGCCGGTCGGCGTCGCTGCCGAATTCGACCCCTTCGACCAAAAGTCCCATGGTGGTCGGCGACAAATTCATGTTTTTAACGATTTCCGGCGTAATTTCTTTCAGGATCATACCGCTTTCTTTTAAGATTTTGCCGCCGTCGGAATCCGGTTTGACCTGCTCGCGGGGGGCGGCTTTGGGTGATTTCGGCATATTTTCGACCTTAACCGTGATCGGCTCAATCTCCTGATTGCGCCAGATTACAAGCTGCGCTTCGCTGCCGGCCGGCATTTCGGCAATCAGCCGCGAAAAGTCTTTGCAGCTGTTGATTTCGGTCTGACCGAGGCTGATGATCACGTCGCCGGCCTGCAGCCCGGCTTTGGCTGCCGGTCCGTTTTCGCTGATGCCGGAAACGATGATTCCCTGAGAGTCTTTCAGGTTCAGGCTGCGGGCCAGATTTTTGGAGTTCGGCTGTACCCGGATGCCGATCCAGCCGCGTTTGACCTCGCCGCTTTGCTCCAGCTGTTTGACGATCCATTCGACAATGTTGATCGGGATGGCAAAGCCGATTCCCATGTTGTTTCCGGAAGTGGAGAAGAGGGCGGAATTGATGCCGATCACTTCTCCTTTGGTATTGAACATCGGGCCGCCCGAACTGCCCTGGTTGATGGCAGCGTCGGTCTGGATAAAATTGTCGTACGGACCCGCGGCAATGTCCCGCGATTTGGCGGAGACGATGCCGGCGGTAACGCTGCCGCCCAGTCCGAACGGGTTGCCGATGGCCAGTACCCAGTCGCCCACCCGGATGGCGTCGGAATCGCCGAAAGTTACTTTGTCGAGTTCAAACGGCGGTTCGATTTTGATCAGGGCGATGTCGGTTTTTTCGTCGCCGCCGATGATGTCGGCTTCGACTTCGGTGTTGTCAAACAGTACCACGTTGACGACTTCGGCGTTCTCAATCACATGATAGTTGGTGATGATGTATCCGTCTTCGCTGATGATAAAGCCCGATCCCAACGCTACCCGGCCTTCCAGCGGATCATAATATTCCCCGCCGCCGTTGCTGCCTTCGGCCGGAATGTTGATCTGGTCGGGCTGCTGGATGGTGGAGATGTTGACCACCGTCGGGATCAGCTTTTCCGCCAGATCGGCAAAAGACGGAAAACCGTATTGCGCCCGGACGGGAAAAGCGGCGGCCGCGCCGCACAGAACCATAAGCCAAAGTCGTAATCTGTTCATCTTCCTATCTCATCGATTTGCGGAAAAACTGGAAAAACTCGCTGTCAGGCGACAAAACCATCGAAGCGTTGCCGTCGGTGAGCGCGTTTTTATAAGCCTCGAGCGAGCGGTAGAAGGCAAAAAACTCCATATCCTGCCCGGCGGCTTTGTTCCAGATCATGATTGCCTGTTCGTCGCCCTGACCGCGGATGATCTGTGCCTGCTTTTCGGCGTCGGCGAGGATGATGGTTTTTTCCTTGTCGGCGCTGGCCTTGATCTTCTGCGCTTCCTGCGACCCTTGTGCGCGGAACTCCTTGGCTTCGCGCTCGCGTTCAGTCTTCATCCGGGCATTGATCGCCTGCAAAACCTCAAGCGGCAGGTCGGCCCGGCGGATGCGCACGTCGGCAACGCTGACGCCGATCTGTTCCGCGTCGACCTTAACCGCGGCGCTGATGTCGTTCATGATCTGGGTGCGCTTCTGCGACAACAGTTCCTGTAAGGTGCTGCGGCCGAGGATCTTGCGGATGGAGGAATTGACGATTTCCGCCAGTTTGCTCTGCGCCTGATATTCGGTGCGCACGGTTTTGTAAAACTTCAGCGGGTCGATAATCCGGTAGCGGGTAAAACTGTCGACGTCCAGACGTTTTTTGTCGTTTAAAACCACTTCCTGCGCCGGCGGATCAAGGTTGAGCAGCCGCGCGTCATAGAAAACGACGTTCTGAATCATCGGAATTTTGAGTTTCAGTCCCGGTTCCTTTACAACTCTGACCGGACGGCCGAATTGCAGAACCAGCGCCTGTTCGCCCTGGTTGACGGTATAAATGCTGCCGGCGGCCAGAATGACAACGGCCGCGGCCAGCGCAATCAAAACATATTGAATCTTACTCATCGTCGTCGTTTCCTTATTTCAAACTGTTCAGCGGCAGCAGCGGCACCACGCCGTTGCCTTTGGCGGAAGGGTCGAGAATGACCTTGTCGGAATTTTTCAGGACGTTTTCCATGGTTTCCAGATACAGGCGCTTGGCGGTTACCTCACGGCCTTTTTTATAGGCCTGATAAACCGAGTTGAAACGCTCGGCCTCGCCCTTTGCCTTGTTGACAACGGCTTCCTTGTAGGCTTCCGCGCCTTGCAGAATCTGCGAAGCCTGGCCGCGGGCGTTGGGAACAACCTCGTTGCGATAAGCTTCCGCTTCGTTCTTAAATCTTTCCATGTCGGCTTTGGCGCGCTGAACTTCGTTAAAGGCGTCGACCACCTGTTTCGGCGGATCGGCCTTTTGCAGTTTGACGCGGACGATTTCCACACCGGATCCGAAGTCGTCGAGCACTTTCTGCAGTTCAAGCTTGGTGTCTTCCTCAACCTTGCCGCGGTCGCCCGAAATGATCGGCATCATTTTCGACTGGCCGACGATTTCACGCAAAACCGACTGTGCGGCAACGCTTACCGTCTGGTCGGGGCTGCGCATGCTGAACAGGTAGTCTTTGGCGTTTTTGATCCGCCAGACCACGGTCAGGTTGATGTCGACGATATTTTCGTCGCCGGTCAGCATATGGCTCTCGGTAAATGCGCGGGAAACGTTGGAAACCCGGCTGCTTTCGGCCACCCCGAGGTTAATGCTCCGTTCCTGGGTCATGCTTACTTTTTCCACCGTCTCGATCGGGTAGGGCAGATGGTAGTGCAGTCCCGGTTCGGTGGTGTCGACATATTTGCCGAATCTCAGCACCACCCCCTGTTCGTTGGTTTGCACCTGATAGAAGCCGGATGCCAGCCACAGGGCCGCCGCCGCGCCGATAATCAGCTTGGCGCCGCCGTCAAAACTGAAACCGCCGCTTTTTTTGATCCGGCGGAATTTAACGACTTTTTCCGTATTCGCTTCGCCCTGCCACGGGGAGTCATCGCTGTCGTCCCACGGGCTTTTGTTGTCAGCCATGTTTTTACACCTCATTGTTTATTATATTGCATTAAATCCATATATAATATAAATGTATCCTAAAAACAATTAATGATACGACAATATCAACAGGAGAGAATTATGGAAGCAGAACTGCGCCGTATCGCCGGGCAATACTTTGCTCCGGAAACGATTGAGAGCGTCAGGGTTTTTAACCGCCGCGCGATCGTTACTCTGGTTAATGCCGCCGAAGACCCGGCCGGAGCGGAAGCAATGGAAAAGGCTTTGCTGGCATATCCGGAAATAGACAAAGTTTCGGTCGTTTATACCGCGGCCCGCCGCGACGAAGGGGATACCCGCTGGCGGATTCCCGGAGTAAAGAAAATCATTGCCGTCGCTTCGGGCAAAGGCGGCGTCGGCAAATCCACAACCGCCGTCAATCTGGCGCTGGCGCTGGCGGATCTTGGCAAAAAAACGGCCTTGTTCGATGCCGACATTTACGGTCCTTCGGTGCCGACCATGCTGGGGTTTGAAGACGTGTCGCCGATTTCTTACGACGGCAAAACTTTCGAGCCTTTTGAAAACCTCGGCCTGAAGTCGATGTCGATCGGCAGTCTGGTGGACAAGGACACCCCGCTGATCTGGCGCGGACCGAAAGCCTGCGGCGCCTTGCAGCAGCTTTTGACGGAAGTCAACTGGGGCGACATCGACGTCATGGTGATCGACATGCCGCCCGGCACCGGCGACATTCAGATTACGCTGGCCCAGCAGGTAAGGCTTGACGGCGCGGTTATCGTTTCCACCCCGCAGGACATTGCCCTGATCGATGCGGTCAAAGGCGTCAATATGTTCAAACGGGTAGAAGTGCCGATTTTGGGCATTGTCGAAAATATGAGTTATTACCTGTGTCCCGAGTGCGGTCATAAGGAATTCGTCTTCGGCGAACACGGCGCGCGGGAAACGGCGGAACGTCTGGGTGAAAAGTTTCTGGGGGAGATTCCGCTCAACATTAAGATCCGCAGTTATGCCGACGGCGGCACCCCGATCGTTTATGCCGAACCGGACAGTCCGTTCAGCGAAGCTTACCGCGAAATTGCCGCAAAAATAGCCGCGGCCTTATAGACGAAAAGCCGGATATCCGAAAATATCCGGCTTTCGCAAGTCTGCAGCAAACATCATTTGCCGTTACTTTTCGATTTCGTCTTTTTCTTCGTCGTCTTCTTCCTCATCATCTTCTCCTGACAATACTTCGTCCTCACACCAGAAAAAGTTGTTATGGTCGTGTTGTGCCGCTTGTTCAAATTCGAAAAAGCGGGCAATGGGAACTCGCAGGAAATTGCTCAATGTCCACAACATGTAACAGGGAATGTGTCCCTTGCCTTGTTCGTATTGCCTGAGTGTTTGGAGCGGAACGCCGATCTGGTCGGCCACGTCTTTTTGTGTAAGACAGTATACGGAACGGCAGAAGCGCAGACATTTGCCGATGTCAATTTCGATCGGTTGCGGGATGTCTTTGCCGCGTTCCAATGATTGAAAAATAGGAAATCCCATGAAGCAATCCTTTCTGTTGTTGATTAAACGGTAAGGCCACTGTCAGACTTCAAAAGGGATATGAGCTTTTCGGCCGTTTTTTTTAAGACGGCGGGAAAAGCGCTTTTGAAATGAAGGTGGTCGGGAAGTTGACAAATCATATATGCTAAAATGATCCCCCGGGTCTTTGAACTTTTCAGTTGTTGGACATGCACCCGGGGCTCCCCGACCGTAGTCAGGGATATATTCATCGTTATCGCTATCAACAACGATAACAATTTGACGGCGAATACCCCTGTCGCCGTAGCATATATGGGCTTGTCAAGGCCCCGCGCCCCTTTTTCGGGCGCTTAAGTGCCAAAACCGTACATTTTCCGCAGCAGAACGGAAAAACGTTTGCCTGCTTTCCGAACAAACGGCGCCGGCACGTTTTCACGACCGTTCCGCGGGCGGATGTAATGGCTCTGCCACCTGGAAACATCATAAATAAACAAAAAAACGATTACAAGACGAAATATGCGGAATAAACAAAGGCAAGCGAAATTCGCAGCCGGAGAACCGGCTATCGTATTGACACTAATAGATTGTGGAAATAAGAAATAAAAATTAAAGGTTGTGGATAACATACCGCTTTTGTATTTTCGTTCTGATACCAAAGCCGGTTTGTGCCAAACCCGTTTTTCGCTTTCTCAACAGCTTGTCCGGCCATGTTTCGGAACGGATGGCCGGAACCTGCACTTTTTCAGCGTCTGCGTTCGGGCAGTCCTTCTTCTTTTTCAAGTTGTTTGATTCTCATCAGCAGATCGTCGATCTTAAGCCTGAGCGTTGAAGACGGATTATGCCGCAGGGCGTTTTCCGCCTGCCGCCGGGCCGTTTGTGCGTCGCCGCCGAGAAAAGAGAATTCCGCCGCCGCGTAGTTGGAGGTTGCCATGTCGTTTTGCATGCCGCTGGCTCTTGCCAGAAGCAGCCAGGCATAGCTGTCGGGGTTATAAACCAGAACCTGGTTCAGCATGCGGACGATTTCTTTTAAGTCTGCCTGGCCGGGATTGTTTTCGAGCATGGCCTGCGACAAGTTAAGCTTGAACAGGGACGAGGCCGGCTGCAGTTTCAGCGCCTGCCGGTAAGCGGCGGCGGCCGGAACAATTTTTCCCGTTTCCATCATCATCTGTCCTTTTAATTCGTAAAAATAAGGGTTTTGCGGCTCGTCTGCGATCAGTGAGTTAACCTCGGCCAGCGCCTCTTTCATTTTCAGCTGTTTGAACAGGGCGATGGCGCGGGCGTAACGGGCGGGGACGGAGTTGTCGTTGGGCGGATATTTGAGAAACGTCTGCCGCGGTTCTTCGGTATAGGCAAACAGTTTGGCTTTGATTCTTTGAAATTCCTTTTCCTGAGGCCCTTGCGCCGGCGCCCGCGATTCCCGTGCCGCTTTTTCGACGAAGGATATGCGTTCGTCGGTCAGCGGGTGAGTGCGGTAATAGTCGCGTTCGGCAATGCCCTGCATTTTGTTGCGGTGTTGTATTTTTTTCAGGAATGCGAGCATGCCGGCAGGCGACTGGTTTATTTTTTTCAGCAGGTTGACGGCGGCCTCGTCGGCGCTCCTTTCTTCGCTGATCTGGTATGAGAGCATCGAATTGAGAGCCGAACTCTGCGAACCGAGAATGGCGGCGATGCTCAGGTCTGCACGTCCGGCGGCGATGCCGGCCAGGCCGCCGACCAGCATTGAAGCCAGGCTGATGCTCTGCACCTCGCGCGACTTGATTTTGTGACGAAGAATGTGTCCGCCCTGAATATGCCCGGTTTCGTGCGCCAGCACGCCGGTCAGCTCGTTCTGGCTGTCGGCGGCGGTAATGGTGCCGATATTGACGAACATGCGGTTGCCGTCGGTGACGAATGCGTTCAGTTCACGGTCGTTGACAATATAAATCTGCCCCGGGCGGAAAGCTACGCCGGCGGCGTTGAATACCGGCCGCAGCGTCTGATGCAGAAATATCTCGGTTTCTTCGTCCGAAATCAGGGAAATGGCCCGTGCCGTTCCGCAATTTAAAAAAACTGACAGCAGCACAAGACTGCCTGCCAGTTTTTTTGCCGTTGTCAGAAAAGAGTTTATCCGTTGATAAGCTTTTTCCACCATGCAACCTTCCTTTTTTCCGGTTTCTCTTCGTTTTCCGTATTGGTATTTGCGGGAGCCGGCGTTTCATGGCTGTTATACAGAATTACCGCTTCTTCTTTTGCCGGTTTTTCTTCCGTTTCGCCGGACGGTTCGCCGCTGCGGCGTCTGCTGCCCCGGCGGCGGTCAAAACGGCCGCGCCGGTCGCGCCTGCCGCCTCTGCGTCGGAAACCGGCGTTTTCGTTTTCCCCGGCGTCGGCTTCGGTTTCGTTTTCCGCGGCGTTCTCTGCGGTCGTTTCTTCCGTGTCGGTTTCGTCGCCGGTATCGTTTTCCTCATATTCGGAAATTTTGTTTTCCTTTGCCGTTTCTTCGCCGGCGGGTTTGATTGCTTTTATCCGTTCGATTTTGAAATCCGCGATGTTGCGGACGCTGTCGTCGGCACAGATGACAACCTGCATTTTATAGCGCTGTTCTATGTTGACCAGTTCGGCGCGCTTCTGGTTTAAGAGATAAACGGCCACGTCTCGCGGCAGCGAAACGGTAATTTTTGACGAGCGACCTTTGATGCCTTCTTCCTCAATCGTACGCAGGATGGAAACCGCACCGGATTCGATGGTGCGGACAATGCCGCGGCCGTGGCAGTGCGGGCAGGTTTGATAATTGCTTTCAAAGAAAGAGGAATGCATCCGCTGGCGCGAAATCTCAAGCAGCCCGAAGCAGCTCATTTTGCCGATCTGCACGCGGGCACGGTCTTTTTTCATCGCTTCTTTCATCCGTTTTTCAATCGCCTGATTGTTTTTGGCTTCGTCCATGTCGATGAAGTCGATTACCACCAGTCCGGCCAGATTGCGCATGCGGAGCTGTTTGGCGATTTCGTCGGCGGCTTCCAGGTTGGTTTTGAGCGCCGTTTCTTCCAAATCTTTTTCCTTGGTAGCACGGCCCGAGTTGACGTCGATCGAAACCAGCGCCTCGGTGGGGTTGATTACCAGATAGCCGCCCGATTCCAGCTGCACGTTGGTGTCGTGCAGCTTGTCCAGCTGTCCTTCGACCTGGAAACGCTGGAACAGCGGAATGTCGTTCGGTTTGCAGGACTTGAGCTTTTTCATGCTGTGCGGCGACAGGATCTTCATAAAGCTGCGGGCAGCCTGATAGGCGTTGTTGCCGTCGATGATGATTTCCGAAATTTCCTTGGTAAACATGTCGCGCAGCGCCCGTTTAATCAGGTTTCCTTCCTCGTAGATCAGAGCCGGCGCACCGCTTTTCAGCGAATCAAGCCGGATTTGTTCCCAGGTGCGGATCAGGTAATTGTAGTCGCGGACAATGTCCGATTTGGTCTTTTCTTCGCCGGCGGTACGCACGATCAGCGACATGTCGCTGGAAATCGGCAGTTCCCTGATGATGGTTTTTAAACGCTTGCGGTCGGAAACGTTGGTGATTTTGCGCGAAACGCCGCCGCTTTTGATCCGGTTGGGCATCAGCACGCAGTAGCGGCCGGCCAGCGACAGATATGTCGTCAGGGCGGCGCCTTTGTTGCCGCGTTCTTCCTTGACCACCTGTACCAGGAGAATCTGGCCTTCTTTGATGACGTCCTGAATTTTGCTTTGATGGAAAAGCTTGCGCATCAAAATCAGCTTTTTCTGGATTTCAAAGTCATATTCGCCGTCGTCATCGTCGTCGGCGGCCACTTCGTCGTCGCTGCCGTTGTCCATGCCGGCGCCGCCGGTTTCTTCCGTTTCGTTTTCGCCGTTATTTTCGCATTCTTCGTCTTTTTCGACAATTCTTTCTTTTGCGGTGCCGGCGGATTCGGCAAGGGTTTTGACTTCTTCTTTCTTTTTGCCGTCGTCTTTCGCTTCTTCCGCGGGTGCGGCGGCCGTTTCTGCCGGCGCTTCCGCAGACGCCGTTTTGCCTGCGGCGACAGATGTGTCTTTCGCGCCCGTTTCGGCGGTTTCCCCGGCTGCTTTCGGCTTGCGTCCGCGGCGTCTGCCGGTGGTTCCCGCTTTTTTCTTTTTGCCGGCCTGCTTGCCGTCTGCGGCTTGATTTTCGCCGTCTGACGCTTTTTCTTCTGCCGCTGCCGCGGGGGCTTCTCCGGTTTCTGCGCCGCCGTTTTCAGCGATGGCGGCCGTTGGCGTTTCTTCCGCTGCCGCCGCGGAAGCGGCGTTTGAACTTTCCGTTTGCTCGGCCGCCGCTGCCGGTTGCGCTTCCGCATCCGTGCCGTTTTCGGCGGCGGCTTTTGCCGCTTCTTCCCGGGCGCGCGCTTCCGCGGCTTCCTGTTCCAGGCGCTGGGCGCGTTTTAAGGCTTTTTCTTCGCGGATTCTCGCACGTTCCTGTTCGCGTTCCTTAATTGCCTGTTTTTTGTTTTCGATCATAGCGTCGACTTCTTTTTCCAGTTCGGCCATGGTTTTGTCGTCCACATGATAATAGTCGGGATGGATTTCGCCGAAAGCGAGGAACCCGTGGCGGTTGCCGCCGTAGTCGACAAAGGCGGCCTGCAGGGAAGGTTCGATCCTCATCACCTTGGCCAGATAAACGTTGCCTTTGATCTGTTTTCTGCTGCTTGATTCGAATTCGACGTCTTCAAGCTTGTTGCCGTTGACCACGACCACCCGCGTTTCTTCGGGCTGGGTGTCGTCGATTAACATTCTTTTGGTCATATTTTAATAAACTCCGTTCACTCCGCGGAAAACGCGGAAAAATTATTGCATCCGGAGAGAAATCGTGCGGAGAAAAGCAGGAAAACACAAGCTTCGGACAAAAGCTTCAAGCGCTTCTGCCGGGCTTTGCCGTATTGCCGGAGCAGCTTTCTCCGACCTTCAAACATTCAGAACTTTCCTGTTCTGCGATCCGCGGACAAACGCTTTTTTGCTTGCTTGTTATTTGGCTTGTCCGCAAATCAGAATCTCTATCCGGTTTAAACCTCATTCCGGCCGGGATGCACAGGCACGTTTTTCACCGTGAAAAACGGCGGCAACCAATGCGCGGGGAACCTAAAAAACATTTTGTCGTCAAGTCGTAAACGTCCCCGTGCCGGTTAAAAAGACATCCGGCCGCTATTGACAATATACCGGCTGATGTAAAATTACAATACGAAATTTCATTTTTTTCTTTCTCCTTTTTAACAGATTGGTAATAAGTGGCATTTATAATTGCCGAAACTATGGTGGAACAAAACCGGTAATGAGCATACTGAACAACATAACGGCGGCAGACTGCCGCCGAATACTGATGCTGGCGATGATGGTGCTGTCGGCAGTTTTTCTGTGCGCTTTCAGAGCCGATGCCGCCGGCCGCGTCAGCGGGCTGCGGATCGGGCAGGGCATCGGCAGCGTGCGTATCGTGTTTGACGCCGACGCCGAATTCGACTATAACGTTTTTCTGCTCGACGGGCCGAAACGTCTGGTGGTGGATACCAAAAACGTCTATGTCGGCAAAGCGCTGGAAAAGACCAAAGACAAAAACAACCTGGTCGGCCGGGTGCGGGTGGGTGATATTCATGACGGCAAAACCCGCATTGTTTTCGATCTGCTCAAGCCGGTGGTGGTCAAAAAGGTTTTCATGCTGCCGCCGCAGTCCACTTTCAAATGGCGGCTGGCAATTGACGTGACCGTCGCTTCCGAACGCGAGTTCCGGCAAAAGGCGGGCATCGACAACGCCTACGGCAACAAAAGCCTTTCGCTGGCCGGCAGCGTGCAGGCGGCAGCCGATGCGACGCCGAAGCCCCGTAAGCAGAACGCCAGAAAAATCATTGTGATCGACGCCGGGCACGGCGGACACGATCCGGGAGCGATCGGCTATTCCGGCGTGCATGAAAAGAATATTACCCTGGCCATGGCCAAAGAGCTTAAGCGTCAGTTGGACCGCAAGGGAAAATATACGGTTTATCTCACCCGCAGCACCGACGTCTTCATTCCGCTGCGCAAACGGGTGGAAATTGCGCGCAAACACAAGGCCGACCTGTTTATGTCCGTGCATGCCGATTCCGCTTTGAACCGCAAGGCGACCGGGCTGTCGGTCTATACCCTGTCGGAAACGGCTTCGGACAAGGAGGCGGCGGCGCTGGCCGAACGGGAAAACAAGGCCGACGTCATCAGCGGGCTCAATCTGGTCGAACAGTCCAAGGAAGTGAGCGACGTGCTGATATCGCTTGCCCAGCGGGAAACCCGCAACCGTTCTTCCGAATTCGCCAAATGTCTGGTAGACGAAATGCGCAAATCGGTCAAGCTGATCAGCGATACCCACCGTTTTGCCGGGTTTGCCGTCTTAAAAGCGCCGGACGTGCCGTCCGTGCTGCTGGAGATGGGCTATCTTTCCAACAAAAACGAAGAACGTCTTCTGCGTCAGGAAAGCTACCGCCGCAAATTGGCCGTTTCCGCCGCCAAAGCGATCGACCGCTATTTTGAAGACATGAAACACAAATCCCTGTTTTGATCCCGGTTGTCGTTTAAACGGCTGATAAATCAAGAATACGGTTGTCGTTTGCGATAAAAACTGTTATGAGTGTGTCATAATATAATCTGTTGGGTATGAAAATGTTTAAAACTTTGTCTTCTTTACTGAGCACGTTTTTCTTTTTTGCGGTCATCCTGATTGTCGTGATCATCAGCAATCTGTGGCGCTTCAGCCAAAGCCTGCCCGATTACCGCCAGCTGGAAAAATACGAGCCGGCGGTCACCACCCGCCTGTATGCCGGCGACGGTCAGCTGTTGAAGGAATATGCGGTGGAGCAGCGGCTGTTCATGCCGGTCGGCAAAATCCCCGATCTGGTCAAGCAGGCGTTCATCTCCGCCGAAGATAAAAAGTTTTATCGGCATTCGGGGATTGATTATGTCGGCATTGTCCGCGCCGTTATCAGCAACGTGAAAAACCTGGGCAGCGGCCGCCGGCCGTCGGGCGCGTCGACCATCACCCAGCAGGTGGCCAAAAACTTTCTGCTTTCTTCGGAAGTGTCTTATGTCCGCAAAATCAAGGAAGCGCTTTTGGCCTGGCGGATCGAACAGGCGTTTGGCAAGGATCATATTCTGGAACTGTATCTGAACGAAATTTACCTCGGCAACCGCTCTTACGGCGTGGCGGCGGCGGCGCTCAACTATTTTGACAAGCCGCTGTCGGAACTGACGCTGGAGGAAGCCGCTTATCTGGCGGCGCTGCCGAAGGGACCCAACAACTACAATCCCCACACCCGTTACGAGGCGGCCGTGGCTCGCCGCAACTGGGTGATCGGCCGGATGCTTGAGGAGGGGTACATTGACGAGCTTGCGGCTGAAAACGCCAAGGCGCAGCCGTTGAAAGTGGTGAAACGCGACAGCGGTTTCGTAAAACATGCGGAATATTTCAGCGAGGAAGTCCGCCGCGGAATTGAACGGCGTTTCGGTGCCGAGGCGCTTAACGAGGGCGGGCTGATCGTCCGCACCACCGTTGATCCGCGTCTGCAGGAAATCGCCACCCGGGTATTCCGGGAAAAACTGCAGGAGTATGACCGCCGCCACGGCTGGCGCGGAGCAACGGCCAACATCGCTCTTGAAGACGATTATATGTCGGTACTGGAGAAAACGGCGCTGCCGGCCGGAGCCGAAAGCAGCTGGGAAAAGGCGGTGGTGACCCTGGTCAACAATGCGCGGGCGGAGATTAAAACGGTTGACGGCGAAACCGGCGTCATTCCTCTTTCCGTTCTTTCCTGGGCAGGCAAAACGCTGCCCGATCAGGGGATCGGCAGGGCGCCGAAATCGGTTAAGGAGGTGCTGAAACCGGGTGACGTGATCTGGGCGGAAAAAATCGGCGAAGAGAAAATCAAAAAACAGAAACTGCCGGAAAACGCTTATAATCTGCGTCAGGTTCCCGACGTCGACGGCGGGCTGATCGCCATCGACCCTCATACCGGCCGGGTGCTGGCAATGGTCGGCGGGTATTCCTACAAACGTTCGCAGTTTAACCGCGCCACCCAGGCGCGCCGGCAGACCGGTTCGTCGTTCAAGCCGTTTGTTTATCTCACCGCGCTGGAAAACGGCTATTCTCCGACCGATCTGATTTTGGACGCGCCGTTTGTGCTGGATCAGGGAGCCGGCCTGCCGAAATGGAAACCGGAAAACTTTACCAAGAAATTTTACGGTCTGATGACTTTGCGCGAAGGAATTGAAAAATCGCGCAATCTGATGACGGTTCGTCTGGCGCAGGACGTCGGCATGGACAAGATTTCCGCCTTTGCCAAAAGAACGGGCATCAACGACCATCTGCCGGAGCTGCTTTCAATGTCGCTCGGCGCCGGCGAAACCCGGCTGATCGACCTCACTTCCGCCTATGCGGAAATTGTCAACGGCGGCAAAAAAATACAGCCGTATCTGATTGAGCGCATTCAGGACCGCTATGGCCGTACCATCTTAAAACAGGATAACCGCGACTGTGCCGGCTGCAATTACGATGTTTGGGAAAATCAGCCGACCCCGCAGCTGGCAGACGGCCGCGAGCAGGTGTTTGACAGCCTGTCGGCCTATCAGATGACTTCGATTCTGGAAGGCGTGGCCACCCGCGGCAGCGGCGCCCGGCTGCGGCGCCTGAAAAAACACCTGGCCGGCAAAACCGGAACCACCAACGACAGCAAAGAAGGCTGGTTTGTCGGTTTTTCGCCGGATCTGGTGGTCGGCACCTACATCGGTTTTGACGAACCGCGGACGCTCGGCCGCTGGGAAACCGGCGCCAGCGTGGCGCTGCCGGTATTCTATGCGTTTATGGAAGAGGCGCTGAAAGATCAGCCCGATATTCCGTTCCGCATTCCCGCGGGCATCAAACTGGTGCGGATCAATTACAAAACCGGCAAACCGGCGGTGCCCGGGGACCAGGTGGTCATTACCGAAGCGCTGAAGCCCGACTTTGACTTTGAAACGGCCGGCCAGCGCATCATTAACGGCAGTTCCGACAACGACAATGACGGAGAAGACGACCGCAACGATTTCAAACGTTTCGGCAATTCCGCCGACAGTGAAAACTTCCAGCTCGGAACCCAGTATTAGTCAACTTTTCAACCTATTGAAAGGAAAAACATGCAGGCAGAAGTATTAACCTTAATTGACGAGATCAAGCAGTCGCTTTCGCTGCTGAGGAGGTCTCTTTGACTACGATAACGCCGTTTTGCGTCTGGAAGAACTGGACGCGCTGACCGCCGCGCCGGAACTGTGGAACGACGCCGCCCGCGCGCAGAAGCTGTTGAGCGAAAAAAATTCGCTGGAAGAAAGCGTCACCGCGCTGAAGCAAACGGAAACGTCGTTAAACGAATTAAGCGAACTCTGTGAACTGGCGGAAGAGGAGGGCAATCGGGAACTGGTTGCCGAGATCATAACCCAGTTGGAGGAGCTGAAGGCAAAAACCCGCCGCGGCGAGTTGGAAGCGCTGCTTTCCGGCGAAGCCGACAAAAACGACGCCTTTCTCGAAGTTCATGCCGGCAGCGGCGGTACCGAGGCTCAGGACTGGGCGGAAATGCTGCTCAGAATGTATACCCGCTGGGCGGAAGCGCATCAATATAAGGTGGAATATGTGGAGGAAGCGGAAGGCGACGTTGCCGGGCTGAAGTCGGCAACCGTCAAAATCAGCGGACACAACGCATACGGCTGGCTCAAGTCGGAAACCGGCGTTCACCGTCTGGTGCGGATTTCGCCGTTTGACAGCAACGCGCGCCGCCATACCAGTTTTGCCTCGGTCGGCGTTTATCCCGACATTGACGACGAAATCCGCATTGAGATCAACGAGTCCGACTGCCGGGTCGATACCTACCGCGCGTCGGGCGCCGGCGGCCAGCACATCAACAAGACCGATTCCGCGGTCCGTATCACCCATATTCCGACCGGAATCGTAGTCCAATGCCAAAATCAGCGTTCGCAGTTTCAGAACCGCGACGCCGCTTGGAAAATGCTTCGCGCGCGCTTATATGAAATGGAACTGAAAAAACGCGAAGACGCGGCGCAGGGAGAAAGGGATTCGATGGGCGACAACGGCTGGGGCTATCAGATTCGCTCCTATGTTTTGCAGCCCTACAAACTGATCAAGGATCTGCGCACCGGCGCGGAAATTTCGGACGCCAAGGCGGTTTTGGACGGTGACATTGATTTGTTTTTGGAGGCGGCGCTGGCCGATAAGGTAAGCAACAAATGAAAAAAGTTTCAAACCGGCTTTATCTGGCCCGTAAAATCTTTGATTATACGGTGGTTTTAATCCTGATTCTGCTGCTTTTGTTCATTTGGCAGCTGTACCGCGGGCCGATTGCGGTTCCTTTTCTCAAGCCTTATATCATCGCGGCCTTAAACCAGGATAACGAAAACGCGGAAGTGACGGTGGACAGCGTCAACATTGAGCTGGTGCGTTCGATCAAACCGATCAAAATCATTGCCAAAAACGTGGTTTATGAAGAAAACGACGGCCATATGCGGATAAACGCGCCGGGGGTGGCCGTTTCGTTCAGTATCCGGGCGCTGCTGCAGGGCGTGATTGCGCCGAGTTCAATTGAAGTGAACAATCCGTCGGTTTACATTTTCACCGATTACGGCGTCAGGGACAAAACCCGGGCGGCGGAAGTCAGCCGCAAGCAGATAGACTATTACGTGACGGCGTTTGAGGAGTTTCTTGAGCGTTTCAATTCGCCGGACAGGACTTATTCGGAAAGTTATATCAACGACATAGAAATCAACAACGGCAAGGTGGAGTTCCATGAGGTCGACCTCGGCCGCAAATGGGAATTTGCCGACCTCAATTACAATTTTGAGCGCAACCTTACCGATATCGAAACCGAAATCAGTGGGTCGGTCAAACTGCGCGACAAGCTGGTCAGCGTCGGTATGGAAGCCCGTTATCGTCCTTCCGACAACCGGCTGGCGGCGCAGATTTACTTTTCCGACCTGGTGCCGGCCGACATCGTCGACACTTATGTCAACGGCGGCGCCCGCCGCGACTGGTACAACGTCAACCTGCCGATCAACGGCAAAATTGCCGCGCTGATCAATTTCAACGAATTTTTGAAAAACCGCGGCGACCTGATCGAAGCGGTGGACACCGCGCTGGAAAAAATCAAGTTTCAGCTGGAAGGAGGGCGCGGTTTCATCCTGTTTGACACCGGCGATGCCGATTCCCGCTATGACATTTCCTCTTTTATGCTGGAAGGGGAGATCAACGGCGGTCTGGACCGGGTAGCGATCGAAAACGCCGACTTTTATCTCGGGGAGCAGAAGGTAACGCTCGGTTTCAATGTTTCCGGGCTGGAAGATTATCTGCTTGAAGATTCCAAAAAGAATTTGCGGCTGTCGCTGACGGCGGATATCAGAAAGCTGAAATTTGACGACCTTTACACCTACTGGCCGCGCTATGTCGCCCCCGATGCCTGGGAGTGGTGCCGGGACAGCATTTTCGGCGGCGACGCCAAGAACGCCCGTTTTGAATTTGACTTCGGCTATGACGAAAAAACGAAAACTTTCGGGCTGACGGACCTGAAAGGGAAGGCCTATATTGCCGATTCGAACCTCCGCTACATCAATACCATGCCGATGGTCAACAATGTTTACGGCGTTTTCAGCGTTACTCCGACCAGCATCAACATCGCGCTTGACAAGGCGGTGTCGGACGGCATCATGCTGAGCGAAGGAAACGTTCTGATCTATGACCTTGACAAGTACAACAACTATATCGACATCCGGCTTTTTTCCAATTCTTCGATTGCCGACGCTTTGAAACTGATCGACCACAAGCCATTGGAGTTTACTTCGCAGATGGGGCTGCATCCTGAAGTTATCGAAGGGGAGGCCGACACCGAGCTGGGATTGAAATTTGAACTGAAAAAAGACCTGGACTACGACGACGTGAACGTGACGGTCAACTCAAAGCTGCACAACGTGCGGATAAAAGACGCCGTGGACGGCCGCCCGATAACGGCAAAGGAACTGGAACTGGCTGTTGACAACGACGGCATGTCGGTCAAAGGTGACGCCGAGTTTGACGGCATTCCGCTCAAAATCGTCTGGGACGAGCGTTTCAAGACCGACAAGCCTTACCGCAGCCGCTATCAGGCTTCGCTTAAGCTGGATGCCGCCGGCGCCGAAAAGTTCGGCCTGGATTACGAAATGCTGAAACCGCCTTATTTTGAGGGCAGCGCGGAGGTGGAAGCGACGGCGACTCAGGGCGGCGACGACAAGCTGACGGTCGATCTGAAGGCCAAACTGCAAAAAGCGGTGATGAACTACAGCTTTTTGGGTTTTTACAAGCCTGCCGGCGCGGCGGCGGATTTTGGCGCCAAACTGGTTTTTGCCAAAAAGCAGCTGACGTCGATCCCCGATTTCAAACTGCATAAAAGCGATTTTGACATTGCCGGTAAAATCAGTTTTGACAAGAAAGGCGCGGTCCGCGTGGTCGATATCGGCAAAATCAAAGGACCCAAAACGCAGGCCGGCGCCAAAATAGAAATGCCTTCCGGCAAAAACGGCGTCGTCAAAATCAATATTTCCGGCGACAGCTATGATTTGTCCGAGTTTTTTGACCGCGGCAAAAATAGTTCGGCCGCTGCCGGCGAAGCAGAAAACGATTGGGAAAAAACGCCGGACGTTGACGTCAACATTGCGGTTAACCGCCTGTGGACCAACCCTGACGTGTCGGTGACCGGTTTTGCCGGCAGCGCCAGGCTCAGAAACGGCGTCGGCGTGCATGAAGTGCACATGATCGGCAATTATGACCATAATCGCAGCATGAACCTGAAAGTGGATTATGTTCCGCGGCCGAACGGCGAATGGCTGCTTTCCGTCAGCAGCAACCATGCCGGCAATACGCTGCGCTTTTTGCGTATCTATAACGACATGCACGGCGGCAATCTGCAAATAGAAGCCAAAAAGGGAGCTGACGGGGAGTTTATCGGTCATGCCAAAATCCGCGATTTCAGCCTTCACAACACGCCGCTTCTGGCCCGGCTGCTGACGGTGGCCTCTTTCAGCGGCATGGTGGACATGCTGACCGGGGAAGGGATGACGTTTTCCCATTTCGACGCCCCGTTTAAATACAAAAATCGCATATTATCTGTAAAAAGCGGCAAAACCTACGGTAACGTCGTCGGGCTGACGTTCAGCGGCGCCTACAACACCGCCAACGAGGACATCAGCATCAAGGGGATGATCGCTCCGGCTTACGGACTGAATACGCTGATCGGACGGATTCCTCTGGTCGGCAGCCTGCTGGCCGGCAAAGACGGCACCGTGTTTGCTGCCAACTATTCGATTACGGGCAAGGCAAGTGATCCGAAAGTTCGCCTGAATCCGCTTTCGGTATTGAGTCCAAATTCGTTAAAAGACGCGGTTTCCAGCGTGTTCGGAGGAGAAGATGACAAGTTCTAAATATAAGATCGGCATAGACTTTCACGGCGTAATTACCGCTTCTCCGGCGTTTTTCCGCGACTTTACCGCGCTGGCGTTTGACCGCGATTATGAAGTTTTCGTCATTTCGGGAGGACCTTATCTGGTGGTGAAGAACTTTCTCGATTCCTGGAAGATCCGATACAACAACATTTTTTCGCTGATCGACCATTTTGCCAGCCGCGGACAAGTCAAATATTTTCCCAACGGCAACTTCAAAGTGCCGGACGAATTGTGGGACAAGGCAAAAGCGGAGTATTGCCTGCAAAACGGCATTGACATCCAGATCGACGACACGCCGGGTTACGGCGCGTCTTTTTCCACCCCTTTCTGCTGCTACAATCCGGAAAACCGGACTTGTGAAGTCGGCGGAAAAGTCATCGACTTCAACGCTTCTCCCGAACAGTCGCTGCGGGAAGTGGAAGAGTTTTTGTCCCGCAAACACTAAAGCGCTGCCGCCGGAAAAAGATAAAAACAAAAGGTTCTTCTTTTCGGGCGATAAGAATTTTCAGGCGATAACCCGGGCAATAAAAAAGCCCCCGGCCGGATCCGGGAGCTTTTTTGACGACCTGATTTGCAGATGTAAAATCTTGCCGGTTACCAGGCGTAATTCAACCCGATGCCGAAAGCCGCGGCGTCGTACGAACTGCCGTAAGTGTAGTGCGTCCAACCGTAGAAGGACAGGCGGTTCCCAAAGCCGTAACGGCCGCCGAGTTCGATTCTGCCGAGCGTCTGATTGCGGAGAGAATTGGTCGGCCGCAGACTGTCGATCCTGACGTCGCCACTGTCGCCGAACGTTTGTATGACGGAAGGACGGATGTAAACTTTGGCCGTTCCCTCGTCGTAATAAAACGTTTTCTCCAGCTTGATGCCGGCTTCCGCTTCAAAGTAGTTCAAATTGTCGTATGCGGCCGTCGTTCCCGCCCGGTCGTGAATGTCGCCGTAGTTGATATGGGCGTAGGAAATGCCGAGCGACGGTTCCAACGTCAGCGTTTTGCCCAAACCGTAAACGTAACCGGTTTCCAGACTGCCGCCGAACTGATCGGCGTCGGTGTCCGTCTTAATGGTACCGTCGTCGGTTTTGACGTCGGCTTTTTGAATGCCGCCGAAAACCGTGCTCATGACATACAGGCGGTTTTTATCGAAGCGGTAATACAAGCCGCCCAGCCAGCTGTCGATGTCAATGCGGCTGCCAAGGGTCGAGTTGTAATACGTTCCTTTGCCGGAAAGGTCATACTGTCCGCGGCGGTATGCGGCGAAAACGCCGAGTTTGTTATGTGCGTCGGCCTGGATGTCGAAACCGCCGGTAATGCCCCAGACGTCGGCTTCCATGTCGACCGGCTTGTCGATATTTGCGTTTTGATAGCCGGCGTCTATCCAGACGTTGCGCAAAACGCTGCCGTCATATGCTTCGTCATAAACGCCGCAGCAGTTGTTGCTGAATATTTTGCCGGCGGCGACTTTGGCGGAAATTATTCTGCTGAGGCCGCGGGTCAGTTCTGCCGCGGCGGCAGGCAATCCGCCGTAGGCAACATATTCCGGCGCCACCGGACGAACGACCGGCGGCTGCGGCTCGGGTTCCGGTATCGGGGTCGGTTCCGCTTCCTTCGGGAACAGCCATTGTTTGTTAACCGCGTCATATTTGACGGAAATGTTATATTCGTACGGGTTGCCGACCATGCGCGAAATGACGAAACCGCCTTTGGTCGCGTCGTCGTCGTTCGGCGTGTTGGCAAAAACGATGTCTTCCGTTTGTTTAACGCTGCTCAGCATATTGAGAATGAGACCGGTGGTGCCGGTCAGATCGCCGCTGATGTTAAGAACGTCGGAAACGTTTTCGGCCGTGTTGACGTCCAGCCGGATGGCGGCGCCGTCGGCCCGGTAACCTTTCAGGTTGACGGTGCCGATGGTGTTGTTGGCAATGTCCAGCATGGCGTTTGTCAGTTCAACAAACTGATTGTCGAGAAATGCTTCCGATTTCAGCACCAGCGACGTATCGGCCACGTTCAGTTTTTCCGCGTTGTCAACTCTGCCGTTTAGCACCAGGTTGCCGCTGCCGTCGCCGGTAATGTTGATCAAGTAGCCGTTTTCGCCGTTAATGCCGCCGTTAAACGTCATCGTGCCTTTGTTGGTGATGTTGATGTCAAGCCGCGTTCCCTGCCGCATGTAAATGTCGTTGCTGCCGGAGGCGTCGGTATTGCCGTCAAAGGTCATGTCGTCGTTGTCGGCGATCAGCGTCAAGTCTCCGGCGTTGTCAATCGCGCCGCCGTTGCCTTCGGAAGCGTTGTTGGTAAAGTCGGTGTTTTGAATTGTCAGTTGTCCGCGGTTGACAATCACGCCGCCGTGGCCGTCGTTGCGGTTGTTGCTGAAGCTGCTGTCGGTGATGGTGGTGATGCCGCTGTTGTCGAGTATTCCCGTCATCGCGTCATTCAGCGTCGTTTCCTGAACGTCGAGAATTTCGTTTTTCTTGACGATTGATTGCGGGCGTTCCAGGCTTTTGGAAGCGATCACCAGCTGATTGCCCTGCTGCTCGAATTTGTAAGTGAGGTTGTTGTATATCTTTGTGTAGCTGCCAAGATTGTTGATCGTCAGCCCGGCATTGTCAAAAATCGTAATTTTGTCGCCGACGTTGCCGTAATCGTCAAAGCGGATGTTGAAGATGCCGATGCTGCCTTCGGCTTTTTCCGTGTTGATGCTGTCGGATAAGCCTTGGTTAAAATTGGCGCCGAACTCAAACAGCGAATTGCCGGAAACGGTCAGTTCGTTTAACTTCAGACTTTGATATGAATCGTATTTGAGGCTGAGCAGCGAATTGTTCAGTTGCAAAGAAGTTGATTTGTCGCCGAAATTGGCATGATGTCCGTCATAGCTTCCAAACGTCAGGTTGACGTCGTCAGCGGTGACGGAAGAAGCGTTGTTGACGGTGTCGGCGAAAAAGATGTTCCCTTTGCCCGTGCCGGAACCGTTGCCTTTCAGGACAATAGAATATTGTTTGTCATAATTGATTTCCGTTCCCGTGTCGTTAACGTCGCCGCCGTCGATCTGATCAAGAAAAGTAATGTGTCCGCCGCCGGAAACGTCGAAAGTCAGCACCGTGTCGGCGATGTCCGTGTCCATGAAAATCGCGTTGTTGACCCGGTTGCCGTCGGTTATCGTATAGTTGCCGGAAAATTGAATGTTTTTACCCTTGCTGGCCAGCGTCAGGTTGTCGGAAGTGTAAATGGCGCCGCCGAGAGCCATGCCTTTTCCTTCCGCGTAGTTGTTGATAAAGCTGCCGCTGATGACACCGATGGTTGCCAGATTGTTTTTGTTATAGCTGTAGTTGTAGATTGCGCCGCCGTAAGCGTGAGTGTTGGCGTTTGAAGCGTGGTTGCCGATGAAATTGCCGGTAATATCGCCGATGGTGGCTGTCTGTGCCGCGGCATTGGTCGAGTTGTAAATGGCGCCGCCGTAAGACGGCCAGGTCGATTCGGAAACCGCGCTGTTGCCGATGAAATCGCCGGTGATGTTGCCGATGGAGGTGCTGCCGCCGTTGAGCGGACGGTTGTAGATGGCGCCGCCCTGCGGTCCGTTGAAGAGATTTCCCTCAACGCTGTTGTTGACAAAGTCGCCGGTAATGTTGCCGATGTCCCAGGAATTGAATACCGTGTCCGTCCGATTGGTGATTGCCGCGCCGTTTCCTCCGGTCTGTCCGAAAAAGTTGCCGGTAATGTCTTGGCCTTTCATGTCTTCGTCAAGCGGTTCATGGCTTACGGCGCCTTCTTTTATGTTGTATTTGTAATAAGTGACGGCAACCTGACCGTTTTCGTCGATTTCAACCAACGAAAAATCGGCCTCTTCGGCAGAAGAAACGTTGGTGATTTCATAGATGCTGTCATCTTCCAAAGTCGGTGTATACGCTGCCCGGCCGGCGGTTGTCGACAACAAAAGGGAAACAGTCAATCCGATAATGATAGTCTTGTTTTTCATTGTGTTCAGTCCTTTTTTCCAAAGCAATGTTCATCGGGTTGAAGTAGACAAAGCGATTGTGAAAAGCAGGTTTGCTCTAAAAAAACTCATTAAAACGATCCTTTTTTCAAAGCAGGAATTTTTTTCTTTCAACGATGAATTAACTCATTGATAAAAATGATTAATCGGGTATTATACAAAAATGAAAACTGGACAATATGCGTGTTGAAAAAAAAGGATCCTTTTTTTTCGAACGTTCCACTCTTGTAAAAATTATGCAGTAAGGTATTGATTCTTATTCATATATTTGAAATACAAAAGAACAAAAAACGCGGCAGAAAAAGGATCCTTTTCTTCAGGCTTGTTTATGTTTTTTGTGCAAAAGTGCAATAAAATCGTTTGTCTGCCGGGGTATCTGTCTGCCGGAGTGCTTTGCAACGACAAAAAAACTCCCCGGAAAATCCGGGGAGTTTGATTTTTAGAGCCGGAAGAACATCAAATAAACGGTACCGAAAACATCAACCCTTTGTTTTTCAACAAGTTGTTTTCGTTGCGTTTGATTTTGAACTGCGAGCCTTCGCCCAGCTCTTTTTCAAACACTTCGCCGTAGTTTCCGCTTTCCTTCAGATAGGTTTGCAGCCATGTCGGCGCCAGCTTGAAACGCTTCCACAATTGTTCGTCCAAGCCCAGCAGGTTGCGGGTTGAGGGGTCTGTCGAACTGACGTGGATGTCGACGTTTTTGGAGGTAAGGCCGGTTTCTTCCGCCTGCTTGATCGCGTTCATCGTCCATTTGATAATGCTTTTTAACATGGTGTTGTCTTTGTCGGCATAAACGTAAATCGGGCGGACGGTAATGGTTTCCGGCAGCATTTCGACGTCGGAAACGCCGGCCGGGCTGTGAATGACGATGTCGCGCAGAATCATCGAATTGCCGGTAAACAACTGGCAGCGGTTGAGCAGAAACGCCTCTTTTGCCCGCTGGATGTTGGGAAACGTCAGAAACGAGAAGTCGAGCTGATATTTGTCATTGTAGACTTTCAGTTTGGCCAGATCGTCGCTGTTGTTGACCACGCAGACTTTTTTGCCCCTGTAGGCTTCCATGGAAGTAGCGCCTTTGACGGCATGTGCCAGAAAGACCTGCCGGTCATAATACCAGACGTCGACCGGCGCGGCGCGGGTCGACATTTCGGTCGTGGCCGAAAACGGCAGTCCGCCGATCATAACGTCGATTTTGTTGGTGTAAAAGGCGTTTGACACCTGGTTTGAAAAAAGCGGCACCATCTCGATTCTGTCGCTTCTGCCGAAAACGGCGGTGGAAAGCATTTTGCACAATTCGACGTCAATTCCCTGCCAGTTGCCTTTTTCATCCCGCCAGGCAAGAATTTTATTGCCGGTTTCCGTCCCGCAGTAGATTTTGCCGCGGGTGTGAATGTAGTGCAGGCCGGCGTTGACGGTCGGTTTGGGGGCGGCGGCAAAGGCCGGTGCGGCGGCCAGCGCCGAGAATGCGAGGCATAACCATAATTTTAGTTTCATTTTAACAACCATTTTGCTATTATGACTTCAGAATGATTGCTAATATAGGGCATTTTTTTATGAAAAGTAACTGTTTTTTACGACTTATCATTTTTTTTGTGCTGCTGACGCTTGCCCTGCCGGCGGCGGCCGAACCTTTGAGCGAAGCGGAAGCGCGCGCGTTCGGCGAAACCAAGGGCAGAGAGCTGTTGAACACTTTTGCCGAAAAAGATCCGGCGGTAAAGTATAAGAAGCTGGACGAGCTTTTTTTAAATTATGTGGATCTTGACTATATTTCGCGATTCGTCGTCGGCAAATACTGGCGGCAGATGAGCGCGGAACAGCAGAAGAAATATCAGGAGCTGTTTACCCGTTATGCCTTAAACGTCTATAAGGGCTTTCCGCTTAGTTTTGACGACAATCTGGATTTTGTGATTTCCGACGTTGAGCGCGACGGGGAATATGCGCTGGTGCGCACCAATATAGATTACCGCGGCATGGACGGCAAGGCGACGACTTTTCTGGTCGAATTCCGGGTGCATAAGAAAAACGGGCGGATTATGATAACCGACATCAAAGTGGCGGAGAGCTCGCTCATCCTTTCTTACCGCGGCCGTTTTTATCAGATGATTGCCGATGCGGACGAGGAAATGGAATGGTTTTTGGAAGATTTTGAGCTGCTTGCGGATTCGGGGAAAAAATTCTATTCCGAAACGGAAGAATAGTTCGAAGAAACATGCCGTTGTTTGCAAATCCCCGGTTTGCCGCCGCAAGCCGGGGATTTCTTTTCCGTTTTTCCTCCGGCCTGAAAAGGCAAAAGCAAAAAATGGACAAAAAATAAAAAATGGCGGAAATCGTTGTTAGATAAAGCTTTTAGTAAATACAACAGGTTGGCAAGGGCGAATGTTTAACAAAAAATAGCCTAAAAAATGTTTTTTTCGCAAAAACCGCTTGCTTCCCGAAAATATTTATGCTACATTAACACTATAAAAAATAATTTTATTTAATTACATTGTCTTATAATTCAAAATTGCTTTTCTTGAAAATAAAGGAAAGAAAGGAAGAGTTTCGGGTATTTTTTCGGTACGGAGACTTCTGAAGACATGTAATTTTCTAAACCTGGTAAACAATAAAAATTAAATAATTATGATGGCGCAGAGTTTTATGAAGAACATGGTGAACTATATGTTCATGATGTTCGCTTTGGTAGTTATGTCTTTCGTTGCAGTTTCTTGCGACAAATCAGAAGACGAGTTTTTGTTGAACACCTATAACAACGGTGGCAACAATAATAGCGAGATCACGATTAACGTGAAGCGCGATGCCGAAAACGGTATTATCGAGGCTTCTCGCGAAGTCAACGGTCTCCGTCAGGATACAACCATTACGGTTGCTCTTGGTGGTGTTAATTTCGACATCACTCCGGTTGACACCATTAAGGTGGCTTCCGCAGAAGTAATCCGTTCCAACTTTGCCGAAATCGGTGAAGCCGAGGTAGAAGAGTATGAAGAAAACGGTGTTTATTTCACCAAGACTTCAAAATCCTACCGCGATGAACTCACCGGTTATGCCAAGGATATCAACATCTCTTATCTTGACGCATACACTTACGTATGGGGCAAGAAAGTTGAATTCCCGCAGGCAAACGGCGCAGTTGAAGTTGTTGAGGAAATCAACGTTCTCGACGAAGGTATCAAGGAAAAGATGCATTACTATACGGCTACCACTCAGTACAAAGTCGCTTTCATGGAAGGCAGCTCTGTTGAGAAAGGTCTGGAAGTTCTTGCTATCGACGCCGATGATACTTTATTGAGCACCGAAAAAACCGACGAGGGTTACGAAACCCTTACGTCTACTACAGCTAAGAGCTGGGTTGAAATTACTCGGACATACAAAATTTCCGGCGCAGTTGCTACTCGTTACGAAGTTGTTCTGAACAACGGCGTTTCTGCTCCTGCTTACGAAGTGATGAATGTTGAGTCTTTCAATCTTTCTTCCAAAGGTGCAAACCTGGAAGAAGCTTCTGTTTCCGGCAACCGCGAAGAAGGTAACATCAAAGTTACTTCCTATCGTCAGAACTATGTCGTAGGTAACAACATTTTCGATCGTACATTTGTTCTCTCTTATGAGACTGCCGTACTGACCGTTGATGAAAAAACTTTCGACATGCCGAGCCGCAAATATGAGAACGTAACCGACGGTAACTTCAATATCACCGATATGGAAGGCATCACCGGTTATGACCGTGTACTGTACACTCACAACATGAGCGCTACTTTCAACGGCAACTCTGTTGCAGCAAAAGCAGAAGTTGAACTTCGCATGGTAGAGGTTAAGGATGAGCTCATCAGCCGCGTAATCGTAGAAGACGGCAAAGATTATATCAATGCTTCAACTACGAAATCTTGGGTTAAAGTTAAGGAAGTATGGTCTGTAGGCGGCGAAAAGGTATATACCAAGTCAGTTAACCTGATTAACGGTATTGCTGCCCCTGCTAAGATCACAAAGATCCTTGCCAGCTTTGACCTGAACAGCGCAGCTGCTTCTCTTGGCGGTGAAAAACTGGTTAAGACTGAAACTAAGGGTGATTTCAAGGTTATGACTTACGAGCGCACCTATACGGTAGCAAACGATAAGTTTACCCGCGTTTTCACTTTGAGTTACCAGAAAGCCATTTACACCGTGATCAACCACGATATGCCTTATTCCGAATATGAAAATGTTGCAGACAATGGCTTCAATATGAGCGATATGTCTAATACGACTCAGAACGGTAAGACTTATAACCGCAAGAACTACGTTCATGCTATGAGCGCAATGTTCAACGGTTACAATGCCAAGGCTGATGCCGAAGCAGAAATCCTGGTTGAAGTTGAAACTCCTCGTGACACTCCGTCTTGGTTAGGCAATCCGACCGGAGCAAAATATACCCGCGTGCAGAAAGCTGCCGGACAGAAGTTCATGGACATGATCGTTTTCACTTATGAGAACGGTGTTGTTATGGCTCCTAACGGCAAGGTAGACATGAGTTTGATCTATGCTTTCAACGCATCTGTAGCATCTGCAAACGGCGTAGACGTTTGTATCAACGGTGCATACAGCGGTGTATTCGGCAACGGTAAATGGCAGCCCGCCAAAATTACCATGGTAAGCGGTCGTTGGATCTATGCAGGCAAGTCCTCTTCTTGGGATCACACTGTAATGGAAACTAACGCTGTAACCCTTGGTATCGGTGTTGACGTTACTCCGATTCCGAGCGCGCAGAAGACTACAATCAGCAACGGTAAGATCACTATTTCTTACGCTGCTAACAACGGTAGCACAACTGCAAATTCTTCTCTGTCATTGCGTTAATTTTTTACGTTGTGAACAGTAAAGAACGTTCGTGTCTAAGGATACTCTCTCATCCCTCTCCGGAACCAAAATTCCGGGGAGGTGTACTAAAAAATATCTGGGGCTATTCCCGCATTCCTTTAAAAACAAGAAAAGATGAAAAATATAGTAATTGCCATTGTAGCAGTATTGGCAACTGCATTCGTGAATGTAAACAGCGCTAGCGCTCAGTCAGTAACTTTTGGTTCTGAAAAGAAAGGTCTTGCTTCCGAACCTTCTGCAGAAATGCAGGAGATCGCCAAGGTCGATTCTATGACCCTGGATTATATGGAAGCTTTCGCTTCTCGGAAACATGACGAGCTTATGCTCAAAACTTCCGACGGTAAAACGTACTGGAAGGGACGCGCGATTGAAGGCTTCTTTATCGGAGCTGTCGGCGGAGCATCCTATATTCCGAACGCTAAGAGTTTCTCTTATGTGTTTGGAGCAGAAGTTGGTTATACCATGTGGTGGGGTGACTTTTTGGTGACCGGCCGCGTGGGTGAGATCAATTTCGACGGTTTGACCTATATGGCGCCGTCTGCCTTTGGTGAAGTGAGAGTAAATCTCGCACACTGGGGTAAAAACAAACAAAATCGCTTTTATGTTGGCGGCCGTGTTGGCTACCAGTATACGGAGAGCGATAATTCTATCTCAGAATCCGGTGATGGTTACGATTTTACTCGTAAATCGTCTCTGAAAGGTTCTGGTCTGGGTTATGGTGCAGTCCTTGGCTGGGAAACCCGTCAGTTCATGAGCGGAAACCGTTTTGGTATCCAGCTCGCCGCTTACACTTATGACGTGCAACATGCAACGTCAGGAAAAGTAAACGGAGAAGTAGTTGCTGATAAGAATATCGTCAAGCAAGGCTGGCAGATTGAGCTCACTTTGAGCTATCGCTTCCAGTTCGGCAAAACGAAGAAAAACTACTAATTCTAGTTTCGCTGCAAAGCATTTCAATATATTTTCAGATGTCGGAGGTTTTCCTCCGGCATCTTTTTTTGTGCGTTGTCAAACTGCTTTTCAAAATAACTTTCCCGTACAAGGCAAAAACCTCAATCTCGCTTATTTCGGCGCCTTATTTTTTGTCATTCCGCTTTTTGCAAGATTTCCGGACAGATTCGGGATGGTGAGGCGGAAAACTCAATCTCTCTTGCATATCTAAAATCTCCCGCATACTGTCCGATAAAACTCTTTGCCCGCTTCACCGGCTTGGGCATAATCCCTGCATTCTCTCCTTTGTGCCGTCAAACTGACCGATTCTTCCGTTAGCATGCGTTCGGTAATTACCATGCCGGGTTTGTTTGGGCATTTCATTTGGGCCATGTCTTAAAAATTATCTTCCGCACTTCAGGTCTTGTTTCGGTATTTGCTTTCCTTTCTTCTTCCCTTCCTTCTTTTTCCCCTTTCTTTGCTTTTTCCCCTCAAGCTCCCGAACCGGGGCAGGGTGCCAAAGCAGCGAGCCGCCGCCTCCATCCTTTTTTCTCTTATAAGCTCCCGAACCGGGACGGAATGACAATATGGGTTTGTTTCCGCGTTCGCAGGGTGACAGAGGCGGAGAGAGGACGGAAGCGGCCGCTTGTAAGCCGACTGACAGGGGTTGTGTTTGTTTGCGGGATGGTAAGGGTGCTCACGGAATGCGCAAAAGGACCGCCGGCGGAATATAAAAGAGGACTGTTTTCGGGATGGCAAAGCGGATTTTATCAACAAGAGGAAAGGGGAGATTCGCCTGCGGACTCGCCGTCTATCAATATTTTTAGACAAAATAGAAAAAACATGCCGTTTTCAGTCAAAAATAAGTTGTGGTTTTAATTCTTTTATGGTACAGTATAAACGACAAAAATTATTCTGTTATTACATTGATTATCATTGTAAATGTCTCTGATGAAAATGATTTTTCAAGCATCGGGAGACCTGCAGAAGCAATTTTTCTATATATTTCCTAAAAAAATAATCAAATAACTTTTAAAAACAAAAATATGGAAAAGAGAAATGTCTTTTACAGCATTGTTGCATTTGCCATAATGCTGGCTTTAGCCATGTTCACGTCATGTGACAAGGCGCTGGAAGAGTTTAGTCTTAATGTGGAGCCTGATAGCGGTCCCGACACCAACACGGAAGTGACCATTACCGTGACCCGCGACAGCGAAAACGGTAAGGTGACGGCCTCGAAAGATGTCAACGGCATCAGGCAGGACACCACAGTGATTGTGCCTTTGGGCAGCGTAAATTTCGAGATTTCGCCCTTGGATACGATCAAAGTGAACAAGCCCGAAGTGTCGTCGGTAAGCTTTGCCGAAACCGGCAGCAACTCCGGCAACTGGGAAGCGGAAGGCGTGTCTTATACCAAGACGGTCAAGACCTATCGTCATGAAATGACCGGGTATCTGAAAGACATCACCATTAGCTACCTGGATGCGGAGATGACGCTCTGGGGCAAGAAGGTTGTTTTTCCGGCAGCAAACGGCAGCGTTGCTTTTGAAGACGGCGGTATCAGCGTTGTCGACGAAGGCATCAAGGACAAGGTTCATTATTATCTCTCGACTTCAAGCTACAAAGTTGCCTTTATGGGCGGCAGCAGCATAGAGAGAGGGTATGAACGTCTGGCAATGGATGCGGACGATGTTTTGCAGAGTACCTCAAAAACCGACGAAGGCTATGAAACGCTGTCTTCGACCACGGCCAAAAGCTGGGTTGAGATCACGCGTACCTACAGCCAGTCGGGTTCCGTCGTTTCCAGGTACGAAGTGATCCTAAAGAACGGTATCGGCGCTCCGGCGTACGAAATCCGTACGGTAGAAAGCTTTGAACTGGAAAAGAAAAACGCCGTTTCCGGCGAAACCGTCGTCAGCGGTACCCGTACCGAGGGTAACATCACGGTTACTGCGCATACGCTCGATTATACGGTCGGATGCGATTTGTTTGACAAGGTGTTCACCCCGTTCTGGGAAACTGCGGTCCTGAAGGTTGACGGAAAAGAGTTTGAGATGCCGTCCCGCGCTTACGAAAACATCACGGACAAGGGATTTAAACTGACGGAAATGTCGGAAAAGGACAATTATGAGCGCCGGCTCTACACCCACACCATCGGTGCTACTTTCAACGGCAACTCGGCCGAAGCCGTTGCCGAAGTCGAATTGCACAAGAAAGCGGAAGACAAGCTGGAAAGCCAAGTGATTGTCGAAGACGGCATGGAATATGTCGACGCGACGACGACCAGGTCATGGATCAAGATCAAGGAAGTATGGTCCGTATCGGGCGAAAAAGTGTATACGAAATCGGTTAACCTGACCAACGGCATCAATGCCCCGGCCAAGGTGATCAAGATTTTGGAAGACTTTACCTTAAACCAGATATCGGCTGTCCTTGGCGATGAAGTCTTGGCGGAAACCGAGACTGTCGGCGATTTTACGGTAAGGACTTATCAGCGGACTTATACGGTCGGCAACGACAAGTTTAACCGTATATTTACGTTGTCTTACCAACGTGCGTTTTACAATCCGCTGGATCACAGCATGCCGTTTGCGGAATACGAAAGTGTTGCCGACAACGGATTTGCAACCGCGGACATGACGCAGATCACCGAAGAGGGCAAGACTTACGACCGCAAGAGCTACACGCACTCGATCGGCGCCAGCTTTAACGGTCATCCGGCGGAAGCCAAAGCGGAAGCCGAATTGCGGGTTTTGGCCTCGGACATCATGACCAGTCAGGAAATCATTGAAGACGGTATGGACTATGTGGATGACAACACCACCAGATCCTGGATTAAGATTAAGGAAATCTGGACCGTGTCCGGCGAAAAGACTTATGTAAAATCGGTCGATTTGACCAACGGTATTGCGGCTCCGGCCAAAGTTACCAAGATTTTGCCGAGTTTTGCGCTGGCCTCCGCAACGCCCTCTCTGGCCGGTGAAAGCCTGCTTAAGACCGAAACCGTCGGCGATTTCACGGTAAAAACTTATCAGCGCACCTATACGGTGGCCAACAATCGTTTTGACCGTGTTTTCACCCTCAGTTACCAACGGGCTGTTTACGATCCGCTGAAGCATAACATGCCGAACCCGGAATACGAAAACATCTCCGACAACGGTTTTGAAACGGCGGATCTGTCGCAAACGGTCAGCGGCGGCAAAACTTACGACCGCAAGAGCTATGCGCACACCATGGGCGCAAGGTTCAACGGCCGTGATGTGAGCGCCGTCGGCGAAGCCGAATTGTGGGTGGAAGTCAATGACGAACTGAAAGAGCGTACGATTGTGGAAGACGGCAAAGACTATATCGATGCCTCTACCACCAAGAGCTGGATCAAGATTAAGGAAATCTGGTCCGTATCGGGCGAAAAGGTGTATACCAAATCGGTGAACCTGAAGAACTCGATCACGGCGCCGGCCAAAATCACCAAGGTTTTGGAAAACTTCAATCTGATTGCTTCCGCTCCGTCGACAGGCGGTGAAAAACTGACGGGAACGCAAACCGTCGGCGACTTTAAGGTGATGACATACCAGCGCACCTATACGGTTGCCAACGACAAGTTCAACCGGGTGTTTACGTTGTCTTACCAAAAGGCGATTTATTCTCCGCTGACTCACAACATGCCCTATGCCGAATATGAGAACCTTGCCGACAACGGATTTAAGCTGAGCGATATGAGCCGGCTGACCGAAAACGGCAGGATCTATGACCGCAAGAACTATGTTCATACCATGAGCGCCATGTTCAACGGTTATCCGGCAAGTGCGGCGGGCGAGGCAGAATTGCGGGTTTTCGTAAGCGAAGACCGTGATACGCCGAGCTGGCTGGGAAGTCCCAAGTCTGCAAAGTATACGCGTGTTCAGCAAAGTGTCGGCGCCAAGTTTATGGACATGATCGTTTTCACTTATGAAAACGGCGTGGTCATGGCACCGAACGGCAAAGTGGACATGAACCTGTGTTATGCTTTTGATGAATCCGTAGCGGCAAAGAACGGCGTCGAAACTTGTATTTCCGGCGCATACAGCGGCGTTTGGGGTGCAAACAAATGGCAGCCGGCGAAAGTTACGGTTGTCAGCGGTCGTTGGATCTATGCCGGCAAAAGTTCTGCCTGGGATCATACGGTTATGGAAAAGAATGCGGTAACTTTGGGTATTGGCGAAGACGTAACGCCGACGCCGGGCGCTCAGAGTTACAAAATTACCGGTAACCGGATTACGATCTCCTACGCCGTAAACAACGGCAGTAAGACGGCTAATACTTCTCTTTCCCTGAAGTGATGATTATCTTCGCGGAAGAAAAGAAAAATAGCCTGCAGCTCTCTTGGAAAGCTTCTTTTCGCAGTGCGGAAGGAAGTATGCGTGAAAAATCCTTTTGACAAACATTTACAATTTGACCCCGGAACGTAAAGTTTCGGGGTTTTTTTTAAGGTTGTTTTGTTTTATTGCTAAAAAATCTCCCCGCTTTTGCGGGGAGATTTTTGCGTTTGATCGGCTTGCGGTTTTTAGGCTGCTGCCGGCGGC
>OLRF01000578.1_pt1 | contig 45862 bp, 31 predicted proteins | sample 1672061 | NCBI WGS metagenome assembly OLRF01 (sample SAMEA3136641, study PRJEB25190) | human gut metagenome | reverse complement strand
TGGATAACCTGCGGGCACCGGGCATTCAGGATGTGAATCAGAAATATCTGGACGCCCTAAAGCGCGCCTTGGAGCAGGCGGACGGACTGGACAGGGTCTTTGCTCACCATATCACCAATAAAAGCGGCAAGTATATCGTGTTCTGCTCTGGCAAGGAGCACATGGACGAGATGATTTCCCATGTGCCGGAGTGGTTTGCGGCTATTGATACAAAACCTACCGTGTACAAAGCCCTGTCTGATGATCCTGCCACAGATAAAGCTTTTGCGGCCTTTAAGGCAGACAACAGCAAGCACTTAAAGCTTTTGTTCTGCATTGACATGCTCAATGAGGGTGTCCATGTTGCGGGTATCTCGGGTGTTATTCTGTTCCGCCCGACGATTTCGCCTATTATCTACAAACAGCAGATTGGGCGTGCTCTGACAGCAGGGGATAGCGCGACACCGCTTATTCTGGATGTCGTCAATAACTTTGAAGGCCTGTCCAGTATCAGTGGGCTGCAAAACGAAATGACCGCCGCCGTGCAGCGTCTCTACGCCAACGGCGAGGGTGACAAAATCGTCACGGATCGTTTTGAAGTTGTCGAACAGGTCCATAACTGCCGCGTGCTGTTTGAACAGCTGCAAAGCAGCCTGTCCTCGACGTGGGATCACTACTACTCTGAGGCAAGCATTTACTATGCTGAGCATGGTGATCTAAACATTCAAAAGCGGTACAAAACGCCAGGGGGACTGAGCCTTGGCTCATGGCTGCAGGTACAACGGCTTGTCCGTGCAGGACGCCGCACAGGCAGTTTGACTGAGCAGCAAATCGAACGTCTGAACGGCATTGGAATGCAGTGGGAAAACCGCTGTGATCAGGCGTGGAGCTACGGCCTGTCTGAGGCAGAGGCATACTTTGCCAAGCACGGGGACCTTATGGTGCCAAAGAAGTGGCAGACCAGGAATGGATTCCAACTGGGAAGTTGGATCTCGAACCGTCGAGTAGATAAAATTGCTGGCAAGTTGGATGCAACGCAGATCAAGAGCCTTGAAAAAATCGGTATGGTCTGGGATGCCTTCGGAGAAAAGTGGGAAAAAGGCTATGCTGCAGCAGCGCAATATTATGCCGACAATGGCAATCTATCTGTGCCCGTGGCCTATGTGACAAAAGACGGCATGCGGTTAGGGAGATGGCTTGCAAACCAGAAGCAGGCCTACGCGGGTGGCAGCCTGCCACAGCAAAAGATAGCCAGGCTTGAAACACTCGGAATGCAGTGGAACAGCAACGATGCCCAGTGGAATGTCTGCTACGAGGCAGCCAAGCGCTACTTTGAGGAAACCGGGAACTTGGATGTGCCAACTGGGTACGTATCGCCGGATGGTATTGCACTTGGAAAATGGGTAGCCCGTCAGCAGTATGTCTGGAAGAATCCTGAAAAGAGCAACTCCAAACTAACCTCGGAAAGGATAGCTTTGCTTGAAAGGATCGGAATGCAGTGGGAAAAGACGGAGTCATGGCTGCACAAATATGAGCTGGCAGAAGACTATCTACGCCAGCATGGCAGTCTACAAATCCCGGCAAAATACAAAACTGAAGATGGCATTTGGCTTGGCCGGTGGTGGTATGACCAGAAGACTTTGTTACGAAAGCAGTCCCCCCGGCTAAGTGTTGAGCAGACAGATAAATTGCGGAAGTTGCTGGACGAGGGGACAGCAGAGCAGGCAAGTTGAGGAGAGAAAAATGACAAGATTTAAGCATGATTTGATTTTGCGAATCATAAAGGTGCTGGATGCAGTACTGGTGACAATTCCGTTTGCACTTTGTTGGTACCTGTATTATGCAAAGCATATTGTATCACCATTTTATGCCAAGGGTGATTACCTGGTTGTGGCATTGTTTTTTGTGCTGTTCATCATTTTTGGCCGTGTTTATGATGCATTCTTAATGTCGATGCAGAGTATATCAGAAATCGTCTATGCACAATTTCTGGCGGCAGCAGTAAGTGACTTTATTATGTACATTGTCATTTGGCTGCTGAGCAAGCACCTACCCAATATCCTGCCGGGCGTTGCGGCGCTGGTCGGACAATTACTCATGTCGACCATTTGGGCCAACAGCGCACACCGTGCTTATTACACAACCTTCCCGTCGCAGGCTACGGCAGTCATCTATGATACTCGACATGGTATGGAGAAGTTGATCGGTAAGTATGGTTTAGATACCAAATACAAGGTAGTGGTTACAGCTTCCGCACAGGAATGTATCGAGGATTTGTCCATGCTGGACGGAGTCGCTACGGTGTTCTTGAGTGGTATCCACAGCCATGACCGCAATATCATTCTGAAATACTGTGTCGAAAATAACATCAATGTGTTTGTGATTCCTCGCATTGGCGACACGATTATGGCGAGTGCACACCATATGCATATGTTTTACCTGCCGATGCTCCGTGTGGGCCGTTACAATCCTCAGCCTGAGTACCTGTTCATGAAGCGACTTATCGATATTGTTGTCTCCGCTGTTGCGCTGGTAGTGTTGAGCCCTATTTTTCTTGTTACAGCTATCGCTATTAAGGTGACAGACCATGGCCCGGTGTTCTACAAGCAGATCCGCCTGACCAAAGATGACAAGGAGTTTGGCATCCTTAAGTTCCGCAGTATGCGCGTGGATGCCGAGAAGGACGGTGTTGCCCGTCTGTCCAGCGGCGAGCACGATGACCGCATCACGCCGGTTGGCAAAATCATCCGCGCCTGCCGTATTGATGAATTGCCTCAGCTGTTGAACATTTTGCGCGGAGACTTGAGCATCGTCGGCCCCCGTCCTGAGCGCCCCGAAATCGCGGCCCAGTACTGCGAGGAAATGCCGGAGTTTTCTCTGCGCCTCCAGGCTAAGGCTGGCCTGACGGGTTACGCACAGGTGTACGGAAAATACAACACAACGCCCTACGACAAATTGGTTATGGATTTGATGTACATAGCTAAGCCGAGTATTATCGAGGACTTTAAGATTATGTTTGCCACGGTGAAGATTCTGTTCACGCCAGAGAGTACGGAAGGCGTAGAAAAAAATCAGATAACGGCTAGTACAACAAAATAGGTGCATATAATGAAAAAAGTTCTATTTGTCGCTACTGTGGTAAAAACGCACATTATGGAGTTCCATATTCCTTATCTTAAAATGTTCAAGGAAATGGGCTGGGAAACCGCAGTTGCAGCAAAAAACGATTATGAAGTTCCAGAAGACTGCGTGATACCGTATTGCGATACATATTACAATATTCAATTTGAGCGAAATCCCATGGCTCTGGGAAACATAAAAGCGTATAAATGCTTAAAAAAGGTGATTGATGAGGGTGAGTATGACATTATCCACTGTCATACACCGGTTGGTGCGATGATGACACGCTTGGCCGCAAAGCAGGCACGGAAGAAAGGAACAAAAGTACTATATACAGCGCACGGATTTCATTTCTTTAAAGGAGCGTCAGCAGTAAATTGGCTCGTATATTACCCTGTCGAGAAATGGCTGTCACGTTATACTGATGTGCTCATCACAATAAATAAAGAGGATTATGCTCGGGCACAAACTTTTAAGGCGGGAAAAGTATGCTATGTGCCCGGCGTTGGTATTGATCTTAAAAGATTCTCCGTTGGACATGTTAACAGAAATGAAAAGCTTTCAGAAATAGGGGTGGATTCGAAAGATTTTGTTTTACTTTCCGTTGGAGAGTTGATTCCGCGAAAAAATCATGAAGTGGTTCTTCGAGCTATAGCACGGTTGAAACAGAGCAAACATTATGAACGTCTTTCTTATGTAATCTGTGGCCGAGGCACTTATGAGCCTGAATTAAAAAGGCTTGCTGATGAATTGGGAATAGCTGAACATGTTCATTTTCTTGGCTATAGGAGTGATATCGCCGAAATTTGTAATTGCTGTGATTTGTTCGTCTTTATGTCACATCAGGAGGGACTTCCTGTAGCCCTGATGGAAGCGATGGCATGCGGAATCCCGGTGCTTTGCTCGAATATTCGAGGTAACACAGATCTTATTGAAAATAATGTAAGTGGTTTGATTGCAGACAATACTCCCGAGGGAGTCGAGAAAGCAATTATGTATATGCTTGAAAATGATAAACTCCGTGAGCAAATGGCCGAAGAGGCAATGAAACACATAAAAAAATTCGACTTGGTGCAAGTTGAACAGCAAATGTATAAAATCTATCAAGAGGTATTAGCATGAAAAAAGCGGCACTGTTGATGCAGAGCGCAGCGAACGGCGGAGTGCAACGTGTAATGATAAATTTGGCACGCGGTATGGTGGAGCAGGGAGCAACTGTAGATTTCCTTATTGCAGATGCGCAGGGCGAAATGCTGAATCAAATTCCCGAGGCATGCCGGATCTACGATTTTAAGAAAAAAAATTGTCGGGGCGACCTGAAAGTTTTCTTATCAATGCCCAAAATTGCCACTTATATGCGCAAAAACCCGAAGACGGTAATCTATGCTGCACCAGGATTATCCTGCACAGTGGCGGCTTTTTTAAAATTTTTTCATCCGCATACGAAGGTTGTCCTTATAAATGATAATAAGTGTTCGCTTTTGAGAACGGGTGGTCTGTACCACAAGACTGTTTATTATGTGAACAAACTTGTATATCCATTGGCGGATCAGATTGTTGCAGCACATACGCCGGCAGCGCAGGATATAGCGGAAAATTATCATGTAATACCAGAAAAAATGCATGTCATTTATCATCCTCTGATTGACATAAAAGAGGTAGAAGCTGCTCCTGTGGAAAAGGGTCATCCTTTTGTAAGAGCGAAGGAAGATGGATATAAGCTGCTTTTGACTGTAGGTAGGTTGGTGCCAGAGAAAGCGTTTGAAAATCTAATAGATGCTGTAGCGCTTGTGCGTAAGGAGGAAAAGGTCAAACTGATCATTTTGGGCGAAGGAGAACAGCGTGCCTTTTTGCAAGAAAAAATCAAATCCCTCAAATTGGAAAATGATATCGACCTTTTTGGATATACAACACAGGTGTTTTCTTTTATGAAGAGCGCGGATTTGTATGTGTTGTCTTCGAGACAGGAGGCTTTCGGCAATGTGCTGGTGGAAGCAATTGCATGTGGGCTTCCTTGTGTAGCCACAGACTGCGTAAGTGGTGGGCCAAAGGAAATCATGGAGCAAAGTGGTGCCGGAAAATATGGCGTCTTGTGTGAGAAAGAAAACGTTGAGGCGTTAGCTAAAGCCATACGTATAGCACTTGAGAAAAAATATGATAAGAAGGACTTTGAAGCAAAGACGGAAAAGTTTGAAATTGAGTACTCGGCAAAGCAATATTTAAAATTATAAGGAAATTCTGACGATGTTCGATAAAGATATGAAGCAGACAGCACCAGTCATAATGGTAGGTTCTGGAGTAATATGTACAGCAGTTTCAGCCGGGAGTATTCTATTAAAAAATAATTATGATTGGGGATATGGATTCTTTTTTATAGCACTGTTCTCTATATTGCTGGCTCTTGGTGCAATGAAAAGAACAACGGTTTCAACCGAAATTGCGATTGCATATCTTGCAAGACTCGGGATGTGCATTTTATGTACTGTTCAAAATGATGGAGATGCCGATAACTATGCTGTAAATGCTATCAATTACGCAGCAATGCCGTTGGGAGAGGTCTTCCTAAATGTACCTATGGGGGCCTATCTGTATTCGTGGGTCATCAGCTTTTTCTTTAGATTCTTTGGCCCATGCTATACACCAGTCCGCGCGATGAATATGGCAATCAGTGTTTGTTGTGTTTATGTGACAATCGATATTGTGAGTGAAATTTATCACAATACAAAGATTACAAAGCAAGCAGCTATCTGGATGGCAGTTTTCCCAAACTTGATTCGCTTTTCAAGCTACTTTGCCAATCGGGAACCGATGCTTTTGATTTTTATGCTTTTGTATCTGAAATATTCCTATAGATATTACAAATCTAATCATATTCAGAATTTGATATTATCTATCATTTTCTTGATTCCGGCAATGATCTTACATACATCTATGTTGGCTATGATAGCGCTGACGATGTTTATTATCCTGACAAGAGAGACAAAAACCTCAGACAAGGCCTCTGCAAATATTGGCAAGGCGCTGCTGGCACTTGCAATGGTTCTTCTATTTGTATACATGCTGATGAGTGGAGTCGGAACAGAAAAATTTGGCATCGGTGGTGGTGTTGAACTTAGTGTCTCAGGCGTGAGCAGTTTGGGAAATATGTCAGCAGCAGGACGTGCAGCCTACCTGAAAGGTGTAAGCTTTTCAAACCCAATTCTAACCATATTATTTCTTCCCATCCGGATGCTGTATTTCCTGTATACGCCGTTTGTATGGATGCTGAGAGCTGCAGTTGATTTGGTTGGCTTTTTTGATGCAGCGCTGTATATTTATGTTTCTTACAGAATGTACAAGAAAATAAAGCTACTGCATAATAAGGCAAAGAAAACCTCCGAAGAGAAATTTGTGATGCTGTTGTTTTTTGTCTTGGCCGTCGTTGTTGCGATGTTTGCAGCAGTTACTTCCAATTATGGAACGGCGATTCGTCATAGATGTAAGCTGTTTCCGCTCATGCTGTTGATTGTGGCGGATAAGATTAGCAAGCGTGACTTTGATATAAAAGAGGACAAGGATGAAAATTAAACTAATCATTCCATACTTTGGAAAGCTGCCGGGGTATTTTGAGTTCTTTCTTAAGAGCTGTGAAATAAACACAGAAATAGAATATTTGATTTTTACAGATCAGGAAAAACTTCCGAAATGTCCTCCGAATGTGGTAGTTTTACACCTTACTTTTGCAGAATTCAAGCAGCTTGCACAGAAAAAGCTATCTTTAAATGAGCGCAGTATGAAGGCGTTAGCCCCCTATAAATTATGCGATTATAAGCCGACCTATGGCATACTGTTTGAAGATTACCTCAAAGATGCAGATTTTTGGGGCTTTTGCGATGTCGACCTTGTTTTTGGAAAAATTTTCGATATGCTGTCATTGGAGGAAGTGTCTCATAGCGAACGTATATTGACGCAGGGACATTTGACGATGTACAAAAATTGCGAACGAATGAATCGTCTATTTGAAGAGGATGTGGAAGGCGGAATCAACTTTCGTAAAGCAATCGAGATTAAAGAGCCCTGCTTCTTCGATGAGATTTTTATGCCGTTTATCTGCAAGAGGAAAAATGTCATCCAGTATGGTCAGAATATCTTTGCCGATATTTTGCCGCAGTACGGTAATTTTGCGATTGCGCCTCTGTGCGCTATAGAAAACCAAGAAAAACAGTCTTTCTATTGGGAGAACGGAAAGCTATATCGTGAGTATGCTGGAAAGCAAGATGAATTGATGTATATTCATTTGCAAAAAAGGCCGTTGCCATATACGAATGGACTTGTAAATCATGCGGGTAAAATTTATATTACACCGCAGGGGTTCTTTACAGAAGATAACTACACAGAAGGATGCGAACGTCCAGACGAAACTCAGGTACAAAAGTACCAAAAAAAGCGGTGGCTGGCATTGACCCCCCGAAAAGTATGGATTAAACTGAAAGTTCGAAAATTCAAGGAGCGGCTAAAATGAAAATCGGTATACTTACGTTTCATCGTACCACAAACTACGGGGCGGCCTTACAAGCTTACGCACTGCAGGAGGCGCTGACAAGCGCAGTCGATGAAGCGGAGCTCATCGACTATCGTAATATGAATATTTATTCATATTCCGATCCTCGTTTTTTTCATAATTTGTCTCTAAAAACGAGGATCGGAAAGCTGCTGCGGTATTCGTATAATACGGCTACATTTGATCTGTTTGTGGAGTTTTGGAAAAAGTACTTCCATCTATCTCCTGAATGTACAACAAACGAAGAACTTCGTAGTGTAGAGCAACGCTATGATGCAGTTGTTTGTGGCAGTGATCAGGTGTGGAATCCCCGTGAAATCTTCCAGGATTATGATGCATTTCTACTCGGAACAGTAGATTGCAGAAAAATTTCCTATGCTGCAAGCGCAGGTGCAGTATCCTTGTGGGAACCTTACCTGAAAAAATATTGGACACTGCTGCATCGATTTGATGCTATCTCTGTAAGAGAGACGGATATGAAGGAACCGACAGAACACCTTGCCCAAAAGAAAGTGCAGGTAGTGCTGGATCCGACGCTTTTACTGAATAAAACGGATTGGTGTAAAGCAGAGAGCGAGGAAATGCGGCAGAAACTTCCGAAAAATGGCTATATTCTGATCTACTTTTTAGGGAAGAATCCAGCTGTTATACAGGCGGCTAAAGAGCTGCAAAAGCAGACAGGACTGTCGATAATTTCTTTGGGGCGTAAAATAAAGGGCGTTAAAGCAATGCGTCCGATAGCGGGCCCCGAAGAGTTTCTGACGTTGTTTCATTATGCCAGCTATGTTCTTACAAGCTCGTTTCATGGCACAGTTTTTTCAATTCAGTATCAAAGACCATTCCTGGTGTTTGGAAACGGTGCTTATAACTCCCGAATGAACACACTATTGGGCGCACTGGATTTGCAGGGCCGTATGGTAGATCAGGCGAGTGATTCCGTGTGGGAGAAAATGAAGGCTTCTATAGATTGGGAACATACAGAAGCATGTCATAACAGAGAAAAGCAGAAGTCTCTTGCTTTTTTAAGTGAGGCATTTGGGAAAAACGGAGAAAAAAAATAATGCTTCCAAAGGAAACGTGCGTAGGGTGCGCTGCTTGTACACAGGTGTGCCCCAAAAAGTGTATTACAATGATTCCGGATGCGAAAGGCTTTTTGCATCCGTGTATTGATGAAGCAGTGTGTGTTAAATGCGGGGCTTGCGAAAAAGCATGTCAGGTGCTTCACACTGTACAAAAGAATCCTGCTCCCCAAAAGGTGTATGCGGCAAGAGTGAAAGATAAGTCTATGCTGCGCAAAAGCTCCTCCGGAGGCATTGCATCAATGCTGGCGGAAGAGTTTATCCGCCGAGGTGGCATTGTATATGGCGCAGCATTTGATGAGCAGATGATTGTCCGCCATATTCGAGTTTCGGAAGTGACGTCACTGGACAGGCTCCAGGGAAGTAAGTATGTCCAAAGTGATATACAGGAAATTTATGCTGGCATAAAGAAGGACTTGGTAGCAGGTAAAAATGTATTGCTGTTTGGTACTCCTTGTCAGATTGCAGGAGCCAGAAAAATCTTTGGTGAAGAAGGAAAATTATTACTGTGTGATTTGATTTGTCATAGTGCACCAAGCCCTAAAATATTTGCTGAGCACCTTAAGGCTATTGAAGCGGAAGGAAAAAAGGTCGCTGATTATCGGTTCAGGGATAAGACCTATGGATGGAGCTATAATCTAAATAGAATTATTTATCAAGATGGTTCATCAGAGTTGCATTCCTATTGGAACCAATGCTATAAGCGTTTGTTCTTATTGAACTTAATTGCAAGAGAAAGTTGCTATACTTGCCGTTATTCAGATGTTCGACGTGTTGGAGATATAACACTGGGAGACTTTTGGGGAATTGACAGAATTACAATTCAGTTTGCAGATGATGACGGAGTAAATGCCGTTTTTATCAATACAGAAAAGGGCAAAGAAGCGTTTGAAACCGAGTTACAGAAAAACGTAGAATATAAAGAAACCGCGATAGAAGATGCACTGCAAGAGCATTTGATTATGCCGTGCACAAGATCTGGAAAAGTAGATGCCTTTTGGAACTGTTACCAAAAAAATTCTTACAAAAATGCAGCCGGGCAGTTTGCAGGCGGATATAATTATTTGACGATTAGAAATAGAGTAAAAGACTTTTTGCGGGAGCACCGCTTGTTAAGGCAGAAGGGAAAATGAGGGAAAGCGAATGAGTCGGAATAAGACCTTGTTAAAAAACACATTGATTATCTTGTTTGGCAAGGTGTGCACACAGCTAATTTCCTACTTACTGTTGCCGGTCTATACGACAGTTCTGACCACAGAAGAATACGGAACGGTAGATCTGCTTATCACATATGTTACGTTGATTGCGCCAGTCATCACGCTGCAAATGGAAGCGGCGGTTTTTCGGTTCCTGATAGATGTCCGTGACGATGCAGAGGGCGCATCGCGCATTATGACAAACAGCATGGTTTGCATTGGTGCGACCATTGGAATTTTTCTTGTAGGATATGGCATAGTAAACTGCTTTATCAATTTTCAATATGCACTGCTGTTTGCTGCGTGCATTGTGGCAAACGCAATGGTTTCAATTTTTTTACAGATGTCGCGTGGCTTGGGGGACAATGTCACCTATGCAATTGGCAGTGCGATTTCTGGCATTTTTACAATCGTCTTTAACATTCTCTTTATTGTTGTGTTTCCATTTGGCGTTCAGGGAATGCTTGGAGCCACTGCATTGGCACAACTTCTGGGGACAGTATATATCATTATAAAAATAAAGGCGTTTCGTTATTTTAATGCGCAAAAGCTTGATTTTGCAGTGATTAGAGAAATGTCGTATTATTCTCTGCCATTGATTCCGAATAGCCTATCCTGGTGGGTCATAAGCGTATCGGACAGAACTTTAGTAACGATGTTTCTAGGGGTGCAGGCAAACGGAATTTTGGCTGTGGCAACAAAATTTGCTACGATTGTCGTAAATGTGTTTGCGATTTTCAATCTTTCGTGGACCGAGTCTGTTGCTGTCCATATCCATGATGAGGATGGAGCTGACTATATTTCTGACATTTCGAATCAATGCTTCAAGCTGTTTGGTGCAGGCGGCATGGTGCTAATTATGGCATGTGCAGTGTTCTTCAAGTATCTTGTTGGGCCTAATTTCTCGGCGGCATATGATTTGATTCCACTCTTAGTGATAGGCAGCGTTTTGAATGTTCTTCAGACTCTTTATGGCATCATTTATATAGGATTAAAAGATACAAAGCAAGCCTCCAAATCCAGCATTATGGCAGCGATAGTTAATATAACAACAGATTTATTGCTAATTAAAGTGGTTGGAATTTACGCAGCTGCTATTTCTACGATTTGTGCTATGCTGTTCCTATCAATCTATCGTTATCTGGACGTAAATAAGTTTATGAGCATTCGCCTTGATTGGAAAAATGCGCTGGCTTTAGGTGCAATGTACGCTTTGGTTTGTCTTGTCTATCATACAAAGCAACCATATTTAATCGCTGTTGAATTTGGGTTGTCTATTCTTGTTTGTATTCTATGGAATAAAAAATTGGTAGGTGATATGTTAAAGGCTGTTGTAAAGAAAATTGGTCATAGCAATAGGTAGTATGTCCTAGCAGTAAGAATTAGATGGGTGCTACGTGTAATGTGACTATCCCCATTCTACAATGTGAATGGACTCTATAAGCGTGAAAAATCACTATGATTACTATTAATGTCGCCATACTGAATCTTTTCCACTGTCTCCTTGCTAAGCTGCAACGTTTTTACAATCTGTTGCAAATTCTCCAATTGAGTAATAAGCTTGTTTATCTGAGCTTCTGTTTCTGAAACTAATTGTTGAACCTTCTCGGAGTCTACAAGAAAAGAAATCCCCATTTTATCAAGCTGTGAAGCCGCTCTGCTATACGTCTGCAGGGCGGCCTCGTTCTGCTTGTAGAAAGTTTCTCTTTGAGCCAGTGGAACGGACGCATATTCCAGCCAAACAGATTTATAGGTGCGGCACGCCTGCAGATTATGAGCCGTTGCTGCATAAATTTTGCTTTTGGAACGAAGCTCTGCAATCTCGTTGCGGAGCTTCATTTCTTCGCGTTGATATGCACTGATTTGTTTATCAAAGTCAGCAGCTGAATGTAGACCATTATCAGCCATGCTGCCCAAGAGTTTTCCGAGCTCTTTTGCATTCGCAATTCCTGCACGGCGCTCCACATTAGCGACTCGACGGGCTAAACTGCTTTCAGAAGTGCCAACCTGCACCACACCTCCTAGCGACTGCGCTAGTTCAGCGCCACTGATTGATTTTCGCGTCTTCTCGCTGCCAATTGGCACATAGCTGTATTGCCATCCAGGATATAAGCTGATTGTGCAGCTTCCTTGCTCAACGTTTCTTTGCACATCGCGCTCGGGGATAAATAATCGCTCGATGTTATATTGCGGCAAGTGCACTGTCACTCCACGTAGACTCATGGCCATAATCTGATCAGCAGTCAAGCTCACGATTAGGGGCTGTGTCAGATTCTCTTCATCGATTTGTCGAATCAAATCTGTGCCTCGAATTGTGCCGTGTGTGCCGTCGTCGTAAGTTATATCATACGAAAAAGCAGCGCCGATGTCGGCAGATACAGACCCATCAGGAGTCGTATGAATATGGCTGTTATCAATCATCAACTTTGCCGGATTGCCACTTGAGTCATGGATTTGCAGCAGAACACCGCGCTTGCCGGCAGAACATATCTGACGTGACGTGAGTCTGACAGATGTATCACAACTCTGCGGATAGTTTGTAGTCAATTCTTGATATAGCGCTGCAATCGTTGTACTATGATTTGTATCAAGGTTTTCCGATTTATTCTTTATTGTGTTTTCCAAGCCCGCAAGTGTAAATCCATCTCCTAAAGCGTCAGCAGGCACCCATGTGCCATCTAAGTCGGCAGCCTTATACAAAAGCTGTCCGGTTTGCTTTTTTATACGCGCCTTAACGCCCTCCGACTGCAGCTGCTTAATAAAATCGGTAAAAGTCGAGATACTCGGAAAAATCTTGGCTATGCGCTCACGAATAAATTGCTGTTCGGCAGCGTTATCCTCTAAGCGCTCCACGAGGCCGGTATACGTAAACTTGTCGGTATCGGCCAGTGATGTATCTCTGATTGCACGCCCCGCACCCTCTAGCAAGTAAGTCATGTGCTTGCCTCGCTGGCAAACAGAAATGCCCAGTTCCTGTGTCATTTGCAGGAACTGGGCATAATTGGTGGCACGCTCCAGGCAGAAGTTAAGCTTCTTGCGGACTTCAGTGCGATTGCTGGTTGTGCGTTTCTTTTGTATGTAAGTGGGGTAGAGCTGGCCTAGCTGTTGTGGGTCTTTAATAACAGACAACTGTGATTCCATGCAGAGCCGATCAGATATACTGCGGATTTGCTGCGCGGTGCGGTAGGGAACAGTGCGCAGCTTTTTATAATCATAAAAAGAAACGGCATTGATAATAATGTGGTTATGTATAGAATCTTTATTGATATGGGTAGCAACGACAAACTCGAATTTTCCATCGGTAAATTTCATTGCAAGCTTGCGGCCCAGCTCATGGGCCCGTTCCGGCGTGACAGCATCGTCCGGGGAAAAGGATTGAAGCAGGTGGTAGGCAAGATTCCCTTGCTTTTTCGCACTTGTATTTCGTGCTTTGCGCGCCATTGCTGCAGTAATGGAAAAATCAAGCACAGCAGTCTGTGGGGCAGTATTGTAACCTGAAATCAATTCCTGCCCATCGGTTTTGTCAGGATTTTCTATGTAGTTGATTGCATCGCCAAGCCGAACTTTTACCGCATGAATTTTGGTGATAGCCATAGTAGATTCCTTCTATGTAAGAAACAGGTGAAGATTGTCACTCAGGGCCGGGCGAAAAACCTCAATAACAGACAAAAACAAATAGCCACTCTCGCACGCCCACTTGCTAAAGGTATGATTAGGGTTTGCATAATATTTCGCTGCATACATATTAGACTAGTTTTCGCAGAGCTTTCACCAATCGTTCCTGATAGAGCGATTTCAGCTGTAAATATTCACGCCGCAACTGCTCAACATCGTTGGTGGTAACAGATTGATTCGTGTTGCAGCGCTTAGCTATTTGGTTAATGTTACCTGAGATATGACTCAAGCTAGATGAGATTTCTTTTATAACAGAAAAATCATAATGCTTGACTTTACCGGTAAGCAGCATTTCCCGACAAAAAGCTGAAAAATTAGGCATATCACTTTCTGCCATCTTTGTTGCTACCTGTTGCCATTCTTGCTCAGAAAAAAAGATGCCTTTATAAATTGGTCGTTCACGTTTGTCCATATAATATCCTCTTGATTTTCAAAGTACTCTTTTGAAAATCTGTACTCAAACGGGTTTTAGGGTGTCCCTAAATGCGCATCTGTTTTACAGATGCAATGCTTGCTAACGTTCGCTTTCGCTCACGTTACCCCTTCGGGCCGCCCCGGCGGTTCTTCTGGCGAAACCAGAACAGCCCGGCTCCGATAAAAGCGATGGGCAAAAAGTCCAGCACATTCCAGAACGGATTTACTGACTTTTTGCTCTGCTGTACAGGTTGAGAAGAGGGCGGCTCCGGTGTCTGTGTCGCAGACGGCACAGCGGCAGCTGGTGCATTATAGGCTGCCGCGCGCTGTACAGCAGTGTTCTCGTCATGGCTGGGCGTGCACAACTCGGCGTCTGGATTTTTTGTGTCCGTTACCGTCAGGTGAAAGCTTGCGCCGTCATCGGTATTCAGCTCCTTCTGCTCACATTCGAACTGGTATCGCTCCGCTGCATCGCCTGCAACACGGGCAGATAGAAACGTATACAGTCCGCTGTCAGCCTCCGTGCAAACGGCGGCCAGTTGGTTGGATTCGTATACATCCAGCGCGTATACTGTACCGCTGTACAGGTTCTGCAGGTAGACGATACAGTGTTGAGAAAAGCCAGCGGGTGCTGTCAGGTACGCACTGATCTGGGCAGCCTCAGGCAGATAATCGGCAGGCGGCTGGCGCAGCGGCTGCGGCGTATAATAGCGTGTCTGCCCGGTTACTTCCGTGAACCAACTCTCACCTGCAAACTCGTACTGCAATTCATACTGACCACCGGCCTCGACCTGCAAAAAGGTGGTGCCGTCAACCTCGCGCAGCGGCCAATCGTTTAGGGCGTCGTATTGCACAGCGGCATTGCAGTAATAGGTGCCCTCCGGCAACGTCACAGTCTGGCTATACTGGTTCAAGCCGTTCAGCGTTACAAGAACAGCGTCCGTGTCGTTGGGACCGCTACCCAGCTTAATCAACACGGAACGTTCCTGCAGCTCCGCGGGAATATCTACTAAGGATACCGTCACCTCTCCGCTTCCCGCAGCAAGGCAGGGCGGTGCCAGCACCATGATAAACGGAACCAAAAGCAAAATCGCCAGAACTCTTTTCATGAAAAACGCCTCCTTAAAATCCGGCATAAGTAAAGTAATGGCAGCCGCGGCTCTCCATCCATGCGTTGGACATGTTTACGCAGACGCCGTAGCCATAACAGCATTCGATCCACGCACCGCCGCAGATCGCCATCTGCACATGGCCTTGCTCACCGCCAGCGGCATAGACGACCCGCAGGTCGCCCGGCTGGACCTCGGCTGGGGAGATTGCCCGCAAGTCACCGGTGCGGCCATAGGCGGCTGTATTACCGGCTGAGAACGGCAAGCCTTGCGCCCAATAACAGTACTGTACAAAACTGGAACAATCCAAATTCATGCCCACGCTGGCATTGCCGGGGCCACCACGCAGCGACGAAGGCTGCCCGTACACAAAATGACCTTGGCAACTGATGGCAAAGGTTACGACCTGCCCGCGCGCAGTGTCGGGGTCAATGTTCAGTCCGGCCAGCAATGCCTGCAGCTCGTCAGCAGTCATAGCGGAGCCTATGGAACGGCACTTGATACCGTCAGCCACGCCGTACAGTGTCTCCCAGTCCATGCGATACAGTAAGGACGCCCATTCCACGTTGCCATAAGCGTCCGCGCCGTTCTCGTACCAGCCCTTGAAGCCCGCCGCGCCGGGCGGCAGCGTTACAGTTTTCGTAAAGCGGGCAGTGACCGCATTTCCGGCGTATTCATTGCCGTACTGATCCTGCTTGATGACGGTGCGTGTCAGCGTACCGTCGTTACTGCTTTCGGCCAGTGCTTCAAGGTTGCCCGTGCCGCCGTCCGCACCATTAGGGGCTTCGGTTTCCGGGTCAGCATAGCGGTCATAGCCGGTCAGGTAAATTGTGCAGTTCAGATCATAGTGGCCGTACTGGCCGTCGTGCAGCTCTCCGGGACACCATGGGATAGCGGTTGCGTTGGCAAAGGTCACGGTATAGTCCTGCGTCATAGTTTCGTCGCCGTCGGTGGTCTCCACTGTAAAGGTGGCGGTGCACTCGTTCGGAGCATAGAACCAATCATTCGGCTCGCCCTTGTAGAGATTCGCGCTTTCATCCAACACGATGTTGCCGGTGCAATTCTCTGCGGCGATTTTGCCGTCGACAACTTGGGTGTAGTTATCCGGAAGGGCACACAGCTCTGACTGGGTGGCCCCACCCGGGAAAATGACAGGAAAAAAGACGGTCACATCGTGTGTGCTGTCTTCGATCCATTCGGGGCGGCTGCTGCCTTCCGCGTGGTCGTCACTCCATTCCCATATTCCGTTGTGGTAGTGCCCGCATTCTTCGTTGCCTTGGGCACAGGTGTGCGTTTCGCATCGATACTCTGCGATGGTCACGGTCTCGCCCTCGCTGCGGTAGCCATTGACGCAGCCGCCATAGCTGATGCAGGAGTAGGGCGCGGACTCCCTCGCGGTAATTTCCATGCCGTAGGCTGTCAGGGCGCGGCAATATTGGGTAAATGGCACGTCGTCCGTAAAAGCCGCAAGCTCCTGTGAACTGGGCCAGTCCTGCTGATAATAGACCGCGGCCATCGAGATGATCTCTGCAGTGTCATTGTAGATGCCGTTGGCGTAGCTCCATGTGACGCCATGCTGCATATTGTTGCTGCGCTGGCCGGTCAGCGTGTCGTAGCCGTAGGGGTTGCCGTTGGGGTCAACATCGTTGCGAAAGGCCCTGCGAAGCTCATCAGTGGCAGCTTCATTGCGGTAGGTATTGATGCTTTCGATAAGCTGCTGAATATCCTCCGGCCTGTCGGCACACAGTACACTGGTCGTTGTAGTACCGCCCATCTGGCCTAGCAGCCCAATAATAAGCAACAATAGAACGATTGTGCCACAAATAAGCGCCGTCCTGCCGATAGGAGCAAGCGCTTTGACAGGATGGGCAAAGAACCGTGCAACCTTGATAACGCTATGACCGGCTTGAAAGCCTGTATTACTGATGATACCCGGCGCACGGTCAGCAAAATCATTCGCACTGGTCGAGAAGGTCTCTGCATAGTGCAGAGCGGTACGTGCACCGGCAGAGCCGATTTGTACCGCAGAGCTTCCCAACTCCATCCGCAGCACGTCGCCGCCTGTGTGTAGGACCTCCTCGGCGGTGCGCGTGCCGTCCTGCACATCCTTGATGCCCTTCACGGCGTAGCTGCCCAGTATGCCGACGTCCTCCGCAGCAGTCCCGAGAAACGTCTCCTGCATAATCAGTTCCGCCGCCGCGCCGTGCACACCGAGATCCTGCGCGGCATCGGTGGCAAAGTCCTCCTGATAGCTGACCAGCCCGCTTGCACTCGTGATGCCGTGCGCTGCGGCTGTTGTGCCGCGCATGGCAGGGGAGCGGTAGCCGTTTGTCTGCTGATTGCACAGCAGTTCGCAGTAGGCATTGCTGCGGCTGGCACGGGGCGTGTTGGTACCGGCGATATATTTCCGGTTGCCTTCGGCGGGAGGTGATAAGCTTTCTGCTACATCATCTCTATCGTCTGAAATACTATTTTTCGTTTCACTTACATGATCGTCATTCGACAGTAGCGACTCGGTTTGCTTTTCAGTGCTGTCCAGCAGTTCCTCGCCGTTTGATGCTTCATCTACCTGGTTGTGCAGGCTTTCCGATATGTCAGTATCGGTATGGAATAAAGGTTTGTCGCTATAATTTTGCGTGAATAGTTCTGACATGGCAGACTCCGTGAGGTTGTTTTTAGAGATGTGATGGTGTAAGCATAACGCATTAAGACTTTCGATTAGGAGATGTATCCATCAGCCTGAACAGTTCGGTATCCTTCGGAAAATCGTTGTTGAAGGGCACCACCGTCTTAGACACGATCAGCAGTCCGCTGCCGACCTCTGCATTCTCGATGTACCGCTTTTCCTCGTTGGAAATATGCAGCAGCCGCGCCAGATCGTTGGCATCGTCGGGAGACTGGTTCAGCAGCTTGATATATCCGCAGTCGGACAGCATTCGGCGCGCGTCCTCGTTGTCCAGCACCGAACGCACGTGCTGGGTGATGGAGGTCAGAATCGCACCCCACTTGCGGGCGCGGCTGGACAGCTGAAAGTAAAAGTCCGTGCAGTCCTTGTTGCCCAGCAACTGCTGGAACTCGTCGGTAAACACCCAGGTACGGCGGCCCAACACGCGATTGCGGGTAATGCGGTTCCAAACCTGATCCAGCACCGTCAGCATACCGATGGACTGCATCGACTTGCCCAGCTTGACCGTATTAAAGCAGATACAATGATTCTGCACGTTCACATTGGTCTGGTGGGCAAACAGGTCCATGGAGCCACTTACATATAGCTTCAACGCCGTAAGCAGTGGCTTGACTTCCTCTCCCTGCAGCGCAAGATTTCTATAAAAGTCGTGCAGCGTTGGCATTTCCTCGCGCTTGGGATTTGCCATATAGCGCTGATAGGTCAGGCCGGCAGCTACATCAATAAAGGTTCGCTCCTGGGGCGACAATTCGGAGCTGTGCAGAATGAGCTGGCAGAAATTCTGCAAGAACTGACTTTTCAGGCGGATGGGGTCCTCATCGTCGCCGTAGTCCTCGGTAATGTCCATGGGATTGATATGGGAGGGGCTGGATGCGGAAATGTCAATCACTACGCCACCCATGGCTGTAACGAGATGCGTGTACTCCTGTTCTGGGTCGATGAGAACAATATCATCATCTGGCCAGCGAAGCATGATATTGGTGACCATCTGCATTACGGAGAAAGACTTGCCGTAACCGGTCATGCCCAGCACCATACCGGCAGGGGCGGGCAGCAGCTTGCGGTTACACAGTATCAGATTCTTACTGCGGGCGTTGATGCCCTCGTACAGTCCGCCCGGCTGGAACAGTTCCTGTGTGGTGAACGGCACATAGATGGCCGTGCTGACGGTTTCCAGCGTGCGCTCCAGCCCGAGCCATTTCTTGCCAAGCGGCAGCATACTGTTCATGGCGTTGCGCTGCTCATACAAAATGCTGTCAAAGCGGCAGGTCTGCTGCTGTACGGTGCTGCAAATGCGCCGCACGCGCTCGTCCAACTGCGCATTGGAATCGCCATAGGTGTGAATGAGGATGCAGACTTTGAAGATTTTTTGGTTTTTGGTTGTAATGTCATCCATCATCTGCTCTGTGTGGTGCATTTTGGATTTCAGATCATAGCTTACAGCTATGCTGGCAGGCATGTTTCGCTCGCGTGCTTTGGCAATGGCATCGTATTCTTCCTTGTGCATATAGGCAAGCTTTTTCTCAATTTCCTGGACGGCTTCTGCCTGGTCCATAGCGTCAACATGCATTGTGATGACGTGGTCAAAAGGAAGTTCGGACAGCATAGAGAACAAACCGTTCTTCATTTCCGGCGCTATGCCCCGCAGATACATTGTCTTGCCGATTTTATCGCCAAACTGATAGCGGTCACGGTAAACGGCGCGCGAGTCGTCATGCTCCGGGTGCCAGTTGTAAGAGCTGGGTGAAATAAAATCCTTCGTAGTAAGGGCATCCTCAGCCAGCAGCCAGTCATAGGAAAAGTTCATTTTCTCATTGGGCCGCATGATGCCTTGTAACAGGCTCAGACGTTCAATGCCGGACAAGAGCCGCGTACTGCTGCCCATACGCTTGAAATGATCGGCAATATCTGCAGCACGGTTCTCCAGCTGCTCTTTCGCCTGCTGGTAATTCTCGGCGTGCAGGCTGAAGGTGACGTACTTTTCACGAATCAGGCCATTTTGACCACGCAGTGCTTTTTCCGCCACGACTTGGTTCATCTCCTCGGCGTAGCGGTCACGGTCATCCCCGCGCAGAGGCAGGAAGGTATCACTGCGAAACTGCTCCTCGTTCATGCTGCGGGTGACAAGGTTGATTTCTAGATGCAGCGAGGGGTCGAAGTAGTTCAAAAACTCGCTGTATTTCGTAAAAATGTTCTTTTGCTCTTCCAACATGGCGATTTGGAAGTTCACATCGGTGAACGCCATCGTCATCGAGAAAAGTCCCGGCTCCACCTCGCAGATGCCGTCCTGCGACATACTCAGGTATTGCAGGCAGTCACTGGCTTTCTGTGGCGTTTTGCGTGCGGCAATGCGCTTTTTTGCATGCTTTTCGGCTTTCTTTAACTGCTTTGCGTGCTGCCGCCGTTCTTTGGCGGCTTTCCTTTTTTCTCGTTTTAACGATTTCTCCTGTGCGCGCAAAGACTCCAACACACTCGGTTCGATGGGCAAGTCTGCGTGCTTTTTTGGTAAAAACATAATTTTTCTCCTGACGGGGGCAGACTGCGACCTCGGCGGGGCCGCAGTACCATGCCCAGTAGATTTTTACAAGCTTTTCAAACGGATACCCGTTATGGCTGATAAAGCCCAACCCGAGAAAGGGGAGGACTTCTACCATTACGATGTAGGAAACCAGCTGAATATCCAGCTGAAGCCATTGCAGGCAAACGAAGCAGCTTGCTATGGCCAGTACGGCAGCGACACCAAAACAGGCCAGCTGACGCAGTGAAAGTCCGAAAAAGAATTTCTCGTGATATTCCGTGATTTCGAGATTGGTTTTTGTTGAGAGCATAGGTGAACTCCTCCATTAAATGGCGCTGGTGATGGCTTTGGTGAATCGTCCGCTCATAAACACGGCCACCAGCAGAATAACGGATTTGCCCAGCATGGCCCAGGCCTGCTCGGTAATGTCACCGCCACTGCCCAATGAAGCTGTCAGGGCAGGGTAGAAGCCAATGACAAGATAGAGAACGGCCCCTTGCAGCGCCACCGCCATGTAGTTTTTCAGAAAGTTTACAGCAATACCATGTAGCTCTCGATAGCAGAGCGTGGCAATCGGCAGGGAAGCCAGGGCATTATAAACGTACAGCCCAATGAAGCGGGCCGCAACGATGGTATTGATCACAATGTTGACAAGACGCAGCATCCAGCTTACGACCATAAGCTCCATGGCCACAGGCATATTACCGATGCCGCCCGGCAGTGCGCTGATTGCGCTTTCGATGTCGACCTCGGTGTTGACCTGTCCGCTGCCTACATAACCGGCTATGCCGTTTGTCACCGTGGCCGCTACCTCAAACATTGCATTTAGAATTTCCGTGGAGTGTAGAACAGCCCAGCGGCAAAGCGCGATTTTCAGCATGACCAGCGCCACCTGCTGAATCGTAAAAGCTGTGCTGCCGCCGTTCATGGCTATGGTCTGGGTGAAATTGTACAGTTCCAAAACCATAAAAAGTGCCAGAACGGTAAGTGCAATCGGCATAACTACGCCGGAGCTGATAGAATCTGCATAGCCGGCCAGTGTGCTGTTCCAATCGGTCAGACTGCTCAGCAGACCGGAGTTCTGCCCCATAGCGTTTATGGTGGCCGAAATGCCCGCCAGTTGGCTTCGTATCGTATCCTCAAAAATAGCGCATACCTCCCATCAGCTGACCGTCAGTGTGCCAAAGTAGGTGGCAACGGCAATGATCAGCACGCCGCCTGCAATCGACCAGGCACCGCTGCTGATGCCGGGACCGTTGTGGTCCTTCAGGTTCGTGCCCAGAGTCACCGCGCCAAACAGCAGCAACAGGCCACCGGCAAAATTGACAACATTCGTGATAAGAGAAGTGATTGTAGATACCATTTCCATATGAGTTTCCTTCTTTCTGTTTATGTGTCTGACTCGTCATCGTCGAGTTCGATGTTGTTGATTTCCTGCACATTTTTCATAAAGGCTGTAAAGTTGTTTTCTGCGCGCCTCTCGTAGTCGAAGGGACGACGCCCCTCTTTTTCTACCAATGCGTAATTAGGGTGCTTTTTAAGATCAAACTTGTAAGAGTAAAATGGCACAACACCGGAAATCATCAATAAACAGCGATTTCGCGGCATGGTGCGTATTTCTTCCGGTGTCATCAGATCACGGCTGGCTACCTGATAGTTCTTGGAGAAGGAGCCCTGTGCGCCGAGATTCTCTGTGGTGTTCAGCACCTCGATCGTCCGCTTGCCCAGCTGTTTACCGAAGAACTCCAGAGACTCCGGGTTATTGCCGCCGCCCAGCACAAGCTCAGAATCACAGTTTTCCAGAATCGTGCCCCAGTCATCACCGTACTGAGATTTCAGCTGCGCGATTGACTGGTAAATCAGAGTGCATCCGATATTTCGGCTGCGGATGGTGCTGATCAGAATCTGAAAGTCCGGAATCATGCCAATGTTTGGAAACTCGTCTAAAAGAAACCGCACATGGCGAGGCAGGCAATGATCTTCACGATTGTCTGCGGTATGCACAAGAATCTGAAAGCACTGCTGAAACATGACCGCTGCCAAAAAGTTATAGGCTGTGGTGGTGTCTGGTGTAACAACGAACAGCGCCACCTTTTTGTCGCTGGCCAGCTCTTCCAGGTGAATGGTGTCATCCTCGCAGATCTTCATGATGGAAGGAATATTGAACGCACTCATACGCATACCGAGAGATACATCAATACTCTGTGCGGTTTTGTCCGGTGCCATATGGTACAGTCCATATTGGCGCGCTGCGAATGACGCAGGCTTTTCCATAGCCAGGTCTTCGAATATATCGTCCAACTGGCTGCGTCCCTGTGGTCCGTAACGATGCTGCATCAGCACAAAAAGCTCCATTACACTGTTCATATTGTGCATCTCAGGTGGCTGCTCAAAATACACATAGGCAAGCAGCGCTTCCAGCAGTGAAGTAGAGCCTTCTTCCCATATCGGGTCGGCTGTGTTTTTTTGTCTCGGGTCCTCTTTCATATTTTTGATAAGATTCTTGGCAACAACCACAATGTCATCCGTGTCATGGATATACGCAAACGGATTGTAGTGGTCGGACTTGTCACGGTCCTTCAGGTTGAACACTTTCACATCATACCCTTGCGATACCAGAACATTTCCGTAGGTGTCAAGCAGTTCGCCCTTCGGATCACTGAGTACATAATTGCTGTTAAACTGGAGCAGCTGCGGGCCGGCTACGCTGTAGCTCTTGCCGGAGCCGGACGGACCGAACACAATGACGTTCTTGTTGCGGTTGTAGTTGTTCTCCGCTGTTACCGGCATCTTCATGGCAAGGCTCAGGGACTCTGTGGCCGTAAGGGGGATATTCTCGCTTGCCTTTTCATGGAGAAATGGCGCAATGTCCGCCGCTGTGCCCCAGCGGGCACTGCCGTACTCCTTCTGCGGCACCAGCCGATGACCGCTGTACTTTATGCAGAAATAAGCAAGACCCGCCAGCAGAATAGCCCCAACACCACAGCCAACAGGAATCGGCGCAGGGGATAGTTGCAAGGGATGCAGTACAATTTTGCTAAGATTTACCGCGGCGGCAAGCCTTTGCGTGACCGTTCCGGCAGCCGATACATAGAGAAGTCCTGCTCGGTTACACAGCCAAAAGCAGCCCAGACTTGCAGCAAGACAGATCAGAATTTGCTTTGTGCGCTGTTCCTTCATAGCCGCTCACCTCGCTCCTGCGCCGGCGGCGGGCGGTGCTGGTTCAGTTCCTTCGTGCGCTGCATAGCCCGTTCGGACAACTCCTGCAGCAGGCTGGTGGGCCGCTCCTTGCCGCGCGCTGCAATGCAGTTTTCAATGGCGGTCTGGATGCGGTCCACGTCCTGCCCCTTGAACCACAGGTTCAACTGCCCGGTGTCCCTGTCCTTGGTGATGGCAAAGTCCACCGAATATTCCTTGAGCTGCCGCCTGACATAGGGCAGCGTTTTGTCGTTCAGCTCCACCGAAGCGAGAGCTTGCGACTGTCGGTTCAGTGATTGAATTGATTGCTGCCCATACTGCCGCGCTTGCAGCATACTGGCAACCGCCTGCAATATCCCAAAGATACCCTGCCCGGCAAGCTTGGCAGCGTTGATTTGCACCCGGATGGCCGTTTCTTCTACCATGCGGTATCACCTTCGCTTTCTCTGCAATAAAATTTCAGCCTCACCACGGCAGCGGCGCGCCGGTGCGTCGGGCGTATGCTTCGATTCTTTTTCCCAACCTGTATTGCTGCAAGCGGTCCGGCAGGCTGTATTCCAGTGTGCGGACTTTTACATGGTGCTTCATTGCGCACTTGAAAAAGGCGTACAGGTACCGCTCCTTGCCGCTGATCTGCCGCATACGGCAGACATACACGCAGTTGACCTTGCCGTCTCTGATATTGCGTAGCATACTCTGATACCCGTCGCGCAGCGGGCCGTGCCCTTTATAATCGATGCTGCCGCCGACTATCGTGCAGCCGTCGTCACCGGCCTGCCTGCAGCAGGCATCGTAGCTTGCGCGGGTCGCTGCACAGTCACCGGGAATACGCGCATACACCCATGCACGGGGCAACTTTTCTTGATTTGGCATTATCTCTCTACCTCCAGCTCTTGGTCATAAAAGCTCAATTGCTCGCCTTCTAAGCGGAACCGCAGGTCCAGCTCGGCAAATGTGAAATTCCGATTGAAGCGTTCCGTCGCCTTATTTGGCGTATCCTGCAATTCCAGCATCAGTTGCCACAAGTCAGGATGCGCCCGGTACAGATGCCGCAGCTCGGTCATGGACGCATTGGGGCAGAACCAGCACCCGCCGCGGCGGCTGTGCTCATACAGCGGCGACAGCAGCCCCTCCTGCCTGCACATGGCAAACGCATCCTGCTCTGTCACGCCGTACTTTGCCATAAGGGAAACTTGGTCAGGCTTTAGCCGTTCCAGTCTGATCGGCTCATCCGCTGCAAGACCTAAATAGGAGACCGTACCCGGTGGCAAGCCCCTTTTATAGGCTTCCAGTGGCGGGACCTTGCAATCTCGTTGAATTGCACAGCGCCCAGCCAACGGAAAAGCGGCAAGCTTTCCCTGTGCATTGCCACGGCTCACCACATGGTAAAAGCAATCCAGATACGTCTTTTCAGCGTGCAAAACCCTTGTGGGAATGCCGCGCTTTTCAAAGTACGGAATTGCTGTCTCATAGATAAACCGCGCATGCTCGGGCAGTTCGCCGGAAATCTCCTTGCTGAACATGACCTCTGTGTATATGATTTCGTCCAGCGGTTCGCCATGCTGTAGGGCCAGCAGCGCTGTTGCATTGCTGTCTTTGCCGAAGCTCGAACAGATGATATGTTTCATGTTACTCACCAATAAAAATAGGGCGGCCCGCGAGAGTCGCCCATACCATGTACGTGTTTCATAGGCTTTTAGTGCTCGCTCTCATCCATTTTGGATTTGCGGCGCTTGTATGCAAAAATTCCGAAACCGACGATAGACCCAAATAACGCTGCCGAAAGCAGCACAAACGGGAACACATCGCCCGTTTGGGGAATGACCGGCATCGGCGCAGGCGTTGTCGTGGGCGTGTTTGCCGGTGCAGGGGTAGGCGCGGGCGTGCTGCCCGGCGTCGGCTGCGGCGTATTGCTCGGGGTATCCTCATGCGGTGTTTCCTCGGGGATGCGTGCATCCTTCATAACAACAGTCTGAAGCTCACCGGTGGGCAGCACAGTAAAGGCAATGCTTTCCGCAAGCTGATAGCCATTGGGGGCGGTGATCTCGGTCAGCGTGTACTCTCCGGCAGGCAGCTTTTCAATATAGTGGGGCTTGTCCTCGGAAACCCACTGCGCAACCGTGTTGCCGTCCTTATCCTTGATGACCAGCTCAGCGCCAGGCAGCTCTTTACCTGTGGCAATGTCAACCTTGGAGATTTGTACTTTGGTAATGTCATCACGCATGATCACCGTGGCATCATCCAGCAGCTCCCATTCCTCCCAGGGGATGATCCAGAGCTTCTTTTTATCCTTCAGATAATAGACGTCAGCCTCATCCAGTTCATGGCTGTCAGCATCTGTTTTGCGTTCCAGACGGAACACAATATCGTCTGCAACGGCATACCCATCAGCAGGCCGCATTTCCGTCAGCGTGTATTCTTCGTCAAAATGCAACCCCGTCACACGGTGCGGCGTGTCAGTGGATACCCAGGTGTCAACAACGTTGTCCTTGGCATCCTTGATGATCAGCGTCGCACCGGGCAACTCCTCGTCGTTTGTCAAATCTCGCTTACTCACCCACATTTCAGTAGGCTTGTCGGCGCAGGTGCTGTCCAGTACCTGCAGAACCTCGCCGTCATAGGTGAAGGTAACATCCATCTCTGCATCGTTGAGATAGTATCCCTGCGGGGCGCGTAGCTCGCGGATAAAGTAATTGCCGCTGTTTGTCGATGCATCCAGCCGGTCACTCTGGCCGTACCACTCGCCGCGGATGGGAACATCGCAGTTGAAATAGGTGTAGCCGTCCGCAACAGTCTCGGGACTGGTGGAAATCAAATCACCGGCAGAGAACAGTTTGTTGCCGTTCACGTCGTAGATGTCATCGCGGGTGTACAGGTTGAACACGGCACCGGCCAGATATTTGTCGGTTTCCTGATTGATCTTGTACACACCCACGCGGGCATGCTCACGGTCATTGTAGAAACCAAGGGTCTGTTGTTCAGCCAGTTCCGCAGAGGCTTCCGATGCGCGTACAACATCAAAATGCTGTTCACTGTCTCCATTTTTGACGATGCTCTTTGCCATGACTACATCGTTCAGCTGATTATCCCAGACAAATGTCACATCGTAACTGTCCGTCGTGCCAACATACCCATAGGGCGGTTTGGTTTCCTCCACATGGTAGCTGCCCAGCGGCAGGGTAATACTGACCTCGCCGAGCGTGCCGTCGTGGATGACCGACAGAAAATCATAGGTTGCCTTGGTGCGGGACGGCGCAAACACAGCAGTGTCTGCGCTGCCGTCACCGGTGGTAACAACCGCCACCACGTCGCCCTTGGCATACCAGAGCGTGCGGCTGCCGCCAGCATCCAGCTGGCGGTCATGTGTGTAAATGTCCTCGGCAGCCGTAATGGTGTATTCCGCACCGGCCAGCGGGCGCAGCGTATAGGCAAAGTCGGAATCGGCCTCGCCGGTCATCCAGGGGTCAATCAAATCGATGGTTTCGATCATTCCTGTCAAGGCATTGCCGGTCTTACGGATGGTCAGCTTGCCCAGCGTTTCCTCATTCCAGTAGTTCTCACCAATGACAAGCGTATCCATGCTGTTTTCATTGTCATCACCGGTGGCCTTGTAGATGCGGTCCGTAGAAATATCGAAATCCACATAGTAGTTGCCGCTGTCAGCCCATTCGTTGTAGAAGCCGTCCGGGCCGACAGTCTCCACAATGCGGTATTTGCCCAGTGGCAGCTTTTCAGGCAGGGTCAGGATGCCTTCCTCGTTGGTGTAGAAGGTGTCCACGTTCTTGGACAGATGCCCATTGACGGTATCCGTCATCGTGACCAGCCTGGGCTTGCCGTTTTCCAGCCGATAGTTGCCGTTGTCATCCAGCCAGTAGATCTGGAAGGCTGTGTTCGGCAGCAGGACCGGTTTGCCGGTTTCCGTATCGAGTTTCGTGATTTTTAAATACACTTCAATCTCCTCATCCAGTACCGTAAATTTCTGATAGGAATCCGATGCTTTCATCACACTGTCCTTCGGCGTGGCCATCGCGCCCCAGGGATTGTTGTCCTGCTCCGGGTCGATGCTGACCAGGAACGGCTCCGCCTGGAACAAATCATGTGGCGTCGTGGTCTCCACGACCAGATAGGTGCCGTAGGGCAGCCCTTGCACACGGATACAGCCGGAGTCATTGCTGAAGATTTCGGCCAACTGATACTCATTGGCACGCCCCGTGGGCTGCCAGCCATCACCCTTGCCGTTCTTGTTGTCACCTGACGCGGTCAGCGTTTTGTTGTAGGCGGCCATTTCGTCGGCGTTGACCTCGTAGGTCTTGGCAATGGCCTGCGTCTCACCGGAGAAATCCCACTTGGGGTGCTCGTTGTCGTATTCCTTGTTGATGTAGGTATCCAGAATGCTTTGCAGAGTGTAGCTTCCGGTGCGGGTCTGGTCAAACTGGTCGACCTTGGACAAGTCGGACACAAGATAGAAGGTGAACCCAGCGCCCTCCAGCTCCAGCCCATTGGACTGACCGCTGGAGGAAACGACCTTGCTGATCTCCACGTTGCCCTTGGCGACCTGATCCTGACTTTCGGTCAGGCCGTTATCCTTGTGGATATGGTAGTTGCCGTTGTAGGCGGCTGTGTCATTGGCAAAGGTGGTTTTCTCCACATACCAGCTCTCGTCTGCATAGCTGGGCGTGATGTAGTAGTTGTGCTCATCGCAGAGATACCCGGGCGCATAGGACAGGTAATAGGCATCGTAGGTCCAGGTGCCGTCCAGAGCCTTGCTCTTAGAGATGGTGCTGAACTGGTTCTTGTATACCCAATCTGTATACTGCCAGTTGCTGGCTGCCAGCGTGGCAACCTGCCCGGTAGCTGCCTTGGTGCGGCTGTCCACCGTGGGATAGGTGCCGGAAACAGCAAAAGCGCCCTCACGCAGCGGAATGACCGTGCCGGTGGAGCGCTCAACAACATAATATTTACCGAGGTACAGGTTGGAGAAGGTCAGCCAGCCGTCCTCGATTTTTGCACTGGCTACGAGATTGTCCTTTTTCAGCACGGGCAGATAATCGCTGATCCACTGCCCGCTGTTGTCACGAATCGTAGTGTGCCAGGTGGGATTGCCATTGGCATCTACGATTTTGGAATAATCCACAACGCCGGTCACACCGTCGGGGTGGGTAATATCCTCGGCGGCGTACAGGTCGTAGACCGCGCCGTCCAGCACGGCATTGCCGTGAGCAGAATCGCCAGTAATATAACGCTGTGCATCCAAATCAACCTTGGAAATGCTGATTTCGCCCAGCGTGCGGTCATTCTTCATGATGCCGTCCGCCGCCGTGGTGGTGTAGCCGTCCTCATTGGCAGCTTTGCCGCTGGCATCGGTGGTATAGCTCCGGGAGGCATCCTTGGGGGCATCATAGAGTGTTACGGTGGTTTCTACGCTGCCGCTGGTCACCAGCTTTGTGCCGCCCTTATCGCCAGTGGCAATGTCGGCGTTGTAGTCACCATTGCCCAGCCACAGGACAGAATTGTTGTTGTCAGCGGTAATTTCCACATAGTAGGCGCGCTTGCCCAGCGGCGTGCCCGCCGTGCCGGGATGGTCCACGTCTGTCCAGTCGCCGAAATACCCCGCGGGGGCCTTCGTCTCCACAAGGATGAACCTGCCCTCATTGCGCTGCGTGTAGTACAGTGTATGGCGCATCGTGTCGTTTGTGGCGTAGGCGGCGTTGTTGATGACGGCATAGGTGCCGTCACCCTGGCGCTGAACGCTGTAGGTGTTGTAGCCGCCCGTGGGCTGATATTTGCCGGTCACGACGTCCCACTGGTAGATTTCATATCGGGCATCGCCTGCAATCTGGCTGCCGGTCTCACTGTCGGTCTTTTTGATGTTGATCTGCAGCGACCACTCAGCATTGCGCATCTCGTAGGCATTGTTGGAGTTGGCCGGCACTGTAATGGTCTGGTGGCTGCCGTTGCTGCCCCAGTAGGACTCAAAGCCGTAGGGGATGGTGACTTCGTCATAACGGAACTGTAAAGATGCAAGCTGTGCCTGCGCGCTGGCAATAGCATTATTTACAGCGCTCTGTGCTTCTGCCTGAATGGCGGCAACCGCAGAATCGCGCTCGCTGTTGGCGGCTGCGTCTGCAGCTTCTTTCGTAGTGTAGGGGCCGACGCTGCCACTGCGGCCATCTACGGTCTTGGATACAGTGTAATGCACAGACCAGCTGGCAGATGCTGCACCGCCGTTATTCTGGTAATTGTCGTCGTTGATGTGGCCGCTTGTGGTGACGGTCTGCACACCGGCAGGGAAAATGCTCCAGCTGCCGCCGTCAATTGTTCCGGACTTGGTGATTGGCTCGATTTCAATAGTCGCACAGTCCACCTTTTCCAGCGTTTTCAGCTGGATCTTATCTGTGGTGATACCATAGGTCAGATCTACGGTGCCGCTGGCGGACTGTGCAGGGGCTTCCCAACTGGCATAATACTCCTGTACGACAGGCTTCGGCTCTTCCGTTTCCTCCTCACTGATTTCAGGGCCAATCAGGGCAACGGTCTGCCAACCGCTGCGCGCAGGGGTATAAATGTAGGTGTAGTAGCCGCGGGGCTTTGCATAGGCAACAGCGCCGTCCAGCAGGGCCTGCGCGGATTCCAGATAGATTTTTGCAGCAGTGCTCTCGGGAAAATTTTCAATCAGCCACAGCTGGGTATCGTCGTAAATCGTGCGGCAAAAATCCAAAAGAGAGATTTTTTCAGTATCTTCTGCGGAAAAAACGGCGGGCGCATCGGGCAGCAAGTCCATAGAAAGCTGGTCCAGACCGCCCCAGATGCGGTATTGGTTGCCATAGTGGTCACCGGGAATGCACTGATCCGCACTGACCAGAGAAGTGTTCGTATAAGTGTACGGCGGACAGCCTTTGGGCTGGCCATTGGCACCGTGGGTGCAGCAGTAGGCTTCCTCGCCGTTGAACCAAATCAGCCATGTGCCGTTGACCTTCTCGACCTTGGTGATTTTGCCGCTGGTAACGGCAGGCGTGGGGCGCTCGGCGTAGGCGGCGACGTCTGTAGTTTCTGCGAACGGTGCGGCCATGGTGCGGCTGCGGTCAATTACAACGTGCAGCACTTTTGTCAGCGTGCTGCCATCCGGGGCAGTGTAGACAAGCTGCGCGGAAAAATCGGCATCTGCCTGTACATACAGACCCATAACCGCGGCGGATGTTTCCGTATACTCGCTGTGCATAAGGCTGCTGCGCGTAGTCTCATCGGCAGGAACACCGTAGAAGTCCAGCACTGTCACCTCTTTGGGAAGCACCACATCCAAACTACTGCCGTCCGCAGGGTATTCTACCTGTGCCAGAATGGGCGCAACGGCATAGTCGGTGCTCTCCAGCAACGGAGCCATCATCGTCAGGTCGTCGCTGTTCAGGATGTCCGCACTCAGGTAACTGTCCGCGCTTTCTTCCAACTGGTCATTCGGCCAGGCGGAAATGCCGATTTTTGTTTCACCCGTGGCAACCGGCAAGCCCTGGCTGCCCATATAGGAACCAGTCGGCGTATCCGGTAAGTCTGTGTACAAAACAGCGCCGTCGAAGGTATAGTCGGTGGATGTCTCCACCGGCGCATCCTCGTCGGCGCTTTGGGGTGCTACGGCAGCTTCGCTGCTTTTAGGCGTGCTTTCTTCACCCGGGTCCGGGTCGCTTGCCTCGGTCTGATGGCTGTCATCTGTGACGGCCTCTTTGTCCTGCTCCATGATGAACGTGCGGTCTGCATCAGCCCTCGGAGCCTCCGCAAACGCCCCAGCTGGGAACAGGGAGCAGCACATCATAGCCGCCATACACAAGGCCGCTACGCGCTGTTTGAGCTTAAATTTGTGATTCATTGAACATACTTCCTTCTGCTGTTAAATTTTATCTATATAAAAAAGTGCCTGCCGAAAAAACAGCAGACACTTGAGAGTTTGATTTACCTGTAACGCTCAACCGACCTTTCCCTGAAAGAACTCCAAAAATTCCGGCAGTTCCTGGTCCGGCAGTTCGTTCATGACCTGCATGGCCAGGTATTCTGCGCGGCTCACCTTGGGAGCAAATTTCCGGGAGTAGGTCTTGCCGGTTCTCACGTACCCAACATCGTGAATCAGGTCCTTTTCCGCAAGGCTTTTCAGAATCGTAAAGACCGAACGCGGCTTCCAGGTACAGTTCTGGGTCGGGATCAAATCGGAAACGATCTGGCTGGCGATAGCAGGCTCCTTGGAATCCCAAAGGTAGGTCATGATCTGCATTTCGGAGGTCGTCATCCGATACAGGGAGTTTTGCTTTTTCATATCCATTCTCCAATCACTGAAAGGTTACGGTCCAGTAGGTGTACTGGCCTTCGGCTGTGCTGCAGAACCAGCAGCCCACGCCCATGCTGGTGAAGCTGGGCTCCATAATATTGGCATAGTGGGCAGGGCTGCCCTGCCAGTAGGTGCAAACGCTGCTGGCAGAGCCAATCGGGCCTGCAGCGCAGATTTCGCTGCGGGTCGTCATGCCGCTGTGATCGAACGGCCCACCTGCCACAAAGCTCTCGCAGCGTGCATCGGCAGCAGCACTCAGGCCACTGTCCATCGTCAAAGGGGACAGACCAGCTGCTGCGCGCATGGCGTTGATATTCTCCTGCACAGCCCAGTAGGCACTGTCCGAGCTGTCGATGCTCCACCACTCCTCACTGCCCGCCGCCAGGTCAAAGGGGACAGCACCGTAGCTCATGCTGACCTGTACAGGCTGACTCTCCACGGCAACGGGTTCCGTAGCGGGCGCTTCGGTAGGCGCTGCAGTAGGCTCCGGTATGGAAATTTCAGTCGGTGTCGGTATGGCAGCCGGTTCTGGAGTCTGTGTAGGCGCTGGTGCCGGGCTTTCCGTGGCAAGCGGCGCAGGTGTTTCAACGGCAGTTTCTTCAGTAGCAACGGTAAGTTCTACCAGCGTACTGCTTTCCGGCGTTTGCAAAGTGTTATCGGTCTGCTGTGCGCAGGCGCAGAGTAACACCATAGCTAAAAGAATGGATAACAGACATTTCTTCATATTATAAATTTCTCCAATCAGTAGTATAAATCATACAGCCTACCAGCAAACTCGAGCAGCTTTCTGCCCAGCCAGAACAGCACTTGCGGCGCGCCGTAAGGACTGAGCAAGAACGCCACGATGGCGGATACTGCTGCCTCTTGGTAGCACTTATCGAATAGCGCCAGCAGAGCAGCCAGACCGCCCAGTGCCGCCAAAAACCTGCCGCAAACTCCGCAGATAGCAAACAGCACGATTGCAATCAGGCCCAGTGCAAGAAGTACCAGAATGACAGGCACGAGACTAATGCGGATACCCCAGGTAAGGAACAGATTTTTACGTTGAATGGGCATAATGGCCACCTCCTACCTCTATGATACATGGTCTGCGAAATAATGCAAGGCTGTCGATTTCAGCGTTCCAGTTCGTTTTCCTCTCTAGGCGTTCGCACAGAATCGTCCTCGTTTACGACCTCGGCCTCACCCTCCAGCACCGGGGCATCATTGCCCACATTCAGCAGGGCATCCAGCTCGGCCAGGCGCGCGCTCTTGTCGTTAAGCTCCTGTTCCTGCAGAAAAGGCTGCTGCAGTTCCTCTTTGGCGCTGTCCAACTGGACGCGCAGCTGCTGTAGATTGTTGCGCAGACCGCTGACCTCCTGCGGCAGGGCAGCAACAACGTTTTGCAGGCGGACCATATTGCCGGCAGCGTCGCTGCCCAGCTCTGTGGTATGGGTGGCCTGCCCGACCAGATGTGCCACAAACACCTTGGAAAGCGGCACATAGGCAACCGTGACTTCAAAGCCCGCATAGTGCCCCACCAAAACAGGATGGTCAGCCCGCACGGCAGCACCCACCAGCCCGAGCAGTGCCTTACCGGCATCCTCGCGCTTGTCGTAAGACGTGCCGTCCAGCTCAATGCTGAAAACCAGCTTGCCGTCCTTGTCATAGCTCTGACTGTCCTTGGCGGTCTGCATATCCTTCTCAAACGCCTGAATCCGGCATTCTGTGCCGCGGATCTCTCGCAGAAAGATGCCGGTCACGGCGTCCTCCAGTCGGTAGTGCTGGCTGTTGTAGGCGGCCTTTAGCGTGCGAAGCCGCGCAACCTGAACATCAAGGTCCATCTTTTCTTTGATCATCGGGTTTCCGGCAGCCAGCGCCTTTACCTCAGCGTAGGAGAGCGCAGCCTCGTCTAAATCCTCACAGCTTCGGGCAGGGGATTTCGACGTCATGATTTGCGAAATAAACTTCTGTTTGTTCTCCACCAACTGATAGCTGTAGGCGTCAAATGTGGCTTCGGTTATATAAATAAAGATAGAAACCTCTTTGTTCATGTTACCCTGCCGCACCATGCGTCCATTGCGCTGGGCAATATCGGCAGGCCGCCACGGACAATCTAGGTGGTGGAGTGCGCACAGCCGCGTCTGTACGTTGGTGCCAGCGCCCATCTTCTGGGTGCTGCCCATCAGCACGCGAACCGCACCGCTGCGGACTTTGCCGAACAGTTCTGCCTTCTTGGCTTCCGTATCGGCATCATGGATAAACTGTACCTCCTCTTTGGGAATGCCACGCGCCACAAGCTTGTCCCGAATATCGTTGTATACATCAAAGCCATCTGCACGGGGCGTGCTCAAATCGCAGAAGATCATCTGCGTGGAGCGCTGCGCCTTTGTTCTTTCCCAAATGGTAAAGACCCGTTCCACGCAGGCATTCGCCTTGCTGTCGGGGTCATCGGGCAGAAGAGGATTCATCAGCCGTTGGTCCAGCGCCAGTTTGCGGCCATCATTCGTGATGCGCAGCATGTTGTCCTCATTCGGGGCTACCAGGCGGTTGCGCACCGCCTCGGCCCGCTCACCCAGCGCCGCCACCATCTGTCGCTGCAGCTCGCTGGGCGGCAGCTTCACAATCGTGGGCTTGCCGCCTGTGATTTCGGGGACCGGCAGCTTCAGCATGTCGGCGGTCTGAATGTCGGCGCACTGCTTGAACATATTCATAAGCTCGGGCAGATTGTAAAACTTTGCAAACCGCGTTTTGGAGCGGTAGCCGTTTCCCTCGGGGGCCAGCTCAATCGCGGTAACACTCTCGCCAAACGTAGAGGCCCACGCATCAAAGTTCAGCAGGCCTTCCTGCTCCAAAAGCCCATATTGCAGATACCGCATCATGATGTACATCTCGGTCATCGAGTTAGAAATCGGTGTGCCGGTGGCAAACACAATGCCGTGGCCGCCGGTCAGCTCGTCCATGTACATGCACTTCATATACATGTCGCTGGCCTTTTGGCTTTCGGTCTGGGAAATACCGGCCACGCGGGTCATCTTGGTAGTGACCATTGCGTTTTTGAAGTAGTGCGCCTCGTCCACCATCAGACTGTCCACGCCCAGCTCCTCAAAGGTGATGACGTCATCCTTGCGGCTCTGGTCGTTGAGCTTGTCAAGCTTCCGTTGCAGCTGCTTTTTCATGCGCTCCATCTGCTTGATGGTAAAATTCTCGGCACGCTGGGCCTTCAGCGCAGCGGTCTGTGCCACTACATCGTCGATTTGCTTTTGCAGATACATTTTCTGCCGTTCATCGGAAAGCGGTATCTTTTCAAACTGGCTGTGCCCGATCACGATAATGTCAAAATTGCCGGTAGCAATGCGGGCACAAAATTTTTTGCGATTGGCCTTTTCGAAATCCGTTTTGCGCGCCACCAGAATTTCTGCGTTGGGGTAAAGCAACAGCGCCTCGGACGCCATCTGCTCGGTCAAATGGTTGGGCACTACGATCAGTGTTTTATTGCAAAGACCCAGGCGCTTCTTCTCCATAGCGCTGGCGACCATCTCGAACGTTTTCCCAGCCCCCACCTCGTGTGCCAGAAGTACGTTGTTGCCGTACAGTACGTGGGCAATGGCGTTGCGCTGATGGGGCCGCAGTGTGATTTCCGGGTTCATACCGGGGAAGCGCAGATTGCTGCCGTCATACTCCCGCGGGCGGATGCAGTTGAATTTGCTGTTGTACAGGCTTACCAGCGCTTGCCGCCGCTGCGGCTCCTTGAAAATCCATTCTTCAAACTTGTCTTTTATCAAGCATTGCTTTGCGTAGGCAGCCTCGGTGGCGGCGTGGTTCAGTACGCTTTTTTTGTTTCCCTCTGCGTCGGTAACTGTATCAAACACCTGCACAGGCCGCAGGTTCAGCGCGGCCTCGGTGATTTCATAGGCATTCTTGCGGTTTGTGCCGTAGGTGACGGTTGCCTTGATGCTGCCGTTGCCGTAGCGCTTGTTTGTGATATTCCACTCACCGGTGAACGACGCAAACAGCACCTTCACGGAAAGTCGCGTGGACAACGGCGGCTCCAACAGCTCCATGAGAAAATCCTGAATATATTCAGGCGGTATCCAGGTAGCACCTAGCCGCACAGCAATTTCGCTGGCGTCGAGGTCCTTCGGCTGTACCTGCTCCAGCGCCTTCACATTGACCTGATAGTCCGGGTCAGATGCGGCAGCCAGCCGGGCAACGGCCAGCTTTTGCCGCACATTGCCGGAAAGGTATTCATCTGCCGGCAGATAGACCGGTTCGGATTGCTCTGGGTCACGGAAAATAACACCGGTCAAATCGCGGATGATTTCGTCCTGCGCTTTTCCCGTGACCTGTGCCATGTAGGTAAGGTCCACATGAGCTTTCTCGGTCAGGCTCAGCACCAGCGCTTCATCGGCGGTGTCCACATGGTCCACCACCTGGGCCGGGCGGATGGTCCGCTTCGTGAACATATCCGTCTTGCCCCTGTAATGGCCCTCGCTGTCGATGTCCTCCAGCGAGCACAGCAGGAAATACCCAGAATCCTCACGGAACGCCGAAGCCGTGCCGCGGCTGTTGATTAGCCCATACGTATCGTGGTAGGAATCATACTGGGCGGTCAGCTGCGCTTGCAAAGCGGCAATCGTTTCATCGGGCAGATTGTCCAGCTGTGCCCGGATCAGTTCCCGGCAGGTATCCCGCAGAGGAATCAGCGCTTTGATACGGGACAGTGCGCTGGTGCTGGCCTTCACGGCGCGCATTTTGGAATTTTCGCGGTAATAAACTGTGTCGTCTTTAACAACATAGCTAAAATTTCGCGTGTCGGGGTCAGCGTCTAGCGTATCGCTTTCCGCCTTTGCGTCCTCCCGGTCATTCGCCAGCGTGTACTCGGCTTGCAAATTTGCAAGGGCCGTGTCAAGCTGACCTTCCAGTGATGTACCATTTTCCAGCGGCGTGCAGGTGGGGCGCTGCCCGTAGGGGCCGCTGACCATCTGCATCTCACCGCAGATCATCTCGTGATGGTCGATGAAATACCGATTCAGCGGAATGCCATCGGCGGTCTCGCCCACATGTATCCACGGTACGTCCTGCTCCAAAACCCGCCCGCGCTTTTGCAGAAACAGAATGTCCGAGGTGACGGTTGTACCTGCCTGCGCGGTAAAGGTATTGTTGGGCAGCCGCACCGCGCCGATCAAATCACAGCGGGCAGCCAGATACCGGCGCACGCTTTCGGACTTTTTATCCATCGTGCCGGAGGTTGTTATAAATGCCATAATGCCGCCGACGCGGAGTTTATCTACAGTTTTGGCAAGAAAGTAATCGTGAATTTGAAAGTGTAACTTGTCGTATTGGCGGTCCGTGACCTGATACTGCCCAAATGGCACATTGCCGATAGCCAAATCAAAGAAGCTGTCCGGCAGGTCGGCCTTTTCGTAGCCGCAGATTTGAATTTTGGCTTTCTGGTATAACTGCTGCGCGATGCGGCCCGATACACTGTCCAACTCGACGCCGTAGAGCTTTGCATTGTTCGTATCAAAGCTGTCGCTGCGGTGTCCAAAGAACGCACCCACACCCATGCTTGGCTCCAGCACATTACCGCCCACGCAGCCCATGCGTGTCAGCGCGCGGTACATGGCATGGATGACGGCGGGCGGCGTGTAGAACGCCGTCAGCGTGGATTCCTGCGCGGCGGCGTATTCCTCCGGCGTCAGCAGATCCTTTAGCTGCTCGTACTTGCTGTGCCAGTTGTCCTTGTTGGGGTCAAAGGCATCGGCCAGACCGCCCCACCCGAGATACCCGGCCAGAACATCCTGCTCGGCTTCCGTGGCCGGTGTGCCGCGCTGCTCGATTTGCTTTAGTGTCCGAATTGCATTTAGGTTCGCAGCAAACTTGGCCTTAGCCCCTGTGGGAACCTCCGGCTCATAGGGCGCAAGATAGTTGGTGGGGGCTTGCGCGGCAGGCTCGTCGGGAGAAAAGACATTTTCCTGTGGCTCGTGTTCTTCCGCCTCGTCGAGGTCTATTTCTATGAGGCTGCCAAAATCGAGATTGGAGAGAACCGCCTGGTTCAGATCATCGAGTGAGCCATACCGTTCCTGCGCGTAGAGAGTATCGTCCACCAGCTTGGTGACAGTGCAGTGCTCCAAGTCGGCATACACCTGAATGACGTGTTTCTCATCCTCGGTAGTGGTATAGCCCAAATCGATTCGTGTCAGGTCGGAAAAGTCCGGCTCGGTGATTTCAAATTCGTCCTTGAGATAATCCTCAATGTAGGATAGCGCCTGTTCCGTCTGCGTTTGCACAAGGGCTTCATGCTGCTGCTCGGAGAGCATCATACCGCCGTTGTGCGGGTTAGCGTCCAACTGCCGCTGAAACTCCTCCCGGCTGATGGCGCGTCCAAACAAGGGTACTTCCTCGTCCCGCAGATGCACGTCAAATTGCCCGATGCGCTCAACCGTGAATCGGTGGTCATCCTCCAGATAGACAACGCTGCCCTCGGCGCAAATGGGCCTGTTTTCCGGCACGGTACTGGATTCATCGCGCACCGCACTGGCGGGTTCTCGCTGCTCGGCAGCCCATGCGGAATACTGCTCCAGCTCCTGCGGCGTCAGAAAGCGCTGCATCTCGATCAGATAAGCAATGCGCTTGGCTGCGGCCCGCCATAGCAGCCGACGCTCAAAGCGGCCTTCCTCATTTGTCAAAATCAGCTTCAATCCGGCAGGGCCATGGTCCACCCAGCCATGAGCACCGCTTTGGTAATCCCATGACCGACCACCGCTGCCGTATTCCTTCTTCAAAAAAGCGGCGTGGTCGCCCTGCGTGGTGGTGAACTGCTGATAAATACGGAATTTGCTGTTTTCAAAATTGCTGCCCGCTGCCAGAGCCAAGTTGACTTCCTCGTCTGTGATAACGCTGCCGTCATCCATCTGCGGTGCATTGTACTCGGCAACAGGCAGGGCAGAGCGAATGACAGTTTCCTGCTTCTCCGGGGTGAGAAAATCATCCTTTTCCAACCTGTTATTTTCCGCACTCGGCAGCGAACCGTCAGGCAGTTCAAAGGAAAGCTGTTCCTCTACCTGCGGCAGTTTCTTCGGGTCGATGGCCGCAATCAGCTCATGCTGTTCAATCAAGTCGTTCAGCGCATTGGCCACGGCACGCCACGACAGCAGCGTTTCCGCGTTGCGGGTCAGATACGCGCCCTGCCAGACAAGCAGGCCATTGTCCTGCCTGTGAAAGCCCACGCGGGTATCATCGGCCAGCAAAAGCTCTGTAAAAATATCCTTGTAGCTTTCCCGCACAAAGCGCAGCCGGTCAATGAGCAGGGGATTCTTACTATAAAAGATAAGATACTCAGCGTTAGACGCACGGGAAGAAGTCTCTGCCGCAAGCAGCTGCGGCAGTAGCGCGGGCGGAAATTCAGGCAAAGCAAAAGCGGAGAGCGCTTGCTCGCTCTCCGCCTTTGCGGGTGCTTCGGTTAAACTTCGTACAGCATCGGAAGGACTGCTTCCTCCGCCTGCTTCTTCAGACTGTTGGCCATCTGCGTCCAGCCCAGCGGGTTCGTCTTGCGGTCCGGCATCGTGGTGGTCTGCATCAGCTCGCGCAGGGTCTTGTCCACCATCTGCTGTGCTGTCCGTCCGATTCGATTGCAGCTCGTCAGCAGCGTGCCCTCCAACATCAGTTGGTCGCAGAGCGTCGGCTCGTTCTGCTCCAGATATTCCAGACGCAGCCTCGCGTAGCGGTTCAGGTACGGGTTCGGCTGGTTCGGCAGGGAAAGGCTCGGAATCAGGTAGCCTTCGCGGTTCTTCGTGTACGTCATAAGTAACGGCCTCCTCTCGGCTGTTCAGTTGTGTTCGTGTGCTTTCATTATGAACTGGTTCGTGTGATATTGCAATGCTGTCACGGCTCAGTTTCAGGGCTTCGCGTCCAATGGCATCCAGCATCGGCTCCGCAGCTGCCTGTACATAGCCACCCAAGCAGAGTGAAATCTGATAGGTGTCGAACTGGCTGACGCTTTGAAACACCGGATAATCCTCGTCCCGCATCGGCAGCCCCAACCGCAACTGCGCCATATAGACAGCGCTTTGTGTGACTAGTTCCTGCAGAAGCGACATTTGCTCGTCAGGCTGCGCCCATTGCAGCGTACTGTCTGCCACATTGCGTTCCAGCATGCGGCGGGCACGGTCTGCCTCGCTGGCTATGCCATCCTGTGCCAGCGCCGCCAGCCAGTCATCAGATTTATCTTGCAGAAGCAGCGGGCGCGTTGTGTCCGTGACCTCCCATGGCCCACCGGTGTGCGTCTGGCTCAATAGTGTGGTATCGCCGATGGCAAAGACCGGCTTTGTCACCGCCACGCCCTGTCGGCGCTGTAGCACAGCAATGCTCTTGCTGCCGCGCATGACCAGCCGGTTTGCCTTCGTATTCCAGTATTCCATGCTGGCACAGGCTGCGGCGTCAGGGCGCTGAGCGTGAATCAAAAGCTGGTTCAGATAGGTGGTGTGGTAGTTGTGGGCGGCAGTGTACAAAAAGCTCTGCCACGCCTGCGGCGATGCTGTGACCCGCACGGCCTCCTGTTGGGCCAGCTGAAATATATCCTGCGGTTTCGGCATCTTGACACCTACCTTTCTAATTCATCTAAATTGTGCTCCTGTTGCTCAACTTCCATATCATGAAGCTCGGGCAACAGTCGGCTTACATCCTTAAAGCCAACTGCATCCACATACAGGGCTTCCGCTTTATCACAATGTTCCATCACGATGAGATCACTGACGGACAAAGACGGCATACTGTTGGCGCAGGGGCGGTCATCATAATTGAAATCCCGGAAGCACTTGTCCGGTGTGTAGTCCCGGGGCATGTTTGCCACATAGGCACAGCGGTAATCGGTGGCCTTCAGCTTGTTTTGGGCGTAGTCATAATCCATAAAGCAATATTCGCAAGTGTAATGTGGAATTTGATATATCAGCAGTCTGTCTAACTTATCACCCGGCTGCGGATGCTCCGGCTCAACATAACAGCCTCTTTTGAAGCACTGATTTGCATATTGCTGGATGTGGCAGAAACGACTGCCTACGTAAAAGTGTGTATCGTCAACTGTCTGCACATCTTTCACCAGCTGTGAACCATCCGCGTAGTTTTCAATGATACGCTGACCGTTGCGCACCTGAAACAGCTGCTGCCCATCACGGTTCAGAAACCGTGAGAAGCGGAGTGCGCTGCAAAGCTCCGGTGCATTGGCCCACTCGGTTATGTGGATGTCTTTGCCAACATGTACCTTTGTGTGACCATTTTCTTCCGTGTAGTAGTGAGGCCGGATACGATCTACGCCAACTGCCGTCACAAGCTGCTTTGCCATTTCAATGAGCTGATTGTCATTGCGATCTGCAAAGGGGCCGCGGTAGTCATCACACAGGTAGTTGACACCGTTCCGTACCTGCATGATGGTTACTGCACCATCCGGGTCACGGCGGTCAATTCCAACAGTCAGGCGCGGGTAGGGAAGATTGGTGCGCTCGTTCCAGGTGTACTCGTTGTTGTAGGGCATTTCTCTCAACTGCTTGTAGCGCTTCATCAAATCAGCAGTATTTGAAAAGAACTCCGTAGGAGCTTGTTCTTCAAACTGTTGCGGAAAGACGTGCGACATAAAATCGGGAATCAGGTAATATCTGTACTCTGCCATTTCAACGCTCCAGACTGGGTTGTTTTTCCGGCATAAGATGGCGGGAGTTTCGCTCCAGAAGCTGCATGATGATTCCTACCATCTGTTCTTGTGTGCAGCCGGCGGGAAAGTAGCGAGCAATTTTGCTGACGCTGATGGTCAGCGTAGGGTCACGGGGTGGTACACTGGGCTTTTTGGTGTCCATGATTTCCAGCAGCTTGCCGTGACTCAGCGCACCTTCCTTGCTGGCGGCTTTTAGTTTCTGTGCCTGCGACAGCAAAGGCGAGCAGGATTGGGATTCAATGTAATCGAGGAAATCATTCTGCTCGGTGGGGGAAAGGTAAGAAAGCTCAACGGCGGGGTTGAATTTCAAACTGCCGTCGTCCACTTTCTTTTGCAGGTCTGGAACGAGACTGTTGAGACGGATGAAGCGTCGTACTTGTGTCCCGCTATCTCCAGCCTGTTGGCCAACAAAGAATGCGCTTTCTGACTTCCAACCAACTTGGTTGGAAGTTGCATCTCGGCGCTCACCTTGATGACTAATAGCCTCCATTTTCATCGCATACGCCCTGGCCTTCTCCATCGGACTGATATGCTCTCTCTGAATATTGGAATCGACCATGTCAATAATCGCTTGGTCATTATCAATATCCCGAACCTGTACCTTGACCTTATCCAGTCCGGCCCGCTGTGCAGCATGGAACCGCCTGTGCCCACTGATGATCTCATACCCGCCCTCGGCGCGGCGGCGCACGGTCAGGTTGGTCAGCACGCCGTTCTCCCGGATGCTGTCCACCAGCTTCCTCATATCCTCATCGTCGCGCACCTCAAACGGATGCCCGACGAACGGGTGCAGCTCAGAAAGCGGCACCTCTGTGACCAAATCGCCGCTTTCCCTCTGCCTGTCAGCCTCCGAGGAAAACATATCATCGATTGAGGGCATCTTCATCGCGTTCAAAAACTTGTTCTTCGCGGCCATAGCCGGATACCTCCTTCGCAAATTCAATATAGGCCTTTGCACTGTTGCTTTTCGGGTCGTACAGAATCGTCGGCTCTGCGTTGGCCTGGCTCTCCTGTACCTTCACGTTTCTGGGAATCTCCGTTGTGAAAACGTGAATCTTATTGCCGTAGGTGCTGCGGACCTGCCCGCAGTAGTGGTCGGAAACGTTCGTGTGCTCGGTCATCGTCAGAAGGATGCCCTTCACGCGCAACCCGGGGTTGATCTTACGCTGCACATTCGCAATGGAGGACGTCAGCTGCGACATGCCCACAACGGAGAATGGCTGCGCCTGCATCGGGATAATAATTTCGTTGGCGGCGGCCAGCGCATTGGTCAGCAGCAGGCCAACAGAGGGAGAACAGTCAATCAAACAGTAGTCGTACTGATTGTTGTACTGCTCCAGGCAGGATTTCAGCAGTACCTCGCGGCACATCATCGTACCCATGGCCAGCTCAAAGCCCGCCAGCCGCAGGTTGGACGGGATAAAATCCACCCGTGCGGCAGCCTCCTTGCGTCCGGTCTGGTAGACACACTCCCGATTTCCTATCGGCTTTTCGCAGGAGGTCTTCATCAGCAGCTCCGTAATGGTCTGGTCGAGGTCCTTTTCAGGTGGGATACCGCAGTAGCAGGAAAGATTGCCCTGTGGGTCAAAGTCCACCATCAGGACGCGGTAGCCCTGCTGGGTCAGGGCAATGCCGAGGTTATACGTTGTGGTCGTTTTCCCCGTGCCGCCCTTCTGGTTAGCGATTGCGATTGTTTTCATCTTGTTTCCTCCAAAATATCATCCATGCTGATGCAGTGCGCGCGGTATTCCTGCATGTACTGCACCAGCGTGTCGTTGTAATCCTTGCCAACCGGCGGCGGGCGGTCCTCCACGGCTTTGCCGCTGCCTGCAAGATGCGCAATAATGTCCTGCGTTCGGGTCCGCCCTGCGTTGTCGTTATCCAGACAGAGGACGATTTTGCAGACAGCCGGGAAATACTTCAAAAACGCATCCAGCGCCGCATAGTCCGTACCGCCCAGCGCCAGATAGTGGACGCTTCGCCACGGCCCGGTATGCTGCATGAGCTTTAGAGACGCACCGGACATGGCATCAATGGGCGCTTCGTAGACCTCAACCGTGTCGGCCTTAGTGCTGGCCTGTATGTAGAACGGGAAAATCTTCTTACTTCCGGGAATATCACGCCGGAATTGCAGCTGCGTACAACCACGCAAGCTGCCGCCTTTCGCAACACCCTCACCGTCGCGCCCGACAAATACGCAGTTCGGGTGATTTTTGAAGCTGGTCTGGTACAAAATGCCCTCCCTGCGGCAGAACGCCAGCACATTGGGGTGGATACAGCGCCCACGCAGATACGCCATAGCTGCATAACTGTTTGCGTCTGGCTTGGGTAGCTTGAAATCTCGCGGCACTTCCGGTTCAGCGCGCGGCTGCGGCAGGCTTACAGGTTGGGAAGAATGAACCACGCCGCCTTGGATGCGGTTGATCTCCCGCACAGCCTCAACATAGGACACCTTCTCGACGTCGACCAGATACTTCAGCGCCGTGCGTCCGCGCAGGCCGATGCAGTGCCAGCACCAAAGGCTGTCTTTGCTGATGGTCAGCGAACTGTGTACCTTGTGGCGGTATTCCTTACCCACGAGCTTCAAGTTGCCTGGCTCAACGAGTTTGAAGTAGGTCAGCAGGTCCAGCTCCTTCGCCCGCGCGATTTCTTCCTTCGTCACTCCGGCCATACTCTACACCCCGTATTCTGTTTTTCAATCTGTTTTCTGTATCGTTCTAATCAGTCTAATTACTATCAGTCTTATTTGCGTGTGATAATCACATCTCCAGAAGTGTGAAAATCACACTTCAAGAAATGTGATTTTCACATTTCTTGATTTATGACGAAACAGCAAAGTTTTTTACGTAAATCAAGCTGGGCTTTCCCAGCCCCTGGCGCTTGCGCTCAATCAGACCTGCATCCTTTTCCAGCTCGAGCATCAGGCGGCAGGCCTTCTGGTTGGCACAGCTCAGGGCCTCCATGATTTCCTCGGTGGTGAAGATGATGTAGACCCTGCTCTGTTCATCCAGCCAATGATTCTTGACCGACAGGCTCATGCGGTCCAGCAGGATACCGTACAGGACCTTTGCGTCGGTGGACAGCGGCTTGAATTGTGGGTCTGTGAACAGCACCTTGGGGATACGATAGAATGAGAACTGCTCGGCCTGACTGCCGTAAAAGTAGTCAAATAGCATGGTTGCTTCTCCCAAAAGCGCGCACTCGAATAAGCCTGACAGAATACCGTGCTTTTGGCATCCTAACCGGGCCTTATAAATAAGGTTGTGTGTGGCATTTTACCGTTCCAGTTCCTGCTGGTTCTGGGTATGCTCGTGGGCATGGCCCCAGGTTTTCAGCAGGGAAAATATCGTGTTCTGCATCTGCTCGGGCGTATAGCCGGGAGGAAAGAACCGCTGCACGTCAGATTGATTCAAGAAAAACTTCTGACGTTGATTGGGCTTCTGCTCGGTGAGCAGGGTATGCAGGTAGTGCTCCGTCAGTGTGCCGCTCTGGCTCATCTCCTTCAGGCGGCGGGACTGCACCAGAGAGGGCGTGGCCTCGCAAAGCTCCATTTCAGCTTGCAGCCACCGTTGGTGCTCAGGCGTCATGTAGGAGATCTCTACCGCGGGGTTGAACGCCATGCGGGATTCGTCGACCATTTGCAAAATGGGGGAGATGAGGTAGGTCAGGCGGATGTAACGGTGCACCTGATTGCGACTTTCATTCAACTCTTTTCCGACCAAATCGAGCGTTTGTGACTTCATCCCAACTTGGGATGAAGTTGTTCGGCCTTGGTGCTTGATAGCCTCGACCTTCATTTTGTACGCAAACGCCTTCTCACTCGGCAGCACATGCTCCCGCTGAATATTGCTGTTCACCATTAAAATAGTAGCTTCATCATCCGTCAGCTCCTGCACGCGAACCGGCACCTTCTCAATACCCAGTTCACGGCAGGCCTCGCAGCGGCGGTGTCCGCTGATAATCTCATAGCCGCCCTCGGGCCTTGTGCGCACGATCAGCGGAACAATAACGCCGCTTTCCCGGATGCTATCCACCAACTCATTCATCTCCATATCCTTGCGAACATGGAACGGATGGTTGGAAAAGGTGTGCAGCTGCGCAGGGGAGACGTTCAATTCCAGGCTATTCGGCATGATTTATCCCTTCTTTCCTTCCTTTATCAGTCATAAAGCAAAATATATTTATAAAATTCGTACATTTCTATTGACATTCTCGGTGCAGTCAGTTATAATAATCAAGCTAATTCGAGACAGCCCGGTTGACCGGGTGTAGCGCAGTTTGGTAGCGCGCTTGAATGGGGTTCAAGAGGCCGTGAGTTCGACTCTCGCCACTCGGACCAAAGATGGCTG
>OLRF01000572.1_pt1 | contig 46383 bp, 39 predicted proteins | sample 1672061 | NCBI WGS metagenome assembly OLRF01 (sample SAMEA3136641, study PRJEB25190) | human gut metagenome | reverse complement strand
GAAGCGGCAGGTGAAACGCGTCAGTCGGTTTCCAAGTGGGAAAGCGCCCAGTCGGTGCCTGATCTTGATAAAATTTTGAAATTAGCTGAGATTTTCGGCGTGACCACCGATTATCTTCTGAAAGATGAAAAAACATCAGAGGGACGGCAGGAAAAAAATAGAGAAGAAAAGAAAACAGAAGAAAAGGCCGAGGGAAACGCGGATCTGCAGCAGAACCGCGAAGAGAAGCTTAGCAGAGACAGGGCGAGAGGCGCCGGTCGTAATGATGTGAGAAAAGTCACGATGGAAGAAGCGAAAGATTTTCTGCGCATGAGAGAAGAATCCGCCTCAAAGATTGCTCTGGGCGTTTCTCTCTGCATCCTGTCTCCTGTGATTTTAATACTGCTGGCAGGCGGGGCGGAATTCGGACTGATAAACGCCAGCGAAGATAAAATGGGTATGCTTGGCACAGCCATACTTCTGGCTATAGTAGCTGTAGCTGTCGCCATATTTATTCCGCAGGGAATCAAGCTTGCCAGATATGAATATATGGAAAAAGGCTTTATAGAGCTCGATCATCAGACAAAAAGCACCATAAGAATTTTGAAGGAAGATTTTGAACCGGAGTTTTCAAGAAAAATTATGTTCGGCGTTTTTCTCTGTATAGTTTCCGTAATACCTATATTTGTCTTGGGCGTGATTTTCGGAGAAGATGACGGCTTTCATTTCGTGGCGGCTGTAGCCGTGCTGCTGGTCGTGGTATCTTTTGCCGTGAATATCTTCGTCAAAGCCGGAATCAGGCAGGGCAGCTACCAAATACTTCTGGAAGAGGGAGAATACACCAGAGAAGAAAAAGACAAAATGCTGGAAATCATTTCGACGGTATATTGGCTGGTGATAACGGCCATATATCTGGCGTACAGTTTCCTTACTTTCGAGTGGCATATAAGCTGGGTGATCTGGCCTGTGGCAGGCGTGATCTATGCTATAGTCAGAGAAATCTACAAGGCGGTAAAAAAATAGGAGCGACGAAAGAACAGATGGAAACCATGGAAATAGAGGCGTAACGTAGCAAAAGAAGCGTAACGCGGCAGACGATTTTCCATAGACATGAATAGAATCAGGGATATATAGGGTTATGCGCCGGCTTTCAGCAGAGTCAGAAGTGTTCTGATAATGTGGAAAGCCGGTTTTATTTTCCCGGAGGAAACGCTGAATTCAGGCCGCCTGTACTTACTCAGGCCGGGATCAAAACGGCCGGGAAAGTAGACTAATCGAAAAAGCCGTGGTATACTTTTTACAAAACCATTGCTTCACAGCGCCCGCGATGAAAAGCACAGAAAAGCACAGGAGGAAGTCATGGAACAGATGAGCATATTTGAAAATAAAATATCGCAGCCTCTGGCAGCAAGGCTGAGACCCGCCACTTTGGAAGAATACGTGGGACAGACCCATCTGCTGGGAGAGGGCAAGGTTCTGCGCCGCCTTATCGAAAGCGACAACCTTTCCTCTATGATTTTCTGGGGTCCTCCGGGCATAGGAAAGACGACGCTGGCCAGGATAATCGCCGGTATGACAAAAGCAGAATTCATAGATTTTTCTGCGGTGACCAGCGGCATCAAGGAAATAAGGGCGGTGATGCAGCAGGCAGAGACCAACCGCCGCTACGGAGAAAAGACCGTCGTTTTCGTGGATGAGATACACAGGTTCAATAAAGCTCAGCAGGACGCCTTTCTGCCCTTTGTGGAAAAGGGCAGCATAATCCTCATAGGAGCTACGACGGAGAACCCGTCCTTTGAAATCAACGGAGCCTTGCTTTCAAGGTGCAAGGTCTTCGTACTTAAGGCTCTTGCCACAGAAGAACTGACTGGGCTTTTGAAACGGGCGCTGACCGATCCGAGGGGCTTCGGCGGCCAGGTAATAGATATAGAAGGGGAAATGCTGGAGGCAATAGCCGTGTTTGCCGGCGGAGACGCCAGAGCTGCGCTCTCTACTCTGGAAATGGTAGTATTGAACGGCATAGTTGACGGAAATAAAGTTATTGTAACCAAAGAAAACCTGGAGCAGTGTACCTCCAGAAAGTCACTGCTTTACGACAAAAACGGCGAAGAACATTACAATCTGATTTCGGCTCTGCATAAGTCGATGAGGAATTCAGACCCTGACGCAGCGGTATATTGGCTGGCCAGGATGCTGGAAGCCGGGGAGGATCCGCTGTATGTGGCCCGGCGTGTGACCAGGTTTGCCAGCGAGGATATAGGCCTTGCAGATCCGAGAGCGCTGGAACTTGCGGTGGCGGCATATCAGGCGTGTCACTTCATCGGTATGCCGGAATGTTCCGTTCACCTGACAGAGGCCGTCGTCTATATGTCCATGGCTCCCAAGTCCAACTCCCTGTATATGGCCTATGAGTCAGCTAAAAAGGACGCTCTGACCCAGCTCTCAGAGCCGGTGCCGCTTGTCATAAGGAACGGCGTGACAAAGCTGATGAAAGACCTTTCATACGGCAAAGGCTATAAATACGCCCACGATTTTGAGGACAAGCTGACGGATATGCAGTGCCTGCCGGACTCGCTTTTGGGTAGGGAATATTACAGACCGACGGAGCAGGGCACGGAAGCCAGGTTCAAGGAGAGACTGCGTCAGATAAAAGAGTGGAAAAAGAATAGAGGCAGATAAAAGGAGGCGCATAACATGAGCGGATTTGAATTGGAAAGATACCTTGAAGAACTCCAGGAATTTGTGGATATAGACAGCGGAAGCCATGATATTGCAGGCTTGACCATAGCCGCTCAGTGGCTTGAAAAGAAATATGACGCAGTGGGAATGAAAACTGAGCTCAGATTTCTCGGCGAGAACAGGAGACCGATCCTGATAGCCTGCTCCCCTGCAGTATCCTCCGATAAAAAGTCCGAAGTGCTGTTTATAGGACATCTGGATACTGTTTTCCCGGAGGGCACCGTGGCTGAAAGACCTTTTCGCATTTCCGACGGAAACGCATATGGTCCAGGTGTTGCCGATATGAAATCAGGCGTGCTTTTGACGGTATATCTGGCAGAAAGGTTCGTGAGAGAAAACCCGCATATACGCCTGATTGCCGTTCATAACTGCGATGAGGAAATAGGCTCGATAGATTCGGAAGAATTGATCAAAAGCCTTGGAGCAAAAACATCATATTGCTTCGATATGGAGCCTGGCAGGCAGGGCAGAAATTTTGTCAAGAACAGAAAAGGCGTAGCTGAATATAAAATATCTTTCAAAGGACGGGCTTCACATGCGGGCAACGCGCCGGAAAAGGGCATAAGCGCCGTAAGGGAACTTGCCAGATGGGTATACGACACGTTTCCTTTAAACGATGCTTCCGCAGGTATAAATGTCAACGTAGGAGTGGTCAGCGGAGGCACGGCCAGCAATGTGATACCGGAATTCGCCGAATGTATAATAGATGTCAGATATACTGAGATGGAATTGCTGCCTGAGGTAGAAAAAAAGTTTATGGCAATGGCGGCAGAGCCGGCAGTCGAAGGGGTTATCGTCAAAGTTGAAAAACTCAGCGGATTCCCGCCGATGGCGGCAGATGAGAAAACTGATATAATGATGGACGCACTTTTGAAAGCCGGAGAAAAGACAGGACAAAGCTTCGAATTTGAAAGTGTCGGCGGAGGCTCTGACGGAAGTCTCATTTCTTCTGTCGGCACTCCAGTAATAGACGGATGCGGCCCGGTTGGATATATGTATCACACTCCTGACGAGTACATGGATATATCTTCCATAGAAGAAAGATATGCGCTGCTTTACGAGGCGATAAACATACTTATGGAAAAATGATATAGCGGACGAATCTCACTATATTGTGGTCTTAGACCTGCAGATACTTTTGCTCTGGCTAACTGCAAATAAGGCAGAGCAAGGAGTATGCAGGTCTTTTTTGCGTGATTCCGGCTCTGGGAAACGGTTGACATTGCGTCAAGCTAAGCGTATATTATATATTGTTCACAAGTAAACTAATTGAAAACTCATAACGCCGGAAAAAGACGGAGGAGAGCAAATGACCAATAACGTGGAAACAGCTTTGAGCTATCTTTCACAGATCAGAAAAGTCTATGCGGAGCGGCTCAATATAAAGTTTCAGGAAGAAAATTTTTCACCCAATGAAATTTCCGTATTGATACTGCTTTCAAATAACAAAAGCATAAATACCAGCAGCCAGCTGACCACAATCCTTGGCGTATCGAAAAGCCTTGTCAGCAGGAGCCTTGCCGCTCTTGAAAGAAAAGGACTCATACAGACCAGGGAAGCAAGCGGCGACAGGCGCAGCAGGGAAATATACCTTACTGCGAGTGCCTCTGCGGTCACGAAACAGCTTTCAGAGGGCATAAAAGAAATAAACGAAGTGGTTCTGGCCGATATTTCCGAAGAGGAAATGCGCATGATGAAAGAAACCATGGAGAAGATCATAGACAGATTCAAAGCAGCGTCAGCAAAGACAGCTAAGGGGGAATGATATATGAAGCAACTGATGTCAAAAGAAGTGGATTTGGGAAAGGAACCGGTAAAACACCTGCTCTTCGTTCTGGCTGTTCCGGCCATAACCTCCCAAGTAGTAAATGCGCTTTACAACATGGTTGACAGGATGTACATAGGGCATATAGATGGAGAGGGGTCGATGGCTCTGACGGGAGTAGGAATATGCTTTCCTCTGATAATGATAATTTCAGCCTTTGCATATCTTGTGGGTATGGGAGGCGCACCGAGAGCCAGCATATTCATGGGAAAAGGCGAAAAAGAAACGTCGGAAAAGATCTTGGGAAATTGTTTTTCAGCCCTGATAATAGTGGCGCTGCTGCTTACAGCCATAACGCTTATTTTCAGAGAACCGCTGCTCTATCTTTTCGGCGCGAGCAAAAATACGATAGATTATGCTGAAGAATATATGACCATATATGCGCTGGGCACCGTGTTCGTGCAGCTTACGCTGGGACTCAACGCTTTTATATCGGCGCAGGGGTTTTCCAAGATAAGCATGCTGACCGTTATCATAGGAGCTGTGACCAATATAGTGCTGGATCCGCTGTTTATCTTTGTCCTCGATATGGGTGTCAGCGGCGCGGCCGTGGCTACTGTTATTTCCCAGGCAATAAGTGCGGTGTGGGCTTACAGATTTCTGAGGGGAAATAATACCATTCTCAGGATAAAGAAAGAGAATGTCAGGATAAAAAAACATATACTGCTGCCGTGCATAGGGCTTGGGATAGCACCCTTTGTGATGATGTCCACCGAAAGCATCCTGGTGCTCTGTTTCAATTCTTCGCTGCTGAAATACGGCGGAGATTTGGCTGTAGGCGCTATGACCATACTTTCAAGCATCATGCAGTTTGCCATGCTGCCCATCCAGGGAATCACACAGGGAGGCCAGCCGATAATAAGCTACAATTACGGCGCGAAAAACAGGGAAAGAGTCATGCAGGCCTTTAAGCTGCAGACTGTATGTACGTTTTCTTATGCTTCGATACTTTGGCTTTTGGTAGAGCTGATGCCGTCAGTTTTTGTCGCTATTTTTACGGAAGATCCGGAGCTGGCGGAGCTTTCCTGCTGGGCTCTGAGGATATATATGGCTTCCGTATTTTTGATGGGGTTGCAGACGTCATGCCAGCAGACCTTCATCGCTTTCGGAAATTCAAAGACCAGCGCTTTTCTAGCTATATTCAGAAAGGTCATCGTATTGATACCGCTGATCTTCATTTTGCCTCTTTTTCTCGAAGACAAAGTGTTCGCAGTCTTTCTGGCTGAGCCTATCGCCGACGCCGTAGCCGTGCTGACGACTGTAACGTTGTTTTTCTTTGAAATGAGAAAAGTACAGAGAGGAGAAAAATAGAAAATACACATGATTTCAAAAACACCGGGGCAACTATACCAGTAGTTTTGAATGACTTTTCAATATTAAATTGCGATAAATTTTATGACATTTCAAAGTTAGAAATGAACTCTCATCTGAGTTACGCATGTATGCAAAAAATTAAGGACAAAACACCTGGCTGATGATATAATCTCATATATACACAGTGCATAGGAGAGAAAAAATGGAATTACTCAAAGGAAAACCGCTGGTCGATGAGATAAAGGCTCAGACAACAGAAAAAGCTGAGGAACTGATTGAAAAAGGCATAGTTCCCACTCTGGGAATCTTGCGCGTAGGAGCAAATGAAAGCGACATAGCTTACGAAAACAGCGCGGTCCGCGCCGCTGCTGCCGTCGGCATAAATGTTGAAAAATACATCATGGACAGAGAAGCTGAAGAAGAAGACGTGCTCGACGTGCTCAAGATAATGAACGAGGATGATAAGCTTCACGGCATATTGATATTCCGGCCTCTTCCAAAGCATATAGACGAAGATAAAGTCAGAAACGCCATAAATCCCGATAAAGACGTGGACGGCATATCGGACGCCAGCGTCGGCAGCCTGTTCACGGGAAATAAGATAGGATTTCCGCCATGCACGGCGGAGGCGGCATTGAAGATACTTGAATACTATGGCATAAAGATTGCCGGAAAGAAAGCCGCAGTAATAGGCAGAAGCCTTGTAATAGGCAAGCCCGCGTCCATGATGCTGCTGGAAAAGAACGCCACCGTCGCGATGTGTCACAGCAGAACCAGCGAGACCGATTTGAAAGAAATCTGCCAAAACTCCGACATCATTATATGTGCCGCTGGCAAAATCAAGGCGGTAGGCGCAGAACATGTCAGCGGCAGGCAGATAATAATAGACGTAGGCATAAATTTTGATGAAGATGGCAAGATGTGCGGAGACGCGGATTTTGCAGCTCTTGAAGACAAGGTAAAAGCCATCACCCCGGTTCCGGGAGGTGTGGGAAGCGTGACAACCGCGCTTTTGCTGCAGCATGTTGCAGAAGGCGCGTCAAAGCTCGGGCTGTGAGGTGAGTCTAAGTAGACTTAAAGTTCTTATTTACACAATGCTTGGCTATCCTAGGGGCCGTTTTATATTTCCTTTCATATCAATGCAGAAGCAATCGTAAGCTCTACACGATGCAGTTTTTTTCGTATGTTGTCTATACTGCACATTTCATAATTTTAGGAGCTATGACAGGAGGCCTCAGTTACATATTGAATCTGACAAGATCATTATTCCTCGCCAGCAAGTGGAAATTCGCACGGAGCAGCACGATGTGCATGATTTTATGCTCCATGCAGCTGGTCGTTTTGGTCACAACCTGGGAGGGCTGGATATCGCTTCTGCCCGTATGTGCAAATATCGCTACGACGATCGGAGGTTATACTCATAATGCCCAGAAGATCAGAATTTCCGGCATATTTATCAACTCGCCGCTGTGGATAATTTATGACCTCATAATCGGTTCATGGGCAGGCGCCGTAGACGAGCTGGCTAGTATAGCGTCAGGAATAATTTCGATTAAGAGATATGGATGGAACAATTTGAACAAAACCGATGATTGAAACATCGGAGGCAGGAAAAATGTTGTATGGAATTTTTCGTCCGGTATCGTATGAAGTTTTGCTCCCGAGCCCTTGACTTTTACTGCAGGAATATATAGAATAAATAGGTAATAATTTAATAAAAACGGTGATGAAGAGGAGTAGGCAAAGACAGCGCTCTACAGAGAGGGAAGCCGCAGGCTGAGAGCTTCCGGGAAAGCGTTTGCTGAAGGTTGCTTCTGAGTTTTATTTTTGATAATGAGAGCCTTTTTGCTCAGTGTAAGGATGAGATACGTCGCAGCTGCAAGATATCGTCAGATGAAGAACTACAGCCGGACGAGGAGTTGCAGCAGGACGAAGCGCTGTCGCCAAGACGAACGTGCAACGAAACTTGCAAGTAGCAGAGAGGAATAAAGGTGGTACCGCGGAATGATCCGTCCTTTAGTCAAGGACGGTTTTTCTTTTGCCCGAAGGCAGGCCGCCCAAGCAAAAAACAAAAATAAGGAGACATGATACAAATGGAAAAAAATCTGGCTAAGAATTATAATCCCAAAGATTTTGAAGAGCGCATCTATCAGATGTGGGAAGAAAACGGCTGTTTTAGAGCCGAAATAGACAAAGACAAGAAACCTTTCACTATAGTTATGCCGCCTCCCAACATCACGGGACAGCTTCACATGGGACACGCCCTCGACCAGACGCTGCAGGATGTGCTGACCAGATGGAAGAGAATGGAGGGCTACAGCGCCCTCTGGCTGCCGGGCTCCGACCACGCCAGCATCGCCACCGAGGTCAAGGTCGTAAATAAGATAAGAGAAGAAGAGGGACTGGAAAAGGAAGACCTGGGCAGAGAAGAATTCCTGAAGAGAGCCTGGGCCTGGAAAGAAGAATACGGCGGCAGGATCACACGCCAGTGCCGCAAACTGGGAGACTCCTGCGACTGGAGCAGAGAACGCTTCACCATGGACGAAGGCTGCAACAAGGCCGTCAAGACTTTCTTCATAAAACTCTATAAAAAAGGACTCATATACAGAGGAAACAGGCTGATAAACTGGTGCCCTGAATGCGGCACCTCCCTTTCCGACGCTGAAGTCGAGCACGAGGACAGAAACGGCAAGTATTGGTATTTCAGATACCCTGCGGCAGACGGCGGCGAGGGCATAGTAGTGGCTACTTCAAGACCTGAGACCATGTTCGCCGACGAGGCGATAGCCGTTCATCCGAGCGATGAGAGATACAAGGATATGGTAGGAAAGAAAGTCATCCTGCCGTTGGTAGGAAAAGAAATCCCTGTAATCGAGGACATCTATCCTGATCCGGAAAAGGGAACGGGAGCAGTTAAGATCACCCCGGCTCACGACCCTAACGATTTTGAAGTGGGTATAAGAGCGGGGCTTGAAAGACCCAGCTGCATAAACAAAGACGCGACCATGAACGAGCTGGCTGGTAAATACGCCGGTATGGACCGCTATGAGTGCCGGAAAGCGTGGGTCGCCGACCTTGAAGCCGCCGGTTATCTGGTAAAGACTGAGGAAAAGGTCATTCCTGTTGGAGAGTGCTACAGATGCCATACTGTAATAGAGCCTATGCTTTCAGACCAGTGGTTTGTCGCCATGGAGAAGCTGGCTGAGCCGGCTATAGAGGCCGCCAGGAGCGGTGCATTGACCCATGTGCCTGAGAGATTTGAAAAGACCTATCTCAGATGGCTTGAGGAAATCAGGGACTGGTGCATTTCCCGTCAGCTCTGGTGGGGCCACAGGATACCTGCGTATTACTGTCAGGACTGCGGAGAGCTTGTGGTAGATTACGACGCGCCTGCGAAATGCCCGAAGTGCGGTGGAAATCATTTCGAGCAGGACGAGGACGTACTGGACACATGGTTTTCGTCCGCCCTCTGGCCTTTCTCGACGCTGGGCTGGCCTGAGGAAACCGAGGACCTCAAATATTTCTATCCGACAGACGTTCTCGTAACGGGCTACGACATTATTTTCTTCTGGGTAGTAAGAATGGTGTTCTCCGGACTTGAAGCCATGGGCGAAGCGCCTTTCCACCACGTATATGTCCACGGTCTGGTGAGAGACGCGGAGGGCCGCAAGATGAGCAAATCCCTGGGTAACGGAATCGATCCGCTTGAGATAATAGACCAGTACGGAGCCGACGCTTTGAGATTCATGCTGACCACGGGAATCACCCCGGGAAACGACATGCGCTTCAAGGAGGACAGGCTGGAATCCTGCAGAAACTTCGCCAACAAGCTGTGGAACGCTTCTCGTTTTGTGATCATGAATCTGCAGGACGAGGATGGCAATTTCAAGGAAATGGCAAAATGCTGTAAGGACTGCTGCGGAAAAGCCTGCGGAGATACGGAGGATTTCAGCAGCATAGCATTGAGAGACGAGGACAAGTGGATGATTTCCAAGGTCAACGAAGCTGTTTCCTACGTCACGGCAGCCATGGAAAAATACGACCTGGCGCTGGCGGGCCAGAGGGTTTACGACCTTATCTGGAATGAATACTGCGACTGGTACATCGAGCTGGTCAAGCCGAGACTCTGGAGTGACGATGAGGAGGACAAGAAAGTAGTCAGATTCACCCTCGTGATGTGCCTGAAGAACATGCTCAAGATGCTTCATCCGTTCATGCCTTTCATCACAGAGGAAATTTGGAGCTATCTGCCTCACGGCGAAGAGGAGAACGGAAATCCGGACAATTATCTGATAAAAGCCAGCTGGCCTAAAGCGAGCGAAAAACGCGCCTTCCCTGAGGCTGAGAAAATCCTCGAGACTTCTATGGAAATCATAAGGGCTATAAGGAATATACGCGCCGAGGCGGAAGCCGCGCCGGGCAAGAAGCTGAGAGCAGTGATCCTGGCTGAGGGAGAAGCCGCTGATATAGTAAAAGCCGGTGAAAGCTATATAAAGAATCTGGCTAATATCACGGAGGTTACCTTTACTGACAACAAGGCGGAGCTGCCGGAAGAAGTCATGTCAGCCGTAACGGCTCTGGCCGAAATCTATATTCCTCTCGAGGATCTGGTGGATTACAGCGCTGAGTATGAGAGACTTTCCAAAGAAAAGAAGCGTCTCGAGGGCGAAGTCAAGAGAGTTGAAGGCAAGCTTTCAAACCAGGGCTTCGTAAGCAAGGCTCCGGAGAAAGTCGTAAACGAAGAGAAAGAGAAAATGGCCAAGTATAAGGACATGCTGGAAAAGGTTTCAGCGCGTCTTGAGATGGTAGCCGCCAAGGCGGGCAAATAGCCGCCGGCCGGCTCAATGGCTCCCGGCTGTGTTTCATAGTTAACCGCCGGATTTCGCGGCCCAAAAGAAAACTAAGGAAAAAATATGATTGAAAACAGTAAAAAAGCAATAGAAAAAATACATGAATTTGAGCGTTTCGGCAGCATACTGGGACTGGAGAGAATGAACGATCTCCTGAAACTTCTGGGCAACCCCCATGAAGACCTGAAAGTGATCCATGTCGCCGGAACCAACGGAAAAGGCTCGGTATGCAGATATATTTACAGTGTGCTCAGAGCCGCGGGATATAAGACAGGAATATATATTTCACCGTTCATAGAAATATTCAACGAAAGAATAGAACTGGACGGAGAATATATTAGCGACGAAGACCTGGCCTTGTATACTGACAGAGTTTTGCAGGCTGCCAAAGCCATGACAGATGCAGGAAAGCAGTCGCCCACGGAATTTGAAGTCGTTACAGCCATAGCCTTTCTCTATTTCAAAGAAAAAGACTGCGACTATGTCGTACTTGAAGTGGGACTGGGAGGAAGCGGAGACTCGACCAATGTCTGCAAATCGCCGCTGATGACTGTAATAACATCCATCTCTATGGACCACATGGACAGGCTGGGAAATACCATAGAAGAAATAGCAGCTGAAAAAGCGGGCATAATAAAAGACGGATGCCCCGTCGTGACCAGTGCGAAAGATATAAGAGCACTCCGCGTCATAGAGAAAACAGCGGCGGAGCATGGCAGCATGATATTTGAAACAGCTGGACTTCCGCTGAACATAAAGGAAGAGACCTCAGCAGGCTGTAAATTAGACGTGGATATACAGGGAGTGCTGTTTGAAGACCTTGAAATTTCAATGACGGGACGTCACCAGGTGGAAAACGCCGCTGCGGCCTTGGCCGCGATCAGCATAATGGAGGAGCGCGGCGATGTAAAAGTCAGCAGGGAAGCGATATACGCCGGATTCAAAGAGGCCAGACAGCCGGGACGGTTCGAGATATTTGATCTTACCTGCGGACGTGAGTCCCTGACGACGATCGTCATCGACGGAGCTCACAACGAAGACGGCGCGCGGGTCATGGCGGAGACGGCCCTGGACTTGTTCAAGGACAAAAAAATACTGATGGTTGCCGGCGTTTTGCAGGACAAGGAAATAAGGAAAATGGCAGATCAATTTGTCAGGGTGACCGGTAAATTTATCGCCACGGAGCCGGACAATCCGCGAAAACTAAAGGCAGATAAACTTGCAGAGTTTCTCAGAGCCAGAGGCGCTGACTGCGATGTGGCAGAGGATTATCATGATGCCTTTGAAATGGCCTTAAAAAGAAAAGATGATTTCGACGTTATAATTTTTGCCGGCTCACTGTACTTGATCGGCAGGATAAGGAGTATACTTAAAGATGTCTAAGTTTGAAGTGCAGTCTGAAGACTGCGAGTTTGAGATTCAGGTTACGGACCAATACGAAAGACTGGTAAAATTCTTCGTTGAAAATCAATTGGAATTTGACGGAGACGAAGAGGTGGATACCGATATACTCAAGTGCTGGAAAGTGACAGATACGGCGGCAGACACTCTGATCGGCGGCTGCGTTCTGGCGCTCAGAGAAGAGAGGTATATCATAGACGGTATCGCGGTAGAAAGGGATTTCAGAAAATTCGGCATAGGCAAGCTGATGATGGACGAGGCTGTCCGCGAGGTAAAGAGAAGAGGCGGCGACGCGCTTTATCTGGTGGCCAGAGCGCCGGGTTTTTTCAGAAAACTGGGTTTTGACGCCGTGGCTCCCGAAAATGCCCCTCTTTTCTTTGAATGTGCCCAATGCCCTCAGTATCAGAAAACATGTCATCCTGAAATAATGAAGCTGGAGATTATTTGATGAACTACGAAAAACTGCTTCAGGCTATTCTTGACGTAGCTGAAGAAATGCTGGTATGCGGCGCGGAAGTGGCGCGGGTTGAAGACAGCATAGAGAGAATGTGTACGGCTTACGGCTGCACCAGAGTAAATTCTTTCATCATAACGTCCAACATACAAGTGACTTTTGAAGACCCAGACGGCAGCATAGTGACCCAGATAAGGAGAATAGTGAGAAACGACGTAAATTTCGACAGGCTGGATTACCTCAACGATCTGTCGAGATATATATGCCGTGAGAGACCTCCCCTCAAAGAACTGGTCAGAAGATACGACCAGGTGATGGGGCGGAAAGCTCTGCCCGCGTGGATAAAATACACGGGAGCCGTGATGATAGCCGCCGGTTTCACTGTGTTTTTCGGCGGAAATCTGCACGACGCTTTTTCAGCGGCAATCCTGGGACTGCTCATAACCGGGCTGATGGCTTTTCTCGGAAAAATCGAGGAAAACCAGCTGGCCAAGGTATTCATGATTTCCGTAGCCGCCGGATTTGCCGCTCTCATATTGGTAAAGCTGGGCTTGGGCGACAATGAGGACAAGATAATGATAGGCGGCATAATGCTGCTGATCCCGGGCATAGCTATGACCAATTCGCTGAGAGATATGCTTACAGGGGATATAGCGACAGGCCTTTTGAGGCTGGTAAATTCGCTGCTTCTTGCGGCTTCCATTGCCTGCGGTTTCGCTTTGCCTCTGATTTTGACGGGAGGAAGCGGAATATGATAGTGCAGGTAATTTCAGCCCTCATAGGCTCCATAGGCTTCGCCGTTTTTTTCAATATGAAAAGAAAACAGATAATTCTGGCCGGCGCCGGCGGTGCGGCTACGTGGATAGTCTATCTGCTTTGTCAGCAGCAGATAGAAGGATATTTCGTACCGTATTTCATCGCCTCGATATTCGTCGCCGTGTACGCTGAAATTATGGCCAGAATGAACAGAGCTCCGGCCACCATATTCTTGACGGCAGCCGCAGTTCCGCTGATACCTGGAGGAAGCCTGTATTACACGATGGCCGGGCTGGTCAACGGAGATCAGGCTCTTTTCGCAGAAAGCGGCGCTTCGGCCGTAACCATAGCGCTGGCTATTTCACTTGGTTTTGTAGTGGTAGCCATAATAACTAAATATATTACAGGAATAACTTCCCGAAGAAAATAATAGACTGTACCAATGCGAGTTTCTTTGGGAGGGAATCTATGAAAAACACAGCTGACAATATTTACGAAACCAATAAGATCATGATAGCGGGTCAGATAGAAAGCCCGCTTAAATTCAGTCATAAGACTTACGGAGAGGCCTTCTACACTTTCCAGCTGGGTGTAGAGAGAAGAAGCGGTTATGTCGATGAAATAAACGTGATGATTTCCGAAAGACTTATATACGAAACTCCTCTTAAAACAGGAGATTTCGTTGAGATAACAGGCCAGGTGAGAACTTACAATGAGACGGTTGACGGAAGAAACAAGCTCAACGTCGTGGTCTTTGCCAGAGAGATTCTCGCCAACGAAGACGTGGTTTACTATGAAAATTATGTATTCCTCGAAGGCTTTCTCTGCAAGCCGCCGATAAAGAGAACTTCGCCTCTCGGACGGGATATATGCGATCTGATGATAGCAGTCAACAGAATGTATAATAAATCCGACTACATACCTTGCATCGCATGGGGCAGAAACGCCAACTATGCCGAGACTTTAGGCGTGGGAACAAGGATTTATATAGAAGGCAGGATACAGAGCAGAGAGTATAAGAAAAAGCTGGAGGACGGAACGTCAGAAATCAGAAAAGCTTTTGAAGTGTCGGTCTTAAAGCTCGAGGAGGATATGGAAGAAAGCTGGGCTGAAGAAGAGGACGATGGACTGCTGGAGTAAAGTTTGAATTTGTACCTGTTTTGTGATAAGATACTCTCAGTGCAAAAAACTAATTAAATAAACGGAGGATAAAGATGTTCGATATCAAGGGAAACGATAACAGCACATATAACATAGAGAACATAGAGTTCATCAAGAAAGCTTCGCCGACCGTGGGAGGCTTTATAGAAAAGGAGTACAACAGGCAGAAAAACAACGTGGAACTCATCGCTTCGGAAAATTATTGTTCCGAGGCGATCCTGGCCGCGTGCGGAAGCTGTCTGAGCTGGAAATATGCGGAAGGGTATCCTGATGTCCGTACTTCAGGAAACACAGGCCGCTATTACGGCGGAACTGAGTTCGTCGATCAGCTGGAGGAATACGCCTGCGATGCCTGGAGAAAAGTATTCGATACCGACTATCATGTCAACGTCCAGCCTCACAGCGGCTCACAGGCCAATTTTGCGGCTTTCAAGGCCGTGCTGAATCCGGGAGATACCATACTTTCCATGTCCCTCGACAACGGCGGACATCTGACCCACGGTTCGGCCGTAAATTTCAGCGGAAAGCTCTATAACATAGTATTTTACGATGTGGACGACAGAGGCTACATTGACATGGAAGACGTGAGGAAAAAGGCCTCGGAGCATAAACCTAAGCTCATCCTTGCCGGAGCGTCCGCCTATTCCAGAATCATAGATTTCGCCGCTTTCGCTGAAATCGCCAGGGAAAACGAAGCATATTTTATGGTCGATATGGCCCACATAGCAGGCCTTGTCGCCGGAGGCGCACATCCGTCGCCGTTCGGACACGCTGATATAATCACCACTACCACCCACAAGACGCTGAGAGGACCGAGAGGCGGACTTGTTTTTGCCAGAAAAGAACTGGCAAAAAAAGTGGACAGCGCCGTATTCCCTTACGCCCAGGGCGGTCCGCTGGAGCATGTGATAGCAGGAAAAGCCGTCTGCGCCGAGGAAGCGATGCAACCGGAATACAAGGAATATATCAGCCAAGTGGTAAAAAATTGCAAAGCCCTTTCAGACAGATTCATAGAGCTGGGCTACAAAGTGGTCACCGGAGGAACGGACAACCATCTGATACTGCTTGACCTGTCGGACGAGCCTTTCAGCGGCAGGATACTGCAGGAAAGATGCGATGAAGCAGGAATCACTCTCAACAAGAACTGCGTTCCTTGCGAAAAGCGCACTCCTAAGGAAACCTCCGGCGTAAGAATAGGAACAGCTCCGATGACGACGAGAGGTTACAAGGAAGAGGATTTCATAAAAGTAGTAGACAGAATAGACCAGCTTATCAAAACTCTGAGAGAAGAATACAAATAGTTTCAGAAGATAAAAGCAGGGAAATATGTTGTGGATTATTATTTTTGCGGCGCTGCTTGCAGCGGCTGCCGCGATGTCTTATTTGACTTACCGCGAGGTCTTCAGGGCAAAAAGAAAAAAGCAGGAGGCCTGCCTCAGCGTTACAAAGTATTCTGATGAGGAAAATGCCGTGATAAAGAGGCTGATAGAAGAATTCAGGGAAATTCCGGCGGAAGATGTGTATATTCGTTCATTTGACGGCCTTTTGCTGCATGGAATGTATTATCACGTTGCAGACAACGCGCCTCTGGACATTCAGCTCCACGGATACAACGGCAACGCCTTTCGTGACTTCTGCGGAGGCAATAAGGTCAGCAGGGAAGCCGGACGAAATTCTCTCGTAGTAGAGCAGAGAGCCCATGGCCTAAGTCAGGGAGAAACCATAACTTTTGGAATAAGGGAAAGGAGAGACTGCCTGTCGTGGGTCGAGTACGCGATTGGGCGCTTCGGCAAGGACGTCAAGATAACTCTCGCCGGAGTTTCGATGGGCGCGGCTACTGTGCTGATGGCCATTTCCCTCGGACTGCCTGAAAATGTCAAAGCTATAATAGCGGACTGCGGATATTCGTCGCCAAAGGCCATCATCAGGAAAGTGGCGCGCGACCAGGGCTTTGTGCCATGGCTCGTATATCCCTTTATCTGGCTGGGAGGCCGCATATTCGGAGGCTTCAATCTTACAGAAGCCAGCGCGGTGAGCTCAGTGGCGGAAAGCAAGATCCCGGTGCTGATAATCCACGGCGAAGCTGACAACTTCGTGCCTTGTTACATGGCGCGAGAGATTTATGATGCCTGCAGGTCGGAAAAAGAACTTCTCACCGTACCGGGCGCAGGCCACGGACTCAGTTATCTGATCGACAGTCAGCTGTATGAAGAGACTGTAAACGATTTTCTGCGCCGGTTTTTGTAGGAAGCTTATGGTCTGAGGCGTAGAATTTAATGCGTATAATTTGAGGCTTAGAGTTAATCCGGCCGTTTCCGACTGCCTAGCCGCTTTCCGGTTGCCTGGCTACTTTCCGATTGCCTGGCCGCTTTCCGGCGGACGGAGAGAGCTTCGCCGAAGGGAACTTGCCATCAATTGAATTTTATCAAAAAAATTAAAGAGAGCGGTTTCCTATGGAATCGTAGCAAACACTGCTTGTTCCAATCTTAAACCACTCTCTTTTTTCGTTTATTCCGTAACTTCGATTACCTGTACCGGACAGCTTTCCGCGGCCTCTTTGGCTTTTCCTATGCTGGATTCCGACGGCTCCTTTGCAACGCGGGCCAGACCGTCGTCAGCCATTTCAAACACCTCGGGACATATTTCCGTGCACATTCCGCAGCCGATGCATCCGTCACGGTCAATTTTCGCTTTCATCATTTTACCTCCCTTAACAATACCTTCAGCACACAGGAGGAAACATGTTTACCTTTGTACACTGAAGGCAGCGCTAGGACTTATTGTTTCCATATTTCGTAATTTTAAAACAAATTGCTTGCAATGTCTTAAGCCTTTGTTTGTAAAATTTTGATAGCCGAGCACGCCTGACCTGAAGTCTAAGTCATGCTTCAAAGGACTTTTGCGGCAGCCCATGACTGACCACGGACCATGCTGCAGTTTAAAGAATTTTGATTGCGGACCATGCTTCGATGAGCCTTTCCAGGCTCCATGCGGCGTTGGCCGGCGAAGTGGAAGGAAGAGCTACCGCATCTATGTTTATGACGGGCTTGGTGTATTTATCGTAATATTTCTTTGCCGTCTGTCCGTTGACAAAGATCTTTTCTATATGCGACTGACTGATGATAGGAGCCAAGTCATTGGCCGATACATTTTTTATCGAGTTGTCGGAGCTGCCTTCTATATCGCATGAAGCTATGACGTCCCAGAGGGCGATGTTGTTTGAAAGGAGAAACTCTTTCTTTTCTTCTATGGTCTGGGGAACGGGGCAGCCTATAACGGCCGAGGTCACTTTCCAGAAGCGGTTTTGCGGATGACCGTAAAAAAATTTTTGTTCTCTGGATTTGACCGAGGGAAAAGAACCTAAAATCAAAACTCTTGAGTTTTCATCGAACAATGGCGGAAACGGATGCTGAATCATTAAATATTCCTCCTTATGAGAATGTCTATTTATGAAATATGGTATATCTGATACGTCGCAAACTTCTGCCCTTTCGCCAGCGCACGCAGTGCAAGGTGTAAGGCTCAGCATGTGAAACAGGTGCGGACGCGTAATTTTCGTCCATGAATCAAAATTTGCTTGGGTCGCATGACTGCCAATCCATGGACTGAACCGCACGCCTGCCAGTATTGTTCAAAACGCAAAATTGTCAATTTGCCTGCAACATTGAAATAACGCCGGCCAGTTCGCGCTGATATATTTCTGTTTAAGTGGGTTCATGCTGCAATGTTGTAAAATTTGCAGATTTTATGAAATTATACAACATTACTGTTATTTTGAAGCTAACGATGGAATGAAAAAAGCCTTATGTTGTATGATTTCTCACTTTCTCAAAATTTTACAACATCGATCAGAAAGTATGTTGTATTTTTTTTGAATTTTCTGAGATTTTACAACATTGCCCTGTTTTCATGGTGATTGAAGCTTGGAAGATGTCCATAATGTTGTAAAATATTATGATTTTGAAAATTTCTACAACATTAAGCATCATAGCCGCCAAACTTCGTTGGATTTCAGCTAAACAACGGCGCCGGATATATTTTTGAGAGGTATGATTTTTTGAGGGGTTTATAAAAAACGGATATAAAAAAATAGTAATTTTGGACATAGAGGGGCTTTACAAAAAATATCTGGCTGCTAAGGAATAAAAAGAAATAAAATGAAGAACGGCAGCCATTCTGCAATACCGGTAGCTGAAAGCGTCGCATCAGCTGTTCATTCTCTGACTTTTATCTGCAGCTGAGTTATATATTCGTTTTCATCACCTGTGTCATGATTGTCTATGATGTAAAGCTCTATGGCGTGTCCTTCAAGCTCTATTTTCTCCTTTTCGGCATAGAGAATTAGTTCTTTCCACGCGAGAGGAATCTTGGCATAGCTGCCTTTAACGGTCATGTATATATAATTTCCCGCAGGAAGCAGGGCGTCGAATTCTTCATTTTCATCGACGATATAAAAAGCCGAGTCAAATATGCCATATCTGCCTGTGGCTAAATAATCCAGCGGTATAGTCGCGCCTATATCGCCGTTTCCTATGATGTAAAGCTGATCCTCGTATTCAGACTGCAGCTTTTTTATGACAAAGTCCAAGTCGTCGTCTCTGATGGCGTTTTCGCTTAGCTTGAGAATATGACGTTCCTGGATTTGGCGGATTTCTACAGTATCATAGGCAATGTCAGCTTCCGCATGGTAGTCGATTTCTTCGATCCTTTCGAGAAGCTGAGTTTTGAGGAGATTGAGATCGGCGACTTTTTTATCTATAGCGCTGACAGCGTTTTCAAACAGGTCTCTTGTCTTTTGCAGATTGAAATCTTTCAGATGTCTCTTTATTTCATCTACGGAAAACCCTATCGAGCGAAGCTCCCTCAATATGTTGAGCGTTCGTATATCGCTGATGCTGTACATCCTGTAGCCGTTCTGATCTCTCTTTGGCTTTAAAATGCCCACTTCCTCGTAATAGCGCAGGGAGTCTGTCCCGATGTTATACAGCTTTGAAATCTCACCGATCTTGTAGTATTCTTTCATGAGCCCTCCGTAAAACAAAGTGTTTACTTTAATATAATATCACAATTGAATATTTTTCAACGAAATTATCTTGCATTTATAAAATCATTATAGTATAATAGCACTTGCAGTCAAGCATAACTGACATAATAATTTTATATGGGGCATTAGCGCAGCTGGGAGCGCGTTTGACTGGCAGTCAAGAGGTCAGGGGTTCGATCCCCCTATGCTCCACCACAACAAATAAATCCGAACCTTTTGCCGGTTGGCGATGGGTTCGGATTTATTGTTTATCTATTATAGTTTGCTTTTAAAAGGTGAGGACATCCATCTATTTGGTGGTGTGCTCACCTTTTTCTATTATCCCATATACATTGATTTTATTCGCTGTTTCGACTATAATAAACTTAACTTATATATTATAGTGGCTTTTATTAGGAGGACTACAATGAAATATCTGTCTATCAAAGAAACTGCACTTCGCTGGGGGATTTCTGAACGACGGATTCAAGTACTATGTAAAGCGGGGCGTATACCCGGCACCATCACGATTGGTCGCACGTGGGGAATTCCAGAGGAAGCGATCAAACCGGCGGATGCACGGATTAAGAGCGGGCGGTATGTTCAAAAGTCTGTGGAAGATAAGAATTGATATGCTTCCAATTGTTTGAGGCTGCTTTTGTTTTGAAATTTTCTGATTATTGGAGGTATATTGATGGCACGGACAGCAAAACCGAAAAAAGAAATATCTATGGAAGAAGCGCTTTGGAAAAGTGCGGACAAGCTGCGTGGCTCAGTAGAGCCTGCGGAGTATAAGCATGTTGTCCTGAGTCTGTTTTTCCTGAAATTCGCCGGTGATAAATTTGACGCTTAGAGGAAAATGATTGCAAAGCAGTACGGCGAAAAATTTGTGGATACGGTGGCGTTCTACACGAAGGACAATGTATTCTTTCTGCCGCCGGAAAGCCGCTGATCTTATATTATGAAAAACGCCAAGCAGGACGACATCGCCCTGAAAATCGACACGGCGCTATACACCATTGAAAAATCAAATCCGGCGCTGAAGGGCGCTCTGCCGGACAACTATTATTCCCGCTTGCAGCTCGACACAGCAAAGCTGGCTTCTCTGTTGGACGAGATTAACCGCATCAATACCGACGACAAAGAGAATGACATCATCGGGCGCATTTATGAGTATTTTCTCAGCAAATTTGCGCTTGCCGAAGGAAAAGGTAAAGGCGAATTCTATACACCGAAATGCATCGTCAATTTGATTGCCGAAATGCTGGAGCCTTACGATGGGATTTTATACGATCCCTGTTGCGGTTCCGGCGGTATGTTTGTGCAGTCCATGAAGTTTGTGGAAGCACACCACGGGAACAAAAAGCAGGTTTCCATCTACGGGCAGGAATATACAAATACCACCTATAAACTGTGTAAGATGAACCTTGCTATCCGTGGCATTTCCGCAAATCTTGGCGAGACGGCGGCGAATACCTTTACCAACGACCAGCACAAGGATTTGAAAGCCGATTACATTATGGCAAATCCGCCCTTCAATCAAAAAGCATGGAGAGCGGAAAACGAATTGATCGACGATCCCCGTTGGGACGGCTATGAAGTGCGGCCTATCAGCAATGCAAATTACGGCTGGATTTTGAATATCGTTTCCAAGCTTTCGCAAAACGGCGCCGCCGGCTTTCTGCTTGCAAACGGCGCTTTGTCTGATGACGGAACAGAACTGAAAATCAGGCAGCAACTGATTGAAAACAATCTGGTGGAAGCCATCATCATTCTGCCGAGGAACCTGTTCTATACAACCGACATCAGCGTTACGCTTTGGATACTGAACAAAAATAAAAAAGCCCGTGTTGTAGAACAGAACGGGCAGCTCAAACGCTATCGTGACAGAGAGCGGGAAATTCTCTTTATGGATTTGCGGCAGATGGGCAGCCCTTACGAGAAAAAATATATTGAGCTGACGGAGGAAGATCGGGCGAAGGTCACTTCGGTTTATCACAACTGGCAGCAGGAGGGCTATGAGGAAACCTACGAAAACATTCCGGAGTTCTGCTATTCCGCTTCTTTTGAGGAAGTCGCAGAAAAAGGTTTTACCCTTGTGCCCAGCCGGTACATAGAGTTTGTCAACTGTGATGAGAATATCGACTTTGATACGAAGATGAAAACACTTCAGGCTGAGCTGAAAGAACTGATTGTGCAGGAAGAACAGTCGAAAGCGAATTTGCTGGCAGTGTTTAAGGAGTTGGGGTATGAGATCGAACTATAAGAAACTTGGACAGTATATCCGACAAGTTGATGTTCGTAATACGGAAGGCAAAGAGGAAAACCTTTTAGGTGTTTCTGTTCAGAAACAATTCATCCCTTCTATTGCGAATACTGTTGGTACAGATTTTACCAAGTACAAGGTCGTAAAAAAAGGACAGTTTACATACATTCCAGATACTTCCCGCAGAGGCGATAAGATAGGAATTGCCTTGTTGGAAGATTATGACGAGGGTTTAGTAAGCAATGTTTACACAGTTTTTGAGGCCATTGATGAAAAGCAACTTATGCCTGAATATCTCATGCTATGGTTTAGCAGACCGGAGTTTAACAGGTACGCCCGTTTCAAATCTCATGGAAGCGTCCGAGAAGTTATGGATTGGGATGAAATGTGCAAGGTAGAGCTTCCTGTTCCTTCTACCGAAAAGCAGAGAAGTATAGTCAAAGCCTACAAGGCAATCACCGACAGAATCGCTTTGAAGAAACGGATAAATGATAATTTAGCGGCTACAGCTCAAGCAATCTACAGAAAAACATTTGTAGATGATATAGATGCTGTGAATCTTCCAGAAAACTGGCACTTTTCTGCTCTTGGTGATGTTGCCAACCTAAGTGCTGGCGGTGATAGACCAACCGTATTTAGTGACTTTCAAACAGAAAACTGCCCAGTTCCGATTTTTTCAAACGGCATCGAGGACGAAGGTCTCTACGGTTTCACAGATAAGGCAAAAATTTGTGAAGAAAGCGTTACTGTATCTGCTCGTGGAACTGTCGGATATGTCTTTTTGAGAGAGGAACCCTATGTCCCCATTGTTCGCTTAATTTCGGTTGTACCTAACCAAGTCTATGTAACTGCGAAATATCTGTATTTTGCACTGAGTTCAATCGACCTGCACAGTACAGGAACCTCTCAACAGCAAATTACCGTACCGGATTTCAAAAAAAGGCAGATACTTGTTCCATGTAATTCTGCAATTGCAGATTTCATGTCGAAAGTTGAACCATTATTTGTTTCAATTAAGCAGAACAAAGAGGAAATCAAAACACTGTCTGCTTTGCAAGACAATTTTTTGGCGATATTAAGCCGCTAAATTATCATTTACTGGCAAAGAAAATCTTATAGGAAGGAGTTCGCCTGAAAAATGCAGAATACGGTTAAAGAGCACTATGTCCCGCAGTTCTATTTGAGAAATTTTGCAGATGAAAACGGTTTACTTCACATATATGATTTCAAGCTGGATAAGTATTTCGCGCAAAGTCCAAAGAATGTTTGCTATGAGAATAATCTGTATGAGACAAAATGGGAAAATGCAAACCCAAAGCTTGGTGAGTTTGTGCTACCCAACCACATTGAAAAACTTTTTTGCGAATATGAAGGCGAATTTTCTAAAGTTCTAACCACAATATTACACATTTGCTGTCCATCACAAAACCCGAATGCGCTCATATTGCAAGGAAACGAGCGGAATATGTTTTTTCGATTTATAGTCAATATGATCGTGCGTAACCCTGAAAATATGGAAGCGCTTGCCTTAAATAAATTAGAACAGGACGATATTGATAATGATGAGGTAAAACAAATCCGCACCATGTTAGATGATATGGAATTTGGCGGAGCGGATTCTATTTGCCTTGCCGCAAAGAAGAAAGCTATGTTAACTGATGAATTTGAAAATAGTTTCACGCAGGCATGCCTTGAAGCATTAAAAAGGCTGAACTATACATTTTTCTATGCCCGAACAAATTTGTTTATAACAAGCAATATTCCTGCTTGTGTAGGTGATGATCCGACAATTATTGAAGATGATAAAACTAGTATATATCTTGCCCTATCTCCAAAGGTTGCTGTGTTATTTGGAAATTATAAAAACTCTAGCAATTTCAAAAATCGAATGGTTTGTATTGAAGAAAAACAAGTTGAAAATTTCAATCGTATACTTGTAAAACATAATGATAATAAACGGATTTTAATAGGAAATTCTGATGCTACAATCAAAAAATATATTGAAGCAGTGAGGAGTGACCACAATGGCAAACTTTAATGAATACGCTTTAGAACTGCTACTGATAAAACCGATTATCAATTTTGAGATTTGAAATTATGATATGACTGGGGTGATAATATGGATCAGGCACAACAGGAAATCAATTCTGTAGATATGAATTTGCTGGATGAATATTGTAGCAGATTGGCAGATGAAAAAATCTGTATTACAGATAACTATGAGTTTGCAAAAATGATTGATTCTGTGATAGAAGGCAATGCGTATTTAAGTAGGGCTCCGATTGAAAAACGTATCATAAAATCAGGAGATCAAAAATATTTTTGCTATTACCCGCTAACATCTAATCAGAAAATTGATTTTGTGTATGATTTGACAGGTTTTTTAAAAGTAATTTTAGATGAGAACAATGATATAAAAGTCAAACAATTATATCGGGGACATGGCAACTGGATGTTTGATATGATACCAGGGATATATAGAAAGCAGAATCGGAATATTTTACAATGCGAATCTCGATTTATCCATGAAATGATTGCTTCATACCCCAATTTTTTCAGTGATTGTAAAACGGCACTTGATTATTTAGTTGTATTGCAGCATTATTCATTTCCCACTAGACTATTAGATTTTACAGAAAATCCTCTTGTTGCATTATATATGGCGTGTGCAACTGAGAAAAGTGATTTTGCAGATGTTATGAGAATCAATGTGGAACCAACTGATTTTAAATATTATGACAGCGATTCCATTTCATTGCTTGCAAATATGGCTTTCGCAGATGATGGACTTGATGTCAGTGATTATTCCTTTATGGATTATTATCATTCCTATGAAGGAGACGAAGTGGATAAAGCGTATAAGGAACATTACAATTCTTTGCTACAACAATTTAATGATAGAGATGATATCACAAGATTTTTACACCTGGTACGCGGTGAAAAACCTTATTTCAAGGCGAAAATAAAACCGGAACATTTTGACAACGCTGTTTTATGGGTGAAAGCAAAGCAAGATTTTCAAAGAATTATAAACCAAAGCGGAGTTTTTGCTGTTTTTGGTATTAATCGAAGCAAGCAGAACATGATAGATTTTTCATACTCCAAATATAATATGTATCATATTTTAATCCCGCCGGAGTCTAAAGAAAAGATTTTGCATGAATTAGATAAAATACATATCAATCAAGCAACTTTGTACTGTGATATGGATCGAATCGCATCCTTTCATGTTGAAAAATTCCGAAATGCAGCTAAGGAAGGAGATTAGTAATATGTTTAACGAACGCGCATTAGAACTTTCCATTATGGAACTGTTCAAGGGCGAAGGATATACATACCTCGCAGGAGAGCAGATCCATCGGGAACGCACGGAAGTCCTGCTTGCCGATGACCTGCGGCAGTATTTATATAACCGCTACGCCAAGGATGGTATCACTCCCAGCGAAGTGGACGGTATCCTTTTGCGGCTTCGAAACATCTCTGGCACGGTATACGAAGCGAACAAGGCGGTACATAAGTTGCTGTGCGATGGTTTTATTCTCAACCGTGAGGACAGGACGCAGAAGGATATACATATTGAGCTGATTGATTATGACAACCCTGAAAATAACATCTTCAAAGCGGTCAACCAGTTTGAAATCGAGGGCGTGGATGGTCAGCTTCGTATTCCCGACGGCATTGTATTTATCAATGGTATTCCTGTGGTAGTTCTGGAATTCAAGAGTGTCGTCAAGGAAAACACAACGATTATGGACGCTTACACGCAGCTTGCCGTCCGCTACCGCAGAGATATTCCGGAACTGCTCAAATACAACGCCTTTGTGGTCATCAGCGACGGTGTGAACAACAAATACGGCTCTCTTTTTAGTCCCTATGACTATTTCTATGCCTGGAGGAAAGTTGAGTCTGATGATAAGGAGTTGGACGGAATCAACTCCCTTGTCACCATGATGAAGGGGCTGTTTCGCAAAGACCGGCTGCTTTCGGTTATCAAGGATTTTATTTATTTCCCCGACAGCTCGGATAAAGAACTGAAAATCGTCTGCCGTTATCCACAGTTTTTTGCCGCTACCAAGCTGTTTGAGAATATCAAGCTACATATGCGTCCTGACGGTGATGGAAAGGGAGGCACCTATTTCGGCGCCACCGGCTGCGGCAAGAGCTATACCATGCTGTTTTTGACTCGTATGCTGATGAAAAGTAAACTTTTTCACAGCCCGACCATTTTAATTATCACTGACCGTACCGATTTAGACGACCAGCTTTCCCGCCAATTTGTCAATTCCAAAAAATATATTGGCGATGAAACGGTAGTCAGCATTGAATCTCGTGAAAAGCTGCGGGAAGAATTACAGGGGCGGGAAAGCGGCGGCGTGTATTTAACGACCATCCAGAAATTCACGGAGGACTTGCAGCTTCTTACCGATAGAACCAATGTCATTTGTATTTCTGATGAGGCGCACCGAAGCCAGATCAATCTTGACCAAAAGGTCAAAGTGACCGAAGCGGGTGTGGAGCGTAAATATGGCTTTGCCAAGTATCTGCACGATTCCCTGCCAAACGCAACCTATGTAGGCTTTACCGGAACACCGGTGGACGGGACGATTGAAGTATTCGGTCCTGTGGTAGATTCCTACACCATGACCGAATCGGTGCGTGACGGTATTACCGTCAATCTTGTTTACGACGGGCGTGCGGCACGGGTTATGCTGGATAATGAAAAGGTCAAACAAATCGAAGATTATTATGCCAAATGTGAACGGGAGGGAGCAAACGAACACCAAATTGAGGAAAGCCAGAAAGCCGTTGCCAAAATGGAGGCGATCATCGGCGATCCAAACAGGCTACATGCAGTTGCTAAGGATTTTATTCACCATTACGAAACCCGTGTGGCAGAGGGTGCTACGGTTGCAGGCAAAGCGTTGTTCGTCTGTATGAATCGCAATATCGCTTATGATTTTTACAAAATTATTATAGAGATGCGTCCCGAATGGGCGGAAAAGAAAATCTGCGAAGATGAAACAGCGCTTACCGATAAAGAGAAAAAGGAACTGAAGCCCATCGAGAAAATCAAGCTCGTGATGACTCGCAACAAAGATGATGAGCCCGCTCTTTATGAAATGCTTGGAACAAAGGATGACCGCAAGGAATTTGACCGGCAGTTCAAAAATCCGAAATCCAATTTCAAAATCGCTATCGTTGTCGATATGTGGCTGACCGGATTTGATGTTCCGGAGCTGGATACCATCTATATAGATAAACCGATTCAGCAGCATACTCTGATTCAGACGATCTCCCGTGTAAACCGTATCTGCGAAGGAAAAGACAAGGGCTTGATTGTAGACTATATCGGCATCAAAAAGAATATGAACCTTGCTCTAAAGAAATACACAAACTTTGAATGTGATGAGTTTGAAGGTGTAGAGCAGGCGGTTACCATTGTCAAAGACCAATTGGAAGTGCTGGCGCAGATGTTCCACGGTTTTAACAGCAAAAATTTCTTTGAAGGTTCTCCGACGGAGCAGCTTATCTGCCTCAATCGGGCGGTCGAATATGTGCAGCTGTCGGAGGAACTGGAAACTCGTTTTATGGCGGCGGTTAAGCGGATGAAGCAGGCTTTCAATCTTTGCAGCTCCAGCGAAAAGATTTCGGACGAGGAAACAGATTATATCCATTTTTATTGCGCTGTCCGCTCTATCCTTTTCAAGCTGACAAAGGGAGACGCCCCGGATATTTCACAGATGAATGCTCGTGTGCGTGAAATGCTGGAGGGCGCTATTCGGTCGGACGGTATTGAAGAGTTGTTTGAAACCGGAAAACATATCTCTGTTGACATTTTCAGCGATAAGTACATGGGTAAGATAAATGCTATCCAATTGCCGAATACCAAAATTAAAATTCTGCAAAGGCTACTCTCACAGGCAATCGACGAATTCAAGAAAGTCAACAAAATCATGGGTGTCGAATTTGCAGACAGATTAAAGCGGGTGGTTGACGAATACAATAACCGCCGCAGGGATGAATCCTATGCAAACGAGGTGCTTGATGATATTGCCGCAAAGCTTGCCGATCTGCTTGCAGAGCTGAAAACAGAAAAGGACTCCTTCAAAAAATTAGGGATAGATTACGAGGAAAAAGCTTTTTATGATATTCTGAAAGCTGTTGCAAAGAAATACGAATTCGACAATGAATATCCGGATGAAAAAATGCTTGAGCTTTCAAAGAAAATCAAAGTTATTGTTGATGACAAGTCCCGCTATACCGATTGGTCAACCCGTGACGACATCAAAGCAAATTTGCAGGTCGATTTGATTCTGCTGTTGGACGAATACGGCTATCCGCCGGTAACGCTGGATGATGTTTATAAAGAAGTGCTGGAACAGGCGGAAAACTTCAAGAAGTATTCTTGAGGTTAAAAATGCAACGAAATAATCGGGTAGGTTTGGCTATCCACCCGGCTATCCAACCATCCAGATTCAATACGTTTAAAAGGAACAGGCTATCCACATGGATAGCCTGCCTTTTACTCACCACAGATTTCCTGAATAATAGGCTCTTGCCCAATCATCCAGTTTACAAATTGCACCGTAGATAATTTCCCATTCTGAATCTGCTTTTTACATTCCACGGCTTCCTTTCGGAACTGCTGGAGAGCAGTTTTCGCCCTTTGGATCTGTTCCTGCGGGCCGTGGTTCTTTTCCAGCTTCTTGATGCGGTTGTACCAAAACATATACTCTCGCTTGTAGGCCTGCTCGTATTCCTTCTCTTTGGATTTGCTGTCGAAACTCTTTTTTGCCGCCTTTTTACTGGCCTTGCGGCACCGTTCACTGCACAGGTTACTGCGGGCATCCAGAGCAAAGAATACCCGTCCGCATTGGCTGCAGGTGCGCATAATCATGCCGGCATCCAGTATCCGCTGTCGGTAATAGATAAGAGCCGGCCGCAGGGAACCGCTTACCACCGCACATTCAAAGGGGACTTCTCCATAGGGATACCAAATTTCCAGCTTGGCGTCTTCCCGATGGTTCCATACAGGAACAACCGGCTTTTCCCGTTTCCAATTTGCCATCTCCGGCGAGTATTCCCCAAAGGGCAGGATCAGCAGTTGCGCATAATCCCGCAGGGCAGTTTCTGCTTTGTGTTTATCTTTTCCTCGGCAGCAACGCAGGTACATCTCCCAAATCTGGATGGCCGCATACAGGGCGGCAGCATTTCCTACCGCCAGCCGGGAAAGAATGGCGGCTGCTTCCTGCTCCCCGGCGGTGCGCTCCGCTGCTTTCCGCGCCGACAGTGCCCCTAAAAGGGGCCACACAGCCTCCGTCCAGCCGTCGACGGAGGTTTTTCCGAACTCGCACCAAAACGCTCCCAAAGGGCGAGTTTGGGCCAGATACAAAGGCTTGTCCAGCCCCCGCAGAGCCGCCTCAACCTCATATTCCGTTCCCAGCCACAACTGTTCCTTGAGCTGTTTTGTATCGACTCTCAATGCTAAAACCACTCGCTGAGTCAAAGGTTCTTTATGTTCAAAGCGATATTCTTCCATTCGTTCGTCCTTTCTTATGGGAATTATAATTTTACAAGTTATGATTTCTTATATCATACCGCAAAAGCCTTGAAATGGCAAGTTTCCCGTGTTAGACTGTGGCATACAATCTCCCCTGCTTGGAGGGGGACTACAGGGGGTGGCAAGCCACCCCAAGTCTCTTACCAGCTGGGAAAGAAAAAGAGAACTACAGAAAAGGAGGGGTGTCAGCCAATCGAGTCGTTTTAGAAAACAAGACAGAACCAATACCGCAGTCAGCGGTTGAAAGTCTTGCCCGCACATTGCTTCCCCAGATGCAGGCATTTTTTGAGAGTGAACAGGGCAAACAGGCACTGAAGGAATGGCATGAAGAAAGGGAGCGGCACAGTTGAAAGCTCCCGCCTGGCTGGGAGAGTTTTTCTTTCCCAGCCGGTACTTTTTTGATAGATTTGAGGCTGGAATTTGTACAGGTTGGTGATAGCTTTCCGGCAGCAGTTGTGATAGTGTGTTGTGCTGGGAAAACGGTTTTCCCAGTCGGTGACTGGTTTTGCAAGCATAGCGTTTGGATATCCACCAAACGCACCTTGGGAGAACCCAAACCCCTTAAAACAGACAAACGGAGGTGATGTGGATGAAGGCGGTGATTTACGCCAGATACAGCAGCGACAATCAGCGGGAAGAAAGCATTGAGGGGCAGCTGCGAGAATGCAAGGAGTATGCGGAGAAAAACGGGATCATGATTCTACGCAGCTACATTGACCGGGCACTTTCCGCCAAGACAGACAACCGCCCGGAATTTCAGAACATGGTGCAGGACAGCGCAAAAGGGCTGTTTGATACTGTGCTGGTTTGGAAGCTGGATCGGTTTGCCCGCAACCGTTACGACAGCGCCCACTACAAGGCGGTACTCCGGCGAAACGGCGTCAAGGTGGTATCTGCCACGGAGAATATCTCTGATGGGCCGGAGGGCATTATTCTGGAATCCATGCTGGAAGGGATGGCGGAATATTATTCGGCGGAGCTGGCGCAGAAAATTAATCGGGGGCTTACCGAGAATGCGCTAAAGGGGAAAAACAACGGCGGCGGGATTCCGCTTGGTTATCAGCTGACCGAGGACCAGCATCTCAGAATTGACCCATTGACCGCCCCGGTTGTGCGGGAGATTTACCAGAGATATGCAGAGGGCGAAACGGTTCGCAGCATTATCACTTCTCTGAATGAACGGCATATCCTGACGCAAAAACAGAAGCCATTCCGTCCTAACAGCCTTCACAGCGTGTTGTGTAACCGGAAATACATCGGGGAATATCGGTACAAAGACATCATCATACCAGATGGTGTACCGAGTATTATTCCCAAGGATTTGTTCGAAAGGGTGCAGATGAGGGTGGAAAAGAACAAGCGGACTCCGGCAAGGACAAAAGCTGAGGAAGAATATCTGCTGACCACCAAGCTGTTTTGCGGTCACTGTGGGCGTATGATGATTGGCGAGAGCGGTAAATCCCATACGGGTGCTATCCATCGCTATTACAAATGCAGCGGTGCCAAGAGAAAGCTGGGCTGCCACAAGAAAGCGGTGAAGAAAGACTGGATCGAACGCATCGCTGTGCAGTATACCATACAGCAGGTCTTTCAGGATGAACTGATTGCCCAAATTGCGGACAAGCTGGTAGAACTGCAAAACACAGAGGACAATACTCTCCCACTGCTGCGCAAACAGCTTGCAGATACCAACCGCGGGATTGAAAATATGCTCAATGCAATTCAGCAGGGAATCCTGACCAACAGCACCAAAGAGCGGCTGGAGGAACTGGAAAAGCTGCAGGAAGAATTAAAAACCAGCATTTTACAGGCGGAATTGGAAAGGCCAAAATACAGCCGGGAGGACATCATCGAGTGGATCAGCCGGTTCAAATATGGAGATCCAAACAACAAGGAGTACCAGCGGCAGATCATCGATATTTTTCTCAACTCGATTTATGTCTTTGATGACAAACTGGTTTTCACCTACAATTACAAAAACGGAACACAGACGGTGACGCTGGCGGACCTTTCTGCGGCTTTTGGTTCGGATTTGAAGTCCTGCACTCCACCAAAGATAACAATCAGGACAAACAGTCCTGATTGTTTTTTTTTTATGATATTTTTTGAAGAGAAGTAGAAAAAAGTCTGTGCCGCAGTGAATCGATCTTATGTTTTATGGCCTTGCACTTTTACACCATTGTTACACCATTATATTTTACGGCTTAATTGCCTTCATAGTATTGCCGGCATTGAAGAAGTGTTTTTATGAAATAAGTTTGACGGTTGTTCTTTCCCCCAAAATGAAAAAGAGTTCTTTCCCCAAAATGAAAAAGAATTCTTTAGGTCAAATGAAAAAGAATTCTTTAGGTCAAATGAAAAAGAACTGCTCTTTGCTTTTTTCATAATATAATGTAAAATAGGAATGGAAAATAAAATATTTAATGCAAAATATTTACAATATATTTATAATAGTGTATGGAACGCATATTTGACATATGACAGACATATTAAACGTACTGTGTTGTGCCTTTGCTATTTCGATGGAAAATCGTGGGCTTTGACGCGTGGAAAAATCGGGAGTCTAGCTCTAAGCTTTGACGCGAGGAAAAATCAGGAGCTTTGAAATTTGAAAATCAGGAGCTTTGACATGAAAACAAAATGGAAAAGAGCGGTCATAATGGCAGGGAGCGTAGCTCTGGGCTCGCAGATATCCGTCTCGGTGCTGGCCGACGGATTCATCATCGCCCTCGCGGTAGTCGTGCTGGGAGTCATGATGTACGACTATAACATGCTTAACCCTATATCCGCAGGCTGCCTTGTGGCTCTGGTATCGCCCGTTTTCAGAGGAGTGGTGCTGGTGCTCAGGAGCGACCTTGAGCCGCTTTGGGACAGGATAGCATGGGCGTTTGACTGGATTTATCCGGAGATGGGATTCTACGCGACATACGGAGTGTGCTTTTTCCTCTTCTATAAAATAGTCAGGAGCGCCAGAAACGTGAGAAATTACTTCCTGTGCCTGGTTATATGCGATTTCTGCTCCAATATGGCGGAGATGTTTCTGCGTTACGACGGCCATCTTGCCTCTGAAAGAGACATGGCGGGTCTTGCCATGGTAGCGCTGGCAAGGTCTGCTATAATCTGCGGACTGCTCCTTTGCCTGGAGCTTTACAGAAATCTTCTCAGCAAAGAAGAGCATGAGGAGCGGTATAAAAAACTGATGATAATGGTTTCAGTGTTCCAGAGCGAAATCTATTTTATGAAAAAGAACATGGTGGAAATAGAAGACATAATGAAAAAAGCCTTTCAACTTTACAGGATCCTTGACGAGAAAGAATATCCGGATTATATGAGAGAGCTTTCCCTTGACATAGCCAAAGACGTACACGAGATAAAAAAAGACTATATAAGAGTCATTAAGGGACTCCAGGAAAATTTTCTCGCCGACATGGACGTCCACAGCATGAACATAAAGGACATTGTCAACATTCTTGAGACCGATATAAAAGAGAGGATATTTGAAAAAAAGGCGAACGTACATTTTGTCGCCGAGGTGAGAGCTAATTTCGCAGTAGAAGACCATTTCAGTCTTATGTCCATAATGCGCAATCTGGCCATGAACAGCCTTGACGCGGTGGAGGAGCAGTACAGAGAGGGGCTCATACGGCTCATAGTAAAAGAAAACGCCGACAGCCGCTGCTATGAGATAGAGCTTGAGGATAACGGCGGGGGCATAAGAGAAGACGATATAGATTACATATTCGACGCGGGGTATTCGACCAAGTTCGACGATGCAAAAGGAAACATCAGCAGAGGCGTAGGGCTCACTCTCGTCAGAGACCTGGTAAGAGATAAGTTCAACGGAGACATAACCGTTGAATCCGACGAGGGCGCGGGAACCAAATTCAAAATCATCATACCGGAGAAAAGTGTGGAAAAGGAGGCATTATGAAGTTCTACATAGTTGACGACGTCAGAAGCATAATCAAGGTATTGGAGCGTATAATCGAAGACAAGAGCCTCGGAGAGGTGACCGGCTTTTCAACGGACGCTGTGACGGCGACGGCCGAAATAATCGCCACAAAGCCGGATATCGTCATAGTCGACCTTTTGATGCCCGTCAAGGATGGCATCAGCATAGTCAGGGAAGTCAAGGAAATATGTCCCGACATCGGTTTCATAATGATTTCCCAGGTTTCAAACAAGGAGATAGTCTCCGAAGCCTACAACGCCGGGATAGAATTTTTCATCAATAAGCCTATCAATATCATAGAGGTAGAAAACGTGGTGAGCCGCGTTATAAAGCAGATGGAGGCTGAAAAGACCATGGAGGGCCTGCGCAGCATACTGGGCGTTTCAGGCTCAAAAATCGAAGAGGGGGGGGGGATTGCAGGAGCAGAACCGCGGCAATGCTGACGTCAAGGCGATAAAATATCTCCTCGGAGTGCTCGGAATGTTAGGAGAGCGGGGAACCGCCGACATCATCGAAATTTGCACTCTCTGCATAGAGTACGATACAAAAGACCTCGACGAGATTCTGAAGAATTTTTGCGATGAAAAGGGGGAATCAGAAAAAGTAGTTAAACAGAGAATACGCAGAGCCGCTAAAAAAGGCCTACGAAACATGGCACATATGGGTATCGACGATCCGTACAGCGAGGTCTATCAGAACTATGCTCAGCTGGTATTCGACTTTGAGAACCTGAGACGCGAAATGGATTTTCTCAGAGAGAGCGGAGAAGAAGGAAAGGTCAACCTTTATCGCTTTATAGAGGGTATTATGATTTATGCCGAAAGCAGGTGAATATAAAAAATTTCATAAATAAATTTAAAAAGGCACGAATTTTTTCGTGCCTTTTTGAAGCAAAATGAAGCGGGACATTATAATACAGGTAATCGTAGTTATTGTTTTCATAATTTGAAGTAGGTAAGGAGGAAATTATGAAAAAGAAGAGATTAGCTGTATTATTGAGCGCAGTCATGGTACTGAGCATTGCTCTTTCCGGGTGCGGAGGAGAAAAAGAAAGCAGCAGTGACGACAGCGATGTTATCAAGATTGGATGGATAGGAGCGCTTACAGGTGATTCCGCCCCATGGGGGACATGCGAATCTCAGGCTCTTCAGATGTACATCGATCAGAAAAATGAAGAGGGAGGTGTGCTTGGCGGAAAGAAGCTTGAACTGGTTAAATATGATACCAAGGGCGACGCCAATGAGTCTGTAAATGCAGTCAAGAGGCTTATTGCGCAGGATAAGGTTTGTGCCATTTTAGGACCTAATTCCTCTGCTCCCGCTATAGCCATCAAGGGAGCTCTTAACGACGGAAAAGTTCCTGATATAGCTACCGTAGCGACGAACGTTGAGATTACCGTAAACAAAGACGGCAGCCTTAATCCTTACAATTTCCGTGTTTGCTTTACTGACCCTTATCAAGGATCTGTAGCTGCAGGCTATGCGGCTGATGAGCTGGGCGCCAAGAAAGCGGCTGTACTTTATGACGTGGCAAGCGACTATTCTCAGGGATTCACCGAGTTCTTTGTAGAAACCTTTGAGGCAAAGGGCGGAACGATAGTAGCTCAGGAAGGCTGCAAGAGCGGAGATACCGATTTCAGAGCACAGCTCACTAAGATAAAAGAAGCTGACCCTGACGTTATACTTCTTCCTCTTGCTACATATAAGGACGTAGCTCTTTCGGCTAATCAGGCAAGAGATTTGGGAATCGACGCAGTACTCTTCGGCGGAGACACCTGGCCTTCCGACACTCTCTTTGAAATGGCAGGACCTGCGCTTGAAGGCTCTTTCGTAGTCAATCATTTTGACTACAATGACCCTGCGGCGGCCGAAATCACAAAGATGTATATGGACGAATACGGCAAAGCACCTGAGATCAATGCATACATGGTGCATGACGCGTTTGAACTTTTAGTTGCAGCCATAGAGAAAGCTGGAAGCGCTGACTCTCAGGCTATAACCGACGCTCTTACGGAAGTTGAAATCGACGGAGTTACGGGACATATTGCGTTAGGCGCTGATACCCACAATCCTGAAGGAAAAGAAGCTGCCATGCAGCAGATTGTCAAGAGCGATACTGCAGAAGATGGATATGAGTATAAGTTTATAATGAAATATTCGCCTAGTAAATAAGATATATATTTTCAGAGCTGAAAAGGGGCAGTGAAAAATCTGCCCCTTTATAAGCAGGTTATAGAAAGGGGGCGTAAGTTTTGAGCTTTTTTCTGCAACAGCTTATAAACGGACTCTCTATCGGAAGCATATATGCTCTGATGGCAGTTGGATATTCGTTGGTTTACAGTATACTTAATTTCTCAAACTTTGCTCATGGCGGAGTTATCATGCTGGGTGCTTACTTCGGTCTTTATGCGGTAAACCTCTTCGGGATGCCTTTCCTTGGATCTCTTATTGTGGCCGCAGTACTGGCTGGCTTCGTAGCGGTAACTCTGGAAAAAGTCGCTTACAGCCCGTTGCGCAGAAGAAACGCGCCGCCGCTGTATTTCATCATTTCAGCTATGGGAGCTTCCATATTCCTAGAGAATCTGGTAGTAGTCACCATAGGTCCTACATTTAAAACTTATCCTGAGCTTATAGACAAAACGCCGATAAGCCTTGGCAGCATTTCAATAAGCAAGCTTGATCTGCTGATGTTCGCAGTAGCGGCAGCCAGCCTGATTATACTGGTATTCATTATAGAAAAGACTAAGGTGGGTCTTGCTATTAGGGCGTGTTCATACAGCGCAAGGGGCAGCAGCCTGATGGGAGTCAATGTAAACAGAATCATATTTGTAATATTTCTGCTGGGCGGTGTTCTCGCAGGTATTGCAGGCATGCTCTTCGGAATGAAATATACCGTATATCCGCAGATTGGTATTATTACTAACAAATCGTTTATAGCGGCTGTCTTTGGAGGCCTTGGAAGCCTTCCGGGAGCTGTAATAGGCTCTCTGCTGCTCGGGATAATTGAAACCTTCGGCGTAGCGTATATATCGTCTTCATACAGAGATCTTATAGCGTTTGTGCTTTTGATAATAGTGCTAGTGTTCAAGCCAAGCGGAATAATGGGCAAGATTACTGAGGACAAGGCATAGGAGGTGAGCATATGTTTGAATGGTATTATATTGAAGGCATACTCATACTCGTAGGCGTAAATCTCATGGTAGTCCTCGGACTTTCATTGCTTACGGGATTTACAGGACTGTTTTCTTTCGGACATGCGGGATTCATGCTCATAGGAGCCTATGTTTCGGCTGTCTGTTCTATGAATTTCGGAATGCCTCTCGTGATATCCATGATAGCAGGAGCTGTTGCGGCCATGTTGGTGGCTGCAGTCATAGGTTATTTCACACTGGGGCTTAAAGGAGACTATTTCTGCATTGCTACGCTGGGATTCGGCGAATCAATGAGACTAATTTTCGACAATATAGATTACTTTGGGGGAGCGCGGGGACTTTCCGGCATACCTATGGAAACGAATCTTACAGTAGTAATAATAATATGCGCCATGGCGGTAGTCGTCATGACTCTTCTGATAAAATCAAGGCATGGACGCAGCATGATAGCCATAAGAGAAGAGGAGTTGGCATCTCAGGCGATAGGCATAAACGTATTCAGGTACAAGATGATATCGTTCGCCATATCCGCGGCATTTGCGGCGATAGGAGGGGCTCTTTATGCTCATTATCTCGGCTATCTGCAGCCGCTGATGTTCCAGCTTACCAAGTCCACGGAGCTTACGATAATGGTTATATTCGGAGGACTGGGAAGCATAGGCGGAAGCGTCGTCGGAGCCTTTGTGCTCACCTTTATACCTGAACTGTTCAGAGCGTTTGCATCGTGGCGGCTTGTCGTATACGGCGCAGTCGTCATACTAATAATGGCAACCAGACCTCAAGGTCTTATGGGCGGATATGAGTTCTCAGATTTATTCAGATGGATAAAGAAACTCATCACCGGCAAAAAGCCTGAAACTCAGTCGCTTATCGGGGAGGAAGGTGACCATTCATGACAGACGTATTGAAACTGGAGCATGTGACTAAAAGATTCGGCGGACTGACTGCAGTAGGAGACGTATCTTTCACCATCGAAGAGGGAGAAATCTTCGGACTGATAGGACCTAACGGCGCCGGAAAAACGACTATATTCAATCTGATAACCGGCGTATATACGCTGACTGAGGGAGAAATAAGCTTTTACGGTGAAAAGCTCGCAGTGAAAGATCCTTACGGCGACGGTTTCCTTGACGGACTTAAGAGAAGATTTATGTTCAAGGCGCTGAAGCCTTATCAGATTGCACAAAAGGGTATAACCAGAACATTTCAGAATATCAGACTTTTCAAAAAGCTGACCGCCTTTGAAAATGTTTACACCGCCTGTCACCGCAGTGCGGACTATACCATACTGGACGCTGTGCTTCTCAGGTTTCTGCCTAAGTATAAAAAGCAGGAAAAAGAACTTAAGATGAAGACCGAAAGGCTCCTTAAGCTTATGGGACTTTGGGAAGTCAGAGACATGGTATCGGCGAATCTTCCCTATGGTATGCAGAGAAAACTGGAAATTGCAAGAGCGCTTGCTCTTGATCCGAAGCTTTTGCTGCTGGATGAGCCTGCCGCCGGTATGAACCCGGAAGAAACCATAGCTCTGATGGATCTGATCAGGGATATAAGAGATAAATTCAACTTATCCGTGCTGGTCATAGAACATCACATGGATCTCATCATGGGTCTGTGCGATAAGGTGTATGTCCTTAACTTCGGAAAATTCCTGGCAGAGGGAACTGCCGAAGAGGTGCAGAACGATCCTGCCGTAGTCGAAGCTTACCTTGGAACTGCGGAAGAAATGAAAGAGCTGGGAGGTGTGAAGGATGCTTAAAGTAAAAGATCTCAACGTATTCTACGGCGGAATTCATGCTCTCAAGGGCGTCGGTCTGGAAGTAAACGACGGAGAGATAGTTACCATAATCGGTTCCAATGGAGCAGGAAAATCTTCACTGTTGAATTCCATAAGCGGAATGGTAAAGTATACCGGAAATATCGAATTGTCCGGCAAGAATCTGCCAAGGCAGCCGCATAAAGTGGTCAAGTCGGGCATCTGCCAGGTGCCGGAGGGACGCGTGGTATTTGCAAATCTTACAGTTCATGAGAATCTTAAGATGGGGGCTTACCTCAGAAATGATATCAAGGGCATAAAGGATGACTTCGACAGAGTATACAATCTGTTTCCCAGGCTGAAAGAAAGGGAAAAACAGATAGCGGGAACCCTCTCAGGCGGCGAACAGCAGATGCTGGTAATGGGAAGAGGACTCATGTCATCGCCTGAACTTATAATGCTTGATGAACCATCCCTAGGGCTTGCTCCGATGCTTATAAATACGATATTCGATATCATCAAGGAAATAAAAGCTATGGGAAAGACTATACTTCTTGTAGAGCAAAATGCTTTTAAGGCTCTTTCCGTAGCAGACAGAGCGTATGTACTTGAACAGGGCAGTATTACTGCCAGCGGTCTTGCCTCGGATTTGATAAAGGACAATGCAATTCAGGAGGCTTACCTGGGAAAGAAAAAGTAAAGACATAATTTTAAGACGGGATTGTTTTCATAACATCTTCTTTAAATAATAGGAACGGAAGCAAAGCATGAATATTGCTGCTTCCGTTCTTTATTTTTAACAAACTCTTTGCGATACTTTTTGTGCCTTGAAACTAAATATTATGACAAAACTTTGTCGGCGGAAACATTTGAAAAAACAGCGTTTCAGCCGTAAAAGGCTTGTTATCAGCCAGCTTAGAGGCTTTCTTCCCGTTTATAAGTATTGAAAATTACTTATTGACAAATCTTTACCGGGGGGGGGGTATAGTGGTCATATAATAGTATATCTAGCTGACTGAAAAGGAAGCGACTATTCGCCTGGGGAACAGGCGGGAAGGAGAATGTTATGAAAAAGAAATTATTGACCCTGCTGCTGAGCGTTGTCATGGTTACTGCTCTGGCAGCCTGCGGCGGAGGCGGAGGAAGCGACAGCGGAAACAATGAAGACAGAACGCTGGTCATGAGACTCGGACAGTCCTTGTCTTCACTGGACTGGGAAAACTCCACCCTCACCTATGACATGTACGTATGGCATCAGATGTATGAAGGTCTGTACGGAATGGATGAAGCCGGAGAGGGCTATTATGAGGAACTGGCTGACGGAGTAACTATCAGCGACGACGGTCTTGTTTACACAATACCGCTCCGCGAAGGAGTAACTTTCCAGAACGGAGAACCGCTTACCGCGAACGATGTAGTGTTCAGCTATGAGCGCGCAATGAAGAACAGCCGTTTCAACTACCTGACTTCACCGATCGAAGAGGTAAAGGCTATCGATGAAAACACTGTTGAATTTACATTGAATCAGCCGTACTCTGCTATCGACCACACTTTCTTTTCCATTAAGATTACCAATGAAAAAGAAGTGACTGAGCAGGGTGATGATTTCGGAACCATTCCGCACAAAGCCGGAACCGGTCCGTATTATGTAACCGAATACAATGTAGCCAGCGGTGTCAAGATGGACGCCTATGAGGACTACTGGCGCGGAGCTCCTGCAATCAAGCACGTTGAGTTCAAGGTAATCGCAGACGAAGCTGCAGCCGTAATCGCTTATGAAAACGGAGATATAGATTATCTGGCAGAAGTCAATCTGTCTGACTGGGACGCTGTTTCCAGCAAAGAGGGCGGTCAGTCCACAATGCTCAAGGGCAACGACATCACTTGGCTGGGCATCAACTACCTGTCACACACTGCCAACGACGCACTGATGAATGAAAAAGTACGTCAGGCAATATTCTACGCCATCGATAAAGATGCCATCAATACAGCTGTATTCGACGGCAAGGGAACTGTTACAAACGAGTACATGCCGCACGATTACGTGCCTACTCAGCCTTCAGAGGGATTCATGACCTATGAATATGATCCTGACAAGGCAAAAGCATTGCTGGAAGAAGCAGGCTACGGAGACGGCCTTGATTTGGGCAACATCCTGACTTATGGCGGCGCTGACTCTCCTAAGGGCAAAGCAGCAGTAGTTATTCAGGATAACCTTGCTCAGGTAGGAATCACTGTAGGCGTGGATATGCGTGAGTATGCAGCTGCAGAAGCGGATATGTACGGACAGAATTATGACATCGTTATATTCGGAGATTCAAACAACTACGACTTTAACAATATTCGTCAGCAGGTTCACAGCGAATCTACAGGTATGTACCTTGTTAAATTCAAAGACGATCGCTCCCCGTTCAACTGGCAGCGTATGGAAGAATTGATCGACCTGGGCGTTTCCACAACGGATATAGACGAACGTCTTACATACTACACTGAACTTTGGGATATGGTCATGAAAACAGCCACCATAGATCCTCTGGTTCACAAGCCTGTAGGAATCGTATGGTCCGGTGACCTGGATATCGGAGAACCTGTTCCAAACTTCTATAAAATCAGAACCTTTAGCTGGAAATAGTTTTGCTAAATCCTCTGTAAATTTCAAAATAGGGAGGAAGAAATGTAAATGTATCGTTATGTAATCAAACGTCTCTTGTTTCTGATACCGACGATATTGGGCGTCATCCTGATCATATTTCTGGTTATGAACCTGACGCCCAGTACGCCGGGCAGAATCATGCTGGGCCCGTCAGCCACTGAGGCTGACGTGGAACAGCTGAATCACGAGTTGGGATATGATCAGCCGATATTGCAAAGATATGTGGATTATGTCAAAGACGTATTCATAGATCAAGATTTCGGCACATCCTACTATACAAAACAACCTGTTTTCGATGAAATCTGGCCTCGCTACATCACGACGATCAAGCTGGCCTTCATCGGAATTGTCCTATCAACGCTCATAGGGGTGCCGCTGGGAATAATAGCGGCGGTAAAACAATATTCCCTGTGGGACAACATACCGTCAGTCATATCATTCTTTCTGGCGGCGGTGCCGAGCTTCGTGCTGGGTATGGTACTGCTATTCATATTCTGTCTGAAGCTTAATTTGCTTCCTACGTATGACGACGGAACTATATGGAGCCTTATTATGCCGGCTATTACCATAGCCATACCGCCTGCGGCGCAGAACTTCCGATTTACCAAATCCTCAATGCTGGAAGAGATTCGTCAGGACTATGTGCGCACGGCGCGCGCAAAGGGCGCCAGCGAGAGGACGGTAATCTGGAAGCATGCTCTTGAAAACGCTTTACTGCCGGTAGTTACCAATATCGGACTCAACCTTGGCGTACTCATCGCGGGAGCTGTAGTAGCAGAAAAGCTGTTCTCCATTCAGGGCATAGGAAGTCTCATCGTAGACAGGATAAGCTATAAAGACGAGCCTACGATAATTGCGGGAACGATCCTCATCGCTATCGTATTCACCGTAGTTATGCTGCTGGTAGATATAGCTTACGCGTACATAGATCCGCGTATCAAGGCTAAATACGAAAGGTTAAAAGGGTGATGTCATGGAAGTAAACTTGAATAACCCTACGACCGTAGAAGTATATAAAAAGCAGAGTCAGTTCAAAGAAATCTGTAGACGTTTTGTCAAGAGCAAGAGCGCTCTGATAGGCTTGATACTGTTTGTTGCCGTAACTGTTCTGCTGCTCTGCGCAGACTTGATCGTTCCGTACGACATGGCTACAAAGCAGGATGTAGCATTGAAAAACGCGCTGCCTTCAGCTGAGCACTGGTTCGGCTGCGATTCTTACGGAAGAGATATTTTCGCCCGTGTACTTCACGGAGGAAAAATTTCCTTAGGTATCGCGCTTTTAGGAACTGTATCGTCCTGCGTAGTCGGATGCCTTTTGGGAGCCGTTGCCGGATATTACGGAAAATGGGTCGACAGCCTGATCATGCGTGCTTTGGACATATTCATGTCCGTGCCTGATCTGCTGTTTACCATGGCGGTAGTTTACGCCCTGGGCGCCAATTTTACCAATCTGGTCATCGCGCTGACACTGGCGTTCTTTACCAACTATGTAAGACTTGTCCGATCAGAGGTACTCAATTTAGCCGAGTCGGATTATGTAGAGGCCTCTCGTGCAGGCGGCGCGAGCGGCTTTAGAATAATACTGCATCACATCATACCAAACTCAATGGGCATCATCATCGTCAACACGACGCTGAACGTTGCCAAGATCGTCATCTACGAATCTACATTGAGCTTCCTGGGACTGGGTATGCAGCCGCCTTCGCCGGAATGGGGACAGATGCTCTCCGAGGCGCGCGAATTCATGCGTGCGGCTCCGCATCTTTTGATATTCCCTGCGGCAGCTATAGTTATCACTGCCTGTGCTATCAATCTGATGGGCGACGGGCTTAGGGATGCGCTGGATCCACATCTGAAATCGTAGGGAGGTCGGAATGGCAGAAAAAATATTGGAAATAAAAGATCTCCGTGTAAACTACCAGACGGACCTTGAAACGGTGGAAGCCGTAAACGGTATAGATCTGGAAATCGAGAAAAGCGGGACCCTCGGACTGGTTGGAGAAACCGGCGCGGGCAAGACTACGACAGCGCTTTCCATCATGCGGTTGCTTCCTGCGACAACAGGCCGGATCCTCGGCGGTGAAATCCTGTTTGAGGGAGAAAACCTGCTGGAGACAGAAGAAGAAAAGATGAGGAAAATCCGCGGCGATAAGATCGCCATGGTTTTCCAGGATCCTATGACTTCGCTGAACCCTGTGCAGACTGTAGGCGAGCAGATCGCCGAGGGCATAAAGCTTCACAATGAAGACATGTCCAAGGAGGATGTTGAAAAGAGAGTAGAAGAGATTCTCAGCCTGGTAGGCATCGTTCCTAAGCGTAAATTCGATTATCCTCATCAGTTTTCAGGCGGAATGAAACAGAGGGTAGTCATAGCCATCGCCCTTTCCTGCGAACCTGATCTGCTGATCGCCGACGAGCCGACTACGGCTCTCGACGTGACAATTCAGGCGCAGGTGCTGGCCATGATCCGTGATCTCCGCGACAGGCTGGGCACGTCCATGCTGATGATTACCCATGACCTGGGTATTGTGGCGCAGATATGCGATCACGTGGCGGTAATGTACGCCGGAAAGATCATCGAGTTCGGCACGATTGAGGATATTTTCAAGGGTGACAAGCATCATCCGTATACTACGGGACTTTTCGGCTCCATTCCTGATCTCAAATCGAGAAAATCCAGACTGACGCCGATCCCGGGACTGATGCCTGACCCTACCAAGCTGCCTGAGGGTTGCTACTTCGCACCTCGGTGCAGCCATTGCACAGAGCTTTGCAAGACTAAACAGCCAGAGGTCTTTATCGAGGGAACTCATAAAATCGCATGCCACCTCTTCGACCCTAAGTACAAAGAGGAAATGGCAAAGCTGGCTGCGAAACCGCCGGCAGAAGAAAAAAGCAGCTCGGGCAGCGGCGCAGGCATTTCTTCAGACAACGGCTCGGGCGACGCCTCAGACAGCGGCGCCAAAGCAGGGAAGGAGGAATAAAGTATGAAGGAAGAAAATAAAAATGTTCTGCTTCGTACAGAAGGTTTAGAAAAGATCTTTTCCCTGAAAGGCGGGGCGAAGCTTCACGCTGTAGACGGCGTAGACCTGGAAATTATGGAAGGCGAGACACTTGGCGTCGTAGGTGAGTCAGGCTGCGGCAAGAGTACGCTTGGACGCAGTATCCTGCGGCTCATAGAGCCTACGGGAGGAAAGATTTTCTTTCAGGGAAATGACATCACCAAAGCAAAAGGTCATGCTATGCGCAATCTGAGGAAGAATATGCAGATAATCTTCCAGGATCCGTATTCAAGTATAGACCCGAGACAGTCGGTCATCGAGGCCATTGCCGAGTATATGTTCATCCAGAAGACCTACCGCACACGCAAAGAGACTTTCAACCGGGCGGCAGAGCTGATGGACCTTGTGGGACTGGCGAGAAGATATGCCAATTCTTATCCTCACGAGCTGGACGGCGGCCGCCGCCAGCGTATCGGCATTGCCCGTGCGCTTTCTCTGAATCCGAAATTCATCGTCTGCGATGAACCGGTTTCAGCCCTTGACGTATCCATTCAGGCGCAGATTCTCAATCTGCTTATGGATCTGCAGGAATCACTGGGTCTGACGTATATGTTCGTTACCCACGACCTCAGCGTAGTAAAGCACATTTCCAACAATATCATGGTAATGTATCTGGGAAAGAGCGTGGAATACGCCAATTCCGACGAATTGTTTGAAAACCCGCTGCACCCGTATACCAAAGCACTGCTGGCCGCGATCCCGGAACCTTCTCTGGAGGCCAGAGGAAAGGAAATACAGCTGATACGCGGAGAGGTAAGCAGCCCGATCAATGTAAAACCAGGCTGCAGATTCGCAAAGCGCTGCGAATACTGCGACAAGAGGTGCGAGGAGGAAACTCCTCCGTTCGTGGAAGTAAAGCCGGGACACAAGGTGGCCTGCTTCAAGGTTGGCGAAAACGGAAAAATCCTTTATTAAAACTGAAAAGCTTTAAGCGAAAACTTAGAATCCTTTATAAAAAACGGAGGCAAGGAAATATGGGATATCTCACTGAAGGCATGGAACCTAAGAGGGCGCTGCAGTTCTTTGAAGAGATCTGCAAAATACCCCACGGTTCCGGCAATGAAAGCGCGCTTGCGCGGTATATCGTCCATATTGCCGAAGAAAGAGGATTGGAGACAGAAACGGACCGACACGGCAATGTGCTGGTCCGTCTTGCTTCCAGCCCAGGCGCTGAAAAAGCGCCTTACTTTCTGATGCAGGCTCACATGGATATGGTATGTGAAAAGGAAGAGTGGTGCGATCTTGACATGGAGAACGAGCCGGTGAGACTGCGCCGTGACGGAAATATTCTGTACGCGGAGGGGTCTACCCTCGGCGCGGACAACGCGGTAGGACTGTGCAATATGCTGGCCGTCATGACCGACGATGAGCTGCAGCGGCCGCCGATGGAATTGCTGTTTACAGTCAGGGAAGAAACTGGTCTTGAAGGAATACGCCTCTTTGATATGAGCAAGCTGAAATCCCGCAGGATGATGACTATGGACTGCGGCGATCCCGATGTGCTAATCTTAGGCAGCGCAGGGATGATTTCTTTTGACATTAAGATGGAGCTGCATGAAGAATCTTTCAGAGCCGGGGAAGTGAGCCGCGTATTTCAGATCAGCGGTCTGCACGGCGGACACACAGGACTTGAGATAGGAAGCGGCTATGCCAACGGCTTATCAATCTTGACAGAAATATTGGCGGAACTTGAGCAGAAATTTGATGTCAGACTATGCGATCTTGAAGTCAGCGGAGGCGCAGGAAGCATCCCGGACGGAGGCAGAGCAGTCATAGCAGTGCCGGAAAACACCGACAGCGATATAAAAGCCTGTATAACCCATGCGATGGATGATATTTGCAATGAGTTTTCCGCCACGGAAGGGAATATCACATGGAAGAGGAAAGCTGGGTCATCGAGCAGATGCATTTGATCCGGTAAAATAGAAAAGTGGTAATAATGGAGGCATACAATGAATTTAAATCAGCTTCAGTATTTTAAGATATTAGCACAGGAAGAACATTACACGAGAGCCGCACAGATGCTCTCTATCACGCAGCCGTCTTTAAGCCACGCGATCGCGCAGCTGGAAGAAGAACTTGGCACAAGGCTTTTTGAAAAAAAGGGAAGAAATATTGTGCTGACACGTTATGGAAAGTTGTTTCTTCCTTATGTGGAGGAATCTTTAAAAGTGCTCGAGGAGGGGGTACAGAGAACCAGGGAACTGAACGGAAGCAAAGAGGGTATCATCCATCTTGCCTATATTTATACAATGGGAAGGAATTTCACACCAAAAATGGTGCGGAACTTTCTGGATGCTTACCCGGATTATCATATCGACTTTCATTTTACGGTGGGAACGACCGGAGATATTTTAGCGGGATTAAAAGAAGATAAATATGACATCGTATTTTCTTCCTATCAGGAAGGGGATGAGGTGGAAATCCTCGGTGTTCTTGGCAATGGATATGATCTTACCAGAGCAGCAGGAAAAAGAACC
>OLRF01000571.1_pt1 | contig 46427 bp, 41 predicted proteins | sample 1672061 | NCBI WGS metagenome assembly OLRF01 (sample SAMEA3136641, study PRJEB25190) | human gut metagenome | reverse complement strand
AGTAAAATAAGATATACAAAAGGCTTTTATGGTTATGGAGGTACTGATGATGACAGACTATATCTATTCTATACCAGAAATTAAACAGATTTTGATGCCAATATTTGATAAATATGAAGTCAATAAGGCAATTTTATTTGGGTCGTATAGTAAAGAAACAGCTACGAAAACGAGCGATATAGATCTGCTTGTGGATAGCGGACTTAGAGGCTTGATGTTTGTCGGGCTCGCGGAAGATATCCGCAATGCGCTTGATAAGGATATAGACATATTTGATGTGACGCATATTGAACCAAAATCACGAATCGGAGATGAGATAGAAAGCACCGGGGTGATAGTTTATGAAAAATGAAATAATTGTTGATAAATTGATGGGCTATGCTGAGAAAATAGTTGATTATTGTTATGATAAAGATTATGATAATTTCAAGAATGAAACAATGCTTGTAGAGGCTTGTGTCTTTAATTTGAGTCAGATTGGGGAATTAGTCAGGCATCTTGATAATGAATTTATTGAGCTTCATTCTGAATTGCCATGGGCTCAAATAAGAGGGTTAAGGAATAGAATAATACATGATTATGAAGGCGTAAATCTTAATCTCGTCTGGGAGATTATTTCATATGATATACCGAGGCTGATAATAAATTTGAAAGAGATAAAATTAGAGGTTGCAAACAGGTGATATCCTGTAATATCAATGAGTTTCTCTCTTTTCCTACCCACCATCTCCACCATCTCCCCTCTGAATTATCGGCAGAGTACGTGTCGAATTATGTCGATGTTGTACATTTCTCTCTTTTTCAAAAATTTTGACAACAACTATCGCAGAAAATGTTGGCAGATTTCCAAATAAAAAGAAATTTGCCAACATTTTTTACTTTATATGTATATTATTCCATAATTAGTTAAGAGAAAACGCCTAAAATGTTGTCAAAATCTCTATATATCATAAAATATGACAACATTTTACAAAAGTTTACATTTTAGAGGTGCCCTGAAAGCTGGACTACGCAGGCTGCAAAAGACACTGACTCTGTTCATTTTACGAACTGTTGCAGCCGGGAGAGGAATAGGTCATGTATGTGTAAGCCTAGCCAGAATCTTCTGAGCATGCTGGCGACTTCGCATGAACCGGATGCAGAGGATTAGCCAAGGGATTCGGTTGAAGCCAGGGTCGTGGGGGATTAGCTAGGGGCATCGGTTGAAGCCAGGGTCGTGGGGGATTAGCCAAGGGATTCGGTTGAAGTAAAAGCTGGGAGAAGAACCCTCTCTCCCGGGCAATATAAGAAAAATCGGTTCGAGAGGTCTGACACGGGACATTTTCTACACGAATCTTGGCGCAAGAAAATGGGCGGTATGACATAGATAAAATAGAATACCTCAATAAGAATAGGGACACCTCATAGATAATTCTAATTAGACATTTTCCGCAGTTAATAATAAAATTTTAATGTATTTTGGTGCGGAAAACACGAGGCGGAAATTTGCAGCATTGAGCCCGGGAAGCTCGAAGCATAGAACTTGAGTCGAGGTATTTGAAGCATAGAGTTCGAGGCATCTGAGGCATGGAGCTCGAGGCAGAGAGACCGGTGCATGGAGGCCGATGCATGGAGCTCGGGGCAGAAAGTCCGGGCAGAAAGTCCGGCGCAGGAGTTTTAAAACGGAGCCGGATGCAGGGAGTTTGAAAGATGAAGAGAAACAGAAAGATCGCGGTAGTAGCCAACTGCTTGCTCAATGCAAACGCAAAAGTGGAAGGCATAGCGACAGTCGGCGGAGCGGCGCCGGTAATTGTCAGACTGATAGAAAAAGGATACGGAATAATACAGCTGCCTTGTATAGAAATGGCCATGTTCGGCTCGCAGAGATGGGGAATAGTGTACGAGCAGTGCGATTTTCCGGGATATAGAGATAAATGCAGAGAGCTTTTGGATCCGATAGTAAGGCAGCTTGCCGACTACAGCAGCCACGGCTATGAAATAGCCGCCATAATCGGCATGGATGGAAGTCCCACATGCGGAGTCAATTTGACGGTCGAGGGCCCGTGGGGCGGCGAATTCAATGAGTTCAACGATTATCAGAAAAAGATAGACGATGTGAGAGAAGCGGAGCATAAAGGCGTAATGATGGAAGAACTTGCTTCCATGCTCAGAGAAAGCGGACTTGAGATTCCGTTTTACGCCGTAAGCGAGAAAGCAATGTCGTCAGGAGATGACATAGCAGATATATTATAACCAAGACACGACAAAGACGAGGAAAGAAGAGGAGAAAAAAGATGAGAAAGAAACTTTTAGCGGTATTGATGGTATTTGTTCTCGCGGTGGCATTCGCCGGATGCGGAAACGATTCTAAGGACGAGCCTTCAGAAGACACTTCGCTTAAAGATTTACAAGACGCCGGAGTTATGAAAGTAGGAATGTGCCCTGAATATCCTCCGTTTGAGAGCATCAACACTTCTGGTGAGATCGAAGGATTCGACGCCGATCTTGCTAAAGCCATAGGAGAAAAACTCGGAGTAGAGGTTGAGTTCGTTAACACGCCGTATGAAGGACTTATCGCCGGACTGCAGAACGGAGACTTTGATATTATCATGTCGGGAATGTCTCCGGAGGAAGCGGACGAAGCAGACAAGACTTTGAACGTCACTGAAAACTACTACGCGGTAGACGAAGTCGTCCTGACTAAGGATAAAAATATCACTTCAAAGGAAGACCTGGCAGGTAAAGCCGTGGGAAGTCATTCAGGAAGCACCTCCGAATATGCTGTAAACGCTTTGATTGAAGAGGGAATCGACATTGATTCCAAGCCATATAACAGACATTCAGAAGCTTTCGCAGATTTACAGAATGGAAATATAGACGCTCAGGTCGTTGAAAGCACATGGGCCAACGAAAAGGTTACCGAAGACAGCGGAATCGTCATACTGGACGAGCCTGTCAGCACTATAAACGTGGCCGGTGTTATCGGAAAAGATAAGACAGCATTTACCGAAGCATTCAACAACGCTTTGAAAGAGCTTATGGAAAGCGGAGAATACGATGAGATCGTAGCCAAGTGGTTCTCATAATAGGGGGATAACTTACGATGTCATTGGATTTTTCGGTCTTACTGCCATATAAAGGCCTTTTGCCCGCCGCGTTGCTCATAACCATAGAAATAGGCGTCATAGGATTTATCCTTGCAGTGTGCATTTCTACAATAGTCGGAACTCTGAGAAGCAGAAAGCTGCCTAAAGTGTTTGAAGTTTTGCTGGGAATATATGTTGAAATATTCCGCTGCACGCCGCTGCTTGTACAGCTGTTCTTCGTGTATTACGGACTGCCGACGCTGGGCATCAGGATAGAGCCGGTCACGGCGGCAATCTTTACAATGGGATTCAACAGCGGCGCATATCTTTCGGAAAACGTGAGAGGAGCCATCCTTTCCGTAGACAAGGGGCAGTATGAAGCTGCGAAAATGCTTGGCTACAACGCATTGCAGACAAGCCGTCACATAGTTTTGCCTCAGGCGATGCGCGTGGCGATACCGTCTTTTATGAATGGATTTTCTTCCATCATCAAGGAAACGTCCATAGTATCGGTGCTTCCCGTTGTGGAACTGACAAAGCTTGGCAATCAAGTTTATGCCAAGACATATCATCCCTTTGAAATATATATGCTTCTCGGGGTGATATATTTTCTACTTACCTATGTTGTGACTTTTCTGGCTAAATGGTTAGAAAGGAAGGCGTCAAAATGGCAAAACTGATAGAGATAAAGAACCTCAGGAAATCCTTTAACGGTAAGGCAGTCCTTAAAGATATAAACCTTGAAATAAACAAAGGAGATATAGTGGCCATAATCGGCGCCAGCGGCTCCGGCAAGAGTACGATGATAAGATGCATCGCAGGCCTTGAAAAGGGTGAGAGCGGTCAGATACTGCTCAACGGCGAGAATATAGAAAGCGGAGGTCAGACTGCCGGTAAGATTGGAATGGTATTTCAGAATTTCAATCTGTTTCCCCACTATACGGTGAAAGAAAATATTACAAAGCCGCTGACGACGGTGAAAAAGACTCCGCAGGAGGAAGCCGAAGCCATAGCATGCGAACTGTTGGCAAAAGTAAAATTGTCAGAGGCCTCGGAACAGTATCCGGCCACTCTTTCCGGCGGCCAGAAGCAGAGACTTGCCATAGCCAGGTGTCTGGCCATGAATCCTGAAATAATCGCTTTCGACGAGCCTACATCGTCGCTGGATCCGGAGCTGGCTCATGAAGTGTTTCAGACCATCAAAGAACTGGCCGGCGAGGGTCAGACCATGCTCATAGTGACGCATCAGATAAACGCTATCCGCAGCTTTGCCACCAGGGTAGCTTTCCTGAAAGACGGCATAATAGAAGTCGAGGGAAGCTGCGAAGAGATATTTGAAAAGTCGGATAATGAAAGTCTCAGACAGTTCCTGAACATGGTGGGCTTTGAGGACTTGTAAATTAAAAAGCAGGCGGAAAAACTGCCTGCTTTTAGTTTGCAATGAAGTTGTATTTTCTACGGAAAACATCGTTTCTCCAGTTAATTATCCTCTCTTGAGGAAAGCCGTGATGCAGTGAAGGGCGCCGCGGCCTTTGATGATCTCCGAAACGTTGACCGTGATGACTTTGATGCCGTTTTCCTCCAGCAGAGCCTGCGCCCTCGGATTGCCCTCAGGCATCACTATAAGGCCCGGTTCGATAGCTACGAAATTGCAGCAGAAAGTTTCGCGGACTTCAGTTCTCGAAGGGACTTCGAGTATTTTGAATCCTTTTTTCTTCAGCATATCCACGATATCGTAAGGCACCTGAGAGGCGTGGAGCAAGATGACGTCGTTGCTGGCAGGGTTCATCAGTCCGTCTATATGAATGTTGCTGTAAGGCTGCTGCATATGCCATACTTCCACACCCATGCGTTCCAGCTCAGTCTTGACCTGTTCATATCCGCTCCTGTTGCAGCGGCTTCCGGTTGAAACGACGCATGTATGTCTGTCCACCCACATGGCGTTGGCACCCTCGAACATGCCGTCGCCGCTTACAGTTTTGATTATTGGAACGCCTATATCTGAAAGAGCTTTTGCTATGTAGCGTTCCTCTCCTCTTCTGGCAGCCATTCCAGGCCTTGTGAGAATTGCGCCCTCCGGAGTCATGAAGACGAGATCACGGCAGAAGATGGCGTTAGGCCTGTCTTCCCGCTGCTCTTCCACATAGTAGACCTTTACTCCGTGCCGGCGGTAGATGTCGGCTACAGCGTCGTGCTGGGCGCGCATCAGTTCAACGTCCACAGGCTCGTCGGAAAATCTCACTTCTTTAGCGTCAAAGTTTTCGATTTCCTTTCCCGGCCTTCTCATCAAAACCGCTCTGAGAGTATCAACTTCCGAGGCTACGCCCCATTCTCCCCAGTACAGCGGCATATCTTCTTCAAAATTTGTTTCTTTCGGGAACCATCTTTCGCCGGGGATGGCGTCGATGTCGATCATTTTATTCATTGTCTTCCTCCTATTTATTAGCGTGGTATATCAAAATATGAAGCAATAATTGTGCCAATGATAATATAAATCAATTATTTTATTGATTTGTGTGTTTTCAAGGAAATGAGAAAATTTTTTGAAAATTAAATTTTTCAGGCGTAAAGCCCGGTAAAAAAACGTCAAAAAAACAGTAAAAAAATTATAAAAACGTCAAAGAATTTTGCCAAACGGAACAGAATTTTTTGACGTTCAGATGCAATCATATATTACAGTGTTTGAAAATTTTTTAGACATCTATATCATATTTTTGGATTTTATAGCACAAACCCTGCTTGGTTATACGAAGTTTTCTCGCGGCTTCCGAAATGGAACGGGAATCCTTTAGCGTGGTCTGAATGATTTCCTTTTCAAAGTCGGAGGTCATTTCAGCCAGTGATTTTCCTCCGTCGGCCATGTATCTGCCGTGTTCGGCAAGAAGCCTTGTCCACTCTTCGGGAGAATTACCGCGTGAGAGTGTATTATGCTCCGGAGGCTGAAAGGAAGCCGGAAGTGTTTTGCCTGAAGAGCTGCGCCCCGTAAGGTAACCGGCCAGGTCGCTCAGATGGATGATCTTCGGAGGCGGTATGACGTTATACGCGCCCTCGATTATGTTCTTCAGTTCCCTGACGTTGCCGGGCCATGGGTATGTGAGAAACAGACGCTCAGCTTCTTCGGAAATATATAGAACATCACGGCTCATCTTAACGTTGAAATAATCTATGAAATATCTGGTAAGCAGCTTTATGTCCTCAGGCCTTTCGGCAAGCGGCGGAATATCAAGGCGCACGACGCTGAGCCGGTAGAAGAGGTCTTTTCTGAGCTTCTTGTTTTGAACGCAATATTCAGGAGGCTCATTTACGGCGGAAACTATTTTCACGTCGATGGGAACAGGAACAGAACCTCCTATTCTGGTGACTTTTTTTTCTTCTATTACTTTGAGCAGCTTTGCCTGCATGCCCGGCTCCATGGAATTGATCTCGTCGAGGAAAAGCGTTCCTCCGTTGGCGATTTCAAAAAGTCCCGGACGGTTTTCTGCTCCCGTGTAGCTGCCCTTGGTGGTTCCGAACAGGATGCTCTCAAGGAGCGTGTCAGGTATAGCCGCACAGTTTTGCGAAACAAAGCGGTTCTTTCGCCTCCTGCCAGAGGTGTGTATGGACTGTGCGACCAGTTCCTTGCCGGTGCCCGTCTGTCCATAAATTAAAACAGTGGAATCGGTTTCTGAAATGAGCCTTATCCGTTCTTTGATTTCTTCCATCTGCGGCGAGCAGGTGATTATATCGTCTATGGTATAAAGACGCAGATCGTCGCTGGAAATGCCTGAATTTGATCCCGAAGCGCTTCCCTGCGATTGCTTTGAAGAAACTGTTATGTCTTTGCGCTGAAAAGGATCTTCGACCCATCTGGTAATTTCGGCTACTCCTATGATTTTGTTGTTGTGCTTGATTGGTATGGTGGTATTAAGCCCGTTAAAAATCTGGTTAGTCTTGACGGCGCGCATGGACTGAAATTCGTTGTATATTGGCTGTCCGCTGCGCAGAACTCTGTAAATGCTGCTTGTTTCCTCCGTAAGATCGGGATAGAGGTCCAGAATATTCATTCCCAGAATGTTTTCTTCCCGCAGCCGGTTCAGACGCGGCTGTATGTTGAAGTAATATTCGATATTGGCTTTGGTATTGGTTACTATAAGGGCGTCGATATAGTTGAATACATTAAGAAGTTGTTCGACGTAACATCTTAGCATCCGTTATTTCTCCTTTGTTTTGCAGCGCCTACGGGGGGCGGAAAACGTGTAATACCCGCAAGGCTGAAAGCTGATTGATTTTTCAAGTCGCAGAAATAATTTTACCACGATTGTCTTTTTGTTTCAACTTTTTTGGCCGCAGGGAAAACCGGGAAAAGACAGGAGCAGAAAAGGCAGGGACGGACGGAGAAAAGTCAGGGGAAGGCGGATTTCACTGCGAGTTACACGGCCGCTGAAAAGAAAAACCCCGCCCGCTGCGGATATGTACCGGAAATTGTGGATACATATTGCCTTGAAATTTTGGACGAGGTTTTTATGTTTACTTATTCTGAGCTAGAACAGACTAGCTTTCAGCCGCCTGGCTGCTTTCTGCCGTTTTGACCGGCGGAAATCTTTTCATATCTATCTTATGCAGTATGAAGATTACGACGAACAGGATGACCGCAGAAAGCATCATACATGTCCAGTTGCCGAGGAAGCTTGTCAGCAGGAATCCAAGGGCTGAAACTATGGCGCAGACAACGCCGTAAGGAGCCTGAGTTTCAAAGTGGTCTATATGGTCGCAGGCAGCCCCCATCGAAGCCATAATCGTCGTATCGGAAATAGGCGAAATGTGGTCGCCGAAGAGGCCTCCGCTCACTACTGCGCCTATGGTGATAGGCAGCGAAACGTCCATGGCAAGAGCCATAGGGAAAGCGATAGGCATCAGTATAGCCATAGTTCCCCAGGAAGTGCCGGTGGCCAGTGACATGACAGCACCAATTACGAACAGCAGGAACGGAAGCAGCAAAGGATTCAGGAAGTCGCTGGTTACCTGAACTAGATAATCAGCAGTTCCTATGGCTTTGCAGCCGTTGCCGAGAGCCCATGCCAGAACCAGAACCACCGACATGTACATCATGCCTTCCCAGCCTTTCTGCATAGTGCTCATACATTCCTTGAACGTCATGATTTTGTTTGCAACGCAGAGAATGATGAGGAGGAAAGTGGCCAGCAGGAAGCCCCACATGATCGCTGTTCTCGTAACTGTTCCGTCTATAGGTTCAAACGGGAAGCCGTGCCTGAACATTTCAAAGAATATGACGAAGAGCAGCACCACGATAGGCGCAAGCATCGTGCTCATCTTAGGCTTTACGCCCTCAGGCAGAACGATTTTCTCAGTCTTTCTCATAGGAACAGAGCCGTCATTGAGCAGCTTGCCCTCGTATTTCGCACGGTTCTGCGCTTTCAGCATAGGACCGAAATCAAACTGTGTGATTGCCATATATCCGCACATTACCAAGGTTAGTACGGTATAGAAATTGAACGGCGCGGAAGAAACAAACAGCCCCCAGCTTGTCTCGTCGCTTATGGAGGACGCCTGAAGTTCCACGTCTATGAGCCCCATTATGTAGATGCCGAATCCGACGATCGGAATCAGCGCACATATAGGGGAAGTGGTGCAGTCCAGGATATATGCAAATTTTTCTCTGGAAACCTTGACTTTGTCTCCTACCTTTTCAAATATAGGTCCGACAATCAGGGAGTTGCCCAGGTCTGTGAACCAGATGAAAAGACCGCTGAGCCACATGGCTGTTTCGCACTTAGGCCTTGTATTGAGCCCTTTGGTCACCACATTGGTAAACGCGAGACCTCCTCCTGAACGGGTTATGAGTTCGGTGAATCCTCCGACAACTATGAGCATAAGTATTGACTGTGCATTGGTAGAATCTGAAACGCTCGGAAAGATCCAGTCCTGCAATATAGTGATTCCGCTTTGATAAACGTTGCCTCCGCAGGCCATGGTTGCAGCCAGCAAAACTGAGATTACTAAAGAGATGATAACATCTTTCGTGTAGATGGCAAGACCTATGGCAAGCAAAGGTGGTATTAGGGACAAGATGCCTAATGATTCCATAAGATTTCTCCTTTCTTGTTTTATCAGAAACTGATAAGATATATTTGCAAGAGTATTCATGCAAGAAAAATGCCAAAAAACATCAGCGCTCAAGGGACGCTTTTGGCATCAAAGTTGCATATATAATTTTGAGAATATATTTTATAATATAAAAGCATTCAAATATTAGGAACTTAAATTAAGGAGAACATAAAAAATGGAACTGGCGTTGTTTCTTTTGATAATCTTTTCGACAAATCTGATACAGGGCATAACCGGTTTTGCCGGCACTGTGCTGGCGATGCCGTTTGCAATCATGATCTACGGTATAGACGTGGCCAAACCGTCACTGACGATACTGGCGCTCCTTGCCGGGCTTTTGATTGCAGTGAGAGGCTACAGGCATATAGTATGGAAAGAGTTTTTCAAAATCCTCGTCGTGATGTTCATCGGAGTTTTTATCGGCGAATACATATATTCGTTCCTTAAGACGGAGCTTCTTCTGCAGATTTTTTCAGTCTTTGTCATAGCAGTTGCGCTGATGGGACTGCTGGGAAAGAAGAACAGGGAACTGCCTGACTTGGCGCTTGACTTGATACTGCTGCTGGCCGGCGTGATACATGGAATGTTCGTTTCCGGAGGTCCTCTGCTCATCGTCTATGCTGTCAAGAAGCTGCCGGAAAAGAACCAGTTCCGCACGACAGTTTCCATGATCTGGGTCGCTCTTGATATCTATCTTATAATTAAACAGGCCATGGCCGGCTTGATGACCAATTTCACCTTGTCCGTCACGCTGTGGAGCGTCCCGGCACTGCTGATTGGTGTTTTTATCGGCAACCGCATGGCGGCCAAGATGTCTCAGGAAGCTTTTTTGAAACTATCGTATATACTGCTTATAATATCGGGCGTGAGTCTGCTCGTGTAACAGCGGGGTATGCTGTGGAAGGCTGACGGACAGCAGGGTGGAAATGCTGACAGCAAGCAGGGTGATAAGGCTGACGACTGGTGTTCCTGATGGCTGATTTAGCTGCAACCGTGCGAGAATATGTTGAAATTTTAACAATTATATAGTAAAATCATACCATAAGATTATTACTCAGGCTTGATGGCTGACGGCACTCAGCTTTAATCAGGAGCGGTTCTCGGAAAGGAGTTGAGCTTTCATGAAAAAGTATACCGCGGCGTTGTTAATGTCAGCTTTTTGTATGATCTTTTCGTCCTGTAATTTTACTTCAAGTACCGACGCTGACGATGTCGCCGCAGACATTTTAGCCGTTATTTCTGACTATTACCATGCCAAAGACATCTCAGGTTCCTTTGAAGATGCACTGCTTCTGGAGGAGGACATCGCATCGCGGCTTGGCGATGCAATAGAGGCTAAGCCTTTCATAGAGGCCAAAGAAAATTACACTATTGAAGTCAGGCTGATCGACTGTGATGCCAGAGATGATTCGGATATAATCCATTATGAATTTCAGGTTTTAACTGTCTTTAATTACGTGGGTCGCGATTTTGATACGACCATCAGCGATGTTATCGAAGTTGATTACGATGCTGAAAAAAACAAAATAGTTGATATGTATGATCCATTACAAGTGAATATCGCCTCATAAGACGCAAAGCTCCTGATTTTATCGGGAGGGTCTTGGGGTGTTGGGCAAAAATCTAAAAACCGTGGAATTTATCATTCCACGGTTTTTTTGGTGGACCCGAAGAGGATCGAACTCTCGACCTCTGCGTTGCGAACGCAGCGCTCTCCCAGCTGAGCTACGGGCCCGGGTTTCATCTCTTTAGCTTTTGGCATCTCTGCATGGGACCTTTTAAGTTTATCCCTTTTTTACATTTAAGTCAATATATATACGACCATTTTTTACATGAGAATGTTTTCGGGGCTTTGCACGATGTCTGTGGGAATCGCGTTCCTTGAACACTGCGCGATGTGCCTTTGAATTACACGGCGTTCCGCGCTCGGCGTGGTTCTCATGATGCGCCAGCTGCTCGCATTTGCATTGCTCGAGATGCTGTCCGTAGACGATGTTCAAGTGCTGCCTGAGATGATGCCCGGAGACGCTGCCTCCGCCAAAAGACGACCAATTACGCCGTAAAAACGACCAATCACGCTAAAATCGCCGGGGGGGGGTACTTTTGATATAATTCCCGCAGATTGTTTCATATATTTTGCGTATATTCTACGTATATCCCACGCGGAGGTGAGAAGCATGCATTTGAGGAAGAAGATAACCTTTGACAAAGCCGCAAAATTCAATTACGAATTGGATTCCAACGAAAATCTGAAAGAAAGCCTTAAAAATCTTTCCCTACGGCAGGGAGAGATGAGCAGAACCAAATATCTCACTGAACTGCTGGAGCTTTTCAACAGAGAAGGCTTTGACCTGACGATGAAAGAACTGGACATGCTGCTTTTGCTGCGGCAGAAAACGGATCAGATACTGCTCCGAAAAAGCAGCGCGGCGCTGTGGCTTGCCGTCATGCTGGCCGCGACCTTTGGCACAGCAGGAACTGCAGCGTACTCTAAAAGAAAAAGAAAGAATGGGGCAAATTAACAGGACCGCAAAAGCTGCATAAAAAACAAATAAGACAAGCTCAAGGCGGGAACGTTTATCGTTCCCGCCTTGTCATGTATTATCGTTCTAGCTTTGTCATTTATTATCGTTCCCTCCTTGCCCATGTATCAATCGCTGAGAAACCGGTCATACTATCTGAAAAGGAGGACGCGCGATGATAGAACCTGATACGATAAGACTCCTGCGCGAATGTGACGCAGGGATAAAAATGGGAACTGACTCCATAGATGATGTGATGCCGCATGTCAAGAACCGCCGGCTGAAAAATCTGCTTAACGCCTGCAAGGACGAGCACAAAAACCTGGACAAAGAATTGCAGCAGATGCTCGACGGATACGGCGACGAGGGAAAAGAACCGGGATTCATGGCCGAAACGATGTCGAAGATAAAGACAGGAATGAAGCTGCAGATGGACGACACGGACAACGCTGTGGCCAGCCTCATGACAGACGGCTGCAATATGGGTATCAAATCGCTGAGCAAATACCTGAATCAGTACGCTGCCGCCGACGAAAAGTCGAAAGATATAACAAAGAGACTGATAAATATCGAAAGCAGATTGGTCGAAGACATCAGAGATTTTCTGTAGGCAGGGGAGTTGGATGGAGAGCCGGAGGCGGTGGAGGCAACGAGCATCGCCGCCAGGGCTTTGCGAGTAGCTTTGAAAAGCATCATATAAAAAACATACAAAATCACCAAAAACGCTGAGCGCGGGAAAGGTGATTTTATTTTTGCTCAAATGAGTTTTACAGGTGAAGTATATGCTGCACTTTAAAAAGTTTGCCGCTTAAAATTAGCATATATTGCCTCATTGAGGTTGATTAAACCCATAAAAAATGTTAAAGTAAAAGGGCAGGATGACAAAGCTTTCAGGAGGACCTTGCATGAGACAAGAAATATTGACTCTATATTCCAAAAGCGATGGGCTGCCGCTGAGCGTTGCCAAATTTGCCCCGGATACAGATGCGGAGATCAAAGGTATAGTGCAGATATCCCACGGCATGGCAGAGCACAAGGAGCGGTATTTTCCGTTTATGGAATATCTCGTGTCCAAAGGATATGCGGCTGTCATAAACGACCACAGAGGACATGGAGCCAGCGTCAAAAGCAAGGACGATCTGGGGTATTTCTACGATGAAAGCGGACGCTTTATCATGGAGGATCTGCATCAGATAACTCAGGATATAAAAGAGCATCTGCCCGGCAAACCCGTTTATCTGTTCGGGCACAGCATGGGTTCTATGGTGGTCCGCGATTACATCAAGAAGTATGACGATCAGATAGAAAAGCTGATAGTCTGCGGTTCTCCCAGCAAAAATCCGCTGATCGGAGCCGCCCTCGTACTGGTAGCTATCCAGAGAGCTTTCAAAGGAGACAGATACAGGAGCGATTTCATTCAGAATCTGGCTTTCGGATCGTATTCAAAGAACATAAAAGGCTCGGAACCGGTTTCTGCCAACGCATGGCTTTCAGTCAATGAAGACAACGTAAAAGAATATGATGCATGCGAACTGTGCGGATATGTTTTTACACTGAATGGTTTCCGCAATCTCTTCACTCTGATGCGCAGCATATACTCTGCCGATGGATGGGCCGTAAACAATCCGAATTTGCCTATCATGTTTATCGCCGGAAGTGAAGACCCTGTGACCGTAAGCGAGGCCAAATGGAAAGAAAGTCAGGAATTCCTGCGAAAAATAGGATATACTAATGTAAGCGGAAAGATGTATCAGGGGGCTCGTCATGAAATCCTCAACGAAGATATAAAGCAGGAAGTTTATGACGACATAGTAAGGTTTATGGAAGAATAAAAGTTGACCATAAGCCCAGGCCGTGGTATATTTGAAAAAAGAAAAGGGGGACAAAACTATGAAGAAGAGAATTTTACCTATAGCATTGATCGTTGCAGCAGTAGCAGTACTGTGGGCTTATAAAGGTGAAGAAAGTGAGTCTGTTCAATAAGAAATCACCGTGGGATAAAGACTGGAGAGATTTAGAGAAAAGAGAAGAAAAATTTATCGCTAGGCGTATGGAAGGACCTACCTTTGCTTTGATAAACAAGCTCGACAGGTTTATTCCCAAAAAGCTCAGCGGTACTTTAGATGCAGCTTTTGCCAAAGGCTTTGCCCTCATATTTGAAAAGGGAACAGGAATCATCGAAAAAACATATAACAAGGAAAAGAAAAAGGCCAATTTTAAAATCAACACTTATGCGTCTGAGGTAAGGGGCGACAGGCAGAGTATAAAAAACTTTACCAAACAGGCGAAATCGGCTAAAGCCACCAATCTGGCGGTTTCAAGCATCGAGGGACTTGGCCTTGGTCTTGTCGGCGCTGGGATTCCAGATATACCGCTTTTTTCTGCGATGGTTCTCAAAAGCGTCTATGAAATAGCTTTAAGCTACGGATACGACTATCAGACCGATGAAGAGAAAGTTTTCATACTCAAGGTCATAGAAGTTTCCATGTACGACGAAGAAGAGTTCGTAGAAGCCAACGACGAGCTCAACGAACTGATAGACCAAATCGTCGCCGACGGCGATACCCTTGACGGATATGAGGTAGACAAGGAAGCGCAGATAAAGATGACTGCCAGAGCTCTTTCGCGAGAAATGTTATACACAAAATTCCTGCAAGGTCAGCTTATCATAGGAATTGCAGGGGGAATCTTCGATCCCGTATATGTAAACCGTATCAGCACTTACGCAGTTCTCAAATACAGGCGGAGGTTTTTAAGAAATAAAGTGAGTTCGAGACCTTCCTCACTATAAACAAAACTAAAGGAGCAAATCAATGAAAGCAAGAACTTTACAGTTGACGAGAGCTGCTCTTATAGCGGCTCTCTATGTTATTTTGACGTTTCTATCACAGATGTTCGGCCTGGCCAGCGGAGTGATACAGTTCAGATTATCCGAAGCGCTCACGTGCATGCCGCTTTTCCACAAGGAAGCCATACCGGGGCTCTGGATAGGCTGCATTCTCGCCAACCTGCTCACAGGCTGCGCTGTCTGGGACATCGTTTTCGGTTCAGCGGCCACTCTCTTGGGCGCGCTTGGAACTTATTACATAGGACGAAAAAAGCCGATCCTCGGCCCTGTTTTCCCCGTAATAAGCAATATGCTGATAGTTCCGGCCGTGCTGCAGCAGGTTTACGGCGCACCGGAGAGCTACTGGTTCCTGATGGTCACTGTGGGAGCCGGAGAAATCGTCTGCTGCGGAATCCTGGGCTGGCTGCTGTACAAGGGCTACAGCAAAGCCGCCGTAAAAGATATATAAGAGTAAGAATCCAAGAATCCGCTGATTTTAACGAGCTGATATGAACAGCCAACAGCCGCCTCAGACGCGCATTTCCAAAAGGAGAGCGCACCCGGGCGGCTGTTTTAATAATTATTCAAAAAGTTTATGGTCTTAGCGGCGCTATTCTATTCCCAGCAAATATTTGTCCAGCAGAGCCACTGCGTCCTCAATACAGCCGTCGCAGCTCCTGAGGACTTTTTTCGTTTCAACGCCTTTTATCTCGCTGCATATCATGGAGCCGTTCTTGCTGACGAACGCTTCGGTAAGCTCTTTCATCATCTTATAACATTCCTTTTTCGTTCCAGGGTGATCGAGATTGCCGTCGCTCATCTTCATTCCTACTACTAAAGCCATGGCGGAAACAGCACCGCATGTCCCCATGTTTCCCATACCAAAGCCGAGAGGCTCAGCCAGCCTGAATGTGGTCACAGGATCTGCTCCCATGACATTGCAGAAAGCGCACGCCACCGACTGGGCGCAGTTGAAACCGTTCTTATGCAGCATTATCGCCTGTTCTTTTCTGTCCATTTTCTCCATCTCCTATTTTACTATGAATTTTGGGCTCTTGGCCTTTATATCCGAGTCGCGTACTATAGTTTTCGGTTTTTCTTCCAGCAGCGACGGATCCTTGATATATTTCACTATTTCTCTGAAACACCGTCCGTAGTAATGTCCCTCAGCGATCCTCTCGTCTACTACGATACCGACTTCCATGAATTTTCGCTCCTCGGCTCTTTCGCCGTTTATGACCATCCTTTTCATCAGCTGCCCCATGGCTACGAACACGCCTGTTGTTCCAAATTCGTAGAGATGATGGTAAACAGCGCCGGTTCTTATGGAAGCCAGGTTGGTGACGAAAAGCGAAGTGTGAAACGGGCTGGCGTCTACGATGCTGAAAGGCAGGAAAAAGTGTTTGTCTATGAATTTAAACATAGAAACCGCCACCGTGAGCAGGCCAGGAACTCTGACAAGCTTTTTAGCCAGCTTATCCATAGCGGTTTCTTCTGTTCCTGCAGTGCATTTTTCTATCGCCTCGGTCAGCTTTCTGTTGACAGTGAAAACATCGTCATCGAGATTGAAATATACTTTATTCACGGTGCTCCTGTTTTTCACCGGAAGAAGCGTGACAAAAGAAACGCAGAAATGGTTCCGCGCATATATCCTCTTGTTCATGACAAATCTGTTCAGATAAGGATTCTGTGAAACTACGCGAAGATAAGCCGCCACCAAAATGCTCATGTGGCTCATATTGATCCCGTCTTTCCTGCATTTTATCATGTATTGCTGAAGCGGCGCGTAATCTATGTACTGTTTGATGGAATTGCTCGCATCATACCGCTTATCCATGACATAGGCCGCTATTTCGTACATAGGGTCATCTGTGGATACTCTATAACCGTCTGATCTATACATATTTTCTCCTATTACTATTTATAGTTGATACACTTTTTTACCAAGCATGGAATTGCCTGCCTTAGTGTTTAAGCTGCCATGATGGACACGGCAGTTACTATCATTAGCCTGGCAAAGGCCTGAACTTTTCTCCTGATAATGAACAATGCTTCGCCTTTGACATACAGAAATATGATACCACAAACGCGGGATTAAAACAAGGAAAAAGGCGCATGCCAGCCCGGCCGCCGTGCAGTTGTGCAGCCTGCCAGGGCGAGGTGGACCGAGTTACACTGTATGCTAGACCAAGCCCATTGCATACCAGAACAACCAGACCAAGACCTATCACGAGACGGACAAGCTCCGCCGCCTGCCAGAGCGAGGTATACTGAACTCCGCCGCCTGCCAACTCGTTCTCTTGGAAGACGGAGAAACGGAATGCGAGCTTTGTTCGGGTAGGAATGTGGGCCTTGTTCACCGATTGATTGGAGGTGAGGAGGTATGGTATAATAAAACATAACAAAACTGTTATTTCTTTCAAAGAACAGGCAAAATGACGGCTCACCGCTTTGTTTGCAGGGAATCAAAATAACTCGCCGCCTTTGAGGCACGTAACTTGCGGCGGGCTCAGACAGATTTTGATTCCGAGCTGAAAACATGCGCGGCTTCGTCTATTTCGCAAACTGTTCTTTTCAATGAAATAAAGATTTTGTGATGATTTATACGTTGAAAACGCCAGATACACTACTCCGCCGGACTTGCTTTGCAGTATAAACGCGATAATCATATTGTTCGGCGTTGCCGCAATGAAGCGGACATTGAAACGCCGCTTGACCGACTGTAGGGCGTTATAATAAACCCCAAATTACACTGTCAGGCGTTGCCGCAAGGTAGGGTTCATTGAATCACTTTGCCGTATGAAAACCATCTGCTGAAGCAGGATGTTGTAGAATTTTTGAAAACTATAAAGATTCTTCAACATGAATCCTAATAAATGTTGTAATTTTCTAGGATACTCCTAAAATTTACAACATTGCCTCGTTTTCATATAAATCAGCAGTCTTTATAATCTGGAATGTTGTAAAATCTGAAGAAACCTTAAAAAAATTACAACATCTCAAAATCAAAGGAGCTGTCTGCGTGTGCATATTCAGCCGCGGCATGCTTAAGCATAACATGCTCAGTTGTATCGCCTTTGCCGCGCATCAGCTTCAGATGGAACGATGACTTGATGTTGGCAAAATCTAAATATGCTGCTGAAATGCCAACATTTTAGGAAAGGATTGTACGATTTTAGGAGATTTGGCGTGTCGAGTCATGTCGATGTTGTACATTTTTAAGCTTTACGGTGATATTGCCAACATATTTAAGAAAAAATGTTGGCAGAATTTCAGATATCACGAAACATGGCAACATCCGCTCGGTTCCATGGCCGATTCGACAAACTTCGACAGGGCTAAAACATAAAAATGTTGTCAAATACCAGCCAAACCAAAAAAATGTACAACATTTTCCATAATGTTACAGATTATGATGGATTAAAAACCAAACAACACCGACATATTTCCAAGAGAAATTTATCACCATTGAAAATGAGAAATGTTGTAGATTCTGTTAGATTTCTGGATTTTTTACAACATCGCCCTTTAAGTCGGATCCCAAGCGTCCAGGTCAGTTCCCAAACGTTCAAGTCGGTCACCAAGCGTTCGAATCGCTCTCAAGCGTTTAAATCAGTTCCCGAGCGTTACGGCCAGCTCCCAAGAGGTTCTAAACTTCACAGCGCCAGCCGAAGAAAAGGAGGCCGCAAGAAATTTACGATATATTTTAATTTTACTCCATTTCGGTGAGCGCATGGTGCAATGAACCCAAAAGCATATTTTTCGGCGTTGCCGCAAGGTAGGGTTCATTGAATCACTTGGCCATACTTGTTTTGTGGTATAATCAAAAAAGAATCACACGGTTTAATTATGATAAGAGTCACACGGAGGTAATTATGAAGAAGATGATTGCATACTGCGGGCTGGACTGCGAAAAATGCGACGCATACATTGCAACGATCAATGACGATCAGGAACTGCGGGAGAAAACCGCTAAACTATGGGCGGAACTCAATAATGCGCCAATCCTTCCGGAGCACATAAACTGCGAGGGATGCTGCGTCGACGGTATTAAGACTGTATTCTGCGATAACCTCTGCGGCGTGCGTAAATGCGCAATGGAAAAAGATGTGGAAACATGCGGAGCTTGCCCGAACGTAGAAACATGTCAGAATATCGAACCGATTTTTTCAAATAATCCTGATACAAAAGCGAATCTGAATCTAAAAAAATAGTCCGCATCTGGATTGTTTAAAAACTTTACGGCTGCAAGGCCGTTGACTGCCTGTCAACTCGACGGCTTTTAAAAGGCAGGGAACGGAGGATAAGATGAAATTCAGATTTTTCAGACAAGAAAATTATAAAGTCAGCCAATGGGACGGAGGGACAACCAAAGAACTGGCTATTTTTCCGGAAACAGCCGATTATTCGCAGAGAGACTTTTTATGGAGACTCAGCTCCGCCACGGTTGAAAAAGAAGAATCTCACTTTTCACATCTTCCTGACTATGACAGAGTTTTGATGGTTATAGAAGGCGAAGTTGTCTTGAGCTATGAAAACCAGCGGGTGACAAGGCTGATCAGGCTGGAGCAGGACAGATTTGACGGAGGCTGGAATACGACCAGTTTCGGCAAGATAACCGATTATAATCTCATGGTGAGAAAAGGCAGTGAAGGATACCTGGACTTGATTTTTCCCGAAAAGGAAAAGCAGCTTTATAGGTCGACGGAAGAAAGCACGAAGACTCACTCGGTGCACACACTGTACTGCCTCGACGGATATGCGGTAGTCTGTATTGGAGATGAGAGCAGTTTGCTGAAGGCCGGGGAGCAGCTTGTGATAGAAAGTGAAGAGGGCGAAGAGATACAATATGGAATAATGGGCGAAGGGACTTTGATAAGAGGACAGATATTTTACGCCGACACGCCAGGCAGAAATGATGAGTCTGATGAACATAAGCCCTATAAGCAGGAGTCCGGGATGCAGGCTGAGCGGAAGAATTCGCGGGAAAAAGCCACGCTGGATGACTTCAAACTCTGCATTTACCTGGCCAACGTACAGTTCAGATGGGCCAAGCACATTGTAAAGAGCCTGAGAAACCTATGGTTTGACCAGCAGCTGAGCGCGGCTATCCGCAAAGTTGAGAGCTTTTATATCACGACCATAATATTTTTCGCAGGGTTGGCGGCCGTGACAGTTCTAGCCGCAAGCGGCGCTCTTCATAACATGGCTTGCGTCGCTATCGCCGTCGCTTGGATACTTGCAGATTGTCTTCTGGTATCGCCGGCAATATATATGCTGTTTGTGCCAAAACCCGTAAGAAAGCATATGAAGAAGATAGATCAGCTTACGCCTTATGAGCAAAAGCTGAGAGAGCAGGAGGCGTCGTCCGATTCCAGGACTGATAGGATACTCAAACGGTACGGAGGAATTGAGCGCAGCTGGATGAGCAGGAATGACGATGGAAATGATCGCCTGAACCGATAGATAGAAAAGCTGTGAGCGTGGTCAGCCGCCGAGCATGCAGATAGAAAAGCTGTGCTCGCGGTCAGCCGCCGAGTAAGCAGAGATAAGCGCTGCGGCAACTGCCAGTCTCTAAAAAGCTATGCTGCAGCCCCGCTTCCGGGTAGCCAAAAAATAAAAGTTTCCGAGCAGGCAAAAATAAGAGATCACGGGTAGTCAAAAAATCAGAGTCCGGGCAGTCAAAAAATCAGAAGGCATCTCGCGGGCCATTTTCATGGTTTTTGAGATGCCTTCTGACATGTAAGGATTAGATTACCCATCTATTTTAGGTGTACTGTTTTTCCTTTGGCTATAGTTTCAGCAACTTTTATGTCGCACAGTTCTGGCACAGGCACTTCAAAAGGATTTGTCTCCAGAATGACTATGTCGGCGTCCATTCCCGGCTTGAGCATGCCTTTGCGGTTCTCCATAAAGCCGAGCTTGGCCGCGTTGACAGTGAACATTTCCAAGGCTTCATAGAGGCTTATCCTTTCAGATTCAACAGGGTGCTGGAGACATATCATCGCTGAACGGAGCGGATCCATGGCGGTGACGCTGTAATCCGAACCGCCGCCGACCAATATGCCTGCGTCCAGAATGGAGCGGTAAGGACTGCACCTTTCAACTCTGTCTCCGATAAAACAGCGGTAGCCCTCCATGTCCATGCCCTCGCAGACCTCTATCAACAGAGGCTGCATACCGAGCGCTACGCCGAGGCTGGCCGCCTTGGCTATGGAAGCTTTTTTAGGCATTTCAAAGTGCTCTATCCTATGCCTGTGGTCTTTTCTCGGATATGCGGAAAGCAGCCTTTCATAGACTTCGAGAGCTATAATTATGCCGTTATCGCCGATGGCGTGACAAGAAAGCTGCATTCCTGCTCTGTGAGGCCCCTCGAAAAACCTGTAAAGCTCGTCGGCAGACTGAAAGAGCATGCCGAACCTGTCGGGATAACCCTCGTAAGGCTCGACCACAGAGCCTGTGTATCCGTCGAAGGCGCCGTCGGCAAAAGCACAGACGCAGGTGATGTCCCGCAGTTCTTTGTCTTCCATGAGGCGCGTGACGTTTTCCGCGTCATCACAGCTTTTGGTTCTGAGCATAGGCTTTGTCTCGGTTTTGAATTCATCGCTGTGATCTCTGAAAAGCCTCAGCGTTTTATAGTAGTCTTTTGTGTAAACAGTCGTTATACCGTTGGAAACGGCGTAGTCGTCTATGCTGTGGTATCCCTCAAGCAGTTCCTCGTCGGAAAAGAGGTCTATCAGGTTGTCCGCGACTTCCATGAAAGCCGGGTCGGTCACAAATCCTGTCGGCTTGCCGTCAGCGTCAGTTTCGATGCCGTCTATGGCAGGGTCAAGGTTCATGATTTCGATTCCCATGCGGTTGAAAGCGAACGGGTGAGTATCGTTGTGGTAAAGCATGACAGGGTGCTCGGTGGAGACGCTGTCCAGCTCTTCTCTCGTAGGAAATCTTTTTTCCGCGATATTCTTATCTTGAAACTTTGTGGCGAAGACCCATTTACCCTTTTCGACGCTGCTGGCGTATTCTCTCATGCGGGCTAAGAGGTCTTCGATGTCTTTCACGTCTGAAACGTCCACACCTTTCATGAACGGGCCGGAGGGAACAGCGTGAACATGGGTGTCTATGAATCCGGGAAACACGGCCTTATCACCACACTCAACGACGCGGTCGGCTGCTTTTACAGTATTAGAGTCAAGGCCTTTGCGGCTGCCCACATAGACGATCTTGCCGTCTTCTATACCCAAGGCTTCCGCGTAAGGCTTTTCCCTGTCCATAGTATATATTTTTCCGTATATAACAGTATCCATTTGATATATCCTTTCTGAATTTCAGCATAGATTTGCCTGCGAGCCCGGTCTGCGGGCTCGGTCTGCGGGCTCGGTCTGCGGGCTCGGTCTGCGGGCTCGGTCTGAAGATCCGGTTTCAGGTCAAGCCGCAGACCAGCAGGTCAGACCATAAAACAGTCTGCAAGTCAGACCGCAAGCTATGCTCAATTTACATGACCTTATTAAGTATTTCCTCGTCGTAATCACCGCCGCCTTTTTTCGCGTGATATAGATCCACAAGCTTGTTGTAGGTTTTCTTGGTCAGAGGATATCTCATGGCGACGAAGAATCCGATGAGAAGCACCAGCGACGGAGCAATTCCGTAAAGAACTCTGATAGAATCAATGGTAGAAGCGCTCTGGGTTGTCACTTCAGATGAGAAGCCGATAATCTGAAGACCCACTCCGACTATGAGAGAACCGAGAGAATTTCCCACCTTCATGAAAAGTCCTATGAGTGAAGTGTACAGGCCGTCAGGCTTGTCGCCGGTCTTGATCTGCTCTATTATGGCCGTATCGTAAGACATGGCATAGATCATGGTCCAGTATGAGGAATTGCCAAGAGCATAGAGCAGAATGCTTACGTACATGGTTACATCGCTGATAGGGAATATCATGACTACCAGATAAGCCAGCATGTACAGAATTATGCCGCCTGCCATTACTGTTTTCTTCTCGGTTTTCTGGGAAACGAAGCCGGCAACCAGCACAGCCAGAATGACCAGTATTCCCTGAACAAAATATATTCCCGACGTTTTGGCGTCGCTGTATTCATAGACGTATGTAAACACATATATCAAAAGGCCGGAACCTAAAGTGACGACTACGTTGACCGCGAAAGTTATGATGAGAAGCTGACGCAGAGGACGGTTCTGGAAAGCGTGCTTGGCATTGCCCCAGAATTCCCTGAGAAGCTGGCCGCTGCCCTTTTTCTCCTGCACGGTTTCCGCGCTGAGATTCGGGTTGGCCGGCTCCCTGTCCTTGATAACGTAACAGCACGTGTTATAGGCCAGTATTATGAGCAGACCGTAAGTCAGTCCCATTCCAATCCAGCCGGCGTTGGTACTGCCGAAAAGATTTGTGTAAAAATCCACGATGACCAGAGTGCCGCTGGTAGCTATCAGAGTTCCCACGCCCATAAGAGAAGCGGCATAAGTCCTCAGCTTTGTCCTTTCGTCAAAGTCCTCGGTGAGCTCGGAGCCCAGGGAGATGTGCGGAATTACGCATGAAGTCAGGCTTACCCAGTAGAAAGCGTTCATCAAAATGAAGTATATCACTTTGAATGTCTGGGACATTTCAATGTTGGTGAACAGCAAGGTTACAGAGGCACACATCAACACGGAACCTGTCCTTATGAAAGGGCGTCTTCTTCCCTTAGGATTCTTCGTTCTGTCGGACCAGAGACCTATCATAGGGTCAGTAACGGCGTCCCACAATACGGCCACCATTGAGATGACTCCGGCTATCGCCGGCTGTATGCCTGCTATGGTAGTAAGAAAGAAGCTGAAGAAAGAGAAGAATACGTTGTATCCTATTCCCTCGCCTATGGCGCCGATTCCATATCCTATGGCGGTGCCGTTTTTGAGTTTTTCCATATTAGTTTGATTTTCCATGATGTCTCTCCTATATAGTGTTTGTATGGCAGACCGGGATTGTTCAAACTCCCCGGCTTTTTTATTTTATATGTCTTATCGATCCTGCATCTTTTCAATGCGTATTTCAGCGGCTCTGGCATGCCCGACAAGGCCTTCGCCCCTCGCCAGATTTGAGACGAGAGGAGCTATATTCGACATGGCCGCTTTGTCCATCTGCTGGTATGTGCAGACTTTGAGGAAAGTGCCTACCCAGACTCCGCCGGTATACTTGGCCGCGCCCAGAGTAGGCAGCGTATGGTTCGTACCGGAGGCGTAGTCTCCGAACACTTCCGCGGTGTTTCCTCCGATGAACAGAGAACCGTAGTTTCCGAGACTCTCTGCGACAGCCGTTTCCTTGTCCTTTGAAACATTTACTTCCAGGTGCTCAGGAGCGTATTGGTTGGCGTAAGCTACGGCGTCCTCCAGGCTGCCGGCCAGAAGTATTTCTCCGAAATCCTGCCATGAGCGGGAAGCTATTTCCTTTGTAGGAAGAAACTCCAGCTGTCTGGTCACCGCTTTTAGTACGGCGTTTCCGAACTCTTCATCGGTGGTAACCAGCAGACCTTTTGCCTCTCTGTCATGCTCCGACTGAGCCAGCAGATCTGCTGCCACGATTTCCGCGTCGCCTGAGCCGTCAGAGATTATGAGAACTTCGCTGGGGCCGGCAAGAAAATCTATGCCTACTTTTCCGTAGCATTGGCGTTTGGCCTCTGTGACAAAACTGTTTCCCGGTCCTACGATCATACTTACGGGAGCGATCTGCTCTGTGCCGTATGAGAAAGCGGCTACGGCCTGCGCTCCGCCCAAAGCATATATTTCATCTACGCCGGCGATATCCATGGCGACTAAAGTTTTAGGATGTATTCTGTCCGTGCCTTTCATTACCGGCGAGCAGGCTGCTACACGCTTGACTCCGGCTGTTTTGGCTGGAATTCCCAGCATCAGAGCTGTGGAATAGAGAGGATAACCTCCGCCGGGAACGTAACAGCAGCAGGAGTCGACGGGAATCACCCTGTGACCCAGTTTAAGACCGGGTATAGGTGAGAAATCTCGCAGAGGACTCATTGTCTGTTTCTGCGCCCGGGCAAAAACTTCGATGTTTTTTGCCGCACGCCTGATGTCGTCTATTTCCTGCTCAGTCACATCCTTGTATGCCGATTCTATTTCATCGCGTGAAACCCTCAGCTGCTGCCTTTGGCATAAGTCAAAATTCTTGTTGTATTCCAACAGAGCCTCGTCCCCGCGCTCTATTACATTTGAAATGATTTCAGATACTGAAAGCCGCAGATGGTTTTTATCGGCTTCTGTACGCTGCTTTGCTTCTTTGATTGTTTTTATTATTCCTGACACAGAATTGCCTCCTGTCTTTTTTATCATGTTTTACATTCTAAATTCTCCAGTATACTCGATGTCAACACCGCTTTTTAACTTTATTGCGATAAAGTCTTGAGTTAACTCCAGATTTGTGATAATATATGTATGAATATGTATGAAGAGGTCTGCATGAGTGCGGTGCGAACCTTTGAAGAGGCCGTCGGATAGTGCTGGACAGCGTTGCCAGGCATAGGATAGCGCCGGGCGCCGTCATGGTGTCGCCGGGACAGGAGGTATACTTGACGTGAGAATAGGAGAAGTTTCAAAATTATATGATATTTCTGTAGATAATCTTTATTACTACATCAATTATGGCCTGCTTGTGCCAAAAAAGCCTAAAGGCCAATACAACTTCGACCGTCAGACCCTCGAGGATCTGGAACTTATACTTGAACTCAAAGATATGAAATTTTCCCTCAAGGAAATACATGAAGTTCTTTCTCTGTATAGAATTTCTTCGCTGGCAGCAGTGAAAGACGTGGAAGATCTGAAGACGCTCTACAGTAAAAAAATGAACCAGATGGAAGAAGAAATGAGGGGGATTGAAAAGAACATAGAAAAGATACAGACCAAGATAATTCAGCTGGACGACATGCTGCCCAAAGAAAAAGCCAATTCCGGACTTCCCCTCAGCATGCTGGACATTTTGTGCTGTCCTGTATGCGGCAAGTCCTTTTCACTGGAAAATGTGAGTATGAATTCGAGATATATATTTGAGGGCCGCCTGTCATGCGACTGTGGATATACGGCTTCAGTGGAAAATGGAATACTCCTTACTCCCAACAAAAATACAGACGTATACGATACGCCCGATTTGGAAAGGAAAATGTATAAAGACCTGCCGCCGTCCCTTATCAGTCTTTTCCAACATTCATACAACTGGATGATAGACAAGCTGAGCCAGATGGATCTGGCAGGGAAAGTGGTGATGGAGACATACATCAATGCCTGGTTTTTCATACACAATCACCAGCAGTATCTGGATCCCATAGGGAAATACATAATAGTGGACAAATACCCGGAAATGCTGTCGATGTACAAAAAGCTGATGGAGCAGCAGGGCTTCGGCCTCGATATACTGTTTATAGCCGACAGCAGCACAAGGCTGCCGCTGAAGCCGGGGAGCGTAGATGTGAATATAGACTATTTCGCAGTCAACGAACATAATTTTTATCACGAGACATTCCTGTTCGACGAATTGGAGCCGTATATGAAAGACGACGCCAAAATGCTGGGAACGTATTTTTACTTCACCGGCGGAAAGAAATCCATGAAGAATCTGCTCAGCGAGTACCCTACTTGCTCGGCGCACAATTTCAGCCTGCCGTATTTCCTTTCCCACATGAAGGATAAGATTGTCGACCAGGAGGACTGCGGCTTCACCACCAGTTCGGGAGCCAACATAGGCTTCAGCTTCCACAGTGAGGGGGAGAAGATGTATCTCCACTCTTATCTTGCAGAAAACAAACCGCCGCTCTGCGAATGATCGTTCAAGATAGACACGGGATGAACGTCGATCTGCTTTGCGGCGGCCTCTTTATTTACAGGTACAGGCGCGTCCGGTATGGTCTGGAGTGCGCTCAGTATGGTCTAAAGGGCGTTCAGGATAGCGTCGATTTCTTCTTCTTTGCTGCCCCAGTTGATTATCAGCCTTATTACCGAGCTGCTTTCATCGTAAGGCGCCCATGTGTAGAAGAAGAAGTCTTTTTCAAGTTCAGCGATCTTATCGTTGGGAACTATGACGAATACTTGGTTTGTCTGATGCGGCAGCCAAAGCTTGTATCCCTTTTCCTCAACTCCCTTGGCCAGCTTGATGGCCAGCTGATTTTCATGGCGGGCCAGCTGATAATATAGGGAATCTTCTCCGCCCTCAAGCAGAGCCTTGAGCTGAACGGCGATGAGTCTGCCTTTGGCCAGCAGAGCGCAGGCTCTCTTGACCATGTAGCGGAAATGATCGTTGATTTTATCATCCATAATTATGAGCGCTTCTCCGAAGAGGGCGCCGAGCTTTGTTCCTCCGATGTAGAAAGCGTCGGTTAGGTCGGCCATGTCCTTGAGGGTGACGTCGTTTCCAGGCCAGGTAAGAGCTGTACCGAGGCGCGCGCCGTCTGCGTACAGGTAGAGATCGTGCTCTCTGCAGCAGTCGTGAAGCGCCTTGAGTTCGGCCTTCGTATATACCCCGCCGTTTTCCGTCGGATGAGTTATGTATACCATCTTAGGGATAACGGTGTGTTCGTCTTCATGATGAAGAAGGACTTTTTCAATGTCAGCAGGGCGAAGCTTGCCGTCTTCTGTAGGAGCTGCGAAGACTCTGTGTCCTGTGGCTTCTACAGAACCTGTCTCATGGACGTATATATGTCCGGAGTCTGCTGAAATAACTCCCTCGAAAGGTCTCAGCGCGGCGGCGATTGTGACGGTGTTGGTAGGCGTACCGCCGACCATAAAGTGGACATGAGCGTCGGGCTTACCTATCATTTCTCTTATCATATCGGCAGTTTCAAAGGAATATTTATCCTCCGCGTAGCCGTCAGTATGCTCCATATTGGTGTCGATAAGCGCCTGCATAACTTTCGGGTGCGCGCCTAAACTGTAATCGCTTCTGAAATAAATCATTTCTTGCAAACCTCCTTAAGGGAATTATTCTATAAGATGATTATATTGCACAATCTGAAGATTTGCAATTAGATATGTTGGGTAAAGCCCAAAAATAACAGAACAGGAGTTTGACAAATCATGCAATCGTGATAAAGTATAATTAGACTGGATTCTTCGGAAAAATCACAGATAAAGAGGAGTTTCCCAGCGGAGACAGAAAAAATATTATGCTTTTAAAGACAGAGGTGGACTGGGTATGAGACTCACATTCAGAGACAAATTGGGCTATGCGGCTGCAGGAATAACAGATTCAGCCAACTTTACGTTCATGAATTCCTATATGCTGTTTTTTCTGACAACCATCGCAGGCATTAACCCTGCCGCGGCAGGAGCTCTAGTCGCTGCGGGGAGCATGATAAGCTCTCTGTGGGGGCCGCTGATGGGCTTTTTATCGGACAGGGTGAATACAAGGTTCGGAAAAAGACGTCCCTTTCTGATGGCGGCATGCCTGCCCCTTGCGCTGGCGCTGGTACTGTGCTTTACCAAGGTGGAAGCGACGGAAGCGGCACGCCACATATATTATGGTCTCGTGATAGTGATGTTCTGGTGCTCATTCTCCACCTTTTACAGCCCGTGGCTGGCTCTCGGAGCAGAATATACCTCTGATTACGGCGAGCGAACGGAAATGCGTTCCGTGACATACGGGGTAACTCTCATGGGAACGATTTTCGGAATAGCAGCTCCGCCTGTCATCATCGACTGGCTTGAGAGCATGGGAATGTCCGAAAGCAGAGCCTGGCAGACCATGGCCATAGTGATAGCCGTCATAGCTTTCTGCGCCTTGAATATAGCCATAGCATCTTCAGCAAAAAAAGACAGGCCTGCGGACAAAAATGTGGAGTTCCGGGAAGAGAAAAAGCTCAGGCTTCGCGATATCGGAGGATTGTTCATAGATTATTGGGAATTGCTTAAACTTAAGCCGACAAAGTTCGTCATAGGGGCGTGCTTGTGCCACATCACGGCTCAGGGCGTTTTTTTCTCCGACAGACTGTATTTCTTTACGTATAACCTGGGGCTGTCCGCTGTAGAAACGACGATGGCCATGCTGGCTTTCCCGATTTCAGGAATGATCCTTTTAAAGCCTGTGGTCAAAGTCAGCAAACTGCTGGATAAAAGATCAGCGCTGATGATGTTCATGATCATAGCCTCATCGGGCTGCATCATAATGGGGAAACTTATCGGAATAGAAAGCTTTTGGGGCATCGTGGCCATGACGTTTCTCTTTGCCATAGGGAACTCTGCGTTTTGGCAGCTGATGCCGGTGATGATCTATGATATATGTGAGTATGATGAGTATAAAAACGGAAAACGCAGGGAGGGAATAATCGTTTCCATGCAGACTGTCATGGAGACGGCATGCTCGGGAATTGCTACGCTGGTGCTTGGCGGAATACTGCAGTTTTCGGGATTCGATGAAACCGCCGCTGTTCAGACGGAAAGCGCTCTAAATGGAGTGGACTTTGCGCTCTGCGTCGTTCCTGCGGTCCTGATGCTGGGCTGCGCTTTCATGGCATATAAATATCCTATAACGAAAAGAAAATTCAACGAAATCAAAGCAGCCATAGAAGAAAGGAAAATTTAAAAACGGCCTTGCGGCCGTTATTTTTCTCTTGCATGCTGGTACTTCTCCCTCGTAGCCATGCCGCCGCGCAAATGACGTTCGGCCTTGTTGTTTTCTAAGACGTCTTTAACTTCAGCAGCCAATCCCGGATTTATTTCAAGGAGTCTTTCGGTGACATCTTTATGCACTGTGGATTTGCTGACGCGGAACTTCTTTGCAGCAGCCCTTACCGTTGAATTGGTGCCGACTATATAATGCGCCAATTCCAAAACTCTTTCTTCTATGTAATCCTTCATTGTAAGACACACGCTCCTTATTTATTCGTTAGAACAATATATGCGCGTGGAAAATAAAATATGATGTTGAATTTTAAGCTTAATTAGGGCATAATAGACTCAGAGACTTTGCGGTTTCCAAAAGAGCGCAAGCGGCCTGCCGCCGAGCTCTATTATTTTATTTTTGAAGGGGATTTTATGACAGGGAATTTGATCTACAACAGAGAAATAAACATACGGAATATGCTGGTGTTCACCGTTCCGACCATGATAAGGATGATCTTCGTGTCCATGTACACCATAGTGGACGGCATCGTCGTATCGAATTTTGTGGGAAGCCTTGGACTTTCAGCGATAAACATTGTTTATCCTGTGCTTAACGTCTGTATGGCCATAGCCTTTATGCTGGCAGCCGGAAGCAGCGCGATAATGGGCAAGAAGCTGGGGGAAGGGAAGCCTCACGAGGCCAACAGCTTCATGAGCCTCACGGTCATACTTAATGTTTCTGCCATAATAGTGCTAACAGGGATTTTTCTCTGCTTCGACGAACAGATATATATGCTGCTGGGTTCCGATGAAGAACTGCTGCCGTACTGTGTGGAATACGGTACCGTATTGGTCATGGGCGGCCCTCTTTGGGTGATGCAGGTTCTGTTCCAGAGCTACCTCGTGACAGCAGACAAGCCCAGGCTCGGCCTCGGGTTGTCCATTGCCGCGGGAGTCACCAATATAGTTCTTGATGTTATCCTCGTGGGATTCTTCGATTTCGGGCTTACAGGGGCGGCTGTAGCATCCGTGGCAGGAATGGTGATCGGGGGACTTGTTCCGCTGACAGTATTCTTTAATAAGAAAAACCTCATACACTTTGAAAAACCGGTGTGGAACGGTCCGGAAGTCCTCAAAGCCGTAGGAAACGGTTCGTCTGAGATGGTGACCAATCTGGCGAGCGCCATCACTACCACTCTATTCAATATACAGATGATGGCGCTGATAGGTGAAAAAGGAGTGGCAGCCATAAGCGCCATATTGTATCTGCAGTTCATATTTATTGCCGTATTTTTCGGTTTTGTTTCAGGAATCGCGCCGGTAGTGAGCTACAATTACGGTGCTGAAAACAGGGACAATATAAAAAATCTCTTTAATATATCAATAAAGATAACAGTAATTTTTTCGATAGCCATGTTCGTCATCGCGGAGGCTTTAAACAAGTGGCTGGCGATGATCTTCGCTTCGCAGGACCCTGCACTGCTGGATCTGATGGTGTACGGATTCAGGATAATAGCCGTAAGCGTGCTGTTTACGGGTATCAACGTGTTCTCGTCAGGGTTCTTCACCGCTCTCAACAACGGAAAGGTGTCGGCGCTGATTTCGATGCTGAGGACATTTATTCTGGAAGCGGGGGCTCTGATAATACTGCCGGAACTGATAGGCATAGACGGAGTATGGCTGGCGCTGCCTCTGGCCGAACTGCTGGCGGCCGTCGTCGCCGTATGGATGCTCATAAAATACAAGAAAGTTTACGGCTATTGAGATGCGGAATTTTCTTCAGAAAGATGAAGAATTGACAGTTTTCACGGTTTGTTGTGGTGTACGAACAAAAAAACATAAAAAAATAGTTGACAAACCACAAGCAAGATGCTAAACTCACTAACATAAATCAATATTCAAACCTTTGATGGAGAAGTAAAACCAGTTGCGGCTCTCAAAGCGAGTCCGGGACGGTGGAAGCCGGACAGAAAGCGGATTGGTATAATGGGCTCCTGAGGGCGAGGGGAAAGGCGCTTGCCGAGTATCTGAGACGTGATTCCTACGTCAGTGGAAAGGAGTGTGATGGCACTCTGCTGAGGGGGTCTGCTCGCGCAGGCCAAACAAGGTGGTACCGCAGGTTAATATCCTGTCCTTGATATTCGAGGACAGGTTTTTTGTTTATCCGGCGTATTCGATGGCAGAGACACTTCAATTAAAATATTTAATTGAAAAGGAGAACAAAAAATGGAAGACAAAAAGAAAATCCCTTACAAAATCTATCTGGAAGAGAGTGAAATGCCTACTCAGTATTACAATGTCCGCGCTGATATGAAGAAAAAACCGGCGCCATTGCTCAATCCGGGAACACTTGAACCGATGACGGCCGAAGAGCTGAGCCAGGTGTTCTGCGAAGAGCTGGTAAAGCAGGAACTGGACGATACCACGCCTTATTTCGATATCCCGCAGGAAATACAGGACTTTTACAAGATGTACCGTCCTTCGCCGCTGGTCAGAGCTTACTGCCTCGAAGAAAAGCTTCAGACGCCGGCAAAGATATATTACAAATTCGAGGGAAACAACACCAGCGGAAGCCACAAGCTGAATTCCGCCATTACACAGGCCTATTACGCTAAAAAGCAGGGTCTCAAAGGAGTGACTACAGAAACAGGAGCCGGTCAGTGGGGAACAGCCCTTTCCATGGCATGCGCCTACCTCGGCTTGGACTGCAAAGTATATATGGTAAAAGTTTCTTACGAGCAGAAACCTTTCAGAAGAGAAGTGATGAGAACTTACGGCGCCAACGTCACACCGTCGCCGTCTGAGACTACAGAGATAGGAAGAAAGATACTGCAGGAACACCCAGGTACTACAGGCAGCCTTGGATGCGCTATTTCCGAAGCCGTAGAAGCCGCCACCACACAGGAGGGCTACAGATATGTCCTGGGAAGCGTGCTGTCTCAGGTATTGCTTCATCAGTCCGTTATTGGACTCGAGGCGAAGAAAGCCATGGATAAATACGGAATCAAGCCTGACGTTATCATAGGCTGCGCCGGCGGCGGCTCCAACCTGGGAGGCCTTATTTCACCGTTCATGGGAGAGAAGCTCAGGGGAGAAGCTGACTATCAGTTCATCGCCGTCGAGCCGGCTTCCTGCCCTAGCCTGACGAGAGGAAAATATGTGTACGATTTCTGCGATACGGGTAAAGTATGTCCGCTGGCTAAGATGTATACCCTCGGAAGCGGCTTCATTCCTTCGGCCAACCACGCCGGAGGTCTCAGATATCACGGCATGAGTTCAATCCTGTCTGAGCTTTATGACCAGGGACTCATGGAAGCGCGCAGCGTGGAGCAGACGGCAGTTTTCAAGGCGGCTGAGGAATTTGCCAGAGTAGAGGGAATCCTGCCTGCGCCTGAAAGCAGCCACGCCATCAAGGTCGCCATAGATGAGGCGATGAAGTGCAAAGAGACAGGCGAGGAAAAGACCATCCTCTTCGGACTCACCGGAACAGGCTATTTTGATCTGAAAGCTTATGAAAACTATAACAACGGAACCATGACGGACTACATCCCTACAGATGAAGATTTGCAGCAGGGATTTGACGGCATACCGCAGTTTCCGGGAAATGAAATAAAATAGGAACGAAAACTGGAAAGACGGTTTTGACATGCGCTCATGTTTGATATGCACCTTTCGGTTATCAGCTTTCAGCGCGCGTCACGGCCGTCTTTTTATATGCAAGCAGATTCTGCCGACTGGACATACTGCTGGCCGTCCTATCGCCACCCGGACGTCCTATCACCACCTAGACGTCCTATCACCACCTGGACATATGATAAACGTGTTATCGCCGCGGACATAAATTATGAGCTGCCGGGTAAAATAAAACGTGTATATTTTCAGTATATGGCTTGTGCTGCATTGAAATTTTTTGGATTTGCGCCTATAATAATGTGAGAAATAAACATCGGGAGGGTTTTATGGAACTGAAAAAAGCTATGGAAGAGAGACGTTCCGTCAGAGGGTATAAAAAAGAACCTGTGCCGAAAGAAACTTTAGAAAAAGTTCTTTCTCTGGCTACGAGAGCGATTTCCGCCAGCAATACTCAGCCGTGGGAGATAGCGGTCATTTCCGGCGATGTGCTTGGAAAAATTGCAGAAATGAACGTGGAAAGCTTTCTGAACGGCGAAAAGGAAGATTATGAAGAGGCCGATTTTGGAGGCGTTTACAGACAGAGAAAGATAGGGATAGCAAAACAGCTCTTCGGCGCCATGGAAATAGCCAGGGAAGACGTGGAAAAGCGCAAGTGGTGGACTTCAAGAGGCTTTGGGTTTTTCGATGCGCCTGCGGCCTTTATCATATATATGGACGAGGAATTAAGCGATCTGTCGCTGCTTGACATAGGCTGCCTGACGCAGAATATATGCCTCGCCGCGATGGAATTCGGACTTGAAACGTGCGTTGAGATTCAGGCGGTGACGTATCAGAAAGGCCTGCGAAAATATACAGACATTCCGGAAAATAAAAAGTTTGTGATAGGCATTTCTATAGGATACCCGGACGAGGATTTTCCGGCCAACAAAGTTGTAAGTGAGAGAGCGCCTCTCGGCGAAGTGACTTCCTGGTACGGCTTTGAATAGCTCTGCCCGTAGATGAAGCCGGCAGGCACATCGGGCTCAGAACTGAAAATCTTCAATAGAGCGCCGGGCTCAGAAATGAAAATCCCCAAGGCGCCACGGGTTCAGAATGAAAAATGGCAGTAAGAATAAGGTAAAATAGGTTATGTTGTAAAATGTTGGCATATTATCTGCTTTTGATGATTTTTGCCAACATTTTATATATTTTAGATCACTGAATAACGCATGCGTCGTGTCGAATTTTTTCAGGGTGCCAGCACCGCTCCGTTGGAACGGCACTTCAAGTGAAAGCGTATCCAAATTTCGGAAAATCGTATCCATTTTCCGCGTTTTTTGTAAATTTGGATACGAATAACCGTCTGGAATCATGAAAATGCACAGCGCCGACAAATTTCGACAAGCTTCGGAATGCAAGACAAGTGCCAGAAGCCGGGACAAGCGCCAGCTATTTTGATAAGAGCCGCCGGCGGCAGTTAAGAACAGCCCCGCGGCTTACTTATTGAGCGTATACTGAACATAAAGCTTGCATGCGAACGAAAGGGCAAATGTGTCGACCAGGTATTTGTACTCGCGGCCTTTTTCGTGCGTATCCTTCACGTGTATGGAACCGGAGAAAACCGCGTATACAGCATTTTCTACAGCCTCGCAGAAACGATTATAAGTAACCTTATTGTCAGGCAGTCTCAAGCCTATATCAATGAGCTTGCGTATTTCCTCCGTAGAATAACAGCTTTTCAAGATATAGACGATCACTATCATAGCCAGTGAAAGGCGGCCGTACTTCTTGTTGACAGGAGCATCTATTATACGCGCCTTGACGTAGTTGTTTATCATGCTCTTAGTCAGAGGCGGGAGGCCTATGAGAGCGAAAAATTTTCCCAGGCTTGAGTGAATGAGTGCAATTACTTGATCCATGTATAAGTCTATGCCCGGAAGCTCATCCCAGCGCGGTATATGGAACTCAAAAGGAATACGTTTAACATCAGTGCTCGCCGATGATGCCTTTGCTGAGAAAGACATCCCGGCAGATGTTGAAGAGGACATAGAGGTATTTTGCGACTGTGCCGGAACAGCAGCCGGCCAAACTTTTTTTGAAGCTGCAGATTGATTTGACATGTTTCTCTCCTGACTGATTTTAAGCGTATTGTAACATAGCCGGCACGCCATGTAAAGGTTGACATTGTTATTTGCACGTGATAATCTAGTATACATAACTAGATGGATTATTTTTCTAATGAAAATTAAAAAATGACAATTAAAAAAGATTATTAAAAAAGGAGAATTTGAAATATGGACTACACAAGCCAGAGAAACATAGACATGACATGGGCTCAGTCTGTAGCAGATTCGCTCAACAACAGCACGGATAAATACGTTGTTTATAAAGAAAGCAGACCCATAGCCGATATAAAGCACATGATAGAAAGCAGCGTGCAGCTGTACGGAGACAATGTTGCATTTATGCAGAAGTTTTCCAAAGAGCAGCCTTACAAGAGCATCACATATAAAGAAGCTTTTGCGGCTATCAACGCCCTCGGAACGGCGCTCATAGAGAACGGTCTTAAGGGAAAGCGCATTGCTGTAATAGGAGAAAACTGCTATCAGTGGGCGACCAGCTATTTAGCCGTTATATGCGGAACAGGAGTGGTCGTTCCTTTGGACAAGGAGCTGGGAGCTTCGGAACTTGAACAGCTGGTCAAAGAATCAGAGGCGTCAGCCGTCATGTTTACGGAGAAATATACTGAAACCTTTAAAAACATCAAATCTTCCGGCGAGACAAACCTGGAGATGCTGATAAAGCTCAACGGCGAAAACAAAGAAGACGGAGTTCTCACCTGGAGCGGCCTCATTGCAGAAGGAAAAGAACTTCTGGAAAAAGGCGACAGGCGTTTCCTCGACGCTGAAATCGACCCCGAAGAAATGAGCGAGCTCCTTTTCACGTCAGGAACGACAGGAATCGCCAAAGGTGTAATGCTTTCCCATAAAAATATATGTTTTGACCTGATGATAGCTCCTACTATCCTCAGGGTGCATCCTTGGGATATCTTTTTCTCGGTACTGCCTATCCATCACACATACGAGGGGACGGCAGGCTTCCTGATGCCGCTCTACAAAGGTGCGGCCATAGCTTACTGCGAGGGACTCAAACATATAGTCAAGAACCTTTCCGAGGTAAGCCCTACCATGTTCCTCGGCGTTCCTGTTCTCTTCGAGACTCTCTATAAGACGATCATGAAGAACGTGCGCAAACAGGGAAAAGAAGGTCTTGTCAAGAAAGTCATGGCAGTCAACAAGGTGACTAAGAAAGTCGGCTTTGATCTTAATAAAAAACTTTTAAAAGATATCCTCAAAGTATTCGGAGGAAGAATGAGAGTTCTCATCTCCGGCGGAGCCGCCATAGATCCGGCCATACTGCAGTTCTTCAACGATCTTGGATTTATCGCGGTACAGGGCTACGGACTCAGCGAGTGCGCTCCTATGGGAGCCCTCAATCCTGACCAGCACAAATATATGAGAAATGCTTCAGTAGGACACATTCTGCCGGGTATGGATGTCATGATCGACGATAAAGACGAAGAGGGCATAGGAGAAATATGCCTCAAGGGCGACAACGTGATGCTGGGATATTACAACATGCCTGAAGAGACCGCCAAAGTAATAAAGGACGGCTGGTTCCATACGGGAGACCAGGGTTATATTGACGACGAAAAATTCATATATATAACGGGCCGAAAGAAGAACGTTATCATCGCCTCCAACGGCAAGAACGTTTTCCCTGAAGAGCTGGAATATCTCCTTTCCAAGATTCGCTATGTATCGGAATCCATGGTTTGGGGAGCGGAAGAAAGGGGCGACATCGTCATAGTAGCCGCTATCAAGCCGGATATGGAGGAAGTCGAAGCTGTGCTCGGAAAAGACTGCGGCGACGAAGCCGTTAAAAAACTTCTCTGGGAAGAGGTTGACAAGATAAATGCAGAACTTCCTCTGTTCAAGAGGATAAGGAAGATCGCAGTCCGCCACGAAGAATTTGAAAAGAATACCAGCAAAAAGATCAAGAGATTCGTGGAGTCCAACAAGCAGATGTAGACTGCACCGGAGCGCGGCATAACCAAATAAAATAGATGATACGCGAGAAAGTGTTGCAAAACCATCGATGCATAGTTTTGCAACACTATTTTTAGTTTTCGTATGCTACCAGCGCAACGCATTTTCCCGTAGAATCACAAAGCTTTTTCTCCGCCTCGGAAATGATTTTCATATCCTGAGGCTTCAATTCAGCAAAAGATTTCTCCATTATTGTTCACCTCCCATCATATATTTTGCCGTTCATTATAAATATTATTAAATTTTCACAGAGAAATCGTTTAAACAAATTGAAAAAAAGCAAAATTTTATATATAATGTTGTGAGAAATGTAAATGATAAGTAATACGAACATAATTTACATGTTGCTATTTTTATATAATTAAATTTTGAAAAGGAGAAGAGAATGGGATTTGCGAATGAGGTAGGTATAGACTTAGGAACAGCCAACGTGTTGGTATATATAAAGGGTAAGGGAATAGTTCTCAACGAACCTTCCGTAGTAGCCATCAACAACGACACCGATGAGATTCTTGCCGTGGGCGAAGAGGCGAGGCAGATGCTGGGAAGAACCCCAGCCAATATAGTCGCGGTTAGACCTCTCAAAGACGGAGTTATTTCCGATTACGACATCACTGAGAGAATGTTGAAATATTTCATAAGGAAAACATGCGGAACAGGCAGGTTTTTCAAGCCTAGGATCATGGTATGCGTGCCGAGCGGAGTGACGGAAGTAGAAAAGAGAGCCGTGAGAGAAGCGGCGACCCAGGCTGGCGGCAAGGACGTTTATCTCATGGAAGAACCTGTAGCGGCAGCCATCGGAGCAGGCATAGACATAAGTAAGCCCGACGGCGTTATGGTCATAGATATAGGCGGCGGCACGACGGATATAGCGGTCATCTCCCTGGGAGGCATCGTAGCCAGTACTTCAGTCAAGATGGCAGGAGACAAGATCGACGAAGCCATAATCAAATACATGAGAAAGACTCATAAGCTCTATATCGGAGAAAGAACGGCAGAGGAGCTCAAAGTGAACATAGGAACGGCTTTTCCTAGAGACGAAGTGATGACTATGGAATGCAGAGGAAGAGACCTGGTTACAGGTCTGCCTAAGAGCGTGGACGTGACTTCTGAAGAGATGATGGAAGCCCTTGAGGAACCGCTCCATATAATCTGTGAAGCCGTTCATAACGTGCTGGAGAGAACTCCGCCTGAGCTTTCCGCTGATATAAGCAATTCGGGAATAATCGTGACAGGCGGCGGAGCTTTGCTCTACGGAATCGACAAGAGAATTGAAGATAGGACCGGAATCAAGGTGGTCATAGCAGAGGACCCTAAGTCCTGCGTTGCCATAGGAACAGGAAAGGCGCTGAACAGCCTGGACGTTCTTGAAACCAACGCGCTCAACAAAAGGGCGCCTTATCTGTAAAAAGTCCTGACTTGCGGCAAGCGTCCTTCGGGCAAGCGGAGGGCGCTGTTTCTTTTATGCAGGAAATCCGTCTATCATAGAGAATCCGACTATCGTATAGGAAATACATCTATTACAGGAAATTCAACTTATAAATATTGATTGCGAAATTCCCGCCATATCAAAAAATATACTCTTCAAAGGAAAATACGAAATGAAGCTTGAAATCATCGCAGCCACGGCTTTCGGCCTGGAAGCAGTCGTGAAGAGGGAGATAGAAGCCCTCGGCTACAGGATAATAAAATCAGAAGACGGCAAGATTACTTTTTCCGGAGATGAGAGGGCAGTGGTAAAGGCCAATCTCTGGCTCAGATCCGCCGACAGAGTGCTGATAAAGATGGCCGAGTTTGAGGCCCTGGAATTTGAAGAGCTGTTTCAGCAGGTAAAAGCGATTCCGTGGGAAGAGTGGATACCGCCGGACGGAAAATTCATCGTCAACGGCTCGTCGGTCAAATCCAAGCTTTCCAGCGTGCCGGCCTGCCAGTCGGTGGCAGAAAAAGCCATAGTCGAAAGACTGAGAGAAATATACGCCGTCGACTATTTTGAAAAATCAGGTGCGCTGTACGATATAAAGATTTCCCTTCTCAAGGACAGAGTGACCGTCACCCTAGACACTACAGGTCCCGGCCTGTTCAAGAGGGGCTATAAACAAAACGCGGTGACAGCGCCGATAAAAGAGACCATCGCCGCCGCGATGATACAGCTTTCTTTCTGGAACCCGGGCAGAGTGCTGGCAGACCCTTGCTGCGGCTCAGGAACCATACCCATAGAAGCGGCTCTCATAGGAAGAAACATAGCGCCCGGTCTCAACAGGACCTTTGCCGCTCAGGACTGGGAGGCCATAAAGCCGGAGCTGTGGAAAGAAGAGAGAAAAAAAGCTCTGGAAGCCATCGAATGGGATAAAGAGCTTGAAATATATGCCGGCGATATAGACAAAAAAGCAGTAGAAGCCGCCAGAGAGAACGCTATCGAGGCCGGAGTTGCGGACGATATAGTTTTCTGCGCAGGTGACGCCGCGAATTTCAGCTCGCAGAACAAGCAGGGAGGAATCATAATAACCAATCCGCCTTACGGCCAGAGGATAGGAGACAGAGATTCCATGGACAAGCTGTACGCGGGATTTTCATCATTCCTGAAGAAGAATCCTACGTGGTCAATGTTCGCTATCACCGCAGACAAGAGCGCCGAGCAGAAAATTTTCGGTCGCCCGGCGGACAGGAGAAGAAAGCTGTTCAATGGAAGAATGGAAGTATGCTATTATCAATACCACGGCATAAAGCCGACGGAGCCTGAAAACCATGGACATAAAGATAAATAGAGAAATAAAGACGCCGGTATATCTTCAGATAACCGCTGCTATAAAGCATCAGATAATGACATGCGCAGTTACATCAGGCAGTATACTGCCATCAGAGAGAGCCCTCGCCAAGATGCTCAGCATACACAGAAATACTGTGACAAAAGCCTACAGCGAACTGAAAGACCAGGGACTCATCGAGTCCTATCAGGGAATAGGATACAGAGTATGCAGCGGAATTCCTGAAGATAAAAAGGAAGACAAAAAAGAAGACAAGAAAACTGCTGACGGCCGCGGACGGAGCGGCAAGAAAGTGAACTGGCTCAACCAGATCAAGGACGAATACCTGGATATGACAGTCACCTTTGACGAGCTGTTTCAGAGGTTCAGCCGGCAGGACAAGATATCGCTGGGAAGCGGCATTGCGGCCACGGGAATATACGACAGAGAAAAGCTGTCGGCCCGGATATCGGAGATAGTCTCAGACGAGGGAAAAAAACAATATTTCTATACGCCGTATCAGGGCGACGAAGATTTGCGGAGGCAGATAGTTTCGTACTTGAGTACAAAGGGAATAAAGGCTACTACGCGGCAGATACAGATACTGACAGAAACCAACCAGGCGCTGGACTTTCTCATTACGCTGCTGGTAAAACCGGGCGATGTTGTCATAACAGAAGAGCCGGTTTCCCCTGACACATACAGAGCCATAGGACTGGCAGGCGGCAAGCTTGTGACGCTGCCCATGGGCGAGGACGGCATGGAGTGCGGCTATCTGGAGGAGACCATACAGAAATGGAAGCCAAGGCTGATATGTCTCAATTCCAGCTTTCACGACCCAACGGGACAGGTGCTTTCCGTAGAAAAACGCAGGGAAATACTGCGCATGTCAGAGAAATACAGGCTGCCGGTGATAGAATATGATGAAGCCTCTGAGCTGCATTACGATATTCCTTCGATATCGCCGATGAAAGTTTTCGACAGGCTGGAAAACGTCGTCTACATATATTCGTTCTCGCTGACCTTCGTGCCCGGCTTAAGTTTGGCTTTCATCGTGGCCAACGCCGATCTCATACGCAGGCTCAGCTATCTGGTTTCCGTGAGGCTGGTGGCCATGGACTGGGTGACCCAGAGACTTTTGGCTGAGTTCCTTGAAGAGGGCGTTTATTACAGGAAGCTTTCCGATTACAGAACAGAATACAAGAAAAAGCGCGATATAGTGTGCGCCAAGCTGGATGAGATGAAACCGTTGGGGATACGCTATTCCAAACCTAAGGGAGGAATATATGTATGGTGCAGACTGCCTGGGGGAGTCGACAGCAAAGAGCTTAATTCCAGGGCATACAGCAACGGCATAAGCATACTGCCCGGATATGTCTTTTATCCGTCGAAAAACGGCGGCCGGGAGTATATAAGGATAAACTTCTCTTACGAGACTCCGGAGAGAATCGCAGACGGCATGGAAATACTCAGAAAGTCGATAGAAGAGTGCATGAAAAAATGAGCCTAGTATCTATAGGCCCATTTTTTTATGAGGACCTGCACTATGCCGGCGATTGGAACAGCCAGCAGCATGCCGAGGATACCGCCGAAGTGTCCTAAAACCGTGAGGGAAATCAGCACGAAAAGCGGGTGCAGACCTATGGAATCACCCACGATCTTGGGATATATATAGTTGCTGTCCAGCTGCTGAACGAGAAAAAGCGCCAGCATCGCCAGGACGCCGCCCACCAGCCCTTTGGAGAAGAAGGCTACGAGAAAAGCCGGTATCATGCTGAAAAAAGGCCCGAAATAGGGGATTATATTTAAAAGCCCTCCGATAAGCCCTATGATGACGGAGAATTTTATTTTCAGCGCCGACAAGACAACTGATGAAAGCAGAGCCACGATGAGGCTGTCCACCAGCGCGCCCTTGATAAAAGTAGTCATTACGACGTTTATTTCATCGAGAATCTCGTTTATCTGGCCATGCGCTTTCTGCTTCAGCACCAAAGAAAGAAACTTCTGCCAGAGAGAAAGAAAAAACTCCTTGTCCTTTAGCAGATATATGCTGGCCACAAGACCGACGAAAAAGTTGACTATGCCGCCGACGAAAGCAGAAAGCGTCCGCACCAGCTTTTCCAGCGAAAAATGCTCCTCTATCCAGCCGGATATCATCGAGGCCGGGGCCAGATCGGCAGCGTCCATGCCGGCAGGGATGTATCTAGATATGAAATTTTTTATATCAGCAGACGCTGAGTCAAAATAGTTGTAGACCTGCTGCAATGTATGGTAAAATCCACCCTCAGGCAGCGCTCCGAGGATGAGTATGAGAAAAGCATAGACGATGAGAATGAGCAGAACAGCAGCCAGAGTATAAGACATGATTATGGCCGGTATCCGGCCCTTGGGACTTTCTTCCGTCAGCAGTTCCTGAGAACGCACGAAAAATTTTTTCCTCAGCCATTCCGTGGGGGCATTGAAAAGATAAGCCAGAACAAGCCCTATGATCAGTGGCGAAAAGGCTCTCAAAACAGCTGCTATGACTTGCCATATGCCGGCAAATATCTCCAGAAAAAAATTCTCCATATTGCTCATTCCTCCAAAGAATAGTATTATATAAACTGATAAAAAATATGAGGAAAGCTTATGAAAAGATGTGAACTGCTGATTCCGGCAGGAGGCAAAAAACAGTATATAGCAGCAGTTGAAAACGGCGCCGACGCGGTGTATGTCGGCGGCAAACTTTTTAACGCGCGCATAAACGCTGAAAATTTTTCCGATGATGAGCTGGAAAGGGCTGTGGACTACGGCCATGTCAGAAGCGTAAAGACTTATGTGACCATGAACACGCTGCTCGACGACGACCAACTTGCGCCTGCCCTCAAACAGGCGCAGCTGTACTGCAAGATGGGCGTCGACGGCATTATAATACAAGACTTGGGACTGGGACTCCTGATAAAGGAACATCTGCCGCAGCTTCCGCTGCATCTTTCTACCCAGGCAGGGGTATACGACGCGGAGGGAGTAAGGGCCGCGGCAAAGCTTGGCTATGAGAGAGTCGTCCTTGCCAGAGAGCTTTCCTTTGAGGAAATCAAAAAAGCCATCGCTACAGGCGTTGAAATTGAGACTTTCGTACACGGAGCCCTTTGCATGTGCTACTCGGGCCAATGCCAGCTGAGCCGAGTCATCGGCGGACGGTCAGGAAACAAAGGAGGCTGCGCTCAGCCGTGCAGGCTCCCGTACAAAGGCGCTAAAGAACCGTATCCGCTCAGCCCAAAGGATCTGTGTCTCATAGACGAGGTGGGAAAGCTGGCAGGAGCAGGCGTAGCTTCTTTGAAGGTGGAGGGGAGAATGAAATCACCTGAATATGTGGCCGTCGTCACGTCCATATACAGGAAATATCTCGACCTCTGGTACGATAAAGGAGATTATGAAGTAGATGAAGCGGACGCGGCGGCTCTCAAGCAGATTTTCAACAGAGGCGGATTTACCAAAGGATATTTTTACGGTGACCCCGACGGGGAACTGATGGCTTCCAAGCTCTCTAAAAACGCCGGAATTTTCATAGGTAATATTGAAAAGGACAGTGCAGGGCCGCTGGCGCTCGTCAGGCCGTCAGCGGAAGCGAGAGCCTACCAACCTGCCGGAATGTCAGCGGAAGAAAGAGCATCCCAATTTGCCGGACTTTCAAAAGGCGACTATATCGAAATAAGGGGACGTGAAATCTCCGGCAATCTGGTGACTTATGCCGAAAAGACAGCCTCCGGCTTTATCGAGATCGGTGACATCAAGGCCAAAGCATATAAGGGCGACATGGTCTATCGCCTGACGGCAGGAACTCTGATGGCGGAAGCCAGAAAGACTTTTGAAAACATAGATTTTGAAGAGGGAAAATATCTGAGAAAAGAACCTGTCGCCATAAAAGTAACGGCCGAAGCGGGGAAAGAACTTAGAGCCCAGGCTTTCTGCGGCTTGGCGGAGGCGGAGAAGAGCGGCGTCAAGCTTGAAAGGTCGGACAGCGGCTCGAGCTGCAGAGAAAACATCATAAAGCAGTTTTCCAAGACTGGCGGGACTCCTTTTAAAGCCAGCGAAATCACTGTGGAAGAGAGGGAACCGTGTTATGCGCCGATCTCAGCCATCAATGCGCTGCGCAGGGATCTTCTCAGGGAACTGGAGAAAAACATAAAGGAAAGCTATAAGAAAATATTGACCGGAGCGGATTCGGGATTAGCCGGAACAGCCCTGCCGGACAACGCTTCGGAGGACAGTATTTCAGATGAGAACTTTTCTGCCTGTGAAAAAATTTTTGAGGCTGTTTTTCTCGATGCAGATGATTTTCTGCAAAGCAACCTGAAAGCGCTGGTCAAAAAAATAAGACAAGCGTCCGGCTGTGATAGAAAGGTAAGGCTGCTGGTTCCGCTCGGAAGCTACGAGCTGTGCCGCAGAAGAGAAGAATCAGGATTTGAGATCGCACCTTATATAATGTCGATGAATAAAGGCGCCGGCGATGAATGGATCGAAGAAAATTTTGTGCGGCTTTCCAGGATTTTAAAAGATGAAAACAAGCCCATATATGTGGGTAATATCAGATGGATAAGGATCTTGGCCGAGGCGGGAGTGGAAGTGATTGGGGACAGCGGACTGAACGTCACCAATATCCATGCCGAAAGAGCCTGCCGTCTGCTGGGTGCGTCGGAATGCCGAGTTTCTCTGGAAAAGGAAGAAAGCGGCAGAGGAACGTTCCCGCTCATGATTTCGGAACATCGCTTTGACATGGAACAGCTCACCGACAGAAAAGGCGAAAAGTATCATCTGAAATTCGACAGTTCAAGCCATAAGACTCTGCTGCTGAAAGCAGACCCTTACATAGATTGGGCACAGATAGGAAAAAACTCTGCGGAGTCAGAGGGCGCTGTGAGGATATATATAGGAAAGAAGTTTTAAATAATTAAGAATTATCTCTTTTGCGGAAGAGATATATCGGCTATGCGAAAAAACTTCGGAAGGCAAAATCAGTCTGCCGTTTTTTTGCGCCCTGGAAAACATGAATGACATGATTCGAATAGATAAAAAAATAGTAAAAATTTTTTAAGCTTTTAATCTTCTTTTAATTTTTTCCAGTTAATATAAGGACATAAACAACAGATTCTTAATTATCAGGAGGAATAATATATGGAAAATAATAAGAAATATGAAGAAATGGAAACAATTGAAACAGCAGCGGAAGAGGCCGGAGCAGAAGAAATCAAACCGGAAGAAATTAAAGCAGAAGAAATCAGCCAGCCTGAAAAGAAGGCCAAGAAATTTTCCGCCAAGAAAAAAATCGGTCTGGCCGTTGTTGCAGCAGCCGTACTGGGGATTATCTCGCTGCTTGCCATGTCACTGATGAGTGTGGATTATATGGAGGCGCGCCAGAAAGTCCTCGCATATACAGGACCGAATTCGCAGATTATCAGTGAAGAAAGCGACAATGAATTTTTGTTCCTGAATGAATACTCCTTTGAAGTATCTTCAGACAGAGGATATTATGAAATTGAAGTGAACCCATTCGGAAAGATCACATCGGTAGAACACAGCAATCTGTGGAACTGATCAGAAGATACAAGCGGAGTAAAGCAGGATAAATAAGGAGAAAGTAAAATGAAGAAGATAAAAGTATTGATGATGTTGGCAGCAATTGCAGCCGTAGCCGCACTGAGCGGATGTTCGGCAGAAATACCTGTTTCAGATTCAGAAAACGCTTTGAATGGACAAGGCAGCTTGCAGCAGGAAAATCAGCAAAATCCAGGACAGCAATCTCAAACCGGCCAGTCAGAAGGCATTACTGCCGATGAAGCCAAAACCATAGCTTTGAGCCACGCTGGCATCGATTCCTCCGATGTAATGTTCATTCAAGCGCAGGAAGACCGGGACGACGGGCAGTCCGTATACGACGTGGAATTTTACGCGGGAAATCAGGAATACGATTACGAGATTTTAAAATCAACTGGAGATATCCTTTCCTATGATTATAATATAGAGGGATATTCGCAGACTCAGGAAAGCGGAAAATCAGTTTCCATAGAAGAAACGAAGAAAAACATGCTGGCAAAAGTCAGCGGAGCCAGCGAACAGAACATACGGATCTGGGAGGAAAAGGACGACGGGCGCGTGACTTATAAAGGACAGATAATATACAGCGATACTGAGTACGACTTTGAGGTAGACGCTTCAACAGGACAGATACTCGAATGGAGTTCTGAAAGATTAGGTTACTAACGTATTCCGCGGAGCTGCCGCCAAACCGGTAAATACCGTCCATGCGGCAGTTCTTTGCATTGACAGAAGAGAATAACAATTTACGGTGACGGCGACTATATAGCAGGGAGTAAAGAACAGCCGCAAATCACTATGCAAAAATAATTTTAAAAAAAATAAAAAAAACGCTTGACAGAGATATGAAAGAGGTGGTAATATAACCAAGCTGCATGAAACAGCAGCAGGAAAAAGCACATCAAAAACAGAGTAGACAAGAGAGAAAAACTTGTAAAAAAAGTTAAAAAACTTGTTGACAAAGGTAAAGAGATGTGCTAAGATGTTAAATGTTCGACCACAAAGTCGAACGGCGGCAAAAAGCCGCAAGAACCTTGAAAACTTCATAGTATGGAAATTAAGTCAAAAAGACAAACCGCTGTGAGAAATCACAGACGAGTGGGTCAAAAGTACAATTTCTAAGAACAATAATTCTAGTAAGAATTAGCAAAGCGCGAAAGCGCGTTTGTCCTAGAAAAAGGATTTAAAGAGATGATAAAGCGAAAGCTTTAACATACAATGATATTTAAGAGTTTGATCCTGGCTCAGGATGAACGCTGGCGGCGTGCCTAACACATGCAAGT